>Ga0351941_1072_pt1 | contig 34626 bp, 28 predicted proteins | sample TotcelHT113001N9_FD_206853 | JGI IMG/M metagenome (GOLD analysis project Ga0351941, IMG submission 206853) | Enriched cells from coal bed in the Powder River Basin, Montana, United States - Total cells T11 rep2 HSBNCT.T11.300.1.N9 ...
GGGACGATGCGCGGCGGCAGGTGCGCAAACTTGCGGAGTTCAAGAAGAATGTGCTGATGGACGTGGTGAACTGCCGCATATTCACCGGCAACTATCCGCTTGAGATTCACCATATGCTGATTGAAGCGGAACTTTACTTAAAACAGATGGATGCGCTCAGCCAGGATAAAAACATTATGAATTTAAAAAATCTGCTGGATGAAAGGGCTTTTTGGAACGAGAACATGGCGCAGCATTCCGCGTTCACCGCCGGCAAACTGGATCCCACCGAGGACGAGGCAATCGGGAAGGCGCGCATGTACGCGAAAGAGTTTGAAAAGCTGGCTTCTTCCTCCAGCGCGGCGCTTAAAACGGAACTGCCGTCCAGGGAGCTTACGGAAAAAAGCATGTCGGCCGCGAAGCAGCTGCAGGATTTCCAGGAGGACGGGATCCGCGGCATCATGGACTGCCAGATCCAATCCATTATACCTCCCCTGGCGGTGGACCATAATATGCGCGAAACAAGCTATTTCATGTGGCTGCTGCATATGGCGCAGGCGGCGCAGTTTTAAGAAGAAAAAAAGGCCGGCCTCCCGGCCTTTTTGCATGTGCGCAAACGGCGCGCGCGTTTTCATTCAACATTCGCTCCGCCGCCACATTCCCGTCACAAAGCGGGGATATGCTTCAAAGCAGGAATACGCGGACCCCGTCTGATCCACACCTTTAAAAAGCCGGACAGTTTTTGGGTTCCGCGAATAAAGGAGTTTGTGGTATGAAAAAAAACCGATTGATCATTTTGGCTTCCCTGGCCCTTGTTTCGGCCTTGATCTTTGCCGGATGCGGGCAGGAAACGGCGGGCACAGACGCGCAGAGCAAAGGGCAGCAAAATCAGGATGAAGGCCGGGCGCAGACACAAGGCAGCGCTTCGGCGGCAAATGAAGAAAACGCAATCTACGGCAATGTGACCGCAATAGACGGCAGCACCATAACCCTTCAGCTGGGCGCTTTGAACCAAAACGAACCGGCGGGCGGACAGGACGGAGCGCCGCCTTCCGGCGCGGGCCAGGGTAGCGGGCAGGACGCCGGGCAGCCTTCTAAGATGCCTTCCGGTTTGCCGTCGGGCGCGCAGGCGTCCGCCCTGCCTTCGAACGGGCAGCGCCCCTCCATGCTTACCCTGACGGACGAGACCAGGATCATCACCATTCCCGACGAAAGCATCGTAACGGTGGCCGGCCGGGACAATCAGGATACCGGTCTTGGGGCCATACAGGTAGGCAGAACGCTCAAGGTGGTCTATGCGCAGGACGGCGCGGCCATACAGTCGGTGGTCGTGATGAACGCAGGCGGTTTCACCGGCAAAGAGAGCGGCGGGAGCGCCCCTTCGGCATCCTGAAAGGGCTTAGGAACGAAACTGTCGAAAAAGAACATATTTTGCAGGAAAAACATATAGTATATTGCATACGAAAGCAAAAGGGTAATTGGCCCTAAAACTGTTTAGCTCTTCCTTTCTTAAAAGGCGTACTTTTGGTACGCCTTTTTGCTTTTGCAAATTTTGACGTATTTGCACATAAAGAATCGTTTTTTCATACTATAAAATGCATTCACCAGAAAAGGAGATTAACTATCTATGAATAAACATTCAGCTTATATCCCGAAAAAAAATTGTTTCAACTGCTTCTGCTGGCCGTGCAGGCCGGTATGCAAGCGCGAATACGGCTGTAAACCCAAGCCTGCGGTTCCTCAAAAGACCTGCGAATTCTGGGCACCCGAAGACAACGGCGGCTGGGGCGGCCAGCAATGGTACGGCCAGAACGGGTTGGCTCCGAACGGACAGGGCGGCTGGGATGCGTACGGACAGAACGGATGGGTCCAGGATGAACAAAACGGATGGGGCAGCGAAGCCGACCAGGCCGAAGCCGTCGAAAACGGCGAGGCGGGCGAAGCCGTCCTTGGGCAGCTGCGCCAAAACATCATGGACCAGGTGGGCCAGCTGGGCCTTCTTGGAGATTTTGACCAGGGCGAACTGGTTTCCGCGCTTTCCGGCCTGAATGAAAACGAACTGCTGGGCCTTTACGGTCTGCTGGGCCTGCTGGGCCTGTATGTTCTGCTTGGCTTTTTAAGCAAGCAGAGAGAGGTTTGCGATTCCGAATAATATTTTTTTAGAAAAATCAAAGTCCCCGGCAAGCCGGGGGCTTTTTATCTTTACGGTTTCACGCCGGCGCGGCGCAGGCGCTCATCCCCGGAGCCCGGGTTGCCGGGGTTGTTTGTGCCCTGATGGGGGCAGAGGGCAAGACGCCGGCCGAAAGAATTGCTCCCCGGCCTCAATTCCTGCCGCCTTACCTCTGCCATCACATTGGAAAACCGCATCTGTTCTTGGTTGTTGTATGCGTTTTGCATGGGTTGCATCACATCCTAAAAGATTTTATAAACCCGCCTCTTAAAAATAGAATATGGGTTTCTTTTCCCTTTTGTTCCTCGTCCCGGTTAAAGGCTCCCCCTCTTCCCGCCGCAACTTGGCTGCTTGAGTCTTTTTATAATTTATGTTACAGTAAGGTTAAATTAAGTATTTCACCTTTTCGGGTGATGGCGAAACGTAAATAAAAAAACTATACTTATCATAAATAAAGGTGGCAACATGGAGAATCAGGAACTGAAATTACTGAATACCTTGATCAACCAGGCATACGAATGCGCCTCCTTTACCGACTTTTTGAAACTGGCCATTTTGGACCTGCATAAACTGGTAGCATACGACAGCGGCGTGTTTTTTTGTGCGATCAGCCAGGACAGCAGTTTTTTTAAACCGTATGTCGGCGGACCGGTGGAAAGCCATTACCAAAAAAAGCCGTTTGACGGGCGCGAAGCCCTGCTTAAGGAATCGGAGGAAAACGGGGCGGGCGTACTGCCCGTTGTTTACACCGCCCGGGATTTTTTTGAAGGACGGGTCCGGGTGGGCGATGAGCCGCGCAGCTTGTTCCTTACGGAAAACCGCGATTTTCATACCGCCTGCTTACGGATCGTTTATAAAGAAAAATTTCTGGGCGAGATCTACCTTCACCGGAGCTGTGGAGGCCCGCCGTTTTCGGAGGAAGACGTGTTCTGCCTTAAGCTGCTCCAGCCGCATATCTCCACGGTGATAAGCAACATCCACGCCCTTCTGGCTCTCCGGCAGACCGAATCGGCCGGGCGCTCGAAATGCGGCCTGTGCCTGCTGGACGAACACCTGAGCGTGACCGGCACAAACGCGTGCGGGCTTGATATGCTGAAGATCACGACCGTATTCGGCTCCAGCCTGCTCTACCATGTCAAGGAAATGTGCGCCGAACTGACGCGGGAAGGCACAGACGGAAAATCATCCGTTTTCAAAACACTGCAGGGCGATATAAAAGCGGAGGTATCCCGAGCCGGCAGCCAGAGCAAGTTTGTTGTTGAAATGGAGTCCCTGAGCAAGGACCCGCTTGCGTCCGATTACAAATACAAATTCTCCAAACGGGAGGCCGAGATCATCGACGCGCTGATCCAGGGCAAGAACAACCGGCAGATCGCCCAGTCCATACGCCTTTCCCCCAACACAATCAAGACGCATGTGAAAAACATTTTTAAAAAAGCCGGCGTAGGGAACCGTACCGAGCTCGCCTTTCTTCTGATGGGAGGCGTATCCGGTTCAATGGAATAAAACTTAAGGGAAGTATCCCTTAAAAAGGAGGAATCATTTATGAAAAAAATCAGGCTTTTTACTTATCTGGTTGTCATTGCAGTGCTGATTGCCGCGTTCGCGCTGATGGGCGCAAGCTGCAGCGTCTCCAGCGCCAATGTCCAGAACGCGGTCATGACTTCCGCAGTGGACGCGGACGGGACACCGGTGGACAGTGTGACCACTTACCCAGTTGGCGCGCCGGTATACGCGGTTGCCGAATTGCACAATGCGCCCGATGATACCATAATTACGTTTAAGTGGTTTGCCGAAGGGCAGCAGGTTGACGAGATCAGCCTCACCAATACGCTGACCGACCAATACGTCATGAGCAATGTGGACGGCATAACGCAGGCCGGCAACTACAGCGTGGAGATCTACATAAACGAGCGGGAAGAACCGGACGCCGTTTTGTCTTTTACCGTTCAGTAAGCGGAGGCTGTAAAATGGATAAAAGCGGAATCATAGCCAAGATCGCCTCTTTGTACGGCGAGATCGGTATCGGCTTTCAATTGGGCGGCAGCGCCGACATAACGGTGGACCAGGAGCTGCTGGACGTGAAGCTTTTAACCCAGAAAATGAAGCTGCACTTTGAGAATTCCATCCTGGTGAGCGAAAAAGACCGCACCGTGTACTACTTTGAAAAAACCAGGGATATCCGCGCCGGGATGGGCTTTGGATTCAGCGGGGAAAGCTCCTTTCAAAGCGGCAGCACATTGTTCAGGAAGGTGAAGTCCGTTGGGATTGGCCCGGACGGCCGGACGTATGCGTACGAGTTCGATATCGGGCGGCTTTCAAAGATTGTCAAAGAGACCGCAAAGGAAGCGGGCTATAAAATGAAAGTCGTTTTAAACAAGAAAAAAGCTTCCTATTGAAACATTCACATTAAAAAAACCGGAGCGATTTTATCACAACGCTCCGGCTTTTTTTTATAAAAAAGGCGCTTTTTCAAATAAAAAGCGCCTTTTCAAAGGAGGAAAAAATGAAAAATATAACTTATATATTATATATATCATATTTTTATTAACTTGAAACAAAAAATATGTTAATAATTTGTAATATTTATTCCAAACATAAAAAAGCCTGAAAAACTTCAGGCTTTTGGAGCTGATGCCGAGACTCGAACTCGGGACCTCATCCTTACCAAGGATGTGCGCTACCTCCTGTGCCACATCAGCAGTCAAACTTAAACAGGCTCAATCAGTATACAAAATTTTTAAAAAAAATTCAAGTGCTTTTTCATGGATTTATCAGTAAAATTCGTTCCGGTTTAGAATGCAGTTAAATGGTTTATTATATAAGTAGCTTTCAAAGTAAGAAAGCAATGCAGAAAGAAAGGCGTGATTCCAATGTGGGATATGAACAGAAGTACGGGGTGCCGGGTTTTATGATTCGATCTTTCAATGGGAGCATGCAAACAAAAACGCTTGAATTTTAATGCATTTAGAAAATAGAGTTGCGCTCCATGAACAAAGATACGCGAGGGCGGCGAACCGCTTAAAAAATCCCGGTACTGATTCCGGAATAACTAAAATGAAACAATCGAAGGAGACAAAAGATACAATTGAAAAGCAAAATATAAGAGCGCCCGCATAGCAGGCGCTCTTATGATTTTTTAACATCCCGGATAAAAAGCGTTTTTGCAAGCGCTTTTTTTACAATTTTTCAACGCCCATGGTGGCATCCTGGCCGTTGATATCCCAGTCTTTTACGTATCCTTGCGTCTTGCCCACGACAACGCCGTCCGCCAGCGTTTCGCTTGCGATCACGTCTTTGTTTTTCCGAAGGACGTTTTCGATCACTTCGCCCCCCTTTGCGTACAGGCGGATATGGTCGGTCACTTCAAAACCGGCCTCCTTGCGCATGGTCTGCACCTTGCTCACGATCTCGCGCACATAGCCTTCTTCGATGAGTTCGGGTGTCAGCGTGGTGTCGATGATCACCGCGTAATCCGAGGACGTTTCCACGGTGAATCCCGGCTTCTGGGTAGGTTCGATGAGAAGGTCCTGCTCGGAAAGTTCTACCGGAGAGCCGTCCACTTCGAACGAATAGACGCCGCCGCCTTTTACGATACTCACAACTTCGATACCGTTCGCATTCTGCAGATGCGCACGAATCCCACCGAGCAGTTTGCCGTATTTGGGCCCGACGGTCTTGAGCTGCGGCTTGATAATATAGAAGATGAATTCCTCCGCCGCCGCGCCCAGTTCCACTTCCTTCACATTAAGCTCGCCCCGTACCACATCCAGGAATTCTTCGGGCAGGCTGTCCACGCCGCTTAAATATATCTTTTTAAGCGGCTGGCGGTTTTTAATGCCCGACGTATTGCGGCAGGCGCGGCCGAGCTGCGCCACATGCAGCACCGCATCCATGTTTTTTTCCAGTTCCTTGTCTATCATGGACTCGTCCGCTTTGGGGTATTCGCACAGATGAACGCTTTCGGGTTTATTTTTATCCACGCTGCGCACCAGGTTCTGATAGATGCTCTCGGCCACAAAGGGCACAAAAGGCGCGGTCAGGCGGACCAGCGTCTGGAGCACGGTATAAAGCGTCATGAACGCGGCTACCTTGTCTTCCTCCATACCGCCGCCCCAGTAGCGTTCCCGGCAGCGGCGCACATACCAGTTGGAAAGCTCGTCCACAAAAGCATTGAGCTCGCGCGCAGGCTCCACGATCCTGTAATTGTCAAGATGGCCGGTCACGCTTCTGGTCAGGGAATTCAGGCGGGACAGCACCCATTTGTCCATGATATTGTCTGTTTTAAGGGTGTGCGCCGTCGGGTCGAATTTGTCGATGTCCGCATACAGGATATAGAACGCATAGGTGTTCCAGAGCGTCCCCATGAATTTGCGCTGCGCATCCGATACCGCTTCGTCGTAAAAACGGCTGGGCAGCCAGGGAGCGCTCGCCGAGTAAAAATACCACCGCACCGCGTCCGCGCCCTGTTTTTCCAGCACGGACCAGGGGTCCACCACATTGCCCTTGTGCTTGGACATCTTAAGGCCGTCCTTGTCCTGCACGTGCCCGAGAACGATGCAGTTTTCAAAGGGCGACCGGCCGAAGATCAGCGTGCCGATGGCCAGCAGGGTGTAAAACCATCCCCGCGTCTGATCCACCGCCTCGCTGATGAAATCGGCAGGAAAATGGTTTTTGAATTCTTCTTCGTGCTCGAACGGGTAATGCCACTGCGCGAAGGGCATGGAGCCGCTGTCGTACCAGCAGTCGATCACTTCGCTCACGCGCGTCATTTCTCCGCCGCACTGCTCGCATTTGATTTTTATATCGTCTATATAAGGCTTGTGCAGCTCGATATCCGCTCCCGCGCCGCCGAGCTCACATAGCTCCCGCTTGCTGCCTATCACATGGATATGGCCGCATGCGCATTCCCACACCGGCAGGGGGGTGCCCCAGTAGCGTTCGCGGGAAATGCCCCAGTCGATCACATTCTCCAGAAAATTGCCCATCCGGCCGGATTTGATGTTTTCGGGCATCCAGTTGACCGAATTGTTGCTTGCGATCAGCTGCTCTTTCACCGCGGTCATTCGGATGAACCAGGTGCTGCGCGCGTAATACAGCAGGGGCGTGTCGCAGCGCCAGCAGAACGGATAGCTGTGCTCGTACGCAAGTTCGGTAAACAGAAGGCCCCGGCTTTTAAGGTCTTCAACAATATGCTTGTCCGCTTCCTTTACAAACATGCCCGGCCAGGGGGTCCGCTCATCGAACGTGCCATCGTCCCGCACCAGCTGTACAAAGGGCAGGCCGTATTGATTGCCCACCCGCGCGTCGTCCTCGCCGAACGCGGGCGCGATATGCACAATGCCCGATCCTTCGGACAGGGTGACATAACTGTCGACGGTGATATACCACGCTTTTTTATCCGTCTGCTCAAACGCATACAGCGGTTCGTATTCCTTATATTCCAGGGCGCTTCCCGGGAAGGTCTGAAGGATTTCGGCTTCTTCCCCCAGCAGACTGGCTGCGAGCGCGGCTGCCATATAGAACTTTTCTCCCTTGAATTCCACCAGGGCGTACTTTTCTTTCGCGTTCACGCACAGCGCCACGTTGGAGGGCAGCGTCCAGGGCGTGGTGGTCCAGGCCAGGAAGCTCGCGTCCTCGCCTTTAACTTTGAACCGCACAAATATGGAGGTTTCCTTTACGTCCTTGTACCCCTGCGCCACCTCGTGGGAGGACAGCGCCGTCCCGCAGCGCGGGCAATAAGGCACCACCTTGTGGCCCTTGTATAAAAGGCCTTTTTTAAATACTTCCTTCAGCGACCACCAGACGGATTCGATATAGTCGTTTTCGTAGGTGATGTAGGGATGCTCCATGTCCGCCCAGAAACCGACCCGTTCGGACATTCTTTCCCACTCCGCCTTGTATTTCCAGACCGAGCTTTTACACTGGCCGATGAAGGGTTCCACCCCGTAGCATTCGATCTGTTCCTTACCGTTCAGGCCCAGCGCGCGTTCCACTTCCAGCTCCACCGGAAGCCCGTGGGTATCCCAGCCCGCAATACGCAGGACGTTATACCCCTGCATCGTTTTATACCGGGGGATCAGATCCTTGATGCAGCGCGTCAGAATATGCCCGATGTGCGGTTTGCCGTTGGCGGTGGGCGGCCCGTCGTAAAAGGTGAATTCCTTTTTACCTTTATTTTTTTCGCCCGAGCGCTCAAAGATTTTATTCTGCTTCCAAAACGCGATGGTTTCAAGCTCCCTTGCGGTGAAATTTAAGTCCGTAGATACTTTTTTGTACATCCAGTTCTCTCCTTAAAAAAATAAACCAACTATCATTATATTCATATTGTGCCTTTATGTAAAGACGGCCGGACGCGTTTTCTGCTTTAAGAAAAACAAGCCCTCTTGTTTCGGCGGGCTATTTCCCGATATCGCGCCGGCGTTCTTTTATCTTCTTCTCATAGCCTTCATCGGACGGCGTATAATATACCGTGCCCTTAAGTTCGTCGGGCAGGTATTGCTGGGGGATATAGTGATTTTTATAATCGTGGGGATATTTGTACTCTTTTCCTTTTTTCTTTCCCTCCGCGTCCTTGTAGCTCGTATCCGCAAGATGTCCGGGCACGGCGGCCCTGTTCGTATGTTCGGCGTCATAAAACGCCTTGTCCACCGCCGCCACCACCGAATTGGATTTAGGGGCTTCGCAGATATAGATGATGGCCTGCGCGATGTTCAGTTTCGCCTCGGGCATCCCGTTGGCATTCAGCGCGCTAAAGGCGGCCACCGCCTGGGCGAGCGCCTGCGGGTCGGCCAGCCCCACGTCTTCCGAAGCATGGGCGATCATCCTGCGTACGGGAACGCGCGGGTCCACGCCCGCGTACGACATGCGTGCGAACCAGAACAGCGCCGCGTCGGGATCCGACCCCCGCAGCGATTTGCAGAACGCGGACAGCATGTCGTAATAATCGTCGTCCCCCATTTGCACCATCCGCCTCTGGATGGACTGCTCCGCGGTTTCCATGTCTATGACGATTTTGCCGTCCCTGTCCGGTTTGGTGGTCAGCACGGCCAGCTCCAGCGCGTTTAAGGCCGTCCGGATATCGCCGCCCGCGACATGGGCCCAATGGCTTACCGCTTCCCTGCTGATTGCAATATCCATATTGCCGTACCCGCGCCCGGAGTCGCGGACGGCCGTTGTCAAAGCCTTTTTGATGTCTTCTATCGAAATGGGCAGGAATTCAAACAAACGGACGCGGGACAAAATAGCGCTGGTCATGGCCGCCATGGGGTTTTCGGTGGTCGAGCCGATCAGCTTAATGGTGCCTTTTTCCATGGCAGGCAGTATGCTGTCCGACTGCGCCTTGGACCAGCGATGGCATTCGTCCAGAAGCAAAAAGCTTTCCCGGCCGTACATCGAAAGGGCGTCTTCCGCCTTTTTGATGATCTCACGCACATCGGAAACGCCGGAAGTGACGGCGTTTAGTTTGTAAAAATCGCTCCCCGTGGTATTCGCGATGATCTGCGCGAGGGTGCTTTTTCCCACGCCGGGCGGGCCGTAGAAGATGCTGGAGGAGAGTTTGTCCGCCTCGATCGCGCGCCGAAGCAGGCGTCCCGGCCCGATCAATTGCTCCTGGCCCAAAAATTCGTCCAGGGTCCGGGGGCGCATCCTGTCCGCCAGCGGCGATCTGCCTTCCGTGTTCGCGCTAAACAGATTCACGCTTGTTCCCTCGCTTTCGGTTATACCCAAAATCACACCCAGTAATAAAACCATTATAGCAAACAAATTTTAAGTTGAAAAGCAGGCCCGTTGCGATTATAATTACGATTGTATCCAAGTTTTTATTACAATTCTTATTAGGAGGAACAGGGAATGGAAAGAGTGTATAATTTTGCCGCCGGACCGGCCTGCCTGCCCGAAGAAGTATTAAAAAAAGCGCAGGCGGAATTTTTGGTTTACGGTGAGAGCGGCATGAACGTGATGGAGATGAGCCACCGCTCCAAAGACTACCTGGGCATCATCCAGGAAGCCGAAGCCGACTTTCGCGCGCTGCTTAAAATCCCCGCCGGCTACAAGGTGCTGTTTTTGCAGGGCGGCGCGTCCACTCAGTTTGCGGCGGTGCCCATGAATCTGTCGCAAAAAGGGAAGGCGCATTATGTAAACACGGGCAATTGGTCCAAAAAAGCAATCGGCGAAGCAAAAAAATATTTAAGCGTGAACGTCGTCGCCAGTTCGGAAGACAAAACGTTCTCCTATATCCCCGCCCTTGATTCTTCCATGTTTGCGCCGGATGCGGATTACGTGCACATCACTTCCAACAACACGATATACGGCACGCGGTTCCCATATCTGCCCGATACGAACGGGCTGCCCCTGGTATCCGACATGTCCTCCTGTATACTGTCCGAGGTCATTGACGTTTCCAAATTCGCCCTGATTTACGCGGGCGCGCAGAAAAACATCGGTCCGGCGGGCGTCACCCTCGTGATTATCCGTGAAGACATGATCCGGGAAGACCTTCCGGCATTCGTCCCCACCATGCTGAAATACAAAACGCACGCGGACGAAAATTCCCTTTACAACACTCCCCCTACCTATGCGATCTATATATCGGGTTTGGTGTTCAAACATCTGCTCTCCCTGGGCGGCGTTCCCGCAATGCAGAAGATCAACGAACGCAAGGCAAAAAAACTCTATGATTATCTGGACGAATCGCAGCTTTTTTCCGCAACGGTCCAAAAAGAATTCCGCTCCATCATGAACGTACCCTTTGTAACGGGAAGCGAAGAGTTGGACGCGGCGTTCATCGCCGGCGCGAAGAAGGCCGGTTTGGTCAACTTAAAGGGCCACCGTTCGGTGGGCGGGATGCGCGCGAGCATCTACAACGCGATGCCCGAAGCCGGCGTCCAAGCGCTTATCACCTATATGAAGGCCTTTGAGCTTGATAACAAATAAGGAGGGTTAAACATGTATTCGGTTAAGAAACTCAATTCCATCTCGAATGTGATTTACGACTATCTGCCCAAAGATCGGTACAGCATCTCCTCCGACCTTGCATCGTTCGACGCGATCATTGTGCGCAGCGCGGACTGCCACGAGATTGAATTTCCGGACGGCCTGCTGGCTATTGCGCGGGCGGGCGCGGGCGTGAACAACATCCCGTTGGACAAATCTTCCGAGCTTGGAATCGCGGTGTTCAATACCCCTGGCGCAAACGCCAACGGCGTGAAAGAGCTGGTGCTCTGCGGCATGCTGGCCGCCTCCCGCAACATGATTCCCGCGATCGAATGGGCCAAGACCCTGCAGGGCTGCGGCGCGGACGTTCCGGTGCTGGTGGAAAAAGGCAAAAGCCAGTTCGTGGGTCCCGAGCTTCGTGGCAAGACACTGGGCGTGGTGGGCCTCGGAGCAATCGGCATTCTGGTGGCCAATACGGCGGCCGCCATCGGTATGGAAGTGATTGGTTACGATCCTTTCCTTTCGGTGGACCGCGCTTGGTCGATCTCCATGCATACGCGCCGGGCGAATTCCTTGGAAGAGCTTTTAAGCCAGAGCGATTACATAACGCTTCATATCCCGCTGATGGATAAAACGAAGGATTTTATCAGTTCGCACGAGTTTTCCAAAATGAAAAAAGGCATGGTGCTGTTAAACTTCTCCCGCAACGGCCTGGTGAAGCACAGTTCGCTTTTTGAGGCCATCGAAAACGGCACGCTGGACAAATACGTGACCGATTTTCCGGTGGAGGAGCTGCTCGGCCACGAGAAAATCATCGCCATCCCGCACCTTGGAGCATCCACGCCCGAAAGCGAGGACAATTGCGCGATGATGGCGGCGGAGCAGCTTTCCGATTACCTGGAGACGGGCGCCATCCGCAATTCGGTCAATCTGCCCGATTGCCAGGTTTCGCCGCTGAACGGCGGATACCGCATCACCCTCATCCATAAAAACCTTCCCAACATGGTGGGGCAGATCACCAATATCGTTGCAAAAAACAACATTAATATTTCGGATATGATCAATAAATCCAAGGGCGAGATCGCGTACACCGTCCTCAATACGGACGATCCCATCGGCGACGATGTTTTTGAAGAGATCAGAAACATCGTTGGCATAATCAAAGTCCGCCGCATCGGATAACCTGTTTTTGCTTTTCTTTTAAAAAAACCGGGGTCACCGAAAAACCGTAAGACTTTTTAAGGTGGGAATGAAAAGCGAAGTAAAGAAAACCAATATAAAAAACCGTCTTTGAAAAAGACGGTTTTTTAATATTTATAAATACATTTTTTATCTCTGAATGAATTCCAGGGCTTTTATGAATTTGTCGGCGCACTGGTTGATCTCATAGAGGTCTTCCACATCTCCCCTGGCCTTTGCGCCCATTTTGGCGATGAGTTCCCTGTCCTTTGCAAACTCAAGAAGCCGCGCGGCGATGGCGCCCACGTTCCCCACCTTGACCGTGAAGCCTGTCACGCCGTTCAGTATGATCTCAGAAGACCCTTCGGTATCGGTCGCAATCACCGGGACCTTACAGGCCATGGCTTCAACGGTGGATACGCCGAAGATCTCGCTGCGGCTTGCATTGACCAGCACGTCCATTTTGTTGATTTCTTCGGGTATTTTATCATTGGGCACAACCCCCATGAAATGCACTTCATCATACACATTCGCATCCGCGCACTGTTTTTTAAGCGCGGCCTCCATGCTGCCTTTGCCGTACAGCTTCACCTGGGTTTTTCCCTCGTAGCTTTCCTTGAACTTTACAAAGGCTTCGATCAGCCAGTCGATCCCGCTTACGTATTCCAGGGCCTTGACACAGCCTATGGTGAACACGCCCTCTTCTTTTTCCACTTCTTTTTTATCGAAATCGTAGATGTTCACACCGGGGGGGACCACAAAGACCTCTTTTTCCTTTTTATAGATGGCGCGCACCTTTTGCATGGCCACCGCGCTGGGGCAGATGACCGCGCCCGCGGCGTGCAGGACCTTTTTCATGGGGCCCTTCTGCGTCCCGCCGCTGACCGAGGTGATATCCGGGCCCAGTATGCCCACCAAAAAACGCCGGGCCGCGCGCATGGCCATAAACCCGTAATCCAGCGCACCCAGCGCACAGACCGCGTCGAATTCGCCGGCCGAGATCATGCGCCGAAGTTCGGGCGCGTTTTTCTTTACGCCCCCTTTGATCTGCGACATCCCAAGATAGTTAATGGAGACCTCGGGCGCAAATCCGGCATTCTCGGTCTTGTCTTCGGGCAGGGAAAACACGGTCACCCTGTTCCCCCTCTGCGCCAGTACGTTCGCCCACTTCACGGTATGGGGAGAAGAAGCCGCTGCTACCATCGCAACTTTCATTACCTTCACATCCTTCTATTGTATTTTGTTATAAAAAAAGCCTGTTACAGTTTTAAGTCCAGCACTCGCAGCATCGCTTTTCGGGTGTTTTCCGCCGTACCAAACGCGGTCAGGCGGAAGTAGCCTTCCCCCGCGCGGCCAAAGCCCGAGCCCGGCGTGCCTACCACACCCGCCCGGTCAAGAAGAAGACCGAAAAATTCCCAGGATGTCATGTCCCCGGGCGTTTTCAGCCAAACATAGGGCGAATTTACCCCGCCCCAGGCGCGGATGCCCGCATTTTCAAGGCCGTCTAAAATGATTTTGGCATTGTTCAAATAATATCCGATCGCCCGGCTTACCTGTCGGCTGCCCTCGGGGGAATACACCGACTCGGCCGCCCGCTGCACAAAATAGGACACGCCGTTGAATTTAGTAGTGTGCCGCCGCAGCCAGAGCGCGTTCAGGCTCACTTTCCCGCCCTGGGGATCCGCACCCATGAGGTCCTTGGGGACCACGGTATACGCGCAGCGCGTTCCCGTGAACCCGGCTGTTTTGGAAAAGGAGCGGAACTCGATTGCGCAGGCCTTTGCGCCTTCGATCTCGTAGATGCTGTGCGGTATCTCTTTTTGGGTGATGAAGCGTTCGTACGCGCCGTCAAACAGTATGAGAGAACCGTTTTTGTTCGCCCAATCCACCCATTTTTTCAGCTGCGCACGGGTGAGCGCCGTTCCGGTCGGGTTGTTGGGAGAGCAGAGATACACCACGTCCACCCTGCCCGAGGGAAGGGGCGGCTCAAACCCGTTTTCCGCGGTGGTCTGCAGATATACCAGGTTGGTATACCTTTTTTCCTTTTCGTCAAAATCGCCCGCCCGCCCGGCCATCACGTTGGTGTCCACATAAACGGGATACACCGGGTCGGTGACCGCCACGATGCAGTCCGCGCCCAGTATTTCCTGTATGTTCCCGGTATCGCACTTGGATCCGTCCGAAACGAACACTTCGTCCGGCGCGACGGATATCCCCCGCGCCTTATAATCTGCTTCTGCTATTTTATTTCTTAAAAAATCATACCCCTGTTCGGGCCCATACCCGCGGAAGGTCTCCGCTTTGCCCATCTCTTCCGCCGATTTTATAAGCGATGAGATTACTTCGTGCGCGAGCGGCCTGGTCACGTCTCCGATCCCCATGGGGATGATGTCTTTGTCCGGATTCTGCGTTTTATACGCCGCAACTCTCCTTGCAATCTCGGAAAAAAGATAGCTTCCCTGCAGCTTTGCAAAATTGTGGTTGATTGAAAACATTTCATCACCTCAAGAATCATTTTATAACACTACCGCAGGCAAACACAATACATTTTACCATATTTATCTTTAAAATAATGGGACGGCGGCAAATCTTTTAGCGCTTTTGTGCGCATACTTATCCTATAATCGTAATTTTATCTTGGGAGAGGCTTTTTATGAAGAAAACGTTCCTGTTGCTGGCCGCCGCTGTTCTTGTCCTTCAGGCGGCGCCCCTGTGCGCATCCGCCGCTTACGACGACAGCATCGATCTTACCGTGATCGTCCTGAATCAGGACGCCGGCCTGGGCAAAAACCTGTCCGTGCGGCTTTTGCGGAACGATGCCGCAGATGCCCAAAGCAAAGATCTGGACAAGCTTTGCACTGCCGTTTTTTCGGACGCGCCCATCGAGCAGTTCACGCTGCAGACCCTGGGGGAAGACGGAACGGAAGGCCCCGGGATTGCGATTTCGCTTTTCAGGGGGGATAAAACCGGGATACTGGGCGGCGGGGAGGTAACGGATATTTCGGTGGCCCAAGACCTGACCAGCCTGTCCCTGGGGTTTTTGATTACCAACGGAGGGGAACTGCAGCTGTACAACGCGGCGGAGGAAACGGCCGATGTGTTCTTTGTGCGTTCGCACGTTTCGAGCAGCATTGACGACGGCAAAGTGGATGTGAAGTTCAGTTTGAAAGACGCGGCCGGCGATGCCATCAACACCGTTTCCCTTAAGGTGGACGCGCGGGACGCCCTGGCTGCCAACGGCGACGGGGAGGTTTTCGTTTCCGCGCTTGCGGCGGGCACCCATTTGCTGAGCGCGTATTCCAAAAGCGGCGCGCAGATCGCCAAATCCCATTTCACGCTCAGCCTGGAGGACAGTACCGGCCTTGCGGCCTTAAATCCCTCCAACCCCACCGTTTCGGTTGCGGGCGGGCTGGATAAGGTATATGTGCAGGCCGATATCTCGGGCGATCTGGTAAAGATCGGCCGGGTATCCCCCCTGCCTATCAAACCGGGAACCAAGCCGATGGAGGTGGTGTTCGCACTCAAGGGCCGCCTGCTGGACAGCGCGGGCGCGCCCCTTCCATCCGTAAAGGTCTCCCTGGGGGATTGTTCCGCAACCACCAACGCCGACGGTTTTTTCTGGCTGAACGCCCTTCCCGCCGATAAATACAAGGTGACCGCGCTAGATGCGAACGGCAAACAGATCGCCACCTCCGTTCTGCTGGTGGAAAAAAACGATACGACCGGCATACGTGACGTTTCCATGGATTCGGCTACCCTGACCGTTACGGACAACGCCGGAACGGTTTACCTCTCCATGCGGCTCACCGGGGACGGGGCGATCACCTTTACAGCCGCGTCGGAAAGCAACATTTTTGCGGCGGCGCCTTCTTCCTCCCCTTCCGCGGCCCGCCCGTCATCGGCGGCCACCAAAGGCAGCCTTTCCTCTTTCGCGGACAACGGTTCGTATTTTTCCGTTTACATCTACCTTTTTCTTTTCATTCTGGTTCTCATTATCCTGGTGGTCACTTTGATCATCAAAACCGCTTTTTCCGGCAAAAGAACAAAGCACTAATAGATATTTTCTTTTTATAAGCATGCATGTTGATTTTTTTTCGGCAAAATGTTAAAATGACACTGCTGCATTTTAGCGGCGTGTTGCGCCTATAGCTCAGTAGGATAGAGCGTTCGCCTCCTAAGCGAGAGGCCCCGCGTTCGAGTCGCGGTAGGCGCGCCAGCCGGGGAGGCCCGGCAGCCATATCGCGCTTCATCACAGGTGAAGCGCGATATTTCTTCCAAGCGGTTATTTTCTAAAATCGCGGAGTAAGAATATGAACTATAAGATCAACACAAAAAACGGTAAAAAATATATAGAGCTCTTTTCCGCATCCGTTCCGTTAAAGGCCGAGGCGGACGCGCTGGACATTGTGGCGCTTTGCGGTGAAAACGACACATATCTGCTGATGGTCCGCCGCGATGCTTTGTCCGGTGATTTTTTCGACCTGAAGACACGTGCGGCCGGCGGCATCATACAGAAGTTTGTAAACTACCATATAAAAACCGTAATCGTAATCCCGGAAGATGCGCAGGGCGCCCGGTTCAGGGAATGGGCGGGCGAATCCAATAAGGGAAGCCAGTTTGGCGTGTTTTCCAGCAGGGAGGACGCGGAAAAATGGCTGCTGAAATAAAGGATATACCCGTATGAATAAAGATATGAACGATATGACAGAGGAAGAACTTGGGCATCTTTTCCCCATTGAAATTTGTAAATACGATTCCAAATGGCCAAAGCTGTTTCAAACGGAAAAACAGGCCCTGCTTAATGCAACCGTGAGCGATAACATCCTTGAGATTCATCATATCGGCAGCACCGCCATTCCCGGCCTGAATGCCAAGCCGGTGATCGACATTTTGATTATCTTGAAAAAAGACGTCGCCCTGGAAAAACTTAAAAGTGGCATGAAAAGGGCAGGGTATGCTTTCGCCCCCCAGCCGCGCAAACCCGCGCCTCACATGATGTTTATGAAAGGATATTCGCCAACCGGCTATACCGGACAGGCGTACCATGTGCATATACGATATACGGGGACGCAGGACGAAATCGTCTTCCGGGACCACATGTTAGCGCATCCGAACGATGCGGGGGCATACGCGCGGCTCAAGGCGCGGCTGGCCCGGGAATATCGCTATAACCGGAACGGATATACGGACGCGAAAGAGAATTTTATTCGAAAGATTCTAATAAAAGCAAATTCCGAATGAAAAACCTGCCTTATCTCAACGGCAGGTTGTTTTTTTATATTTTGGTTGGTTTTCTTTGAGCGGATACAGCACCGCCCGCGCGGGCAGGGCCTCCACGCCCGCGATGCGCAGGGGCAGGCACAAAAGTTCGTAATCCCCTTCCGGTACATCTGCAAGGCGCAGGCCTTCGATAACGGGAATGCCGTGCCCCAGCAGGATCTTGTGCGTTGGATGGCCTTCCTGCGCCCGCTCGATCCCCAGGCCGTCGGTTCCGACGGCGCGCGCCCCTTCCCCGGCAAGATAAACCGCGCCGGACGCGGCGAGGTATGCAAAGTCGTCCGAAAACCCGTCCGAAAAGCTGTTCTTTGTTTTGAGCAGGAGTATCTCCCCCGCCCAGATTCTTTTTGTTTTCAACACTTCTTCGGTTATTTTTTCTATATCGTCCGGTATCTCGATCACGCGGCAGGGGCCGCACACACTATCCACGCCAAAATCGGTTGAATCCGCGCCGTTTGCGATTATATGCAGGGGCATGTCTATATGCGTGCCCGTGTGCAGGTCCAGGCAGGCGGCGGACTGCTGCACGCCTTTAGCCGAATGGTTTAAATACGTATTGATCTTCGGCCTTAATTCCTCCCGGTTTTTATAGACCGCCATATCAGGGGCGATCTCCATGGAGATGTCGTAATATTTGCCTTTCACAGGATCTTTTCACCCCACAATTCGAATAACGCGCGGTCGACTTCCTTCGCGTCTTTGTATATGAGCAGCAAAAGCGACTCTTTGGCCTGCTCCGCCTTCTCGGCGATGCGCCATTGGGCCTCGATCTCATCCCACCGGGTAAAGAGAGTCGCGTCTCCGTGGAGCGCGTCCATCAGCAGTTTTTCGTACGCCTCGGGCGTATTGCCGAACACCCCGCAGGAACGGCAGTAATTCATCTGCACGGTTTCGATTTCGTTCGTAAGGCCCCGCGCCTTGCCGTTGAAAACCAAATGGATCCCCTCGTCCGGATACACGCTGATCTTAAGCTTGTTTTTTGGCGGCCTGATGCCGCCCGGACTGGCCGTTTCTTTAAAAGTGATCAGAACGTAGATCAGTTTGCGCCCCATTTTTTTGCCCGTTGCCACATAAAAAGGGACCCCCTGCCAGCGGGGCGTGTCCACAAACATCCTGGCCGCCGCCATCGTCTCGGTTCTGGATCCCGGCGGTATGCGGTTTTCCGAAAGGTAACCGTCATACTGGCCGAACAAAAATTCTTCGCCAAGGCGGATGCGGTTTAAGACATCCAGTTTTTTGCCGCGGATGGCATCGTCGCTGAAATCCTTCGGCTTTTCCATGGCGACCAGGCACAGCGTCTGCAGCAGGTGGTTTTGCACCATGTCGGAAAAAGCGCCCGTTTTGTCGTAATACCCCGCGCGCTCGGCAACGCCCTCACTTTCCAGAGACAGGATCTTGACGCTTTCGATGCTGCCCGCGTCCCAAATGCTTTCAAATATCGTATTGGTGAACCGGACGGTCAGTATGTTCTGTATCATTTCCTTCCCAAGGTAATGATCGATCCTGAAGATCTGTTTTTCGTCCAGCAGTTTATTGAAGGAGCGGTTGTACTCTATGGCCGTCTGCAGGTTCTTGCCGAAGGGTTTTTCAAAAATGATCTTGGAGGACATGTCGCCTTTTGTAACCAGTTTACTCATCGCAAGACCGTGCGCGATGACCGGGAAAAAGCCCGGCTCGGTCGCAAGGTAAAAAAGCGTGTCCCGCTCCTCCCCGGCGCCCGGGAGGGAAGCAAGAAAGCTGCCCAGGCGCTTAAAGCCTTCAGGATCGCTTCCAAAATCGAATTTGAAATAGCGGATGGATTTTTTAAAGCGCTGCCAGTCTTCCTCCCCGCCTTCCAGCGTCATATGGGAAATCAGTTCTTCCGTAAAGATATCGTCCGTATAGTCCCTTCTCCCGATTCCGACAATAAAGAAAACCGGGGGCAGATAGTTTTGCAGGTAAAACCTGAACAGCGCGGGCAAAAGTTTTTTATATGTCAGGTTGCCCGTTGCGCCGAATATCACAAATAAAATCGGTTTCATTTGTCCCTCTCTTCTTTAAGGCGCCGCGCTTGCGGGAACCGATCCGTATACAGGCGCAAAGTCTTTTTTTATTTATATGTACCATTCGGGCGCCTTTTTGAAACAATTTTCAACCTGCGCATGCGCAGGGCGTTCAGCCCTCTTTTTGGCCGGAAGGCCACGCCTTTCCCAGCGTTTCGCCCACCTTCGCGCCGATCACCAGCGCGGCTTCATTGTCGTACGGAGTTGTGCCTTTGTTGATCAGCACCAGTTTGCCGCCGCGGTACTCTTGCAGCAGCCCGGCAGCCGGATACACCACCAGGGAAGTTCCGCCCACAATCAGAAGATCGGCTTCTTTTATAAAGCGTGCGGCTTTCTCCAGCGTGTCCGGGTCCAGCCCTTCCTCATACAGCACCACGTCCGGCTTGACGACGCCCCCGCATTCGCAGCGCGGAATCTCTTCCGTTCCCAGGATATAATGCAAAGGGTAAAACCGGCCGCAGTTCACGCAATAATTGCGGTGCACCGACCCGTGCAGTTCCAGAACGTTTTTGCTGCCCGCTGCCTGGTGCAGGCCGTCTATGTTTTGGGTGATCACGGCTTTGAGTTTTCCCTGCTCCTCCAGACGATGAAGCACCCTGTGCGCTTCGTTGGGTTTTGCCCGCGGGCAGAGGATCTTGTTTCTGTAAAAATCAAAAAATTCGTCCGCATGGCTTGCGTAGAACGTATGGCTGAGCATGAATTCGGGCGGGTATTTGTATTGCTGGCTGTACAGGCCCCCTTCGCTCCGAAAATCCGGGATATCGCTCTCGGTGGAAACGCCCGCTCCGCCGAAAAAAACGATGTTTTCGCTCTGCTCTATCATAGCGCGCAGCTTTTCTGTTTTGTCTGCATATTCCATTTCATTCGCCTCTTTTTCTTTGGATGAGACCTTTTGGCTGCATACAACCGTGTATACGCTTTAACTTCTACAAGAATGCGCGAAATCCTTTATGAATATGGGCTGTTTGCCTTTTTTGCGGCCCGGTTATTCTTTTACCGCCCATATAACTTGACAATCTTTTTTATTAAAGATATGATTTTATCAAACGTTGAATTGCAAAGGGGTTGTAACCATGAACAAAACGTATACTCTTTCCATACTGGTCAAAAACACATCCGGCGTCCTGACCCGCATTTCCGGGCTGTTCGCGCGGCGCGGATATAACATCAGTTCCCTATCGGTGGGGGAAACCGAGAATGAAGAGCTTTCCCGCATCACCATCGGCCTCACCGGCGACGAATACGTTCTGGACCAGATTAAAAAACAGCTTTCCAAACTGATCGACGTGGTCAAGATAAAACAGCTGAAAAGCGCGGACGCCGTATACCGGGAGTTGATGCTGGTGAAGGTGCGCGCGGATATCAAGAAACGCGCGGGCATTATAGAGATCTGCACAATCTTCGGCACGCGTATAGTGGATATTTCAAAAACCACCGTTACCATCGAGATGAGCGGCAAACCCGAAAAGAACGCGGCGTTCCTCTCGTTGATCGACGAATTCGGCATTCTTGAACTGGTGCGTACCGGTCTTACGGGCATCAACCGCGGCGAAGTCACCATTCTGGATTAAAAAAGGATAAAACAAAAGATTTTAAATTATTATTTACAAGGGGCATAAAATATTGTATACTGCCCTATAAATACAAACAACACCCCAAAAAGTTTTACGGCTTTTCGGGGATCCATGAACCAAGGAGGCCGGCGAAATGAAAAACGTTTTCAAAACAGTTTCATCCCATCAACATGCGGCTTCCTTGCATTTTTCCTGCCGGAGGTACTTTGGGAGTCCTGAGGCTTCCAAAAATTCCCTCGCTTAAATTCACTTCTGTTTTATTTTTGGTTTTTTGATATTTTAAAAAGCACTATTATTTCTGTTTGAATTGTGAGGGTAATATTATGTCTGTAATTAAAATTTTTGATACAACACTGCGGGACGGCGAACAGGCGCCGGGGTTCAGCATGAACCTGTCCGAAAAACTGAAGATCGCGAGGCAGCTGGAAATACTGGGCGTGGACGTGATCGAGGCGGGTTTTGCTGTATCCAGCCCGGGAGATTTCGAATCGGTCCAGGCCATTGCCAATACCATTAAAAACTGCAAAGTGGCTTCTCTCTGCCGTGCGGTGCAAAAAGACATCGACGCGTCATACGAAGCGCTGAAAGGGGCCGCGGCGCCCAGGATTCACACCTTTATCGCCACCTCTCCCCTGCACATGGAGTATAAACTGAAGATGCCTCCCGAAAAGGTATTGGAGCGGATAGACGAAATGGTGCGCTATGCCAAGTCACTCATTTCCGATGTGGAATTTTCCGCCGAGGACGCCACCCGGACGCCGCATGATTTTTTGGCCAAGGCCGTTGGGGCAGCCATCCGCGCGGGCGCGACGGTGGTGAACATTCCGGATACCGTTGGGTACACAACGCCGCAGGAAATGTTTGAGATGATCGACTACCTGGTGAAGAATGTTCCCGGGATTGAAAAGGTGGATATATCCACCCACTGCCACGACGACCTGGGCATGTCGGTCGCGAATTCGCTGGAAGCCGTGCGGGCGGGCGCGACGCAGATAGAATGCACCATCAACGGCATCGGCGAGCGCGCGGGCAACGCGGCGCTGGAAGAGGTTGTGATGGCGCTGCATACCCGCAAACCTTATTTTGGCGTTTCCTGCAACATCGACACCACCCAACTGTACCGCTCCAGCCATTTGCTGGCCACCATCACCGGCACACACATCCCCAGCAACAAGGCCATCGTGGGTAAAAACGCGTTTGCGCACGAAAGCGGCATCCACCAGCACGGCGTGCTGGCCAACCGCCTGACCTACGAGATCATGACGCCGCAGTCCATCGGCCTGCCCACCAACACCATGGTGCTGGGCAAACATTCGGGCAAACACGCGTTTGAAGACCGACTGAAAGAACTGGGCTACAAGCTGACGACAGACGAGCTGGAAGCCGCATTCACGGAATTCAAGGCGCTGTGCGACAAAAAGAAGGAAGTGACCGATTTCGATATTGAGGCGCTGGTGGAACATAAGTCTGTCGCCGTGAACGAACACTTCAGGCTGGAACGCTTTGTGGTGAACAGCGGAAACACCATCAACTCCACCGCCATCGTCAAGCTGGTGGACAACGAAGGCGCCATCCATGAAAAAGTCGCTCTGGGCCACGGCCCGGTTGACGCCGCATACAAGGCCATCGAACAGATTGCCGGAATGCCCCTGGAACTGAACGACTACCAGATCAGCTCGGTCTCGGACGGCGAAGACGCGCTGGGTGAAGTCGCCGTCAAGGTAAAGAGCGGCGACCGCTCGGTTCGCGGCCGCGGCCTCTCCACCGACGTTATCGAATCGTCCATCCTGGCCTTTATCAACGCCATCAACAAGCTGAAAGGATAATTGCTCCTTTTTAAAAAACCAGGCATATGAAAAAGCAGGTGTGTTTTAATACACCTGCTTTTATTTTGTCAGTTGCGGGGGGTTTTTAACCGCGCTTTTCACTCCCACCCCAAAAGTCTTACGGTTTTTCGGGGTTCCCGGTTTTTCTAAAAGAAAAGTGGAAAAATCAGTCCTTCAACAGCCCGTCCAGCATGTCTTTTTTGTCTCGGCCTTCCCCAAGAAGGCGGGAAAGCACTTTAGCGTCTTCCGCTTTCAGTGCGTCCCTGTACTGCGCGAGGTGCTCCATCAGGTTGTCGATTTCGGCTGCGAGGTTTTCCTTATTCTCCAAAAAAAGCTCGGTCCACATTTTGGGGTCCAGGCGCGCCACCCGCGTCAGGTCCGCAAAGCTGCCCGCCGAATACCCGACATATTCCCCGGCCGCCGCGCTTTTTACATAGGCGCTGGATACCACATGCGCAAGCTGGGAGGTATAAGCGATCACGCGATCGTGGGTTTTGGGGTCGGTCTCTATAATCCTGCCAAAACCGATCTTCTCCGCAAGCGCCCTGATCTCCCCGATATGCGCGTCTTTTGTATGCCCGTCTTTCGCGACGATTAAACTCGCGCCGCGAAAAAGGTCCGCGCTGCCCGCGCCGTAGCCCGAAACTTCCCGCCCGGCCATGGGATGCAGGCCCACATATCCCCCGACCTTTCCGGACAACCTGTCCGCAAGAAAACTCTTGACCCCGCAAACGTCGCATACGATATGCGGGAATTCATGATCTTCAATAAAACGTACCGCATCCCCGGGAAACAGGCATACCAAGACAATGCCGCAGCCCGAGGCTGCTTCTTCCCCCGCCACGTCCACCGCTTTGTCCGCAAGCGCTGCCGAAAGCACGTTTGGGTCTATATCCCAGCCGGCGACCGTATGGTCCGTATATTTTTTCACCGCCCGGGCAAAGGACGAACCGATCAACCCCAGGCCGACGATTCCGATATCCATCAAACAGCCCCCAATGCGCGCAGCAGCGCCCACAAACCCAGGGATGCGAGGGCCGCCACTCCCAGCACCCAGGCGGCCAGCTCCGCGCCTATTTTGAAGATCAGCCGTTTAATATCCGCTTCATTTCCCCTATGAAACATTCCATTTCCTCCATTGTGCCAATGCTTACCCTTAAATACCCGCTGATGCGCTCTTTGTTGAACCAACGGACAACAATACCCTTTTCCCGCAGTTTTTTAAAAACCTTTTCTGCCGGAACCGGCGGCCGCGCAAATATAAAGTTTGCGGCGGAAGGCAACACTTCCGCGCCCATCGCCTTAAGCGCGTCCGCGGTATATTCCCTTGTTTTTATGATTTTTTCGTTGTTTGCTTTATAATACGCCTCGTCCGCCAGCGCCGCGGCGCCGCCCGCCTGCGCAAGCGTACCCACAGGATAGGAATTAAAACTGTCCCGTACGGCCAGCAGCGCGGAAATCAGATTTGGATTTGCCGCAACATACCCCACCCGAAGCCCGGCCAGGGAATGCGATTTTGAAAGCGTGCGCACCACCGCCAGGTTATTATATTTTTTTACCAGCGAAAGCACGCTCTGCGCCCCGAAACCGAAATACGCCTCGTCCACGATCACCACGCAATCGTTTTGCCGGACGATCTTCTCCACTTCCCCGGCCGAAAGCGCGATACCCGTGGGCGCGTTGGGATTGGCCAGCACCACGCCGCCACGGGCGCCCGTCATTTCTTGAAGCGGGACCGTAAAATCGTCGTTCAAAGGGAGAATTTGCATGGTGATATCAAAAAGTTTGGCCCAGACCGGATAAAAACTGTAGGTAACGTCCATAGTAAGAACAGGCTTTCCCGGATCAAAAAAGGCCAGAAAACAAAGTGCCAGCGCCTCGTCCGAGCCGTTGGAGCAAAAAATATTTTCGGGCGCAAGCCCGCCTGCCCTGGCCGCTGCTTCCGCAAGCGCGTCCATGGCCAGCAAAGGGTATTTGCGCAGATGCGCCCCTGCCGCCTCTATGGCGGAAAACACATTCGGCGAAGGCGGATAGGCGTTTTCGTTGGTGTTCAGTTTAATGAGATTTTTAATTTTGGGCTGCTCACCGGCCGTGTAAGGCGACAGCGACGACGCCTTCCGGCTCCAGTATTTTTTCAAGGCGGATCCCTCCATGAATTGTTAACTTTTATTTTATCATAAATCAAAAATAAATTACACATTTGTTTGTTTTTATGCTAAAATGGTTAAAGTCATTTACCAAAAAGGAGCAGGGAATGAGCGAAAAGCGCAGATGCAAATGGGCAGACAGCCAATTGCTGGTTCATTATCACGACAAAGAATACGGTAAAATCATTGCCGACGATGATAAATTATTTGAAAAACTGTCGCTGGAGGTTTTTCAGGCCGGATTATCCTGGCGGACGGTGCTGGCAAAGCGGGAATTCTTCAGGGAGGTTTTTTTCGGTTTTAAAATCGATACCGTTGCCTGCCTTAATGATTCCTATCTTGACTCCCTGCTGTCCGACAGCCGGATCATCCGTAACAAAAAAAAGATCTATGCGGTCCGCGGCAACGCGCAGGCGGTACAGAGAATCGTTGCGGAGGGCCGTACTTTTTTTGAATTTATTTACGCCTTCAAGGATACCGAAAAGCTTGTGGCCGCTCTGAAGGGCTATGGTTTTACGTTTATCGGTAAAACGATCGTTGAATCGTTCATGCAGAGCATCGGCATCCTGCAGGCGCATGAAATAAACTGCTATTTATACAGGCAACCATACGGCGAGGTCGAGTAAATGCCCGCATACTTAACGCACAAACTGGCTTCAACTGCCGCGTTTGAAGCAATCGAGAATAAGCAGATCAAGCAGATCGCCGCCGATCACATGCCCGAATACCTCTCAGGCGCGCAGGGCACCGACTTTGTTTATTTCGACCATTTTTACCTGCTGCCCGCATCCTATAAAACCAAAGTTTACGGCTGGCTTGCACACAGGGCCCGGCCGGCACAGTATCTTGTCAAGGCCACGGAATATGTTAAAAGCCATTATTCCGACACGCTCGCAGCTTATTTTTTCGGGTTTTTGCACCACTATTGCCTGGACAAATACCTCCATGCACACGTGTACAAAGATTCGGACAGCCTGTCCTCCCATACATATCTGGAACAGGCGCTGGATGTGATGTACGCGGATGAACACTTCCATTTGGACGCGCGGGAAGTGAACCGTGCGACCGAACTCTTAAAACTGATTACAAACGCGGACGAGATTAACGCGTTTCACGAACATATGGCGGCCGCTGTATACGAAGGCTATACGCTTCCGCCGCGCTCTCTTCAGCGTTCATACAAATGGTGGGCGTGGGGCATGAAGCCGACCTACAAGCCTTCAAGGCTTACGCGCTTTTTTCTTCGGATCTTCAACATTTTTTTATCGTTCGATATCTATGCGTTCATCTACAAGAAAAAAGAAGAAGTGCAGGGCCTGCACGATTACGACAAGTATTTTAAACTAATCAGAAAAGCAAACGATGAAAGCATTTGTTATATGCAAATGGTATTCGATTATATCCATGGCAAACGGCACATCAGCGTACTTGAAAGCGCGTTTTACAACATCAGCTGCCTGGGGCGCCCCATCGTTTCCCGTGAAGAACGGAAAGCCTTCCGGCGCGCTTACCGTAAGGCGCCTATCATAAAATAGCATTTTTAAAGCATTTTTTACATTCTATACTTTTCATTTTCTTGATTTTTAAACTATATATATATATAATAAGATATTGTTGAAAAGTTTTTATTAATATTTAAACAGGAGGTCAATTATAAATGGCAAACACGCAAACCATTGACGGAAATACCGCCGCCGCACATGTAGCATATGCTTTCTCCGATGTCGGCGCTATCTTCCCGATCACGCCGTCCTCGCCCATGGCGGAATCCTGCGACGAATGGTCCGCCGCAGGCAGAATAAATATCTTCGGGCAGACAATGCGGATATCCGAACTGCAGTCCGAAGGCGGCGCCGCGGGCGCGGTTCACGGTTCTCTGGTGGCAGGCGCATTCACATCCACCTTTACGGCATCTCAGGGCCTGCTTCTTATGATCCCCAATATGTACAAGATCTCGGGCGAGCTGCTGCCCTGCGTGTTCCACGTATCCGCACGGGCCCTGGCCGCGCACGCTCTTTCCATATTCGGCGACCACTCGGACGTTATGGCGACAAGGCAGACCGGTTTCGCGCTGATTGCATCCGCATCCGTACAGGAAGCGATGGACATTGGCGCCATCTCCCATCTTGCGACGCTCAAGGCAAAGGTGCCTTTCCTGCATTTCTTCGACGGTTTTCGGACTTCTCACGAAGTCAGCAAGATCGAAATGCTCCAGTACGACGATCTGAAATCCATGGTGGATTTTGACACGATCCGCGCGTTCCGCGCGCGGGCTATGAACCCGGAACATCCGCATCAGCAGGGCACCGCCCAGAACCCGGACACCTACTTCCAGAACAGGGAAGCTGCAAACGAATACTATACCAACACGCCCGCCATCATCCAGCAAACCATGGACGAATTCGCAAAGAAATTCGGCAGGCAGTATCATCTGTTTGATTATGCGGGCGCGAAAGACGCGACCGACATCATCATCACCATGGGTTCGTCCTGCGACGTGACCGAAGAAGCGGTGAACTACCTTGCGTCCCGCGGCGAAAAGGTCGGCCTCATCAAAGTCCGCCTGTACCGCCCGTTCGACGTATCCGCTTTTGTGAAATCCATTCCGTCCTCTGTTAAACGCATCGCCGTCCTGGACCGGACGAAAGAGCCCGGCAGCCTGGGCGAGCCGCTGTATGAGGACGTGATTTCCGCGCTGTTTGAGAACGGCGTCACCGGCATTAAGGTGGTCGGCGGCCGCTACGGCCTTGGGTCCAAGGACTTTACGCCTTCCATGGTGAAAGCGGTATTTAATAACCTTTCTTCTTCCTCGCCCAAAAACCATTTCACGGTGGGCATAGAAGACGATGTGACCGGCACATCCATTCCGGTCAAAGAAGTGATCGACTCCGCGCCCGACGGCCTGTTCCGCTGCAAATTCTTCGGCCTTGGATCGGACGGCACGGTTGGCGCCAATAAAAACTCCATCAAGATCATCGGCGACCATACGGACATGTACGCGCAGGGGTATTTCCAGTACGACTCCAAGAAGTCGGGCGGCATCACGATATCCCATCTGCGTTTCGGCAAATCCAAGATCCAGTCTTCCTATTTTATTGACCAGGCGGATCTGGTTGCCTGCCACAACTCATCCTACATCACACGCTACGACGTGCTGGAAGGCATCAAACCAGGCGGCATTTTCCTCTTAAACTCCCCCTGGACCCAGGAGGACATGGAAACCCAGCTGCCGGCTTATGTAAAAAACGTAATCGCTTCCAAAAAACTGAAGTTCTACAACATTGACGCCGTTAAGATTGCGAGCGACTTAGGTCTCGGAGGCCGCATCAACATGGTGATGCAGTCCGCGTTCTTTACTATCGCAAACGTGATCCCGCAGGCGGACGCCAACAAATACATGAAGGATGCCATTAAGAAGTCCTACGGCAGAAAAGGCGACAAAATCGTTGCCATGAACAACCAGGCGGTGGACGCCGCCGTGTCCGAGCTTCAGGAGATCAAAGTTCCCGAATCCTGGGCGGCAACCAAGGAAGGCGCTCCGGTCGCCGCAATCGCGGACGACAAATACTTCCGCGAATTCGTGCATCCCATATTGGTGCTCAAAGGCGATGGTCTGCCCGTCAGTTCATTCGACCCCCGCGGTTTCGTGCCCACCGGCACCACGCAGTTTGAAAAACGCGGCATCGCGATCAACACACCCAAATGGATACCGGACAACTGCATCATGTGCAACCAGTGTTCGTATGTTTGCCCGCACGCCTGCATCCGTCCCTTCCTGATTTCAGAGGACGAAATGAAAAAGGCACCCGCAGGGTTTGTTACCAAAGCGGCCCGAGGCAAAGACAAGGAAGGCCTGAGCTACAGGATACAGCTTTCTCCCCTGGACTGCACGGGTTGCGGCAACTGCGCGGACATCTGCCCGGCCAAGGAAAAAGCGCTGGTCATGACGCCCTTAACACAGGTGCAAGAAGAACAAAAAGGATTCTGGGAATTCGCCATCGGCGCGAAACGCCCGGATATCAATTTCAACAAAAAGCTGGTTCCCGAAAGCCAGTTCCTGCAGCCACTGTTCGAGTTCTCGGGCGCATGCGGCGGCTGCGGCGAAACGCCGTATATCAAGCTGGTAACGCAGTTGTTCGGCGACCGGATGCTGATTGCCAACGCGACGGGTTGTTCCTCCATTTACGGCGGCAACTCGCCTTCCTGCCCGTTTACCAAAAACGAAAACGGCCAGGGCCCCGCATGGGCAAACTCGCTGTTTGAAGACAACGCGGAGTTTGGCTACGGCATGAACCTTGCTTTAACCCAGAGGTGCGGAGCCATCAAAATGCTGGCCCGGCAGGCAATTGAAAACGGATGCGACGCGGGCGCGACCGAGCCCCTTCAAGGCTGGCTGGCCGCATCGGAAGACGGCGAAGCATCCAAAACAGCAACTAAAATACTGATCGACGCACTTGAAAGCGCACTTGAAACCTGCAAAAACGGCGATGCGAAAGCGCTTTACAAGAGCATACTGGACGAAAAAGACCTGCTCGTCAAAAAATCCATATGGATCATCGGCGGAGACGGCTGGGCCTACGATATCGGCTACGGCGGCCTGGACCATGTGATCGCCTCGGGCGAAGATGTGAACATCCTGGTGCTGGATACCGAGCTTTACTCCAACACGGGCGGGCAGGCCTCCAAGTCTACCCCCACCGGCTCGACGGCAAAATTTGCTGCTTCGGGCAAAAAGGTAAAGAAAAAGGATCTGGGCGCAATTGCAATGACTTACGGCTACGTATACGTCGCCAGCGTCGCGATGGGCGCAAACCATGGCCAGACACTCAAAGCAATGCTGGAAGCCGAGAGCTATCCCGGTCCCTCCATTGTAATCGCGTATTCTCCCTGCATCAATCACGGTATCAACATGGGCAGGTCGCAGCACGAGGAAAAACGCGCGGTGGAAGCCGGCTACTGGCCGCTGTACAGGTTCAACCCCAGGCTGAAAGAAGAAGGCAAAAACCCTTTCACCCTCGATTCCAAAGAGCCTACCGCCGATTATGTGGAGTTTATCACCGGCGAAACGCGGTACACGACCTTACAGAAGATGTTCCCGGAGTTTGCGGATCAGCTGTTTGAAAAAGCAGCCGAGGAAGCCAGGGAACGCTACGAATACTACAAAAACATGGCCGAAGGCAACTGCAAATAACCTTACAAAACCAAAAAGCCGTCTTAAGACCGAGGCGGCTTTTTTTTATTTCTTGCCACCATAATTGTACGATTAAAAAAATATCAAGCTGCCTTTTTTTCTTCCTGCGTTTTTCCGCACGCTTCCCGCACATAGTCCGCGAGATCGTTCGCGAGCTTTAAAAGAGCCAGACGGTCAATGTCATCCGTTGTGTCATTAATGGTATGGATATTGCCCCGTTCGTTTCGCTGCAGGGTGGTCACCAGCACCGCGGGGGCGTTGTAGAAATAAAAGACCATGTTGTCCGATATGCCGCTCAGGTCCCCGGTCAGGCTCCCTTTGATGCAATCCGATACCGCCTTCGCAAACGCGGCGTCCCGGGCGTCCGACTGCACGTAAATATTGCCTTTTCCCACACAATCAATGTTGATATCGGCAAATTCCTTGTACTGGTTTTCCTGCAGGAAATACTGGCTGCCTATGAGGCCGCTCTCCTCCCCGTCAAACGCCGCGAAAACGATGTCCCTTTCGGGCGCGCTGTCCGCATAATAACCGCTCAGTATCTGCGCGCATTTTAGCAGGGTGACAACGCCGGATGCGTTGTCCACCGCGCCCTTGTATATTCCCAGCGAATCGAACCCGCAACCGTCGAAATGCGCGGACAGGACCAGCGCTTTTTCCCTGTCCCTGCCCGGGATAACGCCGATCACGTTCTGCAGCAGCCGCGCTTCCACGGGGGCGCTGAGCGTCATGCTCGCCTGTGTGACCGCGCCGGACGACAGTTGGTCGAATATTTTTTGGGTTACCGAGAAAACGGGAAGCGGGGTCTCCCGCACCGCCACCCTTTTCACCAGCGGGTCTTCCAGCCAAAGGATGCCCATGGGCCGCTTTTCCATGTCCTGCAGACTGAAAAGCGTGTCGGTCGCGAGTATCTTGTTTTCTATATCCGCATCGTTCCTGTCGAATGTGACCGCTCCTGTAATATAAGCGGCGTTCGATATACGGGTGGGTGTAAAGTCCACGCCCAGGACGCACTGCATCGGCTTACCCTCCACCGTCAGCGTAAGGGACGCTTCCATCTGACCCGGCGTAAAAGTAAGATACTTGAATTCCTGGGTATGCCGCTCCACCCCAAGCTTTTCAAACTGCTGTTCTACATACCTTGCCGCGGCGTCTCCGCCCGGACTGCCGGCCTGCCGGCCCTCCATCTCGTCGCCGGTGAGTGCATTGATCCCTTCCTCCATGTTGTATACCGCCCCGCAGGAAGTAAAAATAAAAGCCAAGCATATGAGAAGGGCGATCAGAGAAACTTTCTTTTTCAAATGGACACACTCCTTAAACAAACATAAAAACCCATAAAAAAAACATACACTTATGCATATGCACAAGTGTATGGATTATTACGGGGTCCCCGAAAAGTCGCAGACTTTTTGGGGTGTGATTACGGGGTCCCCGAAAAGTCGCAGACTTTTTGGGGTGTAATTCTATTGTTTGCCGTTAAGGCGCTCGTTTACTCTAATGATCGTCCGTTTCACCTTGCCCGAGATAATGTCGCGCAGCCGGTGGCGCGCATGGGCGATGATCACGGTCGTTCCGCCGCCCAGCGCCTGCCGCGCGTATTTCAGCTTGGCGGCCGCGCCCGCCGATCCGTGCCGGGACGTGCCGTTGCAGGAATCCATCAGCGTGTCTATTTTTTCCGAAACCTCCGCAAAGTCCCTGCCTTCGATTGTCTCCACCAGGGTGGAGGAATTGCCCGCGTCCAGATAGATTCCTTCTACGGAAGATAAAATCACCAGCAGCCGCGCGCCCACCAGGGAAGCGATCACCGCCGCGGTCTCGTCGTTGTCCACGCATTCCACAATCGTCTGGTTGCCGCTCTTTAAATCCGCAAGTTCCATGCGCATATTTTCCGCGTCCGAAACCGCGTCGTTGTAGTTGACAATGGGGATGGCGTTCTGGTTGGCAGAGCGAAACAGCATCTTTTTGATGTGTTCGGCCTTCGCCGGATCGTTGAAATGGCTGTGCTCCACCAGCACCTGCCGCACGGAAAACTCCGGGTTTATAAAATCGCGGTACATGGACATCAGTATGGTCTGCCCCTGCGCCGAGTAATCCGTTTTGATCTCGTCTATGTTGCCTTTCAGTTCCATGCCGCCGTGACGCTTCATGTAGTCGATGCGCCCGATCTCGGTCGCGCCGGAAGACACCAAAATGTACCCGGGCTTAAGCTCGCTTGCAAGCCGCGCGAAAATGTTGTAGTCAAGGTCGTTGTCGTCCTTGCGTATCAGCGCCATGGACCCGATCTTTATGACCGCGTCAAAATTAAAGTTTGCCATCTTCTTCCTCCGTCTGTACCTGTACATACCGTATTATAGTCATTAGCGCCCAAAATTGCAATAATGCTTTTTTGGCCCGCACTCATTATTCGTATACTTTTCCGCTCTTCAATGGTAATCCACAAAAAAAAAGAAAAAGCGGAAAGAAAAAAGGAACACCCTAAAAGGCATTCCTTAAAAGAATCAGTCTTATTTTTTCAGTACGGCCATTGCTTTTTTCACCACGTTGTCCACGGTGAAGCCGAACTCCTTAAAGAGAATGGGCGCGGGCGCGGAAGCGCCGAAGTGGTCAATGGTCACGGTGTCGCCATTAAGGCCCACGTATTTGCACCAGCCGAAAGACGTTGCGGCCTCCACGGCCACCCTGGCTTTGATAGAAGAAGGCAGCACGCTTTCCTTGTATGCCGCGCTCTGCTCTTCAAACAGCTCGGTGCAGGGCATGCTGACCACGCGGGCCGCAATGCCTTCCTCCGCCAGCTCGTCCGCGGCTTTCATGCAAAGTTCAACTTCGCTGCCCGTGCCGATCAAAATAACCTTGGGGTCTTTGCCGTCTTTCAAAATATACCCGCCGCGCAGCGCGCCTTTGCCGGTCTCCTCATACAGGGGCAGGGTCTGGCGGGTGAGGGCGATGCAGGTAGGTTTGCCGCCCGTAAAGGCGATCTGGTAAGCTGCCGTTGTCTCCTTGGAATCCGCCGGGCGGAAAGTATACGAGCCCGGGATGGAACGCAGCATGGCCATATGCTCGATGGGCTCGTGCGTCGGGCCGTCCTCGCCCACGCCGATCGAGTCGTGCGTCAAAATATAGGTAACGGGCAGTTCCATCAACGCGGAAGAACGCAGCGCAGATTTTAAGTAATCGCTGAATACCAGGAAGGTGGCGCAGTAGGCATGCAGGCCGCCGTGCAGGGCGATACCGTTGGAAATGGCCGCCATCGCAAACTCGCGGATCCCGAAATGCAGGTTGGTACCCCCCCTGTTTTCCCTGGAGAAATAATCCCTTCCCTTCATCAGGGAGTTGTTGGATGGCGCAAGGTCCGCGCTGCCCCCCATGATGTTGGGCATTTTGGCGGCCAGGCGGTTCAATATTTCGCCCGAAGACTGGCGCGTGGCCATGGGCTTGTCGAAACTCCAGAGGTCCTGGTCTTCAAACACGGATGCTAAAACGGGCGCAAAGTATTCCTTGTACTGCTTTGCAAGATCGGGAAATTTTTCGGCGTACGCAGCAAACATTGCTTTCCATTCGTCTTCCCCGGCGGCAAGGCCCTTTTTGATTTCCGCGATTGCGCTTTTGACTTCATCCGGAACCGTAAAGGGTTCTGCGTATTTCCAGCCCAGATTTTCTTTCAGGGCGGCGATGTTTTCTTCTCCCAGCGGGGAACCGTGGCACTTCGCGCTTCCCTGCAGGGCCGGGCAGCCGTACCCGATTGCCGTATTCACCACAATGAGAGACGGCTTGTCCTTCACTTTCTTTGCATGGGCAATCGCATCAGAAATGGCGGCGATATCCGTGTTGCCGTCTTCTACTTCCTGCACATCCCAGCCGTACGCCCGGTAGCGCATTTTTACGTCTTCTGTAAAGGCGTCGCTAATGCTGCCCTCAATGGTGATCTGGTTCCGGTCGTACAGCAGTATAAGCTTGCCCAGGCCGAGATGCCCGGCGAGCGAGCTGGCTTCGGAGGAGATGCCCTCCTGCAGGCATCCGTCGCCCGACAGCGCAAAGGTGTAATGGTCCACCACGTCGAATCCGGGACGGTTGAACACGGAGGCCAGATGCGCTTCGGCCATCGCGAACCCTACGGACATCGCGATTCCCTGTCCAAGAGGGCCGGTGGTTGATTCCACGCCCGGCGTCAAACCGTATTCCGGGTGTCCGGGCGTGATGGATCCCCATTGGCGGAAGCTTTTGATATCATCCATGCTGACGCCGTATCCGAACAGATGCAGCAGGGAATACAGCAGCATGGAACCGTGTCCCGCCGAAAGGATGAACCG
>Ga0351941_1083_pt1 | contig 32037 bp, 26 predicted proteins | sample TotcelHT113001N9_FD_206853 | JGI IMG/M metagenome (GOLD analysis project Ga0351941, IMG submission 206853) | Enriched cells from coal bed in the Powder River Basin, Montana, United States - Total cells T11 rep2 HSBNCT.T11.300.1.N9 ...
TGACCCTTTGGACCTCTTTCTTTTCTTCGGACATGATTGCATCCATTACGTCGGCCGATAATCTTTCCTCCCGACTGTACTTTTTCAGCCGCTGCGCCTGCGCCAAAGACGGAGTAGCTTCCTGCTTTTCCATTGCATCCAAGAGCAAAGCCTGTTCTTCTTTTTTTAGATACGACAGCTCCACGGCGGGATTGAATGCGATTTTTTTGCAATCCACCATATCCATGATTTCAGGCACAAGCTCGGTCAAACGAATATACCGTCTTACCTGATCTTTACTTATACCAGCGTCTTCACCAACTTTTTCAACTGATAACTTCTCTGCAACTTGCACAGAAGTTAAATCCGTCCGCGCTCCCTGATGCTTTATCGCTTCCAGCTTCATTTTGTAGGCCAGTGCGCGCTCACTTGGCAATATGTTTTCTCGTTGCAAATTGGAATCGACCATTATTATGATCGATGCATCGTCATCCATCTCCCGCACGATCACCGGCATGTTTTCCTTGCCCGCCAGCTCACAGGCACGCTTGCGCCGGTGCCCCGCAATCAGTTCATACCCGCCTTCTTCCCGCACACGGGCAATGGCCGGAACTAGCACGCCGTACTTGGCAACGCTTTCGGCGGTATCCCGCATCGCCTCGTCATCCACGACCTTGAACGGATGGTTTTTGAAAGGAAAAAGTTCGCTTAACGGGATCTCCGTCACCTTTTCTCGCAGGTCGTCCGCGCGGGCATCATCGTTCTGAAACAGATCATCGTACGAGCTCAGCTTTATATTTTTCGCGCTGCTTTTCAATTTTCATCACCTCCCTTGTCAGTGCTCTGTATGCCTCAGCAACTTTTCCCTTCGGATCATGTGCATAGATGCTCTTGCCTTCCGCGCTGATCTCTGCTGCCCGGACCGAAAGGGGTATATGGCTTTCAAATATCTTTATTTTGCCGCCGTAGGCTTTATGTAATAAAGCAATAATGTCCCTTGAATAATTTGTGCGTTCGTTTACCATCGTTAGCAGAATTCCGTCGATCTTCAAACCGGGATTAAGCTGCTTTCTCACCCTTCCGATGGTCATCATAAGCTGTTCCAATCCTTTGACCGACAGGTACTGCGCCTGCACTGGGATAATAACGCTGTCCGCCGCCGCCAACGCATTGATCGTCAGCATGGATAAAGAGGGGGCACAATCCAACAATACATAGTCATATTGTTGCTTTACACTCTCCAAGTATTGCCTAAATACGGTTTCCCGGCTCATGGCGTTGACCAGGGATACTTCCATACCCGAAAGCTCGATATTTGCGGGCATTAGGTCAACGCCTTCGACATGATGCAGGATGCCTTCCTGTGGAGATATGAATGCATCGGCCAGTAGCTTGCCTATTATGGTTACCAGTGTTACCGGCAATTGATCCGGCTGCGGATATCCCAGACTGATCGTCAGGCTGCCCTGCGGATCGCTATCCACCAGAAGCACCTTGTTCCCATTTTGCGTAAGCCCAATACCTAAATTGGAACAAGTGGTTGTCTTGCCAACTCCACCTTTTTGGTTGGCAAGAGCAATAATTTTAGTCATTTTTTTACCTCCTTTAAATGCAAAAAGCTGCTTGCTCTAAAGAAGTAAACAGCTTTTTGTTTCTTAAGTAATTATTTAATCTTGATAGTCGTCAGACTAAACTTGACCACGCAGTGTTGTCCTTTGGTGGCACCGCCAACATCAGTAATCTCCGGGGCCGAGTCATCCCCACATAGACGATTCGCATTTCCTCATTATCAAAATACGAGCCTTGGCTAATTAAAGTCCTATAATATGCACCTCGGCTTGGCCTTTGCTTCAAAAATATCAAGACGGCTTCAAAGGTTTCCCCCTTGACGCTATGAATAGTTCCGACTGTCATATCAGGAAATTTAACTTTAACTTTATCGTTGGCAAAATAGCTCGATACCGGTAGCGATCCGTTGGCATCGTCGATTTTGAGTTTTTGGAATTGAGCCAGTTCAGGTATCGCGTTATAAGATTGCACCCAGTGACTGAGCGTTATGTGCCTTGTATCCGGCATAATTGATATGAGCTTATAGATTTGTTTTACCAAACACCGGTAACCTATCTCTTCATAGGCCCTAGAAACAAGGGGATCACTGCAACAATTTTGCCGATTTTTAATATAACATTTTTTAATCAGGTCAAAGCCTTGTTTTGAACTTATATTGTCAAAATAAAACTTGCCCTTTATTATATCGCGGGTCAAATAATAGCCAGCAAGCCAAGGTGAGTTGAATGTCGGTTCTTTGGTCAATATTGAACAAAACGAGTTGCCCCGGTACAAAATGGCGACATTTTCTGGAGTGGTGGAAATACTGTTGTCCGAGCACAGACATTTAAAGTTGGTAATTATATCGTCAACTGTGTCATCTTCGTATGAGCATATGATCGGGCTAAGCGAAATGGCTGTTAATTCCGACGCAATGGCGCATGAGGGATTTGGCAGGGATGATAATTTATAAGTGAAATTACAAATAGCCTGTGAGCTGCGCCTATTTTCATTTAAAATAGTTGAATTATCTTTCCATAATTCGTATTTTGCTTTGAATAATTTAGGGTCGGCATCATTCCATTCAAAGATCGCCTGATCAGGATCGCCTACCATCATGAGATTTTGTAAGCCATTCAGTAACAAGTTATCTATGATGGCCATTTGAATTTCCGAGGTATCTTGAGCCTCATCAATGATTATAAATGGGAATCGCTTCACCAAAATTTTGGCGACAACTGGATATTTTTGCAAGAGCTTTAACGCTATATACGATGCATCGGCTTGGGTAAAAAAGCCCTGTTGCCAATTATCATGTTTTATGGTTCTTAAGTTGGTGATGTGTCCATCTGGAGTGGCTTTAGAAAAAGATTTTGGATCGAAAAAGAAGGGGCTCGGAAAAATCGGAACCGTGGGTACGATTTGGTCGCTAAGGCCAAAAGACACTTTATCGAAGTATTGATTATAGGCGTCTACGCCACGGCCAAGACGGGCATGCCATGACCCATATGGCTCCCCGACTAGTTGGGGGGTCTTATCGCATCCCATTATTAAATGGCCAAATGGAAAGACTAAATATCTGTTTATAAAAGCATCTATCGTACCAAGAAAATGAGGCAAAGCGATTTCCTTAATATCTGAGTTCGCTCTGATTTGCTTCCTTATTTCTTCCCAAGCGACATTGGTGAATGAAATGACGGCAATTCCTTTATGGAGATATGGCCATTGGTCAATCTCGTTAGCCAGCCTAGCGGCCACAGAATATGTGTTTCCGCTACCAGGACAAGCCCGAACAGCAAAAAGACCGCTTTTATCATAAACAACCTCTCTTTGTTTTTCCGTCAATGAAGGAAACAAGTCATTTGCCCTCCACAAGCCATTTAATGGCTTTTTGAATATATTGAGGCACAATAAATGTATCGCGGACTTCTGGATGATCCTCGAAATACACCGCTAGGGCCTGAGCACATTCTGATTTGCCTCCTGTGCCGTCCTTTATAATCCGATCAACAAAATTTATGCCATTTGTTTCGTTACTTGCATCTACAACAAAAGCCTTTGCATTTTCGGGGTGTATGGTTTTATAGGCGGCAAGGATCGTAGTGATGTTTTCTTTTCCCGCCACGACCAGCTCGTATTCAAAAGTTTTCATGGCAAGAAAGGTTTTAAGCATACCTGATTCGAGACCCAATGCTTTTTTGGCGCGATCACAAATATCATCACTAGGAGTTTTTCGGTCGTCATCAGTTAAAATGACAGCCCTAGCATTGAGACGGAGATGATGATCACTGCTATTGAATAGTTTTGCAAACGGCTCAAAAGCAACACCATCGACATTTACAATTTCAATGCCATTTCTATTTAAGCTATACTTTTCGCCTTCTTTAGACTGAATCCCCATGATCGTTGAAAACGGCTCCATTAGAAGAGCTTCGCTAATTCCTTCGACCAACATTATGCCATTCGCAAAAAACAGTTGGCTCTTTGTGACGTCAAGAAACTTCGAAAGATATTTTTTGTTATTGGCATCTAGTCCACTCTTAGATATGGAGAATGCTTCAATTGTAAGATCGGAAGCCCGCTTGATAACAGAGAGCGTATCAAGGTCGGTCTTTGCCGTAATTGTTGGGGAATGCGATGTCAGAAATACTTGGACTTCTATATCGCACAATTTATTTAAATAAGCAAACAAGGTGCTTTGAAGCTGCGGATGGAGATGGCTTTCCGGTTCTTCAATCAACAAGGCCATGTAGGTCTCAGTATCATTTTCTCGAGTACTTTTAATGTTCCCTAGGATGGTACATATATAAATAATGTTGTTAAGCCCAAGGCCGTTTTGATAAAGTTTCAACGAGAACTGCTTGCTTTCTTCCTGCGTAAGTCCCGGCCACGGTAGACGCAAAAATGCGCTATTTGAAATCCCTTTAAACGAAAAAGGCATTAAATCCATATCTATTGCTTGGGGATCAGCTATAAACGTCGCTTCCTTAAGATGATCATTTATTTGAGTGGTACCTCTTTTTATTAAGGCATTCCAGCCCGCATCAGACCTAAGGGTATCTTCTAGTTTTTGCGACATCTCATTTTGCTTATCGGTATCCGGCACTAGCTGCCGTAAAAGGCTTCCAACTTGACTACCGCTTGATGGTTTCAGATATCTATCAGCATCTCTTAAGGGATCGACGTATGTACAATCCAGTAGACCAGAAGCATATTGGCTCAGAGTCTGAGATTGGTTATCTCCCCCCCAGACCAACGATCGGACGCGCTCTCGGCCATTTTTTTTATCAAGGGTATAGCGGTGATGTAGTTCAAACCTTTTAGTACCATCTGGCGACAGAGCCATAAACTCATAGAAAAGCGCAGCTTCGCCTTCGTTGTCGGGTTTATTAAGGCTGAATATACAATCAAACGATATTTCAGCTACCGTTTTCTTACAGACGGTATTAAAATAAAAATCATCGGGCGAGATATAGATTGTTTTGTGCTGATTACCATATTCAAAACAAATTCGCAAAGCGTCAAGCAGGGCGGTTTTCCCAGCATTATTTTCACCTATAATAACGTTTTGCTGTTTCTTAAAGGAAATATCAATTTTTTCGAGACCGCGAAACCCATCAATATGCATTTCTGATAAATACACTTTATCATCTCCCCTTCAAAGAATCACCGTGGCCCTAAAAATTTGTCACCATTGAGATGAATCATATGCTCCGGCATATCTGCAATCCAAATTTCAGTCTCCCACGCTAAAGAATCGGCGAAGGTCCTATAGGTCTTAAAATCCAAAAAGGCTGTTACAAACACCTTTCCAGATTTAACATTCTGTGTCATGGCGTTGATTTCAAGTACCCGCTTAACATCCATTGGCCCAACAGAAGTTACTGACTCAATAAAGAATAGCCAATCTTTGTCTTCACAATACAAAACAACATCTGGCATTTTATCGTGAAGGGTAATTTTAAAGCCGAGTTTTCTCAAATATTTTTCATCTTTGACCAGATCTTTAACGATGGTGTCACCGACATACAAACAGATACTACCGGGCGCGAACCGAGGGGCAAATTCTTCGATAATGGCTTTTTGAAGTTCATTATGTTTGCCCGAAGAAAAGGTTAAATCTCGTTTATTAATCTTTACCGGCATTTTAGTCATTTCTTTCTTTGAGGCATAGAGATCAATCAGCCGTTCATGATTACTGATAAAAGTCAAAAGAGCTGTAGGCCATTCATCCGAACCATATTTTTGGATAAGCAACAGGGCCTCATCAGTAATCTTATACCGATAATTCGGAGAATTGGTCGCTTTACCGTTATCTTCAATGATGGCAGCATTTCTGAAATGATGGATAGCTTGCTTACGGAAAGTTTCTCTGCTATTTTCAGCGTATTCAACACCATAATTAGCTTTAATAAAAACCAGAATATCGTGGATACGTATCCAATCGGCTGTGGCTTTTTGCCATGAGGTATCATCTGCCAGATTGGCCATTGAAAGCAAAACATAACAACATAAATCGGCCTGCTGAGCAGCCGGCATGCCAATTGAATTTAGTAAATCACGAGCTTCATCTATCTGTTTCACGCTAATGCCTCCTTTAAAATAATATCGCAGAGCTGCACGGATAGGTCTCCGCATTCCTGCAACTTTTTCCCCATATGCTTAATAGTGACTAACGAAGGCACCGGCATGGAATTAATTTCAGTTGAATTTACTTGTGTCGAACCATTGAGAATACGGTAATACATATCATAATACGTTGAATTGAGTAACACATACAGCCCGTAAACTATATCTTCGGATAACCCCTCACCGTTGGTAGAATCAATAAAGTTTATCTTGTTTTGGGTACTTATGAAATTATATTCGGGCAGCAGTTTGGATAAGTAAATCCCACATTGTAACCGTCGCCGCTCTTCTTTAGCCGTAAAACGCTTTACAAATAAAAAATTCTTATTCTTTTGGATTAAGCCAGATTGCACCTTTGAGATATACTCATAGTCACGATGAACCGGAAAAACCACTCGTCCATCTTTTATATGCTGAGCATAAAACATCGGAACGGCATTTTCGCCGGGAGCGTCTCTCAATAGTTCGCGATTTCGGAAATCGACCGTTAAACCTGTCTTCATCCGTATCCCCTGAGACGGAAGTGTATTAGCAAACCTGCTCAAACTCATAAGAACATTAAGTTCTTCTTGGCTAGTTGCCAGGAATACATAATGGTCTTTATTTGACACCACTGTCGAATATGGCGCAACGAGCTTCGATATGTTCTTAAAGTCGGAATTACTCCGCGTTGATGTAATTTCAATGTTCTCTACAGGATCACGATGCTTTTTAAGTTTTACGATCATGGTTTCCTGTAGCACGCTCTCATTGTCAAATACCTTATCTCGGCTTACAAACAAATGTATATTAGTCAGTTTGCCCTCTGTAAGGAAATAGTCTCTAAAGGCCTTGAAGTATGCACCTGACGTCCACGAGCGAGGAATTATATATACCATCTCGCCATCATCACATAAGTTAAACAGACTCATTGCCGCAAATAAAAAATAAAGATTAGGTGCTCCATAACAAACAAGCGGCATAGCAGTAGCTTCCGGTGCTTCCTTTTGGACTTTCTTATATGGTGGATTACTGATGATAAGGTCATATTTGCATGGCTCGGCAGCAGCGCAGAGCGTATGATTAAAATCATCAAATTGGCTTGTTATGTAATTATCCCGAATTATTTTAAATGATAAAGGAATACGGGAGTTTGACTGAAGATATCTTAAATTATTCTCCAGTAGCTCACTCGTTTCAGGCTCGTTCTCATAACAAGTTAATTTTATCTCCGAAATACTTTCTATGTGTTGAAGGTGTTCGATAAGTGCAGCAGAAAGTATGCCAGTTCCAGCACCAGGATCAAGAATTAAAATTACCGCCTTAGTGGGAACAACGAAAAGAGAAGACATAAACTGCGCTGTTTCCTTCGAGGTAAAAAATTGGCCTATGTTTTTTCTTTCAGTCTTTGTCTTTGAGCAAAGATATCTTTCTGTTTTCTCAAGCACATAATTTAACATAGATATCTCTCACCATTTCGTAGTTATTATTTTATATAACAATATTCTACTATAAAATCAAAATTGAAACAACAGATGTGCTCACATTTGGCTTGTCCCATTTTTCTATTAAGCTACCGTTGTTGGGATATCGTTTACAACACTGCAACTTTATTAATTAAAATATTTATCTTTTTTAAGGTAAAAGCCGTATCTCTAAAAAAAAGACGAGTGTCTCTGCTCTCCTGCGTCCTATTTAAATCTGAACCTTCAGCTTTTCTTTATATTCAACATAATGCTTGCTTAATACATAATTAATAATATATTTTTTAGGTATCAAATAAGATGTACGTATATAAAAATGCTTAACCCTGTTTTCCCTCATCAGCTTCTGCCCGGTACTTTTACTGATTCCTCCTAGCATTTTTCTGAAATCGTCCATCCCGACCACGTCAGGATAGTCCTTAAACAATTCTTCATAATACTTTTTATTTCTCATGGTCATGCTCTCCTAATTTATTCGTCAATGGCAGGCGATGACCGTTCAGCATAATTCATTCTACTTGCGGATCTGGCAATTTTTATGCCTCCGCATCCCTCCAACATCCCTCCAAATGTCAAAAATTCTTTCAAAACTGCTCTTTTCAAAGAATCCCATTGTAAAAGGTCTATTGGCATATGATGTTCTGTAAATGGCTTTGCAATCAACTTTTTTGTGTCTCTGTGTTCCACTGTAGGGAACTCAGATCCACTACGTTCCGAATACCGGCAAAAACTCAAAATCCATTGGTAGCAATACCGTGCCGGTTCGAGTCCGGCCACCGGTACCAGCGGGGACGGCCCCGCAGCCATGTCGCGTCCTTACGCAGTTTGGACGCGATATTTTTTTGCCGCGTATATCGTGAATACGCAACAAAAACTTCCCAATTAAAAAAAACCCGATTTCTTTGAACCCGCTCCCTTGCCCCTCCTTCTCCCCACAAAGTCGTAAGACTTTGCGGGGGCCCCATGCCCCGCAGCCATGTCGCGTCCTTACGCAGTTTGGACGCGATGTTTTTTTCCGCATATACAAAAGAGCAAATCAAGCTCTGTCTTTTTGATAAGCGCGGTTCTTCGGCGGACTTTGGCTTTTTTTACTTTGTCACGGATTTTTTGCTCTTTTTTACCTTTTCGGGAAGGGTTTTTACAAACCCGTAGGAAATATCCAGCCATTTATGTATGAACGCATCTTCGGTCAGCAAACTGTCGGGTATCTCAACATATTCCTTCATAATAAAATCCGGGCGGGGCTCAAAAGGCCTCACCTCATCATATTCCGATTGAATGGCCGCGCGGCCCTCTTCCGGCAGCCTTAAAAAAACCTTTTCGCCTTTAACGCCCGTCCACATATTGTTGTTCACAAAATAAACCGGCGACCCGAACATCGGTTTTTTTATGCATTCGTAATCCGTCAGGAGATTGTCCAGATAAGCGCCCATTTCCCTGTTCGTTTTCTCCCAATCCATATCGGCCCCTCCCTCATTTGTCGGTAAAAAGCACTTTAAAACCGCGCAGCGTCCTTTCGGTTTGCTTACAGTGTATCATGCTTTTATTTAAGCCTGCAACCCGGCTTTTTTACGCCGCAATCCTTTTGCATCTTCTTATTTGCCTTTTAAAAACACGGTCCGGTTACCGGCTGGCGTAAAGCCCCGCCGTGTTGAAAAATTCCATGCCCTGTGCTATGATAAAATTTGGTTTAATCAAAAAACCGAAGCCTTCGGGCGGACCGCCCGGACTGATGCGAGGAGAAGAGGCGCAAATGAAAAAGATCCCTGTAAAGGACGCAATCGGCATTGCCATCTGCCACGACATGACGCAGATCACCGGGGAAACAAAAGGCCCGCGTTTCAAACGCGGCCACGTGATCACGCCCGCGGACGTGGACGTACTGCTGGACATGGGCAAATCCCATATATTCGTCTGGGAGGAAAGCGAAGGCCTGGTGCATGAGGAAGACGCGGCCCTGGCGCTCACCCAGGCGGCGCTGGGTCCAAACACGGCATACACCTTGCCTTCCGAAGGGAAGATCACGGTGAAATCCACCGTCTGCGGCCTTTTCAAAATCAACCGGGACGGCCTTTGCGCGATGAACGATGTGGAAAACGCCGCCCTCGCCTGCCTGCCCGGGAACACCGCGGTAAAACCCGGCCAGATAATCGCGGGCATACGCGTCATACCTCTGGTGATAGAGCGCAAGGAACTGGACTGCGCCCTCGCGGCGGGAAAAGAGTCCTATCCGGTGCTTTCCGTCCTTCCCTTCCGGCATCTTCGGGTCGCTCTAATCGTCACGGGCGGGGAAGTGTATTCCGGCCGAATCAAAGACCGGTTTGCGCCCGTCCTGCGGGAAAAGCTGTCCCATTACGATGCGGAGATTCTCGGCGTCACCTTCTGCCCGGACGACCTCTCGGCATTATCGGACGCCATTTCGCATTATCTGGCCGAAAAAGCGGAGCTCATCATTCTGACGGGCGGCATGTCGGTCGACTCGGACGACTTAACCCCCACGGCCATCCGCGAAAGCGGGGCAAATGTCGTCACCTACGGCATCCCCGCCCAACCGGGCAATATGCTCATGCTGGCCTATCACGGGGACACGGCGCTTCTCGGGGTGCCCGGCGCGGCCCTGCACCGCGAGACCACAACGCTGGACATACTACTCCCCCGCATCTTTGCCGGCGACCGCATCACAAGAAAAGAGATCACCTCCATGGGAGAGGGCGGCCTTTGTAGTTTTTGCGAAACCTGCCACTACCCCGTCTGTTATTTCGGCAGAGGCTGAAATCTGCCGGACGGTAAAAAAATACGAACCGCCGCACTCAAGGAGCGGCAGCGGAGAAGAATATGAATGAATTCACCCATTTCAACGCGGAAGGCCGCGCACGCATGGTCAATGTAAGCGGCAAGAACAGCACGGAGCGCGCGGCAACGGCGCGCGGCAGGGTCTTTCTGAACGCGGAAACATTTCAAGCCGTCCGGGACGGCTGCGTTAAAAAAGGCGACGTGCTGGCCGTGGCGCAGATTGGGGGCATAATGGGCGCAAAGCGCACGGCGGATATCATCCCCATGTGCCACCCGCTGGCTCTGTCGGGCGCGGACGTTTCCTTTTCGCTGGACGAAGAAGCGCAAACAATCGATATACAGGCCACCGTTACCTGCACCGGCGCAACGGGCGTGGAAATGGAGGCGCTCACCGCGGTCTCTCTCGCGGCCCTCACCATCTACGACATGTGCAAGGCCATACAGAAAGACATTCGTATCGGCGATATCCGCCTTATTCGGAAAACCGGCGGAAAAAGCGGCGATTACGAAAAGGAATAATAAAATCCGCAATCTCACCCCAAAAAAGTCTTGCGGCAATACGGGAGCCCCGCAACAAAAAAACCGCCTTGCGGGCGGTTTTAATTTTCTCATTTTTTAACGGTCTTGGTCCCCATCCCCACTTTTTTAAGGATATTGGAATCATAGGCAAAGCTGCTGCCCTTTTTATCCGCCATCTGCTTTTCGGCAAAAGAGACCAGCCGGTCGATCAGCTCGGTAAAAGAGATCCCCATGGGTTCGAACAGGTAAAATGCGAGCGAACCCGGAATGGTGTTCACTTCGTTCACGTACACCCGCCCCGCCGCCCGGTCGATGATGTAATCTATGCGCACCACGCCTTTTAAATCCAGGGTGGTGAATACGGTGCGGGACATCTCTGTGATATGTTTTGCCATCTCCTCCGAAACCGGCGCGGGAATATTCCGCGCAAGGGACTTCATCCCCTTGGACGCGCCGGTGGGCCGAAGATATTTCTCGTCGAAGGTCAGAAAGTCCTTCCAGGTGACCGGCTGCTCAAGCAGGCTCACGGTAACGTCCCCGTCGTATCCCAGAACGGCGCTGTTCACTTCCATGATGTCCTCCACCGACTTTTCCGCAATCACCCTCCGGTCATAGCTGAAAGCCACGGCGAGGGCGGTCTTAAGTTCCTCCCGTCCCTTGGCCTTGGATATCCCTATGCTGGAGCCCAAATTGGCGGGTTTCACGAATACCGGGTAGACAATGCTTTCCTCAATTTCTTCAAGCACGCCCTCGGGGTCTTTTTCAAACCGGCTGCGTTCAAAATAGACGGCGTCCAGTACGGGCAGTCCCGCCCCCCTGAACGCGCATTTCATAACGATCTTATCCATCCCCACGCCGCTGCCGGTCACCCCGGCGCTGGAATACGGGATATCGGCCATTTCAAGCAGCCCCTGTAGCGTCCCGTCCTCTCCATGCATGCCGTGCATGCCCAGCAGGGCGGCGTCCATTGCCCGGTATGTCTTCAAACCGAACCTGCCGACAGCCATCAGCTCCTTTTTTCCGGGGACGGGGCTTAAAAACACGCGCTGTATCCCCTTGTCGCCGGGGTCAAAATCCTTAAAGAACTTCACATCCAGCAATTTTTCCCCCGAGAACCACTCGCCCCCGCGCGAAATATAAACGGGAAAAATATCGTATTTTCCCTTGTCGGCGTTTTCGATGATCTGCAGTCCCGTTATGATGGATACGTCGTGTTCGGCGCTCCTGCCCCCAAAAAATACGGCGATGTTTTTCTTCATGTCATTTTCCTCTACTCATTATAATTATCCGGCAAATCATTCTCAAAAAGCACCACGTCCCCCGGCCGCAGGATGCCGCTCATCTGCGCGCTGGCTTCTTGAAGGCTCCTCGCGACAAAGATGTTCTGTATGGGAAACCCGCCGTCCGCCAATCCGTTGTAGATCGGTTTAGTGTGTTTGGGACCCACCAGGAAAACAAAATCGCACACGGCGCTCATGCCTTTCCCGAACTTGTAGTTTTCTGTGTCCTCTTTTTCCCCCAGCTCCACCATCCCCGGCGTCACCACAATCTTGCGTCCGGGAAACCCGGAGATCACCTCGATGGCCGAAGCGGACCCTTCCGGGTTGGAATTGAACGCGTCGTCAATCACGGTCACGCCGTTCCCGGTAGGCAGTATCTGCAGGCGGTTCTCCACCGGCTCCACTTTGGCGACCCCCCGCGCGATCTCATCGCTGGTCAGCCCCAGTTCCAGAGCGAGCGCAATCCCGCCCAGTATATTCAGAATGTTGTGGCGTCCCAAGAGTTTGGTCTTGCACCAGAAACGGCCGCCCGTTTTTGTTGCCACCTCAAATTCGCTCCCCTCCGGCGTGGTTTTCATATCTTCCACCCACAGGTCGGTCTCTTCATCCGGCGAAAGCGCGTAGAGAATCTTTTTCAGTTTTGTCTGTCCGTACATCTGCCGCACATACTCGTTTTCGCCGTTAAACACGGCCACCCCGTCTTCGGGCAGTCCCTCCACCAGCTCATATTTGGTTTTGATCACGTTTTCTATGCTGAAAAACGTCTCCAGATGCTGCGGCCCCACCGACGTTATAACGGCGTACTTCGGATGCACCAAACCGCACAGTTCGGCGATGTCCCCCACATGGCGTGCGCCCATCTCCGCAATAAAAACCTGATGGCCGCCCGTCAGCTGTTCGCGGGCCACCCGGGTCAGCCCCATGGGCGTGTTGTAACTCTGCGGCGGCACCAGCGTACTGAATTTTTCGCTGAGTATCGCGCCCAGTATGAATTTCGTGCTGGTTTTCCCGTAGCTGCCCGTAATGCCTATACGGATCAGGTCGGGCCTTTTCGCCAGAATATCCTTCGCGTCATTAAAATAATGCCGCTTCACGCCGGTCTCCACGGGGCGCATCAGCAAATTGCCCGCCGGCGCCAGCAGCGGAGCCAGCAGCACAAGGTATCCCACGTTCATTTTCAGGACCACCAGAACTATAAAGTATAAAACGGCGAAAAGCGCGATGATGCAAATAAAAAGCCGCTTCACCCTCGCGGTGGTTGCCAGCGGTTTTTTTGCATTTTTAAACCGGATGCGCCCGGCATAAACGAACATGAATGCAGCGGCGGCGATGAGTACGGCAATGGAGGCAATGGTGCCCGCATCCGTACGGACAAAATCCCACAGATCCGTCCGGTTCAGAACCTCAACCAGTAATACAATTGCAAAAATAATGACGGGAAATAAAAAACTCTTTAAAAGGTTGGCGCCCAGCCACTTGAAATAGTTTTTATTCACATATCCTTCCAGCTGGAGCAAATGGATGTAATGCGCCTGCGCAAGCAGGATGGCCGCGGCGAACAGGATTCCGGGTATCATCGTTACAAGCAGTGCGATTGTATCAATCAATCCCATTTATTCTCCTCCAAAAAAACTGTTCACGACCGCGATAAACTGCGGAAACCTGTCCAGATAGGAATAGTGTCCCGCGCCTTTCAGTACCACCAGCCCCGCGTCCGCGATCTCGCGTTCCATCTTTTGTCCGTAGCGCAGCGGCGTATCCGTATCGTCCTCCCCCCATATCAGCAGGGAAGGCGATCTTATTTCCTTCAGGTAAGGGCTCAAATCCTCGTTCACCACATTCACGAATGTCTTTCGCATGCCCTCGGGCAGGTTTTTATAGTCGGCCGACCCCGCGTTTTTTACCCTTTTTTGCGCGTCCAGCCCAAAGGCTTTGAAAAATGCGGAAAGCCCTTCTCTCTTCGCGATTTTCTTGGCCAGTTTGTAGAAACACACTTTCGCGTAATATTTCAGCGTCCTTTTGGGAAGCACGCCCGCGCTGTCCACAAAAACGATTTTTCCTAAGCGCTCCGGTCGCTTCGCGGCCAAAAGGATGGCGATCCTGCCGCCGAACGAATGACAGAGCACGTCCGTCTTTTCAAGGCCGACCGCATCCATAAACGCCGCGGTAAACTCCATATAGTCAAATATCGTCCAGGGCCCGTCCGGAAACCCGCTTTTTCCGAATCCGGGAAGATCGAGAGCAATCACCCTTCTGTATTTCTCAAGGGCAAAAATAACAGGGGCAAAGCTTTCTATCTGCGCGCCCCATCCATGCAATAAAAGAACCGGCTCTCCACTGCCCGTTATTTCATAATTCGTCCGTATCCCCGAAACATTGATCTCCAAAAATCAGTTCTCCCCCAGAAGATGGATCGTGCCTTCCCTCCACATAATATAAGCGTCCTCGTTGTTGTTCGAATAATATTTCCTGCGAAGTCCGTGGATGGCAAAACCGCATTTTTTATAAAGGTGCAGCGCTTTGTGGTTGGATACCCTGACTTCCAGCGTCATATTGTCCGCGCCCAGGCTCTCAGCCTTGTCGCACAGCTTTTTCATCAGGATCATCGCGTAACCCATCCTGCGTTTCTCGGGCAGTATGCACACGTTGGTGATATGCGCCTCGTCCAGGATGATCCACATGCCGCCGTAGCCTACGATCGTCCCTTCTTCCTCCACCACATAATAAACGGTGCCCTTGTTCGTGCAGATATCCTCATAGAGCATCTCAAAACTCCATGGCGCTTCAAAACAAATGTTCTCCAGGGCATGGATCTGCTTTAAATCCATGAACTCGGCCTTTCGGATACACACGTCTGTTTTCATTTTTCCCTCTTCAGCCTCTCCGCCTGGGATGGCCGCAGATAATTCGCCCGTACCTCGCGGTACGTCGTCACGTCGCCTTGATTGCATTTAAAAACTCCGATCCTGCAAACCGAACCTGCGCGCTGGTAGCGCACCGCCCGATTTGCAAACAGGCTGTTTGGCCTGCTTTGCAATATCGCTTCTTTATACGGATCGATCCCGTCCCCTACGAACATCACCGGGCCTTCCCCCAGCCTTCCGAGCAGCTCGGCAAGGTCGGTCGTGCAGGAGGGCACCAGTATCTTATCCTTATTTTTCGCGGCGGCATAAACCTGATTCCGCCTGGCATCCATTATAGCACAGATCGTCCCGTCAAAAAACACATTTTCCAAAAGTCCGGCAAGGGTATCCACCTGCGCCACCGGCACCGAAAGCGCCTGCGCAAGGCCGATCGCGCTCGCGACCCCGATCCGTATGCCGGTAAAAGACCCCGGTCCGACCGAAACCGCAATCAGGCCAATCTCGCCCGCATTCCTGCCCAATACGGAAAGAATGCCGTCTATCGCGGGGAGCAGTGTCTCCGAATGCTTTTTCAATTTACCCAAATTCAGTTCGGCCAGTATCGTTTCATCTTCACTGAGCGCGACCGAAAGCGTATTGCCGGTTGTGTCCATTCCAAGTACAAGCATATCAGCCTCCGTCTCCGCCGCTGATGCGTATCTTTCTTCCGTTGTCTTTCATGGTCTTTTCTATGGTCACGTCAATCCTGTCCCCGGGCAGCAGATCCGCGATTTTTTCCGCCCACTCGATCACGGCGACGCCTTCGCCGCCCGCGATTTCAAAATATCCCGTGTCTTCCATCTCGTCCGGGTTCAGTATCCTGTACACATCAAAATGGAACAGGGGCAGTCTTCCCTCGTATTCCTTAAGGATGGTAAATGTCGGGCTGGTCACCAGCTCGGCAACACCCAGTCCCCGGGCAATCCCTTTAACAAACACGGTCTTGCCCGCGCCCAGATCGCCGCGTATAGCCACCACATCGCCCGCTTTTAAGGTCTTTGCAAACGCCGCGCCCGCCGCCATCGTCTCCGTGTCACTGTTTGTGGTTACGCTTTGCATACAAAATCCACCCGTTCAATCTTTTTTACCCCTCTATATTATATAAAAAATCCTTTTTATGCAATAGGTACGGTTTTATTTGGTTTTTCAAGAAAAACACCCGGCAAAAGCTTTTCGCAGGGCTTTGTCGGGCGTTCCATCTATCGTATGCAGCTGTGCGCCGTTTGGTTAACGCCGCGCCGCTATTATTTTCCCATTGCGTCCGGCGCAGAATAAACAACCTTCCCGTCGATCAGCACGCAAACCGGCTTGTTCCGGATGTCCAGCGGATTGCCATCAAAGACCACCAAATCGGCGTCCTTTCCCCGGGAAATACTCCCAACGCGGTCATCGATCCCCGCCGCGCGCGCGGCGTTGATGGTCACGCTTTTAAGCGCCCCTTGCTCGGAAAGGCCCTCCCGCACGGCCAGCGCGGCGCTCAGCAGCAAATACTGCTCAATGATCACCGGATGGTCGGTGCACAGCGCGAACTCGATTCCCGCTTTCTCCATAATCCCGGGCGCGGCCAGCGTCAGTTCACGAAGCTCGATCTTGCACCGCTCGGTCGCGAGCGGCCCCAGTATGATTTTTATATCCTCGTCCTTCAGATACTCGGTAATGGTATGCCCTTCGGTGCAGTGCTCCAACGACAGTTTAATGCCGAATTCCCTCGCGATGCGTATCGCCGTCAGAATATCGTCCGCGCGGTGCGCGTGCGCCTTCATAATCAGATTCCCGGCAAGCACCTCGCATAGGATGTCCAGGTCAAGATCCTTTTCGGGCATTTTCCCGGGGTCGTCCCCCGCCAGTTCTTTCTTGCACATGTATTCGCGCGCGCGGGTCAGTTCCTTTCGCAGTATCCCGGCCGTCGCCATCCGGGTAATGGGCGATTTTTTCTGGCCCTTATACACCCGTTTTGGATTCTCCCCAAACGCAACCTTGAGCGCGCAGGGCGCCTTTAAGATCATGTCGTCTATCCGGTCCCCCGCCGTCTTGATTGCACAGAACTGACCGCCGATCACGTTCGCGCTTCCCGGCCCCGTTACCACCGTGGTCACGCCGCCCTCCCGCGCCTCGCGGAAATACCCGTCCCGGGGGTTCACCGCGTCAATCGCGCGCAGCGCGGGCGTCGACGGATTCACAAACTCGTTCCCGTCCGCGCCTTCCTCGTCCATGCCGTTCTCCCACATACCAAGGTGGCAGTGTGCGTCCACCAGGCCGGGCAAAACAGTCATGCCGCCCAGATCCAGCACCTCGCAATCACACACAAGCCCCCTGCCGATCTCTTTTATTTTCCCATCCCCGATCAACAGATCAAACCCTTTTTTCATACCGTCTTCCATGGTATGCAGGTTTCCGTTTTTTAAAAGAAACATCCAAGCGACCTCCCTGCCCTTTAATCTTTTCAATTATTTAAACATAATACACCATCTTTCACAAATTATACACTTAAAAATATTTTTTTTGCATAAAACCTTCCAATTAATTTGACTGAAATAATGGATTTCTTTTATAATAAACATACTTTATACAAATGATACAAATGCCGCAATTTGCATAAAACTGTATAAAAATGTATTGCAATGCAATACCCAAGGAGTTTACATGAAAATAACCTGTTTTGTTATGATGCAAAACGAATCGCCAATACTCGGGCCGTTTCTGGATCAAATAGACGCTTTTTTCGATCAGTGCGTCCTGCTCGACCACCAGTCGTCCGACAACAGTATATCCCTGGTCCAAAAAAGAGATTCTTCCAGATACAAAACCTGTTTTCTAAAATCATCTGGGTACCCGCAATCCGAGGTGGCGACTTGGTATGCCCATTCCCTGCTTTCAAACGGAGAGTCGGATTTCCTTTTTTTTCTCGACTGCGACGAGTTTCTGCCCTTTGAAAACCGGCGGGAACTGGAGGGTTTCCTCACAAAAAATATTGAATCGGACATCATAACGCTCCACTGGCTGAACGTTTACCCGGAAAGTTTCGAGGGCGGGGATATCTTTTCGAACAAGTTTTACCACAGCGCCCCGTCTTCCTATCTCAAAAAGGTCATATTAAACAAAAGCATTGTTAAAAGATCAGCCAATTTCATTATAGACCAGGGCTACCACCGCGTGCTTGCACCGGACGCATCCTACCTGGATACAGCGGATATCAAGGATCGGTTTCTGATCCACATACCCATACAAAGCCTTGTCAAATTCAGCTTCAAGGTTGCGAACGGAAACAACCGGATCCTCCATGACGACGGCAACAAAAAGCTGCGTCTGGGCGCGCACTGGATCGATATGGCGCAGCAGCTGGCAATCAACGGTCTTGACCGGGCGTATATGGAGAACATCGTACTGCGCTATTCCGAACCGGATAATGAAAGCCCCCTGATCCGCAGGAAACTGCATTTTACATTTCCCTATGTCAAATCCCCGTACGCGGAAACGCCGGCGTACATATCCTCCCAGATCGCGAGCCTCGTGCATTACGACATGCAGCTCGGCCAGTCTGCCGTTTCCCGTTCTTTCTCGGTCGCGGATGCGTCGGGCAATATCCTTTTTACGGATAAAACGATGCCGGCCGAATACCTGCTGCCATCCAAACGCAAAACCGAAGAAGACAACACGCCTGCCGCCGGACCTTCAGACAATCCCCCGGAACTTTCAAAAATGATCGAATCGCTGTTCGATCTGCCGCTTATGACGCCCAGGTCTTCAAAGGAAGGATATCTGCACTTTTTACCGGTCCTGCTGAAAATGCTGCGGCCCAGGTCTTACGTTCTGCTGGGCAGCGGCTTTCGCGCAAGCCTGGCTGCCCTGAGCGCCGCCGTCGCCGAATACGGCCTTGAAACCAAGGTGTACTGTATCGATGCTTCGCAGGAAGATCTCCCCGGCGCGGATGCGGCGGCAGCGGATATCCGGGATATGAATACCGTCCCCCTATCGGAAACACCCCTTGCCGAACGCCTTACCCTCCCTCTTTCAAAAGCCCTGGAGCATTTTAAAAACGGTTCGGTCGACATCCTTCATTTCGAGGACCTCGGCGAATCCCCGGACAGCAAAAACACGATCACAAAATGGTTCAATGCTTTATCGCCCCACGGGATCATCGTCTTCCAGAACATATACGCTTCAAGTGTTATTCGGCCTTATTGGGAAGAGCTGAAACAGTCATTCTTTTCACTGGAGTTCCGGCCGATGGAAGGGCTGGGCATCCTGTTCCTGGATCCGGACGATGCGCGCATCGCGCCCCTGCTGGCGCTGGCAAAAGACGGGAAGGCTTTTGCAATCTATAGTGAATTTGTCTATTGCATGGCCAAAGCATACGGCCGGTATGAAAACAGGATCGCTTCCAAGCAGAGCGATATCAAGCAACTGAAAGAGATCCTTCAAAAATACCAAAGCGAGATTGCTTTGCGCCTGTCCGATGTCAAAGAGCTGAAGTCGGGAATGGACGCCATGCAGTCAACCGTCAGCTGGAAGATCACGGCCCCGCTGCGCGCATCAAAAGACCTTGTCCGGCGTTTCAAGTCCGAACAGGCAAAGGATGGGTTAGAAAAAAACACGGCCGGGCCTGACTGCGGGCTGCTCCCCTGCGAAGGGGCGGACCCAAAAGCAATCTTCATCAATATAAGCGGCGGGAACGCGGGGGATCTTCTGATCAGCCGCGGCTGTAAATCATTCCTGTATGATATGGGCGTCGAATTTTCAGAAACGGACAGCCGTCTGGCCGATGCCGCCCTTGCCGGCGACAATGAAACCGTGCGGCGCAGCCTTGAAAATTACCGGGGAACTATTTTTTTCAACGGCGGCGGGAACGTCGGCATATACAGGGAGAACGAAACCGTCCGCGCTTCAATCATCCAAAACGCAAAAAGAGCCAAAGGGATACTGGTTTTCCCGCAGTCCTGCTTTAGGGCGGAAGATGCTTTAAAAGCTTCGAACGTCACGGTCTGGGCCAGGGAAAGGCAATCGTATGAAATATTGAAAAGCGCCGGTATCCATGCGGAACTCGTTCCGGACGCTGCCTTTTATATGGAAGATGCAATCCCCAAAAGGCCGGAAGGGACCGGGTGCTTTTATATCAGGCGCGCCCCCGGCCGCTGTTTGGAACGCAGTGCATTTCCCTTCCAAATCGGCTGCCCTTCGGCGGATCTGACCTTTGATAGGCCCATCCAAGATATTATTGAGACGCTTCTCCCCTATCAAACGGTCGTCAGCGACCGCCTGCACGGTGCCATCTTTTCCATTTTGATGCGCAAGCGGACTGCGCTGCTTCCCGTCGGCTATCATAAAAACCAATCATTTTACGATACCTGGCTGAAGGACGACCCCGGCGTCGGCTTTATTCAAAATCAGGAAGATTTGGAGCGTTTTTTTCAGGGAAGCGGGATCCCCGCAATCAGTCCAAAAGAATTGTTTTTTAAATATGCGGCCCCGGCTTTCAATCTTTTTTTAAACAGAAAATAGTATTGTACTCATTCTCAAAAGCACGCAGGGGCTTTGTGATTTTATAGGATTTTAAGTTTCTTAAAACGTTCAATTCGTCTTTTATGGATTTTATCTCTCTGTTTTTTGCAATTATTTCGTCCGTCAGCTTTTTAATCCCATTAAATGAATCCTTTTTTTCAAGATATATTTTTTGAATCACATTATAATACCGGTTGTCCTTCGGGAAATTCATGTAAATCTCCTCAAAATATCCGAACGTTTCTTCACTTTTGAAATCCAGTTGTTCAATCTGCCTTTCTTCCATAGGCTGGTTAAAAATATCCGGCTCAACGCCGTATACCATCATTTCCAGTCTCGTGCGGACGCATTTTTCACAGACGCCGCAATTGGTCCCGCTTTCAAGTCGCTGCCAGCATACCCTTAGATTATTCAAAAAGACGGGGTATTTGCACGCGAACCCGGCTTTTTCCAACCGGGTGTGGGTGCCGCCCGTCAGCAGAACAGGAAAGGTGTAAGAGCCCAGCAAATGATTTGTCGTCATATTGCAGGAATAGGGATCATCCCGCAATTCCTCTAAAAAACTGTCGTCGGCGGAGATGATCCCACGGGAATAACCGTCCGCCAAAGTATGTAAAACGCAGGCCAGGCCCACGTCGCATCCCATCCGCCAGTCGGGGCAGAAGTCCGTCTGCCAGTTCGTTGCGATCATTGCGCATCCGGCGCCGAAAGCTCCAAGAATACGTTTTGCGCTCTTATAAGCCAGCCGGATCGTCGACTGTTCCTTCTCTTTGATGTCAAACCCAACGATCAATATTCCCAGCATAATGCTTCTGCCGGGATCGCCCTCCCATTTCGCCTGATGTGCCGCGAGCGAAAAGCATGCGTCCAAACCGCCGCTGAACGCCATCACGGCCGGTTTGTCCCTGCGGGGCGAATCCGTCGCAGCGTTCCGCGCTTCGATCCTCACCTGCGAATATAAATCCGGCCTCCAGACCGACCATATTTTTATATGCTCGTCCAAATTGCGCAGCACCGATTCTGTCACACTGCCGTCAATAAACAGATCCAGTTTTTTATTCGAACAATAGTGGCATAATGCCACGGCAATATAGTCGTCGTTTAAGGGCGCATCTTCCCAAAACGGCACATCGGACTTAAAAAAAAGCACTTTTTTTTCAGAGCCCTCATCGATTTCAACTTCAATTCTGAAAGCCGATACGAGGACTGTCTTTGCTGTTACTCTCACTTTTTGCACCAATCACTTCATATAAAAAATAAAACAGGCTAATTTTTTTTAAACAAACGCAGCGGCGCGGCCAGCCTGTATGCTTTCGTGTTTTTTAAAATGGCGATTTCATTCTTTATGGCCCGTATCTCGCCGTTTTTTTGATCCAGTTCGCTCATTAAGCCGTCGCCCGTTACTTCCAGGTTTTTTCTTTCCCGTTCGAACACCTTTTCAATTGTTTCAAACAACGGATGCTTTTTATGAAGAGCATGATAAATTTCTTCCAGAAAACAAAGCGTTAAATAGTCATGAAACTCTAACTGTTCAATATGCTCCGCTTTCATCGGCGAATTGAAAATATCAGGGTTAAGTCCGTAGACTTCCATCTCCAGCCTTGTACGCACGCATTTGTGGCAAACGCCGCAATTGATCCCGCTTTCCAGCGCTTCCCAGCACACCCGCAGGTTATTAATAATCACAGGATATTCGGCTATGACCCCCAGACGTTCCAGCCTGGTATGCGCGCTTCCCGGGGTATCTATGAAAAAGGTATGGGAACCCAATAAATGATGGACGGATAAATGGCATGCATGGGGGCTCATTCTGAGATCCTGCACGGAAGAGTTGGAATTGGCAATCATTCCAGAAGCGTAACCGTTCACCAATGTATGCAGTGAACCGGCAAATCCCGTCGGGTACGCCGTCTTATAGTCGGGACAAAAATCCTCCCGCCAGTTTGTCGAAAGCAGCGCGCAGCTGGTATTGAAATGATCCAGCACTCGCTTTGCGCCTTCATGGGCAAGACGGAGAGTTGAAGTTTCGTATTCCTGAATATCGAATCCAATCATCAAAACCCCCAGGCGGATATCGCGGCTGGAGCCGTAAAACAACTTTGATTTATGGACGGCCAGCGCAAAACCTGCGTCAATCCCCCCGCTGTACGCAAGAACGGTCGGTTTCTCCCTTCCGGGAGTGTCGCCCGTAATGCGTGTAGCTTCTATCCTGATCTGCGCATATAAATCGGGCCTCCATATAGACCATATCTTAATAAATTCGTCCAGATTCCGCAAAACAGACCCGGTCAGAGTCCCTTCAACGAAAAGGTCCTTTTTTTTGTTCGCGCAGTACAGACTCAGGCAAACGGCTATATGATCGTCGTTCATGGGTTTTTGCGGCCACAGTTTCTGGTCGGACGCAAAAAAAAGCACGCGCTCCGTCCCGCCTTCCAGCACCCGCACCTCTAATCTGGAATCGGATATTTTTACCGTCCTGGCTATGATCCTGCCGTTTCCCTTTTTCAAGCGGTTGTCCTTTCTTCGCAAAAGCCGCCTTAAACAGGCTTTTTGAAAAATTTCCGCACAAACCGGAGCGGCTTCGTTATCCGGTAAGATTTTGAATTCCGAATGGCGTTCATTTCCTCTTTTAAAAGCGATATTTCCTTATTTTTTGTGTTGATCCTGTTCACCAGGCTCGCTTCCTTGTCCTGGTTTTGGCTCTCCCTTAAATACGTTTTTTCAATAACGGCATACAGCGGATGGTCTTTGGGGAAATTAAGGTAGATATCCTCAAAATACCTGAAGGGTATGTAATAGGAAATATCCATTTTCTCAATCTTTTCGGGCCCCATGGGCAGCCGGAAAATATCCGGCTCCATGCCGTTGATCATCATCTCCAGCCGGGTTCGCACGCATTTTTCGCATACGCCGCAGTTCGTCCCCCCGCCCTCGGACTGCCAGCATACCCGCAGGTTGCGGATGAGTTCGAGATAATTTTTAATAACCCCAATCCGCTCGATCCTGGTATGCGTCCCCCCCGTCGTAACGATGGGAAACATGTACGATCCAAGAAAATGGTTGATCATCATATGGGAGCCGTACGGTTTCATTTTCAGTTCCTGCAGATAATTAAAATCACTTGAAAGAATCCCCGCAGAATACGCCCCCGCCAGCGTCTGAAGAACACCGGCCACGCCCGCAATGCTTCCCATCAGCCAGTCGGGGCAGAAAGCTTGCTGCCAGTTCGTTTCAATGACCGCGCAGGGCACGTTAAAAGCGTTCAGGGCCTTTTTCGCGCCCTCATAGGCCAGATCGATTGCCGTTTTCTGGTCGCTCTTCAAATCATAACCGACAATAAGCACGCCCAGGCCGATCTCCCGGCTCGACGCACCCAGCAGCTTTTTCTGGTGGGCGGCAAGGGAAAAACACGCGTCCACCCCGCCGCTGAAGGCCAGCACAGCGGATTTTTTCCGGTTCGGCGTATCTTTCACCACGTTTTTCGCACGAATGCTGATGGGCGAGAACAAATCCGGCCGCCAGTTCACCCAAATCTTTAAAAATTCGTCCAGATTGAATAAGACAGACTCGGTCACGGTCCCGTCAATATAAAGGTCGGCTTTTTTATTGGAACAATACTGGCATAACGCCACGGCCGCAAAATCGTCGGTCGCGGGCGGATTTTCCCACAGCGCCTCGTCCGATTCATAATAAAGAACATCCTTCCTGTCCCCGGCGCTCACTTCCACTTCCAGCCTGTAAGCCGATTTCCATACGGTCTTTGCAACAATATCCATAAATAATCCTTTATACGGTCAGATTTTAAAAAAATGCAAGCCAAATTTTACATAATGGAAATTATACCATAAAACCGTTGCCGATTCACCATAATTCTTATTCAATTGTATAAAAGAAATGCTAATAAAATCAAAAACAGGCCTACCCGTCCTCCGCCGAATCTTTGAATCCGAATCCAAGCACCTCGTTCGCGTTCCAGGATATCACAAACGCGCCCCCGTCGATCCCATAGACGATGTTCTTTAAAAGGACGGCTTCGCTGTTGCCGCTCACCACGCACAGCAGCACGTCTTTTTCCGTCCGGCTGAACGCCCCCTTCGCGTAGAGATGGGTCACGCCGCGGTCGAGGCGTTCAAGCACCGCCCCGGATATCTCCGCGCTGTGGTCGGATATCACCAAAAAAGCCTTGGAAACGCTCGCGCCGGTGGACACCATATCCACCACCCGGTCGCATATCGCCAGCGTGACGATCGCGTAAAGCGACGATACCAAACCGAACACGAACGCGGACGCCGCCACCACCGCGGTGTCGATGATAAACATGGCCATCCCCACCGTCAGGTGCGGACTTCTCTTGGTGATGATCTTCGCGCAGGTGTCTGTCCCGCCGGTCGTCCCCCCGAAACGGATGATCACGCCGAACCCCACCCCCGTGATGATGCCGCCGTAGATGCCGGCCAGCAAAAAATCGCCCGTCACCGCCGTAATGGGCACAATGTTGGCGGCAACCGAATACAACACCATCGCGTACAGCGTGCGGATGATAAACCGCCTGCCGTATACCCGCAATGCAAGGTAAAAGAAAGGCAGGTTTAAAAGCAGGTAAATGGTGCCAATCTGCAGGGGCACGCCCAGCGCGCGCAGAATCGCCGCAATCCCCGTGAACCCCGCGGGCGCAATGTCGTTCGGTACAAGAAAAAAATTCACGCCCACGGCCGCCGCCACCGCGCCGGCCCCCATCACCGCGTAATCCAGCAGTATCTTCCGGTATTTTATTGCGCTTATGCCTCCCTTCATGCAAAAAGGAGCCCGTTCAGGCTCCCTCTTTTATTATTCTCTATATACCCAGGCTGATCAATATCGCCTCGTCTATTTTGCGCATATATTCATTGTCTATACACCCGATTTTATTTGAAAGCCGCGATTTGTCTATTGTCCGTATCTGTTCCAAAAGCACGATGCTTTTTTTATTCAAACCCTCCATCTCGGGAAGGACGATATGCGTCGGCAGTTTGGTCTTTTTGATGTTGGATGTGATCGCGGCCACGATCACGGTCGGGCTGTGAATGTTGCCTTTGTCGTTCTGTATAACGATCACCGGGCGCAGCCCGCCCTGCTCGCTTCCGGTTACGGGGCTTAAATCGGCGTAGTATATATCTCCTCTCATAATCATCTTAAGCGCTCCCCATTGCAATGAGTTTTTGATATATACTATGCAACAGGGGGCGATTTGGTGGCGTGGTTTGGCGATGCGCCCCATACGGGCGGGGACGCGCGCGGGCCCGAGGCAGGGTTAAGTAAAAACGCTTCTCTTTGCGCAGATATTTTTAATCGATCATACAATAAATAAAAAAATATTTTGGAGGAATTCGTACTGGAATCTTGGTGACTGGCAGACTATGTTATATGATCATTTGCAAATGACGGAAAATGAAGCGGTGCAAATACTGTCAGGAAAATATGAGGCAAGCATCAGTGAATATGATTCCATATAAAAGGAAGCTTTAAAAATGGCGGATGATATGTTCCATGGGGTTATCAGTCAGTTTCAGATTTAAGGTCTCTGCCTTTCTTTATCGGCAAAGCCTCTTTTGAACCGGCTTTGCCGGGATATCGGAGTCGTTTACGAATTTTTTCAAGGTATTTACTATGCAATAGGGATTAAAATGGTGGGTAGGAGTTGTGGTTTTAAGATGAATGGTTGATGTTGGAATAATTATTGATTGAATAGTGAAATGTAATAGAATAAAAACTAATTCAAATTTATAATCGAAGTGACCTATTACTTTTTTTTACTCTTAAATTCAAAATTACTACCATTTTTATAACCAATTATTTTTTAGATAATAAGCAACATCATCGATTTCAGGGAATAGGGTTGCGCTATGTATATTAAATGCTTTTAATTCATTTTGTATGCTTTTCTTGTTTTCAATAATAAAAAGAAATTGGCCTTTTTTCGAACGATATCTTAGGGTTTCAAGTGGATATTCTTTATTGTTTGTATAATCAGCTAGTCCACAAATTATAAATGCACCGGATTGCTTCATAATTCTGTTATTTTTAAGTACAGGCGTAACAATTAAATTTTTCCTAAGATCTTTTGGGTTTATTCTATTAGAAAATGCGGGTTTATCCATTTTAATTTCATGCAATAAACGCAATACATTTTCCTTTCTATTAAATTTTCTTTTATCGCCTATATAGGAATCAGATAATAGGATACATTGTTCCTCATAACTAAATAGCGGTAAACAAGATAGTATTGATACAGTATCACTTCTTTCATATTTAAAAAAATCGTCAGAAACATCAAACAAAATAACCTCGCCACTTATTGAATTAGCTTTTTCTAAAGTAGCAAAGTATAATGCTACTAAAGGATTAAACGTTATATCAATCAACCGGGTAGGAAGGCCATAGTGCTGCATTTCAACCAAATAATCAAGATGTGATTTGCAGTTTATAAAATCATTTGGGCAACGTAAGATTAATTCTTGATATAGTCTTGCCTCATTTTTATAAAGTGTAGAACTTCTGCTTATAGAAGGCTGTATCCAGTAGTTGAGACTCTCTTGTCCCCTAAAAAAAATATGGTTATTTGGGGATAACTCTAATATTTTATTAATATAGGTGCTTAAATCGTTAATTATTTGATAATCAATATCTTTTCGAATTAAATATTTCTCATTGATAAAAGCTACATTATTTTTGTTACTAACTACCAAATTAGCTAGTTCTTTACGAAGAACTGCAAAATATCGTTGTTTATTGCTATAAAATAGCCAAGAAATTATTGACATTGCTGTATCAAGTGTTATTTTTGAAATTGTTTCCTCATCAAGCAAAAGTTCATGAATTTTTTTCAATGAATTTATAAATTCATCTTCATCAGTTTGACTTTTCTGTAATATCACTTCAAGTTTTTTATATTTTAAGTTTGATAGCAATTTACTTCGTTCTGTCGCTGAATAATGTTTAAAATATATATCAATTTGTATATATCCAGTATTTATTATTTTATTTTCTATAGATTTCCAAAATGATTCTATAAATAAACGAGTATTCAATACCAAATCCAAAATTTCGTGGTATCTATCCATATTAATCCTCCCAATCATCATTTAACTGTTTCTCCGTCAGGCGGGGGCGCATCTCCCTCCTTATTAATTGTCCCTAGGGTCACTTCCACCCCACTTCACTGCGGATTCGCGCGTCGCGTCAATATTCCTTTTAGGTAGTCGCTCGCGCTCATCTCGCGTTCAGTGAAAACTCCTCCCGCTTCGTTATGGGTTCTCCTCGCTTATTGCTCGGCTCACCTCATACTCAGCGAGCTTCCGTTTCGCTTTATCATGCTTTAGCATGCGCTCAACTTCGCTCTTCATCCGCCACCGGCGGCGGTCACTCCGTTTTCCCCTTAAGTCGGCCCCATCGTTCTATCGTAGCCCTGCCCTGTCATTCTGAGCGAAGCGAAAGAATCTAAAATAACTCGATCTAAAAATAAAAGCAAGGAATCCAATAGTGTCATTCAGAGGAGCGCAGCGACGTGGAATCTCAGCCTGATCAGCTTAAACAAAAGCAGCCTATTCCGGCTGCGTGGTGTCGGTTGGTTCCGGCTGTTCCGTTCCGCCGGGCGACTGCGATGGGGACGGGGTCGCGGGGACATAGTCGGTCAGTTTCACGTTTCCGGGCACTTCAAACGTCCCGGCGGGCGCGGGGCCGTACTGGATGCCCGTTATTTCAATCTCCTGCCGCTCTCCCCCCGTTTCGGCGGCCGTTGTCAACCGCACGGGCATATTGCTTGCAAGGCTGATCCACAGTTTGTTTTCCCTGCCCCTTTTTTCGTCGGCATACCGCAGAACACGGCATTCTTCTCCGTTCAGCGTTTCGTTGCCCAAATCTTCCGCCGTATCGTCGCTGAGCGCGTCAAGGTAATCCGCCGGGAGCAGCGCGTTCATGTCAGAGCTGTTAAAATTGAACGCGGCCGCCTCGGCCTCCGTCAGGGCGGCTTTTATGCCTGTTTTCGCGTCCGGGCTATAGGTGACGCTGACCTTGTCCGTCAGATTGACGATCGAAACCTGCAATACACCGCTTTCGTTTCCAAGCTCCACCTTATACGCCTTCCCGTTCAGCCGCCATACCGTCCCGGCGGAAACAGTGCCGTCCGCTTCAATCACCCTGTATTGGAAAGACATGCTCACATACCGTTTCGCGTTGTCCTTTAAAATGCCAATCAGCTTTCCCGTCTCCAATGCGCTTGCCGCCGGGGAGGGGCTGGGCGCGGCCTCGGGCACGCTCGCGGGCGCAATCGTTTCCTGCGCGGTCACAGACGCCGCCGCCTGCGGTTCTTCTATAGGGCCGCAGCCCGCAAGCAGAACGGTAATCAGTATAAATAAGAATATCAAAAGTGGTTTTCTGGCCATGGATGGGCTGTCCTCCGCAAAAAGATTGGTTTTTCAGCGCAGATGTCGTGTAACGTTATTATTCGCCGCAAACTGCCAAAATTCCTTTTAAATAACAGTAAAAGGCAAGCCGTGCGGGCTTGCCTCCTGTCATTGTTTCGGTTATACGCTAGATATTGCTCATCCTTGGGCTGGCCGGGTTGCAATCCGGCGCATCCTGCCCGGTCAGGGCGCCCAGCTGCCGCATGTAATAGCAGATCATCCGCCTGGTTCGGTCCAGGTACAGCATGGACACCGTGCCCGGCAGCCTGTTCTGCCGGCTTAGTTCTATGAGCTCGGTCAGGTAGGCGTAAAACTCCTTCGTTTTCTGCATCAGTCTTTGATTATGCTGGGTAACGAAGGGGAAATCCATCGTGCCTATCTTGGATAATCCCAGCATTTCCATGCAGGCCATAAGCAGGTTGGTGAAATCCTGCGTAAATTCGTCCGCCCTTTCCCTGAGATCCTTTTCGAAAAACCCCAGGTCCCCCGATATGACTTTGGAGATCTCCGTAAAAATGAACATCCAGAAGATGTTGATGTCGCACAATCGCCGCGCGGGCGGCTGCCCGTTCTTCATGAAAGCGTCCAGCAGGAAAAGGTATTCGTCCGCAAAATCGATCGCGTTACTAATGATCGGGGATTTAACCAAAATGGGATAACCGCCCCTGATCTGCATGTTCAACAGCTGCAAAAAAAATCCCCTTATGTCCCTGGTTGCGGCATTGGCGTCTTCGTTCAGCTTCTTAAGCTCCTCGGGGGTCAGATCCTGCCGCGCGCGGGCCAGCAGGCCGTCGAGTGTCTGGATATGCGTGCGCATCTGCCTCAGTTCGTTTTCGTCTTCGGGCGGTATCCCGTGGATCAGCAGCCGCGCGTAGTCGCCTATGATCTGCAGCCAGAACCGGTTTTCCCCGGCGTTGGAATATGTATATTCGGCCATTATTATCAAACCTCCAGATTGCTTTTCAAACTATTTTATTCAGGAAATAAAAAAGGCGTGATGTTTTGTTATTCGTGTTATAAAAAAATTCGTATGGAATGACGCTGCGTCCCCTCCCGCCGGGATGAAACCTTTATCTCCCCTCCCGGTTTCTTGCAGGAAAAAAGGCAGGCTGTTAAATCTGCCTTCCCGGTGATTTTCGGTCCGCCTCCATGCTAAACATTGCTTATTCTCGGGCTGGCCGGATTGCAATTCGGTTCTTCTTGTCCTGTCCGGGCGGCAAGCTGTCTCATGAAATAGCACAAAATTCTTCTCGATCTGTCTAAAAATAAAGTGGTAAGTGTTCCGGGGATCCTGTTTTGCTTACTCAAAGTAATAAGCTCCATCAAATAATGATCGAAATCCCACAATAATCTCATCAATTTTGCATGGTGATTCGTTGCGACCGGGAAATCCGTTGTGCCTATTTTAGACATTTCCTGCCCTACTATGGAGTATAAAAGATAATCGGTAAACTCTTTAGCGAACGCATCCGCCTTTTGTTTCAGCCCGGTTTGGTTTAACGCCAAAGATCCCGATATGACTACCGCAATTTTCCATAATTTAATCAGCCAGAATATTTCCAGCTCGAATACAGAGCGTTCTGCGGGCTGTTTGTTGTTTATAAAAGCGTTCAGCAGATAAAGGTATTCTTCGGTAAAAGCGATTGCTTCGCAGATAATTGCGGGGGCTATCATTATCGGATAGGAGCCTCTTATTTGCATGTTCAGTAATTGCAGGAAGAAACCGCGGATTTCCTGCGTTGCCTTATAAGCGTCTTTATTCAGCTGCGCAAGCTCTTCGGGGGTACTATCCTGCCGCGCGCGGTCCAGCAGGCTGTCGAATGTCTGTATGTACGTGCGCGTCTGCCTCAGTTCGTTTGCGTCTTCGGGCGGTATCGCGTGGATCAGCAGCCGCGCGTAGTCGCCCAAAATCTGCAGCCAGAAACGGTTTTCACCGGCGTTGGAAACTGTATATTCAGGCATGGTTTTTTCCTCCCTAAAATTTGGTACAGATTATTATATTCGTGCAGCAAAACGCGCGTGATGAAAAGCAAAAAAAAGGCCCGTATATGGGTCTTTTTTAAAAACCGGGTGCATTCCGGTCGGCAAAAAACGGATGGACTTATCTCCCGCTCCTCTGCGCTTCCATGTCCTTCAGTGTCAGATCCGGGTGCCGGTAGCAGTATTCGTTTACCACGCCTCCGTGTATGGCCCGCCGGGGGCACCAGTGGGCGCAGGCCAGGCAGTTTTCGCAGCGGCCATGCCATACCGGGCGGCCGCCGCGCATCTCAATGTTGCCCGCCGGGCACACCTTCGCGCACAGGCCGCAGGCGCTGCAGGCGTCCGTCGCTTCAAAGCTGTTGTCCGAAAGCCGGATCAGCGCGTCAAATTCCATGCCGGCGGGTTTCCCGGCGAATCCGGCAATGGCCTTTTGGCTCGCGTTCCGTATGGGTTTGTTGAAAGCCTTCATCATCAGTTCCAGCGGCGCACTGTCGGCAAATACGCCCGTTTTTCTCTTAAGGACCGCCTGCGCGGCCGCCTCCGCCCTTTTTCCCGCCCGTGCCAGCACTTTATCCGGCTTCTCAAAGGGCTTCTTAAACGCGTTCTGGGGCATGTGTATGCCGAAGCACGCGTCCAGTTCAAATCCGTTTTTCCACGCGGTTTCTTTTAAAATCTTAAAGGATAAACCCGCGGAGCCGCCGAAGGTCGCAACGGCGAACATATAGGGATCGCCTTCCGGTTTGATTTTAGCCAGAAACTCTTTCACAACGGCGGGCGGCCCCGCGTAATACACCGGATAAACCACCCCCGCCGCGTCCGCACGGTTCTTTACGGACGGCAGGCCCATAAGGGAGGCGATGGGTATGAGCTTTCCTCCCGTCTTCTCCGCCAGTATTTTCGCGGCGGCCAGCGTGTTTCCCGTTCCCGTAAAATAATAGATTTCCGTTTCCAAAATCATACTCCTTTCGTTCTCCTGGGCACTCCTGTCCTCGATGCACTTTTT
>Ga0351941_1090_pt1 | contig 30569 bp, 31 predicted proteins | sample TotcelHT113001N9_FD_206853 | JGI IMG/M metagenome (GOLD analysis project Ga0351941, IMG submission 206853) | Enriched cells from coal bed in the Powder River Basin, Montana, United States - Total cells T11 rep2 HSBNCT.T11.300.1.N9 ...
AGCGATACCGCGTCCATCACCCTTTTTAGTCTGTTGTCGTATTGCATTTGAATATCCAACATTCGATACCCTCCAATCGATTTCATTAAATTTTATGGGATAATTCCATCATACTGAAAAAACAAAAAAAAGCAAACGCATGAAAACAACATATCGCGGGAGCAAACGTTTTTTGTTTTTTTCTTTTTTTTATTAAAAACCGTAATTTTGGGGAATATAAAATATATTCGCCCCGCAAACGTTTTTTTATGTTATATGCTTGATCTAAAAGATTATTTTATAAAAAGGGTTATAATAAAAAAAAGCATAAAATAATGTTTGGCGACTTCTTTAAAAGCAATTTGCCCAAAACATCGGGCATTTACAAATATAAATATAGGAGGAAAAACATGAAAAAGACAAAAGTAATTGCGATTATTGTTGCAGCTATTCTGGCTGTGGCTCTGCTCACCGCTTGCGCTCCTCAGGCTCCCGCAGAAACTTCTGCGCCGGCTACGGAAGCGCCTGCGACAACAGCTGCGGCAACCGAAGCTCCCGAAACAGCAGAAGCTCCGGCCGGCCCCAAAGGTCCGGGCGGATACGATTTTGAGTTGGGTATCATCCAGCCGGCCGAGCATTTCTATTATCAGCAGTTTGCCGATGCTACAAAACAAGCCGCCGAATACTGCGGAATGAAGGTTACGATCGCGCAATCGCTTGGGGATCCTTTAAAAGAAGTTGCCAACATTGAAGACTTCATCTCCAAGGGCGTGGACGCGATTGCGATGTTCTCACTTGCCAGCGATGTTGCGCAGCAGGGCGCGCAGAAATGCAACGCCGCCGACATTCCGTTGTTCCTCATGAGCTCCGTGAATGGCGAAGGCCCGGGAACAGTTGTGTGCACGATCGGCAACTCCTGGACCGAAATGGGCAAGTATGACGGCGATTATCTGGCGGAAAAAGTAACGGGCGCGCTGAATGTTCTTGAAATCCAGGGAGCGCTTGGACAGGGCATTGCGGAAGGTATTTCCGAAGGATTTGCGGAAGGCATTAAAGCAAGAGACGATATTAAAATCGTATTCCAGAAGACAGCAGGCTGGAACCGTGATGACGCTATTAAAATTACCGAAGACCAGATAGCGGCAGGCCTTGACTTTAACTGCATCTTTGTGCATAACGAAGATATGTGCGCGGGCGTTGTAAGCGTACTGAAAGAGAACGACATGCTCGACAAAGTAACGGTAATTACGCAGAACGGTTCTCCCGATGGATTTACGATGATTCAGGCAGGAGAAGTGATTGCAACATGCGCGAATCCTCCGCCGCTGGTAGCCAGCGACGTGGTTGTGCAGGTTCTGAAGTACTTTGACGGCGTTCCGGTACCGGAAACCTATGACACACCCACATTCATAATCGATGCCAGCAATGTAAACGATCCCAACACACCTTCCTGGGATATTAAGTGGGCGACAAAGAGCGTGGATGAGTATTTTGCGGGAACATACGACAAATAAGACAGCAATATAATACTTATGAAACATTCAAAAAAAGGGGAGAGCATCCGGCTTTCTCCTTTTTTAATTTATATCATATTGTTCTGGCAAACATTTCACTTTGACAAACAAATTTTTGTATTATATTATTGTATTGTTAGTATTTTGTTTATGAATCTAATATAATATGATTTAAATAGTGCAATATATATCAATTCTTCAAAAGGAACAATTTAAGCTGTATTATTTTTAAGAGAATTATTTTAAGGCAGGGGAGAAAAAGATGTCTTTTAATACTGTTTATTTAAAAGCGATTGGTATTTCCAAAGATTATAACAGCTCGATTGCGCTTGCCGATATAGATTTTTCACTTTGCGGAGGGGAGATCCATTCGGTTTTGGGTTCCAAAGGCGCCGGGAAGTCTACCATGATGCGCATTCTTTCGGGCGCGCTGCCCGTGGACAAAGGTTATTTTGAGATTTTTGGAAAGCAGCACCGCAGGTTTACGCCCGTGATGGCGAGGGAAATAGGGATGCAGTCGTTGTATGAAAGCCAGTATCTGATGCAGGATCTGACGGTTGCGGAAAACATTTTTATGGGAGAATACATCGCCAACAGCGTCGGGTTTGTCAACTATAGAAAGCTCAGGGAAAAGGCGGAAGACATACTAAAGAGGCTGAATGTGCCCATGGATCCGGACACACTGCCCGTGAATCTGGGTGAATTCGAGAAACAGGTGGTGCAGCTTGCGCGGGTTTACGCGAACAACGCAAGGATTGTGCTGGCCGACAACATTGCATCCAGTTTTACCAACGGGCAGAAGCAGAAGATGGTTGAGATTTTAAAGGAAATGTCCGCATCCGGCATCGGGATCGTTTATTTTACGCATATGCTGGAGGACGCGATCAGGATATCCGACAGGATCACGGTATTACGGGATGGCAAACGGGTATGCGTGGAGGAGCGCAAATCCTTTGACACGCAGGTATTGATCCGCGAAATGGTGGGGTACGACGAGTCCATGTCCGTCTGCCTGAACCTGACAAGGGAAGACGAAGACAAAACCACCTTTTTAAAACTGGCGTGCGCCGCCGAGAACAACAAGAATATCCTGGAGTACTTAAAGGCCGCCATCAGCTTTATCAACGGTCACCTGGACGACTCGATATCACCTAAGGATGTGGCGGACGCGGTGCATTTGTCTTCCGGGTATCTGATGATGCTGTTTAAAAACCATATGGATACCTCCATCATGGAATTCATTTATAAGCAGAGGATCGAAAAGAGCAAATCCATGCTGGCCGAAAAGGGCAAAAAAATATCGGAAGTGGCAAGCGATGTTGGAATTCCCAATTCGCAGTATTTTTCTGTGCTATTTAAAAAATATACAGATATGACGCCAAAGGAATACCGAAAAACGCAGGGAGTATAATTTTCTAATTACAACAAACAAAAATTGATATTATTTTGTTCTTATAAAAGACATATTAATAATATATATGCGATAATTATTGGGTGCTTAAAACCAATGGTATTGGATATACAAAATACAGGCGAAAATTGCGTTTAGCATAAGAAATGAGGAGTTGAATGATGAGTAAAGAAAACCCACGAGTCGTCGTTCATGTGGAAGATGTAACAAAATGTTTTTCAGGCATTGTGGTGTTTGATCATGTTTCATTTGATCTTCTGGCGGGCGAGATTCATTGCCTGGTCGGCGAGAACGGCGCGGGTAAATCCACCTTTATTAAGATTCTGTCCGGCGCATACGTCCCCGATGGCGGCCGTGTATGGATAGACGGATGCGAAGTAAAGCACTTTGACCCGGACATGTTAAAACAAATGGGCGTTCAGACCATTTATCAGAACCAGTTTTTAATGCCGGACCTTTCGGTTGCGGAAAACGTTTTTATGGGCGATTATGTCACCAGTAAAACCGGTTTTATGAATTACAAAAAACTGGTGAAAAAAGCCGCGGAAATACTGGATCAAACGGGCGTGAAGATAGACCCTACAAAACGGCTGGGCGATTTAGACATTACGGAGCGGCAGACGGTGCAGATTGCGCGGGCGCTGGCACAGGAAGCAAAGATATTGATTCTGGACGAACCAACCGCATCCTATGGTAAAAAAGAAAAAACCACGCTGCTGGCGCTTGTGAAAAGCGTTGCGGCCAGAGGGATCGGCGTGATTTATATTTCTCACCATCTGGATGAAGTGTTTGAGCTGGCGGATCGCGTAACCGTTCTTAGGGACGGCAAGAAAATTTCGTGTTATACACGGGATGAAATCACGGAGCCGTGCCTGATACGCGACATGGTCGGGCGTGATATGTGCATGTTCTACAACCGTGAAGAAGTAGAAAAAGGAACCGGCCTGCTGGAAGTGCGCGATCTGTATAAAAAAGATTATCTTAAAAAAACGTCTTTCAGCGTTCGTCGCGGCGAAATTCTGGGCATTGGCGGCATGGTTGGATCGGGCAGGTCTGAGATGGCAAGCGTGCTGTTTGGCGCTACGGCGGCAGATTCCGGAAGCGTTACGATTGACGGCAAAGACATTACCGCAAAAGATCCCAATACTGCCATTAAAAACGGCATTTGCCTGATTACGGAAGACCGTCAGCAAACGGGCATGTTTTTGGATCACAGCGTTGGCTGGAATTTTGTTTCCGCAACCATTAACAAAAGAAAAGGGTTTTTGCTGCATCAGCAGAAAGAAAACAAGATTTTAAAAGATTATATCAACAAAATCCGTATTAAAACCCAAGGGCCGGATCAGGAGATCAGGTTTCTTTCGGGCGGCAACCAGCAAAAGGTTGTTCTGGCAAAGTGGCTGCACACAAACGCGGAAGTAATCATTTTTGATGAGCCCACAAGAGGCATAGACATTGGCGCGAAGGAAGACGTTTACAAACTGATGCTGGATCTTGCAAAAGAGGGTAAGTTTATCATTATGATCTCTTCAGACATGCCGGAGCTGATTGCCATGAGCGACAGGGTTGCGGTCATGAAGGATAAAAAAATGGTCGCGGAATTATCCGGTGCTGAAATTAACGAAGAAACGATACTTGCCGTATCGATAGGGGGATAAGTTCATGTATGCTATTAAAGTTCAGAGTATTTTTAAAGACAGAGCAAAATCGCAAGTATTGATTCTGGGTATTGCGCTTGCAGCCATTATCGTCATTATGTGTTTTGCGACGGATCGCTTTTATCAGACACAAAACATCTTGAACATTTTAAATCAGATAACCGCGCTGGGTATTGCCGCGGCGGGCGCCGCGATTGTAATGATATCCGGCGGCATAGACCTTACGCTGGGCACTGTGATTTCTTTTTCCGCCTGCACAACGGCTGCGTTAATGAATATGGGAGTCAGTCTGGAAATATGCGTTATTATCGGGTTGCTGCTCGCCATTGGCTGCGGTGCTGCAAACGGAGCGCTGGTGGTAGTGAGCAAAGCGGAACCTTTTATTATTACGCTGGGAATGATGACCGTTTACCAGGGGCTTACGCTGTTTGTAACTGGCGGCAACAACCTGCACTCGGACGATACGTTTTCGTTCGGCCGGGATAAGGTGTTTGAAACAATTCCGGTTCCCGTGTTTTTCCTGATTGCCATCTTTGTAATTATGTTTCTCATTCTAAAGTTTACCAAGTTCGGCAGGCGCGCGTATGCCATTGGCAACAATACAGAGGCCGCGTATCTTTCGGGAATCAAAATTAAAAGAAACAAAATATTTGTGTATATGCTCAACGGCACTTTGCTGGGCGTTGCGGCCATGATTCTGCTTTCACGACTCAATTCGGGCAATGCATTGATGGGCGATGCACTTTTGATGCCGGGCATTGCCGCGGCGGTTATCGGCGGCGTGTCTTTGGCAGGCGGACGCGGCAGCATTTGGGGCGTTTTCCTGGGAACGCTGCTGATTGGCGTCATTTCCAACTCCTTGAACCTGCTGGGAGTACCCTCCTTCGCATCGCAGGTGGTTTTGGGAGCCATTATTGTGGGCGCGGTGTTTGCAAGCAACATCGGCTCAAAGAGCCGGTAAAAGGACAAGTAAAGGGCGGAGCAAACGTTCCGCTCTTTTTTTATGGCGCCGCGGCGGTAATGCGGGCGCTTGGAGCATTTGCCGTTTTAAGCCGCGCAGGGCGGGTTATATTTATAATAAAAGACCGGGAGGAACATTGAATGATCGAAGAAGTCTATACCTACGCATTGGGCGATCAAAAAGCCGTGGACAGGCTGATAGAGGACGATAACATACAGTACATCCATGTGGTTTTCGGGCCACGGGACGGATTCCCCCTGCACGAATCCAATTCCAACGTGTATATGACGGTAGTGCGGGGAAGGCTTTCCATAGGGCTGGGGGATGAAAAAATCCATGCTTACGAAGCCGGGAGCGTCCTTAAAATTCCGTATAAAACAAAAATGAACGTTCGGAACGAGGAGAAAGGTCCGCTGGAACTGATCATCGTAAAGGCGCCTGCGCCTTCAAAAATGATATAAAAAACAAGGAGGAACCGATCATGCAGAAATATGTTTGCGTGCCCTGCGGCTATGTTTACGATCCCGCCGAGGGCGACCCGGAGAGCGGCGTTAATAAAGGAACGCCTTTTGAGCAACTGCCCGAGGACTGGGTGTGCCCGGTCTGCTTTGCGGACAAGGACCAGTTTGAACCGACCGAATAAGCTTTTAAGAAAAGGAAACACATAACGGAACCACAGGCGCCTTCCGGGCGGAATACCCGGAGGCGTTTTTTTATATTGATGACGATTGATTTGACGGTTTATATCGGATATAATGGCTGTATACCCCTGTATGGTATGGGAGGTGACCGAAAACGGACAGGCAGAGCATTATGACCAAGGAAGACCTTCAAAGGCGCCTTCGGCGTATTGAGGGCCAGGTAAAGGGCATACAGAGGATGATAAGCGAGGAGAAGACGTGCATCGATATATTGACGCAGGTCTCCGCCGTGCGCGCCGCGATGGGCAAGGTGGGCAGCCTGATACTAGAGAAATATTCGATGACCTGCATCGAAAACGCTGCTTCCAGCAAGGACAGGGAAAAAGCATTGGCCGAATTCGCGGATGCGATGAAGAGTTTTATGAAATTTACAGACTGAATTTATAAGATAAAAAAAGGAGCCGACGGCTCCTTTTTTTCTTTGGAAAGCTTTGCATCTGCTTTGGGTTCCAAAGATGAAAGTGGGGGTATTTATGGAAGAAAAGAGCGTTTATTAAAGACCGGCCACATACCGTTCGGCCATGATGCCCGCCACCGCGCCGTCCGCGGCGGCGGTGACCACCTGGCGGATGGGCTTGGTGCGGATGTCGCCCGCGGCGAACACGCCTTCCACATTGGTCTGGGTATCCTCGGATGCCTTGATATAGCCGGTTTCGTCCATTTCCACCTGGCCAGCGAACCATTCCGACATGGGCTGGGTGCCGATGTATACGAACGCGCCTTCGGTGGAAACGATGGAGCATTCTTTTGTTTTGATGTTTTCGATCTCCACGCTGTTCAGGGCATGGCCCTCGCCCATGACCTTGCGGATCTCCGAATCCCAGATGACTCTGATTTTGGGGTTGTTCATCAGCGCTTCCTGCGCGGTCTGGGAGGCCTGGAAATTATCGAACTGGTGGATGAGCGTGAGCTCCTTTGCGTATTTGCTCAAGAAAACGGCTTCTTCCACCGCCGAGTTGCCGCCGCCCACCACCACGATGCACCGGTCCTGATACATGGAGCCGTCGCAGGTGGCGCAGTAATGCACGCCCCGGCCTTTGAATTCGTCCGCGCCCAGGGCGGGAAGGGCACGGGGTTTCGCCCCCGAGGCGATGATAACGGATTTGGCGTAATATGCCGTGTCTTCGGTCAGCACGTATTTGGTTTTGCCCGTAAGATCCACCTTTGCAATCTCCTTTAAGTCGTCAATGCGCGCGCCGAAGGAAAGCGCCTGCTCCCGCATGTTGTCTATGATCTCCCGGCCGCGCACCACCCCCGGCGTACCGGGATAGTTGGCCACATGGTAGGTGGAGGCGGTCTGGCCGCCCGGAACGCTTTCGTCCACCAGCACGGTGTTCATTTTGGCCCGCGCGGCGTAGATGGCCGCGGAAAGGCCGGCAGCGCCCGCGCCCAGTATGAGCACGTCGCAATCCACGCGCTGCATGGGTTCTTTGGGGATTACGCCGCCTAAAATGTCTTCGATGGCACGGCGTACCTGGGGTTTGGACATGAAGCCGGCGAGGCGCGAACCGATCTCTTTGCCGTCCTTGAAAAACAGCACGGTCGGGCTGCCCGAAACGTGCAGGCTTTTTGCGAAATCCTTATTTTCTTCCCGCTTGATCTTTACGAATTTGATATGCTCCCCGTATTTTTCGGCCATTTTTTCGAATATCGGGGCCAGCACCTCGCAGGGCGGGCATTCGTCCGAGAAAAAGTCCACGATGACCGGGATTGTTGATTTTAGTACGGCGCTCTCGAATCCGCCGCTTTCTGTGTACATGATTTTATCGCTCATTTTCTTATCCTTCCTTTACCTTGAAAATCTATCAGACTGTAGCCTCCAGCAATTCTTTTTGGGGACTCGCGTACGCTGCCCGGAAGAACGGGCAGTCGGCGCCGATGCAGTCCTTGTTTCGCGCAGCCTGGCTGCAGGCATATTCTGTGGTTTTTATCCCGTTGAAATAATGGGTGTTTTCTGCGAACGTGAGAATGGTGGTGACGGCTTCCCGTTTGCAGCACCGCGGGCCTACGTTTGCGCTGGCCGCGATCAGGGCCTTGCCGGCGATCTCGTTCGCGCCGCTGCGCTCAGTTTTCTTCATGGAGGTGGCGCCTTCCAGCACGGAATACGCGATGCCCGCGCCCGCGGCTGCGCCGCACACGCCGTACAGACCGCAGCTGCCACCCTTGAAGTCCCGGCCGCGCCGGACGGCTTCCATGATTTTGGAGGCGTCTTTTGCGCCCGCGGCGTTCTGCACGGCCGTGACCAGTATGGCGGGGACAAGGCTGTGGTATTCGGGGCCGTGCATCTTGAGGGCGGGAAGAGAAAACACTTGCTGCGCGAGCGCGACCGGGTCTTTTTCCCCGCTGCCGATCAAGAGGTTTTGGGCCTGGGTCAGGATGTCCGCGCCGTGGCAGGCGTCGCACACGTAATGTCCGGCGGGGCAGGCGATATAGGCCGTCCGGCTCTCACCGCAGACCGCGCAGACCAGTTCCTTGGGCGTATCAGAGTAAATGAGCTCCTGCCCGCAGACCGCGCAGCCAAAGGTGCGGTCCGCCCGAACCGCGCCGCCGTTGCAGGCGGAATCCGCAGCGGGCTGGTCTTCCTCCGCCATTGCGATGATTTCGTCTTTATAATGAGCAACGCCGATCGTGAGCAGTTCCTGGATGGGGCGGCAATCCGCCGCGAGAGGGTTCCCGCCGTTGCGGCCCGCCGCGACCACGCCGCAGCCGCCGCCGCAGATCACGTCGTACTTGCAGTTTTTGCATTCATCGATATTGGTGACGTCCCGGCATTGCCAGGTTTCGATGGCCTTTGTATGCAGGTCTACCTCCGGCCAATAGGTCCCGAGCAGGTATTCCTCCCGCCCGCAGCTGGCCGTGCAACCGTAAATCTTTCCGTAAAGGTCGAACACCCATTCCGTTTTGGCGGCCGGGCAGGTGTCGAAAGACGCCATGTACATTTCCCCGGTATCCACGATGTGGCGGATGCCCTTAAAGTCCGGACGGTGAAATTTTGCGAGGATGGGATGCTGTTTCGTGAGAGAGGAGATACGGCTCCAAAGCTGTACTTCGGACAGCAGGTGCTGCGGCTTGGCGTAGCATTCGAACAGTTCGTAGTTCCGGCCGATCTGGGTTTTGAAGCGTTCGGGCGGAAGATCCAGCCAGCCCTTTGCATCCAGAAATTGTGCGAGATGAACCAGATCTTCAATGTTTTCAAGGTCCACCACCGTGCGCAGGTTCACGGGGATGCCGTTTTGCACGGCGGCATTGATGCCCGCGACGACCCTGTCGAACGTGCCTTTATGGTTGGGGGTGGCCCGCCGGCTGTCGTGCACCGCGCGGCTTCCGTCCAGGGTGAACTGGATCTCCTTGATCTTCGCTTTTTTAAGGACGTCCACATATTCGGTGAAGTCGTAGCCGTTGGTGACCGCGGCGATCTCGAAACCCGCCTGCGCGCATTTTTCCGCGATGTATGTAATGATTTCGCGCTGAGCGGGCGCATCCGCCAGCGGTTCGCCGCCGAACAGCGTTACGAACGGTTTTTTGGCTCCGTTAGAAAAGTTCTTCCGTGCGTAATCAAAAAATGCGTCCACAATCTCCCTGGATATCAGGGCTCTCTGGGCCTCGATGCCCTGCTGGAAGCAGTATGTGCAGGCCAGGTTGCACCCGTAGGTGGGCACCAGCATGAGCTGCACCTGGGATGCGCCCGCCTCCTCCTTAAATTCCGTATAGGCGCGGGCGATGGCCGCGTCCTGTTCTTCCGGGCTTAAGTACGCGTAGCCGCGTTCCAAAAGGTAGCCCGAAAGCGCGCTGTCCGGGAGGACGCCTTCTTCCATTTTTTGAATGGAATCGTATTCCTTTTGGCCCATCAGATCGAAACTGCCCGATATGGGGTTTAAGAGCGCGTATTCGTCCCGTCCATCTATTTTTATAATGATATTGTGTTTAGACTGTATCATTTATTTCTCCCAAAACAATTTTTTGGAGGCGGATTTTAAAGGCCCGCCTCCGTTTTTTTGCTATTAGTTATGGCAGCCTGCTACGATCTTTGAAGATTTGGAGCAGCATTGCGCCGTGGTAAACGTTGCTGTGCAGCATTTAACACCTTCCTTTTTGGTCACTTTCTTCATTCTTTCACCTCCTCTTTACAGCCTTGGCCGCTTTTATTGTCAGACTTAAAAAGTCATAACCGTTTTTCATATATTCTCTGCTTTTTATAAGTTCTATTTCACCGAAACCGGCCGCGAAGATGCCGGCAAAGTATTCTTCCCTGGTAACGGCTCCTCCGAAGCATTGCGCCCAGGCCTGCGGGTCGTTTTTCACTTCGGGCGGCAGGGGCTTTTTGGTGACCGCGTCGGACACCACGAAACGCCCTCCCGTTTTTAAAACCCGCATAATTTCGCGGTAAACTTTTTTTTTATCCTTTGCGTGGTTGATGACGCAATTGCTCATGACCGCGTCGAACGTTCCGTCCCCGAAGGGCAGGTTTTCGATTTCGCCCGTTATGAATGCCGTATTCAACGCATTCGCTTCCTTCGCATTTTCGCGCGCGGCGGCGACCATGGCGGGCGTGAGGTCCAGCCCGACGGCACGTCCGCCCGGACCGGCCATACCGGCCGCCAGAATGGTTTCGGACCCGCGGCCGCATCCGAGGTCGAGTATGCTTTCGCCCGGCTTGATTTGCAGATGTTCGATATTCCCTCCGCAGCTAAGATCGCATTTCCTAACGCTTTTTTGCGAATATCTTTTTTGAATATGCGAATGCATTGAAAAAAACCTTCCTTCCATACCCTATATATACCCCCATGGGGTATATTCTAACATGGATTGCGAATAAAATCAAGAAGCCGAAAAACCGCAGAGAAACAGTGCCCCGGCAGGAACGGGAAAATAAAAATGCCGTATTCCGGCGTTTTTTAATGATGGGCAATGGGGCGGTCCGAATTGGGTTTGGCGTAAAGAATTTTTAATGACTGGACGGATAGATATTGAACGGGTCGAAAGTGATGGTATATGCGCCGAGCCTGAACTTACCGCCGTAGATCTGCTGGTAGGTGACAAGGCCGCTCGCGATTGTTTCAAAGCTGATCTCAAGATAGTCGGAAAGTTCGTCCAGAGCGCGGACGCCCGCGCGGTAGGCCGACACCAGTTTTTCCAAAGGCATGATCCGCAAGAGGGCCCACCGGCCGGCCAGGACTTCACACTTTTTCCGAACGGGAGGCGAAGCGCCGCACAGGTCGCCGGGACAGGTGTAATGGTGCCCGAGTTCATGGGCTTTGATCGCATTGCGGGCATATGTTATTAGGATATTTTTATTCAGTATGATGGCCGGACGGCCGTAATTGCAGTATACGGCCTGGATGCAGACGGGAAACCCGTATTCCGAAAGGGTGATGTTTTGCCCGAAGATCTCTTCGTCGAGGGAATCGGAAAGCAACATTACTATTTTAAACCTCCTTTCCATACCGGATACTTATATTTAACACCATAAGATGTGCGGATTTATGTACAACGGGGAGCCAATGAACAAAAAAGCATGTCCGGCCGCCGGGCGGGTTTAAATGCGGCGGGCTTTGAAACGGAATACAAAAAGTTCACACCAGTCGGGGCGCTTCTAAAAGCACGCGGATATTGTGGTCGTAAATATCCTGGAGGTCCCCGATGGGGAGGGGATTTTTTCCTTTGCCCACATAGAAGGTGTAGGCCGGCCTTTGGTATGCCTTGATGAACCAGTCCCGGTAGCCCGCAAGGGTATCCGGCGCTTTTGCTTCGATAAGATCGTACCCCGACAGACTGGCAAGATAATCCCCGATCTGGGCGTCTTTTGGGGAGGCCATTCCCTTGAAGTTCCAGTTGATGATCTCTCCCTGCGCGTGGTAGTCCAGAATCAGCTTGAAATCATGTTTTCTGGTGAAATCTTCCATGGAATGGGTCTCGGGCTCGGACAGGGCGAAAGCACCGGGATACCCGGCCGGCGCCGGGCCGGTGACGCCCATGCTTTCCGCGAAGGCTTTGTATTCGCCGAAGGCCGCGTCGTAATTATGGCCTAAGTCCACGCCCCGGATGTTGGCCTGCCAGTCCGATGAAAAGCTCCGGTTTCCGCCGTTCCACGAGACCAGTTCCTCCGCATAGGGGTTGCCCGGCTTAAGGCCGTCCAGCACCAGGTTTACCCCGTCCGGATTGACCATGGGGACGATGATTACCGAGCTTTCCAGCCAGATGTTGGCCGGGTTGTATTCCAGTATATACTGGTCCATTGCGTAGGCTTTTGAAAAATCCTCTACGAATTTTAAAAGCAGGGAGGAGGTGATCCATTCCAGGGCATGGTGGGCCGCGCAGTACATGACCTGCTTGGGCCCCGTCCCGAGACGGAGGGTGTACAGTTTTTTCCCGAGGACGCTGCGGCCGGCGGAGCCGACCTCCAAAAAGGGGTAGCGGACCTTAAGGCCCTCGATACCGTGTTCCAGTATTTCGTATGAGAAGGCGGTATCCGTATTCACCACATCGTAATGCAGGGGGACGGTGATGGTCTGGCCGATCTGAAGGCGCGCTGGGTCCACACCCGGATTGGCCGAGGCAATCAGCGCCATGTGGGTGTTGTATTTGCGCGCGATGCTGTAGTAATTGTCCCCGGGCTGAATTTCATATGGGATGTATCCCATGAGATAGGGCCAGAGCGCGTGATAGGTTTTGGGGCCGATGATCCCGTCCGCTGAAAGGACGTTCGTTCTCTGGAAATTTTTGACCTTGTCTTCAAAGTTTTGGCCGAACTCGCCGTTTATTTCCCTGATATCGTAACCCATCTTTTTTAAAAGGGACTGGATCTCCGCAACGTCCGTGCCGACATCTCCGATTTTTAATACCCTCATCATTTCCTCCTTATATGCCTGTCAGGGCAGGATGACCGTCGGGGTTTTGCCGATGCCTTTTGCCTTCGTGGCAAGGGCGGTCCAGGTGCCGCAGCCCACGATACCGTCTGGTTTTAAGCCGTTCGCCTTCTGGAAATCCATGACCGCATCCTTTGTGCCCTTGCCGAACACGCCGTCCAGGCCGCCCGCGGTATAGCCCAGTGCGGCCAAGGCGTCCTGCAGCACCAGAACATATACGCCTTTCATTCCAGGACTTAAGGAAATATAGCCGCCGCCCGGACAGGCGGGGGGCGCGAGCCTTTTATCGAAATGCACCCAGGTGGGGGTCATGCTTTTCGGCTCCACATAGCTCCATTCGCCGAACCTTACGGCCGCCTGATGCAGTTTGTCCCTTTCTTCCGGGCTTAATGCCTGACCGGTGTCGAATGCCATGCCGGCGTAATGCTGGGACTGCGTGCCGTGCCCGCCCTCCCATATGCGTTTGAATGCAAAACCCACCGGAATGGGTTTGCCGTAGTATTTCCGAAAGTTGTTGAAGGTTTGGAGCGTCCGTTTATCGCTCCACAGCAGGGGACTGTTTGAGCTTCCCCTGAATTCATCAACCGTCAGGTACTTGTCGGAAATATACGGCATGGGGTCGCCCGGCGCGAGGTCGTATTTTTCGATTTTCTCTTTGTCCTTGTTATATACATAAACCAACATAGCGAAATCTCCCAACGTTTTTCTTTATTTTATTCGCATCAGGGCCGTTGTGTTCGGGAACGGTTAAAAAACCGACCGTTAAAAAACGGACGGCTCATACACAGTACTGCTGGAATAAAAAATCCGCGAATCATAAAAAGTGATTTGCGGATACGCTGCCGGGCTTCCCCGGCTGGTGGAGACAACTGGACTTGAACCAGTGACCCCTTGCATGTCAAGCAAGTACTCTAACCAGCTGAGCTATGCCTCCATTTTATAAAGGGATGTTTTTTGCCAATAAACGTATTATACCCACAACGCCTCTTTTTGTCCAGTACCAATCTTTTATGAAGAGAAAAAAGCCGGGGTTTTTTGAACGGCTTTATTTTTTGTATTTCTGTATGATGTACTCGCGGAAATCCTCCAGTTCCCGTTTGGCTTCGGGCGGGAGGTCGTCATAGTCGGTATCCGCCGATAGCGCGAACGCATGGGGGGGCGAGGGGATGTCCGTACGGCATAAAAGATAGTCCGTGGAGACCGAAAGGAAGTTTGCGATCTTGGCGACAGCCTCGGACGACGGATTGGATTTGCCTTTTTTCCAGTCCGAAATATTGCTGGTGGGGATCCCCGTTTCACGGGACAATCCCGCCGCCGTTATGTTTTTCTGCCGCATGAGGGCGAATATACGCTCGGAAGTCGTCATTTACCTGTACCTATTTTTGACAGCGTTTATGCTTATTCCGAAAATACGGAAAAAGCAACTTGAAAAATCCGTAAAACCGGAATATACTGAATACAAATAAACCGGTCTGCAACTTGCCGCATCAGCATGCAGAAGATAGGAAACCGATTGTCATTCTATGGGAACATCATAGCATTTTACGGGAAGGAATGCAAGAAAAAATAGCGCTGCAAAGCCATTTATTAAGTATATGCACCAATCGGGGCGCGGATGCATTAAATGGAATAAAACAAAAAGATGGTTCGTAGATTTAAAGCAGGATGGTGTGCCGTAAAGATTGAATGACTTTAAGTTATTTACGGCGGGTATGGTGGAGGGATTTACTGTTCTGCCGTATCCGAATGAAAAGGAAGGGGATTTGAAAATGATTTTAAAAAGCGTAAAGGACTTGTCCGAGCTGACGCTGGGAGAAGCCGAGGAACTGAAAAAGGCCGGAGCGGTGCTTTTGATGACGCCGGAAGGAAAAATAGTCATCGATACCGGAAAACCGGAGCTTACCCTGGCGAAGGAGCAGACGGAAGGAGGGCGGAGCGTTGAAAGGGATGCTGGTCACGGCCGATAACGAATTTGCGGAAGTGGAGCTCTTAAGTCCTCTTAGCAAGTCGGCCGTGGAATTGCTGGGAGGGAGCGTTGAACATATCGTCCCCCCGCTGCTGGAGAGCCCGTACTGCATGATCATCAACGGGGAGAGCGCGATACTGGGCCTGCCCGAAAACAGGGCGGGATGTTATCTGTACGATACGGACGAGCATAACATTCCGATTTTGGGAGACATCGTGATATTGAAGGACGTATGGACCGTCGGCGGCATTGAGATCGCCGGATTGGAGGCGGCGGATATTGCGAGCGTGACCGAAATTCTGGAGGAAGTGTTCATGGAAGTAGAATGCGGGCAACCGGCGAATACAAAGGAAAAGAGGTTTGATTAAAAATGAAACTGCTTGAACTTGCCATAAGGGATTTTAAGGGAATCCATGATCTGAAGATCGATTTTGGCGGGAGGAACATGAATATTTACGGTGGGAACGGCACCGGAAAGACAACGGTATACGACGCTTTTCTATGGCTGATGTTCGACCGGGATTCGACGGGCCGCCATGAGTTTGCGGCAAAGCCGCGGGGACGGAACGGAGAGGAGATCCATCATTTAAAAACGCGGGTGGAAGGCCGCATCCTGCATGGGGACAGGATGGTGGCCTTAAAGAAGACTCTTGCGGAGAAATGGATTAAGAAACGGGGGGAGAGCGTACGGACTTATGCAGGAAACGAAACGGAATATTCACTGGACGGAGTGCCCTGCAGCAAGGGGGAGTACCAGGCGGCCATTGCAAAAATGATAGATGAGGAAACGTTCAGAATGATTACCAGTCCCGGATATTTCAACGCGGCAGCAAGCTGGCAGGAAAGGCGGGACAAGCTGTTTGACCTGGCCGGATATTTAAAGGGAGAGGACGAAATGGTTGCGTTGCTGCCCGAATTTGCCGGCATTCGGGATACCCTGCGGGGGCGGAGTACCGAGGAAGCAAAAAAGTCGGTGCAGTTTTCCGTAAAGAAGCTGAAGGAGGAAATGCAGGGAATCCCCGTGCGGATGGATGAGATCAAAAGGAGCATGCCAAATCCGGCGGAATGGGGCGAACTGGAGCGCATGCGGGACGGCGCGCGCGATAAGCTGGAAGAGACGGAGCGGCGGCTGCTGAGCGCCCGCGAACTGGCCCGGGCGGCCGCCGGACGGATGAAAAAAGCGGAAGCAATCAGAATAAGGCTGAAGGAGCGCGAAGAGGAAATCAGGCGGGAAGCCGGAAAGGAAAGGCGGGAAGCGAAATTTGAACTTGAAGACGTCTTGATGCAAATGAGCCGGGCCCATCGGCAGATTTTGGAGGCAAACGACCAGGCAAAGAGCGCTGAGCGGGCGGCCGCATCCCGGCGGGTTGAAGCAGCCTCCCTGCAAATGGAGATGGACGGGGCCGGGTGCGCGGCGTATATGCCCCCTGAAACTTCCGGTTTATGCGCGCTGTGCGGACAGGCTCTTCCGGAGGAAATGGCGCGAAAGGAAGAAGACGAGAGGAAAATGGCCTTTGCAAAACAAAAACAGCGGGATACAGCCGCGCTGGCGGCCAGGGGGGAGGAGATTGCATGCAGGATTCAAAGGCTGGATGCGCAGGCGGCGGACGCAAGCCGACGCGCGGATGAAACCCGTACGACAATTGCCGTGCTGGAAAAAAGGGCGGATGAACTCCGCGCGGCAGCGGAGCGGAAGGTTCCTGAAATTGATCCCGGCATGGATGGCGAATATTGCCTGATGGCATCGCTTCTTATAAAAGAAGAAGAAAAAGGCCCGGCGGAAGGGGATGGGGACATCCAAGGGCTGCTGGATCAAAAAAATAAGATCACGGACGAGATTTTTTGCATTGAAAAGAAACTGGCTGCGCGCGCCCAGTTTGAGGCCGCGCAGAAGAGGCTGGCCGAACTTTCGCGGGAATTGGAGAAGCTTTTATGCGAGGCGGGCGCTAAGGAGCGTATGCTGGCCGACCTGGAGAAGTTTACGGCCTACAAGTGTTCCCTGATGGAGAACAAGATCAATTCGATGTTCCAAACAGCCAAATGGAAGCTGTTCGACTTGCAGATCAACGGCGGGGTCTGCGAATGCTGCGAATGCATGATTAACGGCGTGCCCTATGCGGACGCGAACAGCGCCGCGCGCATCAACACCGGCCTTGAGATCATAGACGTTTTTTCGAAGGCAAACGGCGTGAGCGCGCCCATATTTATTGACAACCGGGAAAGCATAGGCGAAATATTCCCTGTGCGCTCGCAGGTGGTGAATTTGGTCGTGACCGGGGAAAAGGCGCTCCGTGCCGTGCCGGCCGCACGATCCGATCCGCCTAGAACAGAGGCGGATTGCCCGTAAGGTTTTTGATGTAGCCGGCAAGTTCCGTGCGGTTATGCAGCGTTTTTGCGTGGTCGATGATGCGCTGCTGCTGCGCGGGCGAGAGCGTGGAGAAATATTTATAGGAATCCAGGTTTTCCGCAAACGCCATGGTAAGGCCGATGGGCATATCCATCATAAAACATCACCTCATATAGTATTGTTTTCGATTTGGTAAATTTTATTCAAAAAGCGGAGGAAACAGGCATGATTGCTGACAGGAGGCTCGCCAGGGAGATAGAGAGCCATTTTTACGGGTATGCATCCGAACGGGCGGAGATAAAGGCGCGGGAGGCCGAGATTGCCGAGGCAGGCGCATTCAAAATGACCGAGACCGGGGTGCGCGGGACGGATAGCGCCGACCCGACCGGGGAAAAAGCCGCGCGGATGGAGGAAGAACTGCGTGAGATAAAGGGATGGAGCGAGGTGGTGAAAAGTACGTACCGGCGTTTTTCCGGGACCCCGCAGGCGGAGTTTTTGGCCATGGTTTATACCGAACGGCAAAAGGTTGCGCAGGTGTGCGCGCATCTGTTTCTGGACCGCAGCACGTATTTCAGGTGGCGGGAAAAGATACTGGATTTTGCCCTGATCAAGGCGGCGGAAAACGGGCTGATTTGGGTATAAAAATTGTTCATTACTGTTAACAAATTGCTGAAATCCGCTTTAAAACGAAAAAAATTCAAAAATTATTTACAATTTTTTTCCAAATTGCTTTCAAAGGGGGCGCACGGATATCAAACCCTTGAAATTTCCTTTGTTCAAGCGATCTTCAAGGGAGTTGACATCTAAAAACATACAAAACCCATAAAAGAGTAAAATTGAAATATATGGTACATAATGGATTGAAAAGAGGCTGTTTTGCCTTTCCGCAAGTTGACAACTCCGTATTTTGATGGTATATTCCTGTCTTGGGTCTCGCCGGACGGACAAAATGGCGGAATACCGTCCCTGAAAAACGGGATGGAGCCGCCTTGTAATTGCGGGAGAGGACATCACCGGCTTTGAGATCCGACAGCCTGCCCTGAAAGGAAGAAGGGCAATGAATGAAGGAGCGTGAAAAATGAAAGACGAGAATCTTTTTTCAGGAGGTAGAAGCATATTCTAAAGAAATTCATTATCGCCGTGGTCGCCGTAGCCGTGATCATCGCACAGACAACGACCGCTTTTGCACTGGAATATACTTCCGACCTGGACAACGGGTATGTAATGACAAACTATGTGAAACTGAACGTATCTGAAGACATTACCCAAAAATCGAATCTGGTCCCCGACATGATCGAGGCGCTTTTGCCCGAAGATTTAAAAGGGCTTGGACGGGCGTTCCGCGACGGGGAAGAAAAGTACAACATAAACGCGTTGTTTGTGTTGGCAATCGTCCGGCTTGAAAGCGGGAACGGGACCAGTTATCTGGCCCGGACCAATAACAATCTGGGCGGCATTAAAAGCGGAGAAGACGGATACCGTGCATTTGCATCCAAAGAGGAATGCGTCGCTTATATGTTCGACCTGCTAGACAGGCTGTACATAGGCAAAGGACGGAACACCATTGACAAGATTGGGCACGTATACTGTGCAACAGGCGGGTGGATCCCGCAGGTGAAGTCCATCATGCATGAACTCGTGGAAGAGTGCAACGGTTAAAAAACTTAATATGTATGAAAGGGTTTAAAACCCTGAACGCCGCGTTTCGCGGCCGCCTTCCCACCGGGAAGGCCGCAATAATAAAAGACAATTAAAAAAGACCCCGGGCCGATGGTGGACTGTTCCTAGTTAATTGGACATAGAAAAAGACCCCAATCGCAGGGAATATCAAAATCACTCAAGCTGACATCGTTTTTCATACGGTATCAGTTTTGTTTTAACTGAATGCGTTCAAAACGGCTTTCAGTTATTGGAGGCATCAAATATGGAGATGACTGTATTTAATTTTGCGGCGGCGTTCCGGGCGCGTTTAAAAGCGGACGGGATCTGGCGCAGGTGATATGCAGAAAGGAAAAAAGGAAATTTGACGTACAATAACGGACGCTGCAAGATGCTATATGCAGGCTATAGCGGAAAAGTCAGTACATTTTTCTGTACAATCCACGGGCTATACTGAATAGTATGATTGGATAAAGCAATTATTGGTGTGTTGCCATTATAAGGCTGTCCGATCATGCGGGATGGGCGGCCCATCCGCAGGGAGTGCACGAATTTCTGCGGAAAACCCCGCCTTTATTTAAGACCGTCCGACTAAAAGCCGGGCGGTCTTTTCCATTGCATGCAATTTTGTAAAAGAGGATTTAACGGGGCATTTATAGAATATTACCAGCAGTGATTCGTATTGCGGCTGCGTACGCCGGCGAGAAAAGAACGGAACAGATGCAGTTGTTTAAGGACTGCATTTAAAACCCCAGGGATCATACTGGGATTGAATGAAAGCGAGGGTTTGGAATTTTGGGTAGAATCCTGAAGGCCAAGATACGCCTTCAAAACGATAAATTGCGTTTTTCTTCTGCTTCGCCCGGAAAATATGAGATCATCACCGATTACCTGCCCCCCTACGGGGAGGGAGACGGGTATTACCCGATGGAGCTTTTTCTGGTCGCCCTGGGCACCTGCGCGGGAGGAACCATCCTTTCTCTGGTGCGCAAATTCGGGAAAACGATAAAATCCTACAAGATACATATGTCGGGAGAGGAAAGGGACGAACATCCGAGGAGTTTTTCCGTGATCCATATGGATATATACGTCAAGTCGCCAGATGCGACGCTGGCTGATTTTGAAAAGGCGAACGTTATGACCGAGAAGAAATACTGCCCCGTATGGGCGATGATCCGGGGGAATGTGGAAGTTGCGACCACATTTTATTTGAGCGAATGATCTTTTTGGATACGGTTCTGCCATTTCGGAGGAAGTCGTATGGGAAAAAGGGAATTAAAAAAAATCATTGAAAAGCGTATTTTATCCGGCGAGTACCGCATCGTCACCGAAGACTGCGAAACGGACCCGCGGGAAGAACTCGCCTTTGTTTGCCGGCAGCTCGGGATATTGTGCGAGAGCGAACTTCCTTTTTATTATTCAAAAACAGGCCGGAACATTCTGATTGTGGACCATGTGACATTTGATTCGAATAAAGAGGAAACGAGGCAGCCGGGCCGCCTGTCCGGGGTTTTCTTAACAGAACGCCGCGTGCTGAAAAAGCCCGAAAGCGTCCTTAAGGGCCGCTACAAAATGCTGCCCCCGGTGACCAAAGGGCCGGGCAGCGCCAAAAGCTACCTGATCAACTGCATGCTCAGCTTTGAGCAGCATTATGCGCAGCTTGGCGAATACAGGAAAACGCTGCAGGACGAAGGATGGACTTCCTGCCGGATGAAAACCTGTTTTTTTATTGAGGATTTAACCCCGCTGGGATCCTATATCCTGAGCGCGGACGGGATGAACGAACTGGTGCTGCTGTACGTGAAACAATTCTTGGACCTTTTTGAGCGTTCGCCCGATCTGGACTATGTATTTTTCGGATGTTTCAAAGGGTGTTCGGAAACGCTGTGGTTTATGGGAAGGGACGATATTTCATGCTACCGGAAAAAAGAAATGGATCTGCTGCGCAGAAATTATTTTGCGTTCGACGCGAAAAAACATAAGGAGACGATTTGAAAAAGCGGCCCGGGGAGGGCGTTTTTTAAAAAAATGTGAAAGCACGCAAAAAACTGTTATAATAAGCGTAAAAGGGAAAAGGGAGAGCCCGCCCTTTTGTTTAGGGACCTATGTGCCGGTATGACCCAGTGGGTTGGCATATGAAAAGCAAGGTTTTAAAGCTATTTGGTCTGGCTGCCGGCGGGCGACCCGGGCAGGGAATGGTGATTTTGCAATTAACCGATCAAACCAGCAGACAGGGGACAACATGAAAAAGATATCAGCGGCCGTGTTCGCTCTGCTTTTGGCTTTTGGAACGGCGGGCTGCGCCATGCAATACGGAAACCGGAGCGGCGCTGAGGGTTCCGCTTCGCCCGGCCCTTCGGGCGTGGCCGCATATGTTGAGCTGGAGCCGGACGATTCGCCTGCGCCTGCACCGCCGCCTTCGGCGACGCCGTCCGTGCAGCATGCAACCATCGCGGCGGTGGGAGATGTGATGCTGATGGCGACCCAGATATACGACGCCAAAACAGAGGACGGGTTTAATTTTGATCCTGTATTTTCTCTCATTGCCCCTTATATAAAGGAAGCGGATATCGCGATCGCGAACCTGGAAACGCCGGTGGCCGGCAATGAAATGGGTTTTTCGGTGAGCGGGGAACTGAAGGAAGACGGCACGCGCGGCTTTTCCTACTTCAACGCGCCGCCCGAGATATTGGACGCGCTTAAAAGCGCCGGTTTTGATATTCTGGGCACTGCGAACAACCACGCGCTGGATAAAAACCGGGAGGGCCTGGAAAACACAGTACGGGCCATACGCAGCGCCGGCCTGGACTGTATGGGAACAAACCTTTCAGGCGAAGACAAAAAAGCGCTGGTGAAGGACATTAACGGGATTTTAATCGCTTTTCTTGCATACACCAACAGCGTGAACGGGAACACCGGCGGCTATTCGGGCGGCGAACTTGCGCACGCGGTCAATTTTATAAACGAGGGCGTCATTACCGGCGACGTCAAAGCCGCGAAAGAGGCGGGAGCGGATATCGTGGTGCTTTGTCTGCATACGGGCGAGGAACGGATGGCATCGCCCACCTGGGACCAGACGCAGTGGGCCAAAGATTTTATAGCCGCGGGAGCGGACGTATTGTTTTTTTCCCATCCGCATGTGCTGCAGCCCGTGGAATGGGTAACGGCCGGAGAGGGCGACGAAGCCCGCACCGGATTCGTTGCGTATTCGCTGGGGAATTTTGTTTCCAACATGGACGGGGACGATTGCGCACGTAGCATGGTGGCCTATGTGGATATTGTTAAAGACGGGGACGGCGCCAGGATTGAAGGCGCCAGGTATCTTCCCACTTATTTTTACCGGACGGGCGGCGGCTATGCCGTTCTGCCCGTCAGCCCATCGGCGATACCGGAGGTTCGGGAGGCCATGGGGGACGCCGCCGCACAGACCGCGCAGAGCGCATATGACAGGACGACAGCTTTTTTGGGAGACGCCGCGGCGGTTCCCGAGCAATAAATAAAGACTATAGTACCAATCAGAAAGGAATCACGGCATATGAAGATCATTCACAGCGTAATATTCAATTTGATGCATGAAAAAGGTTCGCCCGAGGAAAAACTGTTTTTTGAAAAAAGCAGGAATGTCCTTGAGGATACGCCTTATGCGAAGGACTTTAAAGTGTTTTTTGAGGTAAGTAAAAAAAACGATTACGACTACGGCTTTTCCATGACCTTTGACAGCGAGGAGGCGTACGATCGCTACAGCTTTGAATACGAGCCGCACCGGGAGTATGTGAACGAAGTCTGGCTGAAGGAAGTGACGGATTTTTTTGAGATCGATCTGGTTGAGAAGACGAACAATTAAAGGATGCCGCGGTGCCGGCATTTTATAAAAAGCAGGCCGGCTTTGGTTCTGAAATCCGTGTTATTGCAGTACAAATGAATAGGTGAGGTCATGGCCATGAAAACGATTATTCTTTATGTTTCCTACCATCATATGAATACGCAAAAGATCGCCATTGCGATGGCGCAGGCCATGGGCGCGGAAGCGCTGCCCTTGGAAAAGGCCGATGTAAAGACAATTGACGCATACGATCTGATCGGGCTGGGGTCGGGCATCTATTACGGGAAGTTCGACAAAAGGATGACCGATTTTATTGCGGGCAACAACTGGGAAGGCAAGAAAACATTTGTGTTTTCCACCAGCGGGTTTAATTCGCCAAAATCCAACAACGCGACGATACGCCTGCTGGAAGATAAAGGCGCCAAGGTTCTGGGCAGTTTTCACTGCAGGGGGTACGATACCTATCCGCTCTTCAAGCTGGTGGGCGGGTTGTCCAAGGGATACCCGGACGAGGAAGACATACGCGACGCCGAAAAATTCGGGGTGGAAATACTGAAACTCGCCTCCGAACTGTAGGCGGACCTGCGCGCCTTTTTGAAAAAAAGCGCGCAGGTAATTTAGAAAAGATTGACATATCCTTTCAACTTTCATACAATGAACGTATAAGAACATGTTGTGATTTTTAGCTGAAAGGCTTCATTAGCGGATATCCTTTCCATCTCTTTTGATCTTTATGAAAATGCTTTAAGAATTGAAAATTGAACTGAACGACCCGAAGCCGGGGAAAGGCATCCAGGCGGAACGGCCCTTGCAGTTCCCGGCGAAAAAACAGCTTTCGACCCGGCGCTTTATGCTGCCGACATTGGATTTGAGGAGGCTTAAAATGGGTGGAAAGAAAGTTATCATTATCGGTGCGGGGATTGCCGGACTTTCGCTCGGCTGCTATTTGCAGAAAAGCGGTTTTTTAACCGAAATCTACGAAGCGAACGGGCGGGCGGGCGGCCTTTGTTCGGGCTGGGAGCGGGACGGATACCGGATAGACGGAGGGTTGAAGGCCTTATGGGGCTCGGGGCCGCGGCATCCGTTTTATAAGCTGTACAGCGAGCTTGTTGATATGGATGCACTTGCATTTTCCTATCCAAAAATAAAAAGCATATACGAATTTCCGGACGGGAAGAAATTTGTGGAATACGCGGACCTGGTCCGCTTGGAAAAAGCCATGATGGCGACGGCGGGCGAAGACGAGGCCGTGATCAGAGAATGGACTTTGGATGTGCGTAAGATATCCGAGCTGCGGCTGCTCCTGGAAAAACCAAAAGAACTGTACGGAATATCCGACCGCATGCGGGCGGGAAAAGGCGCGGCGGCAGCGCTCCATAAGAAATGGGGTTCCCTTAGCGCTGAGGATTTTGCAAAGAAGTTTAAAAACCCGTTTCTCTCCCGGTGGGCCGCCTGTTTCAGGACGCCTGTTTTGGCGGATATGATCGACCTTGCGGCCATGGATTCAAAAGCGAACGGGTACCCGGCCGGTGGCGCGGATGCGTTCGTAAGGAAACTGGAGGAGGCATACGGATCGCTGGGCGGGAATGTGCATGTCATGAGCCGCGCCGAGAAGATTCATGTGGAAAACCGGAAAGCCTGGGGGGTCCGGTTTGCGGACGGGCGGGACGTGCGCGGGGATATCATCGTTTCCGCCATGGACGGAAGATCGACGCTGTTTGATCTTTTGGGCGGCAAGTTTACAAATCCGGATATTCGTGCGTTTTATGAGAAGCCCGATCTGGGACCTTCCATGTTACAGGTATCCATCGGCGTGGACAAGGCGTTTGAGGATGATTTTCCCGCACGGAAGATAGTACTGGACGCGTCTTATGAACTGCACGACGGGAGCGTGCATCCCACTATTGAAGTGATGCGGTTCTCCCAGACGGCCGGCGGAAAGAAAAAGGCACTGTTCCGCGTCCAGTTGGATACGAAGTTCGCGTCTTACTGGTGGCTTTTAAGGAAAGCGGAAAGGGAGCGCTACCGGAAGGAAAAGGGCGAAGTTGCCGCATGGGCGGCAGGTGTGATTGATGAACGGGTCTGTCCCATCGCAAAGGACATTGAGATGACGGACGTGAGTACGCCCGCGACCTATATACGCATGACCGGAAACTGGAGAGGGGCCATAACGGGCTGGGGCAGCGGGAGCCTGCTTGCGGAAAACCCCTTTGACAGGGAACTGCCCGGGCTTGAAAATTTTTATATGGCCGGGCACTGGGTGCAGCCGGGCGGCGGTATCCCTCTTGCTTACAAGAGCGCGCGGGACTTGGCGCAGGTCATTTGCCGGGATGAGAAAATGGAGTTTAAGCCCGTATAAACCGACGGGGATATCCCCTATTGGCGCGCATGCTTTTTTAGAGGTTTTGGATAGACTTTTAGGGGGAGCGCTTTTTATATGAAGGAGATTATTCTATGGAAAGAAATTTTTTCCGGTTCATTTGGACGCCCAGGATCATTTTGATTGCCTATATATTGTTTTTGATGCTTTTTTCGTTTGACGTTTTCGGCATGGAGGGCGGCGTTTTGGAAAAAATCGGCGGATTTTTGATCCACTCCGCTCCGTCCATCGCCATGGCTGTGCTATTGGGGCTTTTATGGAACCGCCCCTTTGTTTTGGGGTGGGTCTTCATTGGGGCAGCGACGGTACTGACAATCTGGTTTAACACTTATGTGCGGATGGAAAGTTTTCTGATGATCTCCGTGCCGCCGCTGGCTGCCGGTATTCTGTTCCTTTTTACCAAAAGAAAGGACAGGGGGCACGCGGCCTGAAAAGAGCAGGGCCGCTTTTTTTACAAAACAACCCTGCGCTATTCTTCCCGATTGAAAGCGGCCCCGCAGGCCGGGGACTCTGTTTGTGAGGATTCGGAAAGCTGGGCGGCGTAGTAGCAGATCTCCCGGTACATGTGGTTGACCTGCAGCCGGCCCAGCGGGCCCAGGACTTCGCGGTTCTCAAGGCTTTTTTCCAGATCTAAAAGGAACCCGGCAAATGAGCGGATGAGCTCTTTTACTTCCGTATTCATGCGGGAGAGGGCGGGAAATTCCATAAGGCCGGTGCGCAGAAATCCCATGAGCTGGATGGATTTTAAATACAGGCTGTCGAATTTATGCATGAAACGGTGGCACGCTCGTATCAGTTCCCGTTCGGTTGCATCCAGATTCGCATTGATGATATCGGCTTGCAGCGAAAATCCCATCAGCCATAAAAGATGGTGATGAACGGGGTGCATATTGTTTTTCCCGCCTGCCTCGCGCAGGCTTAAAATGCGCAGGTATTCTTCGGCTTCGCTCACCATCTGGTTGATGTAAGCGGGCGCCGCGTTGACAGGGCAGCCGCTCGAGATTTGTCTGTGGAGAATGGAAAGCGAAAAGGCCCTGGCCTGCTGCACCGAATCGAACGCGGTCTTAAAAAATCGTTTGGCCGCGATATCCGGCAGATATTCGGCGGACTGGGCGTGCAGGGTATCGAACAGCGTGATGAAATGCTCGGCTTGCTGCGCAAACTCGTCTTCGCGCGGGGGGAGCGCATTGTGGATGAACCGCATATGGTCTCCCATCACCTGGAGCCAGAACTGGTTTTCAAATGAAGAGGGTTTTGTGTTCTCGGCCATTCTAAAAGTCTCCTTTTTGGGTCTCATGATACATACATATTCATACAATCTTTAAAACATGATGGGTATTTTGTCCGTCAAAAGAAGAAGCCCGGATATTCCGGGATGCGGACAAGCGCATGCAAAAAAATTGTATTTGGTGGTATAATAAAAATAGAGTTGGCATTTTTTGAGAGGTGTGATATGCAGCGTACAAGCGAGCAGATTTTGCAGGCCATGAGGTTTCGGCACGCATGCAAGGAATTCGATGCGCAAAGGAAAATACCCGAAGAAGATTTTGAGGTGATCTGTGAAGCGGCGCGGCTTTCACCCAGTTCGTTCGGGCTGGAGCCGTGGAAGTTTTTAGTGCTAAAGAGCCCAAAACTGAAGGAAATGATACTTCCGGTTTGCTGGGGCGCAAAACTTCAGATGCCCACCGCCAGTCATTTTATGATCCTGCTTGCACGAAAGAAAGCCGAACTTCTGCCCGATTCAAAATATGTGCAGGGGATATTAAAAGACGTGCAGCATCTTAAGGGGGACGTGCTTGAGGCCAAGATGAAAAGGATTGATCATTTTTTTAAAAATGATTTTGGCATATACGGCGATGAGACCGCGATGTTTTTCTGGGCGTCCAGGCAGGTGTACATTGCCCTTGCGAACATGATGACGGCCGCGGCCTTACTGAAGATCGACTCTTGCCCGATCGAGGGATTTATACGGGATGAACTGGAGGAGATATTAAGCCGGGAGGGCGCGCTGGACCGCGAGAAATTCGGCGTGTGCTGCATGGCGGCTTTCGGATACCGGAGGAATCCGCAGGGAGAAAAGAAACGCAGGGATAAAAGCAGTATGTTTGAAAGGGTCTGACAGCCCGGAAAGGGAGATGTGATCATGGGAAGGATTGCAGCGAGTTATATTATGCCCCATCCGCCCATTGTTGTGCCCGGGGTGGGCAGGGGCGCGGAAAAGGATGCGCAGGCAACCATTGACGCGATGAAGCGGGTTGCGGACGAGATCGCGCTGGAGGCGCCGGATACAATTATTTTATCTTCGCCGCACGCTCCGTTTTTCTCCGATTACTTTTTTATATCGGGAGGCGAGCGGCTGTCCGGCGATTTTGCCTCTTTCAGGAGCCCGGAAGTTCGGCTGGAATTTGATAATAACACCGAGCTTGCCGAAAGTATACGGGAAATGGCGAAGCGGGAAGGAATTTCCGCGGGCAGTTTGAGCGAAGGCGCGCGTGAACGGCTGCGGCTGTCCGGCCGACTGGACCACGGCGCAATGGTGCCTTTGTACTATATTTCGCAGGCGTACAGGGATTTTAAGCTGGTGCACGTTTCGACGCCTTTTCTGCCGCCTGCCGACCTGTACGAACTGGGCAAGTGCGTCGAGCGGGCGGTAAGGGAATCGGATGAAAAGGTGGTCTATGTTGCAAGCGCGGACCTTTCCCACCGGCTGACACGGGATGCGCCCGCCGGATACAGCCCACGGGGGGCGGAGTACGACAGGCAGCTGATCGATAAGCTTAAGGAAGCGGACATACGCGGGATACTCGCGTCCGACCAGACGTTTATGGAGGAAGCGGGGGAATGCGGCACAAGGTCCATCATGATCATGCTGGGCGCGATGTCCGGGAAGGCGGTACAAACCGACGTGTATTCCTACGAGGGGCCCTTCGGGGTGGGCTATTTGGTCGCCAGGGTGAGCGCGGCAGACGGCGGGAAGGATCAAGCCGGGGAGAAACAGGAGACCGGGGAGGCAAGCCCGCATGTGCGGCTGGCCAGAGAGACGCTGGAGGCTTTTGTCAGGGACGGAAAAAAGACCGGTGTGCCGGGATGGGTGCCGGCTGAATTTTTAAACAGCCGTGCGGGAGTCTTCGTATCCCTGAAGAAAGGCGGCCGGCTGCGGGGGTGCATCGGCACCATCAGCCCCGTCCGGCGCAGCATGGCCGAGGAGATCATTGAGAACGCGATCAGCGCGGGCACGCAGGACCCGCGTTTCGAGCCGGTGACCGCCAAAGAGCTTTCCAGGCTTGTGTATTCGGTGGATGTGCTGGGAAAACCCGAAAGCATCGAAACAATCGATGACCTGGACGTCAAAAAGTACGGCGTGATCGTGGCTTCCGGATTCAAGCGGGGGCTTTTGCTGCCCGACCTGGAAGGCGTGGATACGCCCGAGGAGCAGGTGGGCATCGCGTTGCGCAAAGCGGGCATCAGTTCTTATGAGGATTATTCGATGGAACGCTTCCGTGTGGAACGGTTCAAGTGAGGTTGAATATGGACGGAAGAAAAGAAGCGAGCTATTGGGAAACGGCCGATAACGGAAAAGTAAGGTGCCATCTTTGCCCGCACCGCTGTTTGATTTCTCCGGGGAAACGAGGACTGTGCAGGGTGCGCGAAAACGAGGGCGGAACGCTTTATACCATTAATTACGGGCTGGTGTCCTCTCTGGCGCTGGATCCCATCGAAAAAAAGCCCTTGAACCGTTTTTACCCGGGCAGTCTGATCCTTTCGGCAGGGTCGACGGGGTGCAATTTCGCCTGCCCTTTTTGCCAGAACCACAGCATCGCCCGCGCAGCGCCCGAAGAAATTGCGACCCACTACATCCCGCCGGAGGAGCTGGCCGATAACGCCGCCGCATTGAAGGACAGCGGGAACATCGGGGTGGCGTACACCTACAACGAGCCGATGATCTGGTTTGAATATGTGCTGGACGCGGCCCGGGCCGTAAAGAAACGGGGTATGAAAAACGTTCTGGTGACCAACGGGTATGTTTGCAAAGAACCGCTGGAAGAATTGCTGCCGAATATCGACGCCATGAACATCGATTTAAAGGCCTTTGACCAGGGGTTTTATAAAAACGTGGTGCGCGGGGGGCTGGCCGAGGTGAAAGAAACCATCGCCGCCTCTGCCAAGGCCTGCCATGTGGAGGTGACCACGCTGGTGATCCCCGGACTGAACGATTCCGCGGAGGATATAAAAAAGATGGCCGAATGGCTGGCCAACATATCCCCAGACCTGCCGCTGCACCTCTCCCGGTTTTTCCCGAAGCACGAGATGACGGACAGGGCGCCGACTTCGCGGCACAGCCTGAATGAACTGGCGGTCGCCGCGCGCGAATACCTGAATTATGTGTACATTGGAAACGTATAGGAGCGAGGAGATGATTATAAATTAAATATAACAAAAAAGGAATTAAGTGGAACAAAATAGAATATTATAAAAAATTTTGTTTTAAGGAGATATTCTATGATTTCTATATTAGAATATTTAGATAATATTTTTAGAGATTTCTCGGAATATGTATTAAACGAAAACAATTTATGTAAATTAAAGACTGTTAATTATAATCTCAAAGAACTTCCAGACTATAATGATGTCAATATACAGCAATTTTATCTGTTAAGATATGGATTTGTATATGCATTTGAGTATAAACGGATGTTTCAAAGATTGCTTAGAAATTGTGGTTTTGAAAAACAAATCGAAGTATTATCAACTGGATGTGGTGCAGGGATTGATTATTGGTCAATAGCAAGTACGTTAGCAGACATGGAAATGAACGATTATATTATAAAGTATTATGGAGTAGATAATGTTGATTGGAATTATAAAATGGATGCAAGGGAAACGGATTATGTAAGATATTTACCTTACGATGCAGTTAGATTATTTAATGGAATTAAAAAGTTTAAATTCGATATATATATGTTTCCAAAATCAATTAGTGAGTTTTCAAAGGAAGATTTTAATCATATTTGTGATTCTATAGAGACAAAAGAGATTGAAAAAAATAGAATACATTTATTAGTTTCTCTAAGATCAACAAATTATTTACTTAGTTTGGACTGTGAACGAACAAAAAAATTAGCGAATTCATTATTGAAACAAGGATTTAAGACTAGAGATGATCCAAACCAATTTATAAATTTTATCAATCAAAAAAAAGGAATTGCATTTTATGACTGTTCCTTTACGTACCCAAGTGATGCGCTTGAATTTATATCAACCCTAAATGAAAAATGTTGTAGATATTTAGAAAATGGTCAAAAT
>Ga0351941_1101_pt1 | contig 28338 bp, 24 predicted proteins | sample TotcelHT113001N9_FD_206853 | JGI IMG/M metagenome (GOLD analysis project Ga0351941, IMG submission 206853) | Enriched cells from coal bed in the Powder River Basin, Montana, United States - Total cells T11 rep2 HSBNCT.T11.300.1.N9 ...
TGATACCTGCCCTCCCCGGCAGGTATTCTATTTAAACAATATTCAATAAATATATTATGTTTAATAATATATTTTTATTGATATTCAATAATTTATGTGCTAAAATCAAATAAAAAATCCCGCCGGGTGCTTTTATAAGATCGAGGTGCATATGAAAATAAAATTGATCTCCCCAAAAATGACGCTTAGGCCGATGGATTCCGAGTTCAAAAGGGCCATGTCCCCATCCCTGGCCCTGCTGGTCCTGGGTGCGCTGACCCCAGTCGAACATGATGTGACTATGGAAGATGAAAATGTCGGAAAGCTGAATTTAGACGACCTGCCCGATCTGGTCGGTATCAGTGTAAACGTGGATACCTCGTTGCGGGCATACGAAATTTCAAAGCATTACCGCAGTCAGGGTATAAAGGTTATACTGGGCGGGATCCACGTGAGCGCCAATCCAAACGAGGCGCTTGCATTCGCGGACGCGGTCTGCATCGGGGAAGCGGAGGAGATATGGATTCAGATTTTATCGGACGTCCAAACAGGGGATTTGAAACAAAAATATTATAACGCCCGGCCCACGGACCTGTCCCTTACCCCCATTCCCAAATGGGATCTTATCGACAAATCCAAATACCTGTACACCAACGTTGTCGTGACCAGCAGGGGATGCCCTTTCCACTGCGAATTCTGTTACAACAGCTGCGAATACGTGCATCACTGGTTCCGGAACCGCCCCATTAAAAACGCACTTGAAGAAATCCGCGCTTTGGGCACCAGGCAGGTGATGTTTATAGACGACAATTTTATTGGAAACATCGGCTGGACAAAGGAATTCCTGCGGCAAATAAGGCCGCTTAATCTCACATGGCATGCGGCCGTTTCGGCCAATATCGTCCATTACCCGGGCCTTTTGGATGAAATGAAGGACGCGGGATGCGAAAGCCTGTTCATCGGCTTTGAGACGATCAATGAAGCCTCCCTAAAAAGTGCAGGCAAACATCAGAATAATGTTAAAAGTTACGAAAAGCTGATCCGGGAGATCCATGCAAGGGGCATTATGATCAATGCCAGTTTGGTATTCGGCTTTGACGGCGACGATCCCGCCGTGTTTGAGAAGACACTTAAATGGCTGGTGAAAAACAAGATTGAGACCATGACAGCCCATATCCTGACCCCATACCCCGGAACAAAGATTTATCAAAGATTAAAATCGGAGAGCCGTATCGTGGATATCGAACCGGCCCACTACAACACGTCTTTTGCTGTATTTTCGCCAAATAAAATGACCCGGCAGCAGCTCCGGCGGGGGTATCTTAAAATATACAGGGACTTTTATTCCATCAAAAATATCATAAAAAGGCTCCCCGACGACCGAAGCCAAAGAGTGCCTTATCTGCTGTTCAATTTTGTCTATCGTAAATTTGGGAAGATCGCGTCAAGAATCGCGGGCTTTGGCCTGATGGACCGTTTAAGCAAATGGGCGCGAAGATTATCCTATGGCATTGAGTAAGCGTATGGTTTATAAAATCTTCTGCCATTGAAACATAGCCATCATTTTTTAATCATTGCATCCTTGCCCCGTTCTTGGTAATATATTCTTAAAATGATGAGAAATGGGGAAAAATAATGATATCGAATATTGTAGATGCAATCAGAATTGCTTTTGTTTGAGTTGCATTCTTTTTTGGTTACCAGATCGGTTTCAGCAATGGATATGATCCTGTTGCGCAACTGCATTTTATGGTACCCGTACTGGTCATCGCCGTTGCGGGCATATCCGGTTGTCATAGCATTGAAGGGCCTTTAAATTCTAAGAATATGATATGCGGGAAAGATTTATAAGAATCCCTGCCGGCGGCAGGCAGCCTGGTTTCAAGAAAGAAACGGTTAGAAGGACAATGGACAAATATGCAGGCAAAATAGAATCGGAAAAGAAAACCGTTGCCGTCATGGTCAGCCTGTACTGCAATAAGCGCCACGGTACAAAAAGAGGGCTCTGCCCGGACTGCGAACAACTGCTTGCGTATGCAAAGGCCCGCCTTGCCGCCTGCCCGTTCGGAGACGAAAAAAAGGCCTGCAGCAAATGCACGGTGCACTGCTACCGGCCGGAAATGCGGGAAAAAATAGCAAAGGTCATGCGGTTTTCGGGGCCCAGGATGCTGCTCGTCCACCCACTGCTGGCCTTCAGGCACCTTAAGGACCGTTAACGCCCCTCTTCCGGGGCTTTTTTTACGCCCTTTTTTAAGGTAAACAGGAAAAGCGTCAGCATCACGGCGCCCAAAGCCGCGGAGAGAAAATAAGCCGCGGCTTCTATTTTGAATCCCAATACGAGAAAGCCGGCCAGAAAGGGAACCACCGCGCCCCCGAAGCCGGAAAACGCCATCATCATATTGAGCGCCGGGCCGGTCGATCCCCTTTTCTTTTGGGCAACGCTGTCCATCAGCAGCGGCCACAGGGGTCCGCAGCCGAAACCGCATACGGCAAAAAGGATGACCTTTGCCGTATGGCCGGGCACAAGCATCGCCGCGGCGGCAGCCGAAACCGCCAGGATGGAGAGACCGGTGAACAGCTTCTTCCTGTCCGTTTTCAGCACGCCCGCCAGAAAACGCGAGGGAATCATCGCGCCCCAGAACAGGGAAAGCGCCACGGCGCTTAAAGCGGGAACGCCCAGCTGCAGTTCAAAGTAACTGTCCGAAAAGCTGGAGACGGTGTTTTCCATTCCCACATACAAAAAGATGGAAAGCGCCAGCAGCAAAAACACCCGGCTGCGCAGGAAAGAGACTGCAAACAAAGGCCCTTCGCACGGCATTTCCAGTCCCCTGTCGTTTTGGTGCCTGGTGAGAGAAAAAATAATGCCCAGAATTAAAAAAACGGCCGAGATATAGAAAAACAGGTCCTTGAAGAAAACGCCCGAAGAGATCAACCCCTGCGCGGCGAACGGCCCGGCCATGGCGCCCGCGCTGAAAGCGACTTGTGAAAAATTGAGGTGGCGGGTGGATTCGTCAGGGTATTCGTCCGAAAGCACGGCGGAAAGCGTTCCCTCGGTCACCGAAAACCCGGCTCCGATCAGCAGAATGCAGGCGATGAAACCGGCAAAGTTCCCGGCAATCCCCGCCAGAAACGTCCCCAGTATGATCAAACTGTAGGAGATCATCAACAGGCGCTTTTTTCCTATCTTTGCGCAGAGCGGGCCCATAAATAACGGCGGCAGCGAAATGCCGATGGAATGCACCGCAATCAGAAGCCCCACCATTGCGGCGTCCAGTAAAAACAGCTGCGATGCGCCAAGAAGAATATATTGGTAAAAAGAAAGATACACCCCCAGCATTCCAATCGTCAGGTAGGATACGGTTACGATCAATTTTTTGCCGGCGGCCCTGTCCCTCATAAAAACTCCTGATTTTTAAGCCAAATAAAAATAATATGCTTTTCAAGGCTGAATATAACAAATTTTAGCGGTCTGCGTCAAGACTGCCGGGCAAATTCATTAAAAAAGAATTTGCCCGGATACGACTTGTTGCTACATTGCAGTTCTGCCACGACCGGCCAAAAACGAACAAGCCGGCGGCCGCACAATAAAAAAAGTTATCCCGCACAGTGGCGGGATAACTTTTTTTAACCCTACAATTTACTGCGGTTTCGGGCTGCTTTTCCCTGTGCCGCCCATGTCCCTTTGAACGTCCCGGACGGCGGCGCCCGCCCTGTCAGCCATGTCGCTCATTGAATTTTTTGCCGCCTCCGTCTTGCTGCGCACCGTGTTTTTGATGGCGCCGGCGGTGCTCACGGCTTTGTTTTTAATGTCCTTAATGGTCTCCCGGCCGGATTTTGGCGCCAGAAAGATGCCGGCGGCAAGGCCGATTGCCGCGCCGATGCCGATCCCGATCGCGATAGTGGGTCCCGTTCTCATTGCTGAATACTCCATGAATGCTTTGATCCTCCTTGTTTTTTGATTTTTCTTTTATTATCCCTAAACAAGCCGGATTTTATGTTTGCATCCGATGGATTTTTATTTGAATTTCGTTTTTGCCGCTAGCATATACGGGGCAGTCCCTCGCCGTACAGAACGGCGAGGACGCGCCTGCCGCCCAGTTTTGTTGTAAGGACGGCTCCGCTTTTTTCCGTCACCCGGCCGATGACCGCGGCGTTCTTCCCAAGTTCGGTCGACCGCAGGGCGGCGAGCGCCCTGTCCGCGTCGCGTCCGCCCACTACCGCAAGCAGTTTGCCCTCGTTGCCCATATACAGCGGGTCCAGACCCAATATTCCGCTGAGCGCCTGCACCGCGGGCGATACCGGGATGTTTTCCTCAAAGATTTCCATCCCCAGAGAGGACGCCGCTGCAAATTCGTTCAGTATGGTAGCCAGGCCTCCGCGCGTAATGTCCCGCATGGCCTTCACATCCACCCCCGCCTTATAAAGCGCTTCCACCGGCGCGTTTAAAGGCGCGGCGTCGCTTTTAATATCGTTTTCTATGCCCATCCGCGCGCTTAGGATGGCGGCGTGGTGGTCGCCCAGGTTTCCGGACACCAGCAATGCGTCCCCCTGTGCGCATCGTTTGGGACTGACGGCCCGCCCTTCGGGCAGAAACCCGACCCCGGTGGTGTTGATCAGTACGCCCCCCGCGCCGCCGATCACCTTGGTGTCCCCCGCTACGATGCACACGCCCGCGCGGTCCGCCGCCGCCGCCATGGACGCGGCGATGCGGTTAAGGTTGCCAATCTTTAATCCTTCCTCCAGTATAAAGGCGCAGGTGAGGTATTTGGGCGCCGCGCCGCTCATCAGCAGGTCGTTGACCGTGCCGCACACCGAAAGCATGCCGATGTCCCCGCCCGGAAAAAAGACGGGGTCCACCACAAAGCTGTCGGTGGTCAGGGCGATCCTTCCCCCCTCGGGCGGCAGCACCGCCGCGTCCTCCATCGCGCCCAGGATATCGTTCTTGAAATATTTCACAAAAACGTCCCTGATCAGCTCTTCCGTAGCTATCCCGCCGCTTCCGTGCGCCATTGTGATTTTCATTCGCTTCCCGTCCTTTCATAACTGAAACGGGCAAAACACGCGCCCTCCTGTGAAACCATACAGGCCCCCCTTGGGCTTTGGGGCGTGCATACGCCGCCGAAAAGCGGGCAGTCCCCGGGCGAAAGGTTTCCGATCAGCACATCCCCGCACCGGCATCCCGGCGTCTCAACATCCCGCGCGATGTCCCGGCTCCCCGCGTCCAGATAGGCGAATTCTTCCTTTAAATACAGGCCCGACCCGTCGATACCCCCCATGCCCCGCCAGAATGCCCTGCCCGGCTCGAAATATTTTAAAAGCAGCGCAGCCGCTTTTTCGTTGCCCGTTTCACTGACGACGGAAGGATACAGGTTGACGACCTTCCCCTGCCCTTTCAGTCTGGTGAGCGCGTAAATCGCGGCCAGGACGCTTTCACCGCCGAACCCCGCGACCGCAAAAGGCAGATTGTATTTTTCCGCGATGGGTTTATAGATTTCGCTGCCCGTGATTACGCTCACGTGGCCGGGTGCTATGAACCCGCCTATAACCTTGTTCTTTTCGCATATCCATCGGATGGCCGCGGGCATAGTTTTGACCGACGTTAGGAACCGGAGGTTTTTTATGCCCTGCTCCGCCGCCTGTCCGGCCATCAGCGCGTAAATGGGCGCGGTGGTCTCAAAACCCACCGCCGCGAATACCCAGGTGGTGTTTTTGTCTTCACGGGCCAGCTTCATGCAGTCGAAGGGGGAATACACCATGCGCACCCGCCCCCCGGCGGCTTTGCTGTCCGCAAGGCTCCCGCTGCTTCCGGGCACGCGCAGCATGTCTCCGAAGGTCACGACTTCGTATCCGTCCCGACCGGAAAGTTCGCAAAGCCGGTCTATATAGGCGGAAACCGTTACGCAAACCGGGCATCCGGGCCCGGACACCATTGCGATCCTGTCCGAAAGCAGGCTTTGTATTCCGTTTTTGGCGATGGCCGCGGTATGGGTGCCGCACACCTCCATCAAGGCGGTCGGCGGCCCGCCGTACTCCCGCAGGGCCTTTTTGATATCTTCAATCGTCATCTTGCAATTCCCCGATCTCGGCTAAAAGATCCATCAGTATCTCCCGGTCTTCTTCGCTCATCACCTGGATGATGCACCCGGCGTGGACAAGAACGCTGTCCCCCACTTTTACGTCCACCAGCCCGGCGTTGGCCTCCACCCTGTTTCCGTCAAAATCCACGGTCGCCCGCATCCCATCCAGGCGTACCACCCGGCCCGGCACGGCTATACACATATCAATTCATTTTCCTTTCGATCCGTTTTTGATGGCGGCTATAAAAGCCTGCCCCAGCGCGGTCCCGCCGTCGTTCATTGGAACCTGTTCGTTCACATATACGTCAAACCCGCTTTTTTCAAGCCGGGCTATAACATCCTCCAGCAGCAGCCGGTTAGCGAACACGCCGCCGGACAGCGCCGCAATGCGTATGCCTGTTTGCTCACGCAGCAGGCAGCAGACTTCTTTTACCATACGGGCGGCGGCACGGTGGAACCCCAGGGCGACCGCGCTCTTGTCCGCGCCCTCCCGCGCCGCGTCCATGACCTCCCCCGCCAGCTTTACCTGGCCGGCAAAAATCATTCCGTCCGCCTCCCGCAGTTCAAAACGCAGGGGATAAGGGTCCGTCCCGGCTTCCAGCGCGCGCCAGGCCAGGTTTTCCAGCGCGATCGCGCATTCGCCTTCAAAGCTGTTCACTTCTTTCACGCCCAGCAGGGCGCTGACCGCGTCGAACAACCGGCCCATGCTGGACGAGACCTGCGCGGCGCCGCTTCGAGCGGCCGCCCGCACAACGCCCATCCGCCCGTCCCCGGACGGGTCGTCCTTTTTTGCGGCAATCCCATAGGACAGCGCGCACAGCTTCGCGTCCTTCGCCGCCCTGTCCCCGCCCGCGATGGGCAGGTATTCAAGATGCGCGGCGCGCTCGTATCCGCCCTCCCGGCAAACCAAAAACTCGCCGCCCCAGACGGCGCCGTCCTCCCCGTACCCCGTGCCGTCGAAGGCCACGCCGATCACATCTTCCATTATACCATGTTCCGCACATACCGACGCAATATGCGCGTGATGGTGCTGCACGCGGATGACCGGCAGCCCCAGCGATTGTGCGTACCGGGTGCTGAAATAATCCGGATGCAGGTCGCAGGCGGCGGTTTCGAGGCGGACGGACAACAGGTTTTGCATATGCCGTGCGTTCTCCCGGTAGTTATCAAATGCATCCGCGTTCTCCATGTCGCCCAGGTGCTGGCTCATATACGCCCGGTCCCCGGCCAGCAGGCAGAAAGCCGCCTTCATGTCCGAACCCGCGGCGAAAACCGTTTTTTCCGTACAAACGGGCAAAAGGACGGGCAGGGGGACCATCCCCCGGCCGCGGCGAATCACCTGCTTTTTGCCGGCGGCCACCCGCATGACCGGGTCGTCCTGGCGCACGTTGATCCTGCGGGTATTGTACAACACCCCGTCCAGAAATCCGGACCGGATGGCAAGCACGTCCGCATCGTCCTTCAGTATGGGCTGGTCCGTGCTGTTTGCGCTGGTCATGACAAGCGGTCCCAATGCGTCCATCAAAAGCTCCTGCAGGGGCGTATACGGAAGGAACGCGCCCAGATAGCGGCTCTCTGCGCATACTTCGGGCGCAAGGCCTTCCCCGGAACAGGGCAGCAGCACGATGGGACGGGGCGCGGAGCGCAACAGTTCTTCCTCCGCGGGCAAAACCCCGCAGTATTTCCCGATCTCCTTTGCGGACTTGAACATCACGGCAAAAGGCTTTTTGTCCCGCTGCTTTAATTCCCGCAGCCGGCGCACGGCATTTGCGTTAAAAGGGCTGCAAGCGAAATGGTACCCGCCGATGCCTTTGATCGCCAGAACACCTCCGGATTTCAGTACCCGGACCGCTTTTTCAAACGCCGCTTCCTTTATAAGTTTTGTTTCCTTATCTTTAAAAATCAACTGCGGCCCGCAGCCGTTGCAGGAAATGGTCTGCGCAAAGTCCCTGCGCCCGCCCGCGCGGTACTCAAGAGCGCACGCGCCGCACATAACAAAGGCGTCCATGGCTGTGCGCTGACGGTCGTAGGGCAGCGCGTCCATGATGCTGTACCTGGGCCCGCAGGCCACGCAGCTGATGAAGGGGTTTTTAAACCTTCTGTCCGCCGGGTCGTACAGCTCCTTTTTGCAGTCTTCGCACAGGGGCAGGTCGGGCGGGATGACGGACGCCCCTTCTTCCTCCATACTGCTTTTTTCTATCCGAAAGCCGCCGAATTTTTCAATGGGCAATTCGCTTTGGGTCAGTTTTGTGATGCGAGACCCGGCGGGCGCTTGTTTTTGGACGTCCTGCGCAAAGCTTACAAGCGCGCCTTCTTCTCCGGTCACCCGGACGGTCACGATGCCCCCTGCGTTCCGCACCCACCCGCCAAGGGCGTGTTTTTTGGCCAAAAAAGCCACAAAGGGGCGGAAACCCACCCCCTGAACCAGTCCGTAAATATGAAACTCGCGGGTCTTAAGCTTTTCGTTCATTCGGCTTCTATGCTTTCTATGCTCATCTCCCGGCCCACCTCGCAGGGCTCTCCTTGCGCGCCGCAGTGCGGGCAGTCGAAATAAAAAGGTTTGCGGACGAACATCTCGCCGCAGTCCGGGCATTTCAGCATGGCTTTAACAGGCCGCACGCATATCTTAGCGCCCTCGCAGATGGTTCCTTTGGCAGCGTCCTCAAAATGCAGCCGGATGGTGTCCCCGGAATAGCCGGAATCCTGCCCGATCACCAGATTGATACGGGTGACTTTTTCTTTTCCCTCGTCCTTCGCCTGGTCGATCGCATGCTCTATGATGTGGATCGCCTCATGGTATTCATGCATCCTGCCTGTCTCCCTCCTGTTTTTCTTTTCTTTTTGGTGGATGCGGGACATCTCCGCCCAGATCACCCGAAGCGCGTTCGCGCGGTCCGGCAGCTCTATTCCCATGATATTCCCGATGGAGCAGCAATATCCCATACCGCGCAGGCCCATGGTAAAACGGACGTCCGCGAAAATAAAAAACGCCGCTTAATCCTGAAATATTATAGTACAATATTTTTTGAAATAAAACAATCCTTACCGCCGCTGAGCAAAAAAAAATCCCCGTTTTAAAAGAATTCCCCCCTCGCGCCGTATTTGCACAAAATCGCCAGTTATACCCTTTTTTTACAGCATTAACTTCCCAAATTGCCGGTTTTCCGCTCGCCTGGCTGGCTCCATTTTCCGCATTTGTCGCCGAATCTGCCCACGACCGAACTGCCGTCCTGCAGTATGCTCACCACTTCACAGCAGTTCGCGCAGCCCGTGCATTCAAAACTTTTGGACTCGAACGTGCTCTGGGCCGTTTTGAACCCTTTGAACGCGGTCTTTAAAATCCCCGCCTCTCCCGCCAGGATGGCCGCGCCCGCCGCGCCCATCACACGGTAATGGTTTGGCACCGCCACTTTTTTCCCGAGCGCCTTCTCAAAGGCGGCCTTCATGCCCCGGTTGGCCGCGACGCCGCCCTGGAAATAAATCGTTTCTTCAATTTCCTTCCCCTTGGCCACGTTCACCAGATAGTTGCGCACCAGCGCGTCGCAAAGCCCGGCGATGATGTCGCTCTCACCGTATCCCATTGCCTGCTTGTGGATCATGTCCGACTCGGCGAAAACGCTGCAACGTCCGGCAATGCGCACGGGCAGGGTGGCCGAGAGCGCGTAATCCCCGAACTTTTCGATGGGAATCTGCATTCGTTCGGCCTGCCGGTCCAGAAAAGACCCCGTTCCGGCGGCGCACACCGTGTTCATGGCGAAATCCACCACCACGCCCCCGCGGAGGATGATGATCTTGGAATCCTGCCCGCCGATCTCGAGGATGGTCCGCACATCCGGGTCGGCTTGCAGGGCTGCCACCGAATGGGCCGTGATCTCGTTTTTCACAACGTCCCCGCCCGCGATATAGGCGCCGACGTGCCGCGCGCTCCCCGTGATGCCGGATGCCGCGATCTGTTTATCGTCGTATATCTTTCCGAAAGCCTCAAGCCCCCGGCGGACGGCTTCGATGGGCGCCCCGTTTGTTTTCAGGTACAGTTCGTCCACCACCTCCATCTTTTTATTCAGCAGCACAAAATCGGTGCTGACCGATCCGATGTCGATTCCTAGATAATACACTTGTTCCTTCTCCTTTCCAGCAAGTCCAAAAAAGCTTCGATCCGCGTTATAAACCCGGCTTCCCCCGTCATCTCGTCCACCACCAGCGTCATGATGGGAAAATCAAGGTCCCTGGACACATTGGGCAGGATGGAGCGCGCCACCACCTCGGGCATGCAGCCCATGGGATAGATCTGGATCGCACCGTCGCACGCTTCCCTGTCCGCCATCACGGCCTCGGCGATGCATTCCCGCGCGTGCCCGCCGATCCACCAGGGCAGATAATCCCCCGAATGGCGGATTACATCCAGTCCGTTTAAGCGGAAAAACCGCAGGATGGTGTCGGTGATCCACCAGCTGGGCGTCAGTTTCCGGGTGGAACTCACCCCCAGATCCATCAGCTTATCCTCGATGCAGAGGTTGGAAAACGGGTCGATGATGGTGTATATCTCGCCGATGATGGCCACCTTCAGCGGCCGCTTGCTTTTATCCAGCGAAACGGCGTCGATCCGCCTTTTGTAATCCTTTAAAACAGTGAACGCCCTTTGCGCATTGCATTCCGCGAAAGCGGCGGCAACCCCCTCCTCGTAAAGCTTTCTTGATTCCCCCGGGCTTCGCTCGTATCCCGTATTCGCGTGCGCTTTGCGTTCCAGATGATCCACCAGGTACATACTCCGAAGCCCCCGGACAGCGGCGCCGATCATAGCGCCTTTGTTCATTTGTACGCCCGCCACAATGTCCTTCAAACTGGCCAGGTCCATTTCCTTGTCTTCTTCCTCCTGAAATTTCGCGACCACGAACTTCACGTCATACCCCGCCTTTTTAAGGAGCCTGTACTGCAGCTCGGAATACTCGCCGAAACGGCAGGGACCCCGGCTGCCTACCAGCAGGATGCAATCCGCACCCTGATGGATGCTCTGCACAAAATTGCCCATCATGATCTTAAAGGGCAGGCACATTTCCTCGGGGGAGATCCGCGAGCCTATCTCCAGCGCACGCTTTGCGTTTTTGGGCGGCACCACGTACCTGATCCCCAGCCCGTCGAAGGTGATCTTAGCCGCCATATATATATTGCCCATATGAGGGAAGGTGAATACCATTTGCCCGCCTCCTTTCAATCATGTCCATAAACGCCTCGACCCGGGTTTCGATCCCGGCCTCGCCCGCATGTTCGTCCAGCTTCAATACCAGCATCGGAAAGGAGCCGATAAAGTCTTTCAGCAAGTCCACGTTCACCGAATCGATCCCGCATTGGAAGGAAGACAGGTACAAAAGACCGTCCACTGCGTGGTTTTTGGCAAGGTACATCCCCGCCCCCACCGTTTCCTTGACACTGGACCAGAAGGGATAGATCAGAAGGGATTTGTATATTTCCCTCTTGCATGCATCCGGGATGCTTTCCTCGGTGATCACCCCCGCGTCCAGCTCCCCGAGTTTTTTAACAACGTCCATGTTCGCGAATTTGTCGTATATGTTGTACGCGTGCCCCAAAAGCCCGATCTTATAGGTTTTCGTACAGTCGTCCACGCCCCGGCACGTTTTTTTAAAGGCGTCGTACGCCAATGAAAAAGACCTGCGCGCCTTCTCCCCGCCCGCGCCCGCCAGCCGTCCCGCCGCCTCGCACCATTTCAGCTGCCGCTTGGGGTCATGCATTGCAAAAGGCAGCTCGGTTATGGGGGGCAGGCCGGGAATGCTGTTTTTCAGCATCTCGGGCAGGCCGCAGAATTTGGGGCAGATATATTCTTTTTTTGCCATCTCCATGATGCGCGGCACAATGATCAGATCGCATTTGTCCCGCAGATAGAGCACATGGCCGTGGTAGAGTTTAACGGGCAGGCACGCGTCGTCCACGCACGCGGCTACACCGCCCACCAATATGTTCTTGTTGGTGTCCGGCGTTAAGACGACCTCGGCTCCAAGGCCCTTTAAAAAACATTCCAGAAAAGTATCGAACTTGTAGTAATACAGCCCTCTGGGCAAACCGATCTTCAAAAGCATCCCTCCGGCGCTTTATTTTGCTTTTTTTATTATTGATAAAACGCTTCCATTTTATGCTTTTTGCCAAAATATTTTTATTTTCCGAATGAAGGGCGCGCCCGCTGCAAAACCTATTTATAAAGAGGTGAGACCATATGAAAAGCAAAAAATACAGCGGGCTGGACGCGCTCCTGGCCGCCGACCGGGAAGCGGCGGGGTACTTTACCTCCCTGCCCGACTACGTCAAGAGCAGCATAGCGCAGCGCAAAAGCCATATCAATTCCATAGAGAGCCTAAAGGACTATACGGAAAACCTGCTTCGGGGGGACGACTGACCGCAATAAAAAAACGGAGATTTTCTCCGTTTTTTTCTGTCCCGGCTCATTTTGGGTGTTTACGGGAGCCGTCGGCATCGTATAGTATAAGCATAAAGCACAAATCGAAAGGCGGACGCCATGGCGGTGAAATTTTGCCCGGGTGCGGCCAATATAAGCGGCACGCCCACCCTTAAAATCAAAAGATGCCCAATCTGCGGCAGCGAAGTGGAATTGTTTTCCACCGACGCGCAGGTGAATTGCGGCGTTTGCGGCTTTACGGTATACAATGACATCACATCCTGCATCCGCTGGTGCGCCCATGCCCGCGAATGCGTGGGCGACGAACTCTACGAAAAGCTGATGAAGATAGACCATACCGAATAATTTTTTAAAAAGCATTTTTACGCAACGAAAAAACCGGGGCGTGCGTCTCCCCGGCTCTCCCGTCTTTAGCCCAAACTTTTTTATTCTGTCGTTCCTAAGGATGCGGACCGCCCTTTTATCAAGAGCAAGCTTGTGTCTTTCCTAAGCTGCAAGCAAGCTTGTGCCCATCTTTATTGAAACTTTTTTTAAAAAACTTTTTCCACGCTGTACAGCGATGCGTCTTTCACCACTTCGTCGCCCTTTCCGTTCTGGAGCATTACCGCGCCGTAGGTCGCATCCACCGTGACCCACTGGCCGCCCACCAGCACCTGGTTCCAGGCATGGTATTCTTCCATATCGCTGCGGTATCCCATCACCAGCTTTGCGGGGATTCCGGCCTCCCGAAGCAGAGAGGCCAACACCGCCGCATAGTCATAACAGATACCCTTTTTATTGTCCAGAACTTCGTCAACATCCGGTATATACGAAGAGTCGATGTTTTTTATCTTGTCGTAATCGTAGGAGATGTTTTTAACCACGTAGCCGTAGTAGGCCGTGAGCCTCTCCATATCGGTTCCCGTGCCCTGCGCCAGCTGCGCGGCCAGCGGATAGCACTCCGCCGAATCCTCAAAGTCCACGATCTGGCTGGAATACAGGAACGGGCCGTTTGCGTCGTCCATGGAGATTTTTACATCTTCGCCGTAAAGCCCGGCGTATTCCGACCCGGAGATGTTCTCGTATAATTCCACGCTGTAGTCGCCGTTCCCGAACTGCATGGGAACCTTGATCATTTCGCCCGGCTTGATGTCGTAGTATACCAACTGGTCATCTTTGGCGACTTTAACCTTCAGCTTTTTGCCGCCGTCCACATCAGCCTGTATCCCTATGATCCCCTTGTCCGCAAGGTTGGTGTTCAGGGTGACGCTTCCGCTTTGTAAGGAAGTCGTGTTCACGTTTCCGCCATCGTTGAACGTGGCCTGTGCCGTTGCGACGGAGGTTTGCGTGGCCAGAGGGGCCAACGGCACCTGGTCGGAATCGATGTTTACGACCTGCGCCTGTTCATTCCCGGCGGAACATGCGGCGAACACCAGCAACGCTGAAATGATCAACACGGTTATGAATATCTTTTTTAATATCCTGCCGCTCATGGTAACTACTTCCTTCGGTGGCCAGGCTGCCTTGCGCACGATCGTGCGTTTAGGCCCTGTGGCTTTGCGTCACCGGATTTCCCCGGCTTTGCCTTTGTCGTTTGAAGTTCCTACCATTCCAAAATGCTTCCATTTCGGAAAAACCGGTAAAAAAAACTTCCCACTCTATCTATTGAAAGGGAAGCTCAAAAAGTCTCAATGAATCAGTATAATGCTTTCCTTTCGGCAACTGGCTGCCATAAGCTTTTTTTAGCTCTGAGGCCCTGTAGTTTTGCGTCCCTGGGTTTCCCTAGGTTTGCCTTTATCGTTTGAATACATTTCTTGTACTTATATCATAATCCTATTTACCCATATTGTCAACAAATTATTCACAATATAAACGGTATTTTTGTAATATTTTAGATTTTGAGACCGTTTTGCAGCGGTCCCGATCGTTTTTTGATTCATTTGCCCTTATTTTGGGTCCTGCATCGCAGCGGCCGGCGCGCAACTCACTTGATCTTATAGCCGCACTCCCCGCAGAAACGCACGGTCTGGGATACCTCCGCGCCGCACTGCGGGCATTTGTTCAGCTCCAGATTGGCGCCGCAGTTGTTGCAGAACTTGCCCTGCCCGGAGGGTTTCCCGCACGCGGGACACACGGTTGTTTTTTTCTCTATATTCCCTTTGAAAACGGTGGTATTCTCCGCCTTCTCCTCTATATCCTTCACCATTTTACGGGACCGTGCCTTGGCTATCTCCACATTCTGCAGGGGCGCGCAGGTCACGCACAGGCCTTCCTCTTCGTTGTAGTCCGCGTCGCACACATACTTGTGGCAGCCGTGGCATCGGTGAAAATGCTGCATGGCTTCGTTCTGGGCCCTCTCAAAGGCCAGTTCGTGTTCCTTCTGCCACTCGGGACTCATACCCTGGAAGCGCTCGGAAAGAACATCCTCCCCGCGCCCGATGCCATAGCCTACGCTTTGCGCGGCGCCTCCGAAGATGCTCCCCAGGGCGGACGCGCCCCGGCTGAATCCGCGCATAAGATTTCCTTTTTTATGCGTTTCGGATTCGATGAACGAGGACTTGTACCCGTCCTGACAGGTATCGCAGTAGAAGGTGAACTGAAAACCCGCTTCGGTGCTGTTGTCCTCGTAATTTCGAGTGAATGATTTCAGCATGCTGATTCCTCCCGCTATTGATTTAGTTTTTTTCCGCATGCGGTGCATTTTTCGTTCTCAAAAAACTGCAAACTCCCGCACCGTTTGTTCTGGCATGGTATGAGAAGCGAAGCGCCGCAGCTGCCGCACTTGCCCCCCACGAACGTCTGCGCGCCGCATTTGGGACAGGTAACCGTAAGCGGCCTGCCGCATCCGCCGCATATTTTGTCCGACCGGCTCACTTCCCGCAGACAGGTGGGACAGCTTAAAACAAAAGGAGACGTGCTCCCACATACGGGGCAGAAACGAGCGTTCCTTTCAATGAATGCGCCGCACTCGATACACGGTTGTTTATAAGACGCCATCAAAAAGCGCCTCCTTTTTATAAATTACTGCGGCCGCATGGCCGTTAGAACCGTTTTTTAACAGGGCTCAGGGTATTTGGATGCTGGTTTCGCTCAGATGCTGGTTGATGTTTTCAATCACATCCTCCTGTTTGATCAGCTCTAAAAATGAAGAAACAACGCCCTTGTCGAACTGGGCGCCCGCGCCGGTTCGAAGCTGGTCGATCGCTTCTTCCAAAGGCAGCCTTAAACGGTACTGCCTGTCCGACGTCATGGCGTCGAACGCGTCCGCGACCGCGATAATGCGCGCGGGCAGCGGGATGTTCTCTCCCTTCAGGCCGTCCGGGTACCCTTTTCCGTCTATCCGCTCATGGTGGTGCCGCACAATGGGCACCACGTCGCTGAACATGGAAACCGCGGACAGGATGAGCGCGCCCTTCATGGGATGCCGCTTGATCTCCTCAAAATCCGCCTTGTCCAGCTTATCTGTTTTAAGCAGGATGTCGTCCGCGGTGCCGATTTTGCCGATGTCGTGGAACACGCCGCCGATGCGCAGTGTCTCCAGTTCGGTTTCACTCAGATGGTAGCTCTTGCCGATCAGGGTGGAAAAATACGCCACCCGGTCCGAATGGCCGCGGGTATACACGTCCTTGGCGTCCACCGCCAGCCGAAGGGCCTCGATGGTATCCATATACCGGGTCTTCAATTGTGCATAGGTCCGGCTCAGTTCTTCGTTCTTTACGTTCACCAGCGAATGCAGAAACGCGTTGTTGATAGAAGAAGCCGCCTGGCCCGCGTAGATCTCCAAAAGTTCTATCCCCTCTTCCACGTCCCGGCTGCTCACATAAATCACGCCGATGGCCTTGCGCATTTCGTTGATCAGGGGCAGGATGACCCCGTCCTTCATTAAGATGATCTCGGGCTGGGTGCGCGCGGTACCGATGGCCTCCATCAGCTTGGGGTCCAGCATTTTCATGAAATTCTGCACGTCCACGTTGAACGTGCCGATCCCCCTGAAAATACTCTTTTCCGCGCTGGCAACTTCGGCCAGGTTGTCCACCAATATGAAAGCGTCCTGGCTGTTTAAAAGCGGCAATATCCGCAGCAGGATCTCCTCTAAAATGCTGCCGATGGGCTGCAGTTGATAAATCTTGGGCACGGCGCCCAGGATGCTGTTGAGCCCGTCGCGGAATTTTTTGATGGTGCGCATCTGGGATATGGATTTGATCCCGGATTCGACCAGCAAAAGCAGTTGGTCCAGGCGCTCGCTTTTTTCGCAGTACGCCTGAATGTCCAGCATTTTGATGGTCTCGATCGGCGGCGCAAGATCCTTGTACCCGGTCAGCAGCAATATATACAGCTCCTTGTCAAAACTCCGGATATTCTCGACCACTTCGTCCCCGTGCATGGGCAGCATGAAATAATCCAGGACCAGCAGGTCGTAATGCTCGTTTCTCATTTGTTCAAGGCCTTCCACAGGATTCATATAGCCGTCGATCACGTACCCCATCCTCCGAAGGAGGGTGGAAACCGAATCGATGATCCCCTCGTCGTCGTCGATAATCATCAACCTGTACGCGTCGTTGATCTCTTCCTGTAATTTGTTTTTACGCATCCAATTCTTCTCCCTTCAAACCAACCGGTATGGATATAAAAAACTCCGATCCCACATTATCAACGGATTCAAACCAGAGGTTCCCGCGGAACATCCCCTTGATGGTCGAATAGGAGATATACAGGCCGATGCCCGTTCCGTTTTTCCCCTTGGAGGTCACCATTTTCTTAAACAGGCTTTCGGAAACGTTTTTATCGATCCCGCCGGCAAAATCTTTTATGGCAAAAATGATATTATCTTCATCCCTGAATATCCGCAGGATAATCTTGCCTTTCTTCCCCTTATAGGCCTGTATGGAATTGACGATGATATTGTCGAAAATCTGCACCAGGCTGTTCACGTCTCCCTGTATGGTGAGACGGTCGTCCACGTCTATCTGCTTCATCAGCATGCAATTCTTGCGGATAAGTTCGTATTTCATCAATATATCCACCCGGTGAATAAGTTCATGCAGTGTGAATGCCCCCACTACGGTGGCATTCAGTTTCACCGCCTGGTCCTTCACGGTGGAGATCACGTCGGACATATACGCGATATACGTCTTGGATTTTTTGATACAGGTCAGCATCTCTTTTGCGATCTCATGGTGGTCTTCGCTCGTCACGTCCGGATCGCCCACCGACTTGTTGTATTCCTCCACCAGCAGTTCAAGCTGCCCCAGCGCGCCGGATGCGGATAAAATGGGCGTCTTCAAGTTGTGCGCAATCCCACCAACCAGCTGGCCCAAGGATACCAGGCGTTCCTTTTCCATCATCACCGTCTGGTTTTCCTGGATGGTGTCAAAGTCCTTTTTGCGCTGGGTGATGTCCCGCAGCAGTATGATGGTCGCAACATACTGTTTGCTGGCAAAAACCGGCGTGAATTCAACCTCGAAATATTTTTCCGAGCCCTTTTCCCTGGTCAGGTTAAACTCGGTGCGGATGGACACGTCGGCTTCTTTTGTCTTTTTCACGTCCTCCAGCACGGTCTTCGCGTCTATCTCGGCCGGGTCAAAATACCGTATAAGTAGGTCGTACAGATTTTCATTCTGCACGAAATCGCCGTACGGCGAAAAGTTGTCGGAAAAACTCCTGTTGTAGTCAATGATGTTCAATTTGTCGTCCACCACGATGTAACTGTCGGAAATACGGTTCACCACGGTTTTTAAAGCGACGGGCGTGACCTTCATCAAATTGAATCGCAGCATACCGATCATGTAGCATGCGATGGCTGAAAGCATGGCGATGGGTGTCGAGAAGATGTTCAGCCTTAAAATGCCCAGGGTATATAAAACATTGACCGCAATGGGTGTTATGCTCCCGATAATCATTATGGCTGCCTGCTTAACCGATATACCCGTATTCTTGATGGAGAAGATGATAACGTATATAAGACCGATCAATAACAGGACGTACGAATAGATGCTGTGTACATAAAAATACCATCCCACCTGTACATCCGCCTTTTCAAAGCCGAACGAATAGTATGCATAGAACAAATGGTGGTAATTATTGGTCAGGGCCATAATGATGGATATAACCGGAATTACATATAGCAATGCGTATTTCCAGTTGAAGTTGATTTTGGAATATGCAAAAATCCTGCCAATCAGGAAAATCTGAACGGGCAGGAGACAGGCGCCAATGTAAGACAAATATTCCATCTGGTTAACCAGCAGACTGCCCGCTTCCACGCTTGCAAAATAAAATTCCAAAGAAACGAAGACGGAAATGGACAATATTTCAATTACGGCTATAAAAAAAACATAATGCAGTTGTGTTTTGTTTTTTGCGAAAGCAATAAGAAGGAGCAGCAACACCGGGATGCTTATGCACAGAATCATCAGTGAAACAATTGTATAATTCATTTCTCCTCCTACGGCTCACATATAGTCGAAAGAAACCGTACAATATATTCCTTTGAAATCTGCGGCCAGACAAACCCCGAACGATGGAGCTCTTGCGCCGACAAATCCGAATGCGTCTCAATGTTCTGCCCGTCGGCGTAATGCCAGGAAATATCGTTTATTATCCCCGCAAGCTTTCCGCTTTGGTTTTTCCTGCTTATGGCGCGCACGGTCTCCTCAAAAACCTCTGAGTGAACTAACGCCGGCGCCGGCAGAACCTCCCGGGCATAATCGATCAGATCTTCCATAACGACCCTGTTATGATTATATAAATGATACACGGCCGGATGCGCACCGCCCATCTGTGATAAAATCAGCATAGCCTTTGCGCACATGTCCACCGGCGTCATCTCCAAAGGAAGATCTTTTAAGTCTTCGGGAAAGATACCGATCTCAAAAACGGATCTTATCCGATTCGCAAAGGCGTTGTTTGCCTTTACCATCTGGAACATCCCGTCGCTTTCCCTTGCGGTCAGGTTCCCAACCCGGAAAATCCGCGCGTCCAAACCATCCCCGCGTGCCTTCAGCACGATTCCCTCCGCCAAGAACTTGCTTTTCCTGTATTCGTTGCCGGCGTAATCCTGGCCGATATAATAGCATGATTCGTTAAATGAAAAGGTTTTTTCGGGATGTCCGGGCAAACGCGTGCCTGATACGCTCATGGTGGAAACATGCAGCAGAGACTTTGATGCCTTCAAGCAAAATTCAACCACATGCCTGGTTCCCAGAACGTTCGCCCGCTCAAATGCCTCGCTCATTCCGTAATGGCTGGTGAGCGCCGCGCAGTGAATCACGGTCCGCGCATTTTGGGCAATCCCGCCCATACTGTCTTCGGATATTCCAAGATCGGCCCGGGTTATGTCTCCACGAACGATCAGGACATTCTTAAGAATCTTTTCCGCCTCTGTTTTGCCGAAATAAAACGCAAGGGAACCCCGCAGTTTTTCCGATGCTTTTTCGTCATTATCCGCCCTAATTATACAATAAACACGCGAATTATACAAGCCAACCAGTTCACCCAGGACATGCGCGCCCAAAAATCCGTTCGCACCGGTAAGAAGGACGCAGCCAAGGCCGGCAGGCTTTGACTCAGCGCCCGCAAACGGCACGGGTACGCCTTTTTGGGAGAGCGCAAATTTTTCGGCATCCGTAACGGGTTTTTCATTCGTTTTGATTTTATTGTCAATACGCGCGCAGATGGCATCCAGCGTCTTCAGTTCATAAAAATCCTGCGTTCCGATCTCGAATCCGTATTTTAGTATCGCTGTCTGCACCTGAATCACCGCCAGCGAGTCTCCGCCAAGATGAAAGAAATCGTCGCGAAGACCGATGTACGGCGTTTTTAAAACCTGCTTCCAGACTTTCGCCATTTTTTTCTGGGTATCGTTCATCGCAGTCCTTTTGGGCAGGGCTTTCTTCCTGCCGAGCGCGGATCTTTCGGGTTCGGGCAGCGCCTTTCTTTCCAGTTTCCCGCCGGGCGTCATGGGGAAGCGGTCCAGTTCGATAAAATACGAAGGGATCATATAGACCGGCAGGCGTTTGGCAAGGCTTTCCCTTAGCAAAGCCTCATCCACCGCCCTATTTGCCGTGAAGTACGCGCACAAATATTGCTCTTTTTCTTTTCCGAAGGGCATAACGGCGGCTTTTTCTATTCCGCTGAAATCCAGTATCGCGCTTTCGATTTCGCCAAGCTCAATGCGCAGGCCCCGAAGTTTCACCTGGAAATCTGCCCTGCCCAGATAAAGCACTTCGCCGCTGGGCAGGAATGTGCAGATGTCTCCTGTTTTATACATCACGTCATTGGTATAGGGATTTTTCAGATAACGTTCCATGGTCAGGTCCGCGCGGTTCACATAGCCGAGTGATACGCCCTTTCCGGAGATGTACAGTTCGCCCGGGCAGCCGACCGGGACGGGCAGCATATCGGCGTCAAGTATATAATACTGCATGTTCAGAATGGGGCGCCCTATCGTGATCTTGGATGTGTGCGTCAGGTCCTTGATCGATGAGTAAACGGTAGTTTCGGTAGGCCCATATACGTTCAGGATTCGCGCACGTGTATGCCGTTTGATATTCTTTAACAGATCGGGCGGAACAGGTTCCCCGCCCAGGACGATCAGGCGCAGGCCGGCCAGATTCTCCCTGAAGGCGTTGTAGTTCATCAGTATCTGCATACGCGATGGGGTGGTCTGCAAAAAGGTGGCTCCCTTCTCCCGCATGGCAGGGGCCAGCAAATGCGGCTGCCGGCATTCGTCTTCATTCATCAAGAGCACTGTCGCGCCAAAAAACAAGGAAACAACGGAATCGGACAAAAACATATCGAAAGAAACGGAGGAAACGGATGCGACCGCCGTATTTTCCGAGTAAAATCCTTCTTTTCCGACCAACTGAACAAAATTTAATATTCCCTTGACGGTCAACATCGCGCCTTTAGGCCTGCCCGTCGAACCGGACGTGTAGATCACCAGTGCTCTGTCGTCGGGCTCGCTCGCAATGTCGGGCTGTGCGCCTGGCCCGTATTGATTGATATCCCGGGTCAGGATTGTTTTTCCTTCAAAATTATATTTGCCGCTCTGGTCGGTGATCAGTACGGTGGCGCCGCTGTCCTTCAGCATAAAATCCTTCCGCTCCTCCGGGTAGAACGGATCCACCGGCATATACGCAGCCCCGGTTTTCAGCGTTCCCAGAATCGCGCACATCAGGTCAAACGAGCGATGCACGCACACGCCGACAATATGCCCTCTTTTTACGCCTTGTTCTTTCAAACGCCTGGCGCAGGACGAGGCGGCGCGGTCAAGCTCCGCGTAGGTCATCTTCTCCCGGCCGCAGATAACCGCCGTTTTTTCGGGATATTCCTCTGCCTTTTGTTCAAACAAGCGAATCAGCGGAATATTTTCAATAAAACCGTGCGATGTCCGGTTGAAATCAACGAGTATTTTTTCCTGCTCGGCCGGCGATAAAAGGCCGATCTTTCCCACCAAAACGTCCGGGTTTTCCAGGATTTCTCCCACCATATTTTTAAAGTGCTGCACCATGCCCTGCATGGTCTCTTTTTTAAACAATTTAGCCGCATACTCAAACTCGCAAGACAAGGTGGTACTCTTGTCATAGATCTCAAACGTGATATCGAATTTCGATACCGGCTGGCTCACCAGCGTCACCTTGGTCTTCAGGTCCTTTAAATCGATGGAAGAAAGGTCGAACGTATTGTAGCTCAGCATTGTGCCGAATACCGGATTGCGGCCAGGATCCCGCTCCAGCTTCATGTCGCTCACCATGGATTCAAACGGATATGTCTGGTTCCGGAACGCCTCGATACAGTCCGCACGGACCCGCTCCAGCAGCTCCGTAAATTTTTCATCCGCATCAATCCGGTTGCGCATCGGGAGCGTATTTACAAACATGCCTACGATATCCATCAATTCATGCCGGTTGCGTACGGACGCGGGAACGCCTACGATGATATCCTTCTGCCCGGTATATTTGGAAAGAAAAACGGTGTACAGGCTCAAAAGAAGCATAAACATCGTGGTTCCCGAGCGCTGCGTCAGCGTACGCAGTTTCAGCGTCATATCCCTGGGTATTGAAAAATGCAGCCTGCCCCCCTCCGGGACAAACGCGGCGGTGCGCGGATAATCGGTATGCAGATTCAATGTGGGCAGATCGCCTTTCAGACGTTCCATCCAGAACCGGCGCTGGACAGCGGCGTGATCGGAATCAAGGTAATCCGCCTGCCAGACCGAATAATCCTTGTATCCAATCCCGCCGACGGGGATGTTTTTCCCCGCGTACAGGCGGGAGAGCTGCGATAAAATGAGTTCGCCCGATGTCCCGTCCGCAACGATATGGTGCACGTCCATAAACAGCACAAATTCGTCCGCACCCGTTTTGAGCAGAGCCGCTCGGAACAGGGGAGGAGAGGCAAGATCGAACGGCCGGACAAGCGATTTGAGCGTATTGGATACGTCTTTTTTATCGCAGTCCTCCGCATGTAAAATAAAATCAGCCTTTTTAACGATCTTCTGGCGAAGTGCGCCCTTTTTCATCTCAAAGGCGGTACGCAGCGATTCGTTTCTTGCGATCAGCTTAATGAAAGCGCGTTCCAGCGCCGGTATATCCAGTTTGCCCTTAATATGGTAAGCGCCCGCTATGTTATAGGCGGTCGTCTGCGCAAGGAATCCGCCGGATACGATGAATATCTGCCGCTGTGCGGCCGACACCGGGTAGTCCCGCTTGCCGCGCACGGGCAAAATGGGACGGCTGTCCGTTTTCTCCATTTCCTCGTCGATCAACCGCGCGTAATTTTCCAGCGTCGGTTCCTGGTATACATCCTCCAAAGACACCTCCACCCGAAAACGCTTGTATACCTCGGCCGATACCATGACGATCAGCAAAGAATCCCCGCCGATATCGAAAAAATTGTCCGTCCCGCTGATCCGCGAAACCTTTAAAACATCTTTCCATATCTCGGCCAGCGCTTTCTGTGTGGCAGTCGAAAGCGGCTCAAAATCATCCCTGCCCACATGCAGTTCATCCAATACCGGTTCGGGCAGGCGATTTTTATCCACTTTGCCGCTCGCGTTCAATGGAAGGGTATCCATCCAAATAAAATAGGAAGGCATCATGTAAGCGGGCAGTTCTCTTGCCAGTTTCGACCTGATACGGGCGATGCTTTTTCCCCTGTCGCCGCATATATAGGCGCAAAGGTACTTCCTTCCGTTTTCGTCCGTCCTGTCGGCAACCGCACAGGCATTGATCCCGCTGATCTTTAAAAGACGTGCTTCAATCTCCCCCAGTTCGATCCGAAATCCCCTGATCTTGACCTGCTGGTCCACCCTGCCCAGAAATTCGATTTCGCCCATGGGGAACCACCGCGTAATATCTCCCGTCCTATACATCCGTTCGCCCGGTCGGAAAGGATTGTCAACGAACGACGCGGCCGTCAGGTCCGGACGGTTCAAATAGCCGCGGGATACGCCTATCCCGCCCACGTACAGTTCGCCGTGCACCCCGATGGGAACGGGGTTTTGATGCTTGTCCAGTATATAGGTGTACACATCCGGAAGCGGTCTTCCGATGTTCACCGTCCCTGATTCGGTCACGTCCTTATACGTTGCGCCAATGGTGATCTCGGTGGGCCCGTAAAAATGGAGGATCCTGGCCGGGGTCTTCTCCTGCAGTTGCAGCAGCAGGGACTTTTGCAGTACGTCCCCGCCCAGCATGATCTCCCTCATGTTTTTCAGACACTCGTCCGCCCCTTTGTCCGTTAAAATCAGCTGCATTCTGGAAGGAGTGGTCAGGATGGAGGTCACCCGGGTTAGGACCATAAGCTCAACCAGGTTGCGCGGGATGTTATGCTCGTTTTCTCCGGCCAGCACAACGGTCCCCCCGTTTAGAAGGGTGGGAAATGTTTCCATGATAAAGATGTCAAAAGAAACGGTTGTCGCGGACAAAACGACGCTTCCCGAAGAAAAATCCATGATGTCCGATACCGCCAGGATATAATGGAGCAGGGAGCGCTGCTCCACCATCACGCCTTTCGGTATCCCCGTGGATCCGGAGGTATAGATCACATAGGCAAGGTCGTCCATATGGTTGTTGCTTTCGATCTCGTCCGCGCATTCAGGCAGGGAATCCAGCACATCGGTGGATACGGCCTCACATGCACCCCCGCATTTATCCAACAGGCAGGGCGACGCGACCACGCATTTCGCACGGCTTTCCTTCAGTTCGAATGTAACGCGATCGCAGGGAAATTCGGGGTCGATGGGCAAGAACGCTGCGCCCGCCCTTATCGCGGCCAGGATAAAGACGATCAGGGAAACATCCCGCGATATGACGATCCCCACAATGTCCTCCCTGCCCACGCCCTTTTCCTTCAGGAAACGGGCGGCCTTGTTCACCAGGGCGTTAAGCTGCCGGTAGGTCAGGACGTCGGTGCCCGCGATCAGCGCGATCTCGTCCGGCGTTTTTTTCATCCGCTGGGAAAACAGGGCGTCAAGGCCGCGGTCCAGCGTATAATCCGCTTTGTTCGCATTGAACTCCACCATTACGCGTCCGAGCTCCTCGGGCGACATAACGTCAAGTTCGTAAAGTTTTTTGCCGGGATGGGCAATCGCGTCGGTCAGGATATTCATGCAATGGCTGTGGATGTATTCAATCTCTTTGATGGAAAACAGGGGGACGAGATGGTCGTAATCGAGTATGAGGCTGCCCTCGCCCTCCCGGTCGTTGATATGAATACTGAGGGAATTCACCTGGTTGCCCGAAAAATGCCACCGTCCCTCGTAGGAGATGTTCTTCGTATCCTTTTCAAACTGAACGTTTTGATAGGAAAGCGTAATGTCATACAGGGACTCCAGGCCCTTGTGCTTCTTTCTAAGGTCGGCCAAAAGCAGCTCATAGGGATATCTCTGGTGCTTCAGCACGCGGAACCATTCGTTTAAGACCATCCTTGCGAATTCGTCAAACGATGCCTCCTCCGGCACCCGTATTCGGATGGGCACCGTGCTTACGAACATACCGACCGTGCTGCGCTCCTCCTTGGAACGGTTGAACACGGGCACGCCGATCACGATATCGTCCTTGTTTAAAATCCGGTTAATGTATATGCTTAAGGCCGCCAGAAAAAGCGGGAAGATAGAAACGTTTTTCTCCACGCAATACGCGCGCATCCGGTCGGCAACGGTTTTGGGAATGATTCCGGCCTTCCTGCGGGCGCGCGTGCTTGTGTAATTGGTTTTTTTCTGTTTTAATACGGTGGGTTCGGGGCTGTCTTCGAACATTTCATTAAAACTTTGTTTATCCTGCTCAAAACGCCTGGAACGCAGGTATTCGTTTTCCCGTTCGATGAAGCCGGTGTAAGACCCGCCCGGGACCGCTTCCGGCTCCCCGCCCGCAAGGAAGGCGTCGTAATACTCCATCACCTGGTTACTGAACATCACGAGGGACCATGCGTCCGAAATGATGTGGTGCACCTTGGCGTACCAGACGAATTCGTTTTCGCCCAGGCTTGCAATGGCGATATAAAAAAGCTGCTTGTCCAAAAGCGGCAGATAGGACTGGGTCTGCGCGCTGTCCCATTCGTACAGCCCCTGCAGGCCTTTCCCGCTGAAATCGAGATAGTCAAAGGAACTATAAACAAACGGGCACACATACTGGAAGGGCTTCCCTTCAACCTCGGTGATGCGTATACGCATCGCTTCGTTGTTCTTGATGAACAGGTTGATGGATTTTGTCATCAGCGTAAGGTCGAGGGCGCCCGTTATTTTAAGCGTGCCCGCGTTGTTCCACATGCTTGTGCCCGGATGCAGTTTTTCGGTATACCATATTCTTTGCTGCGGGTGCGTCAATGGATATAACTTATTTTCAACCATTTAGTTTTCTCCCTGCCGATGAACCATAAATTATCTTCCAAAGCCTTTTTTCCATATCGCCGATCGTTCCGTTCAGGTAAGCCGCCCTTTGTTCCGGGTTTCGCATTTTGGTCCGCTTTTTAATCCAACATAAAAAATGAATTGTCTGATCTTAAGATAATCCCACGTTTTTTATCATATCACAATTCTTTGTTCATTGTCTATAATTTGGGATTTTTTTGACTTTTTTTGTTTATTTTTCACATCACGCATAGCCCATTTTCTTCAGCATTACGCCCAGCACACGGAGGCGTTCACTCAGCATTTCGTCGTCCTTTTTCAGCGCTCCGTCAAACAGGGCGATGTCCTCGCTGATCATTGGGTTGTCCGTGCAAACGGCCACCGTCATGGCGTCCCCCTGCAGCCCCACCCGGCCGATTTCGGGATGTTCCGGATCATACAGGCCGGGAATGCGGTACGCTTCTAAAAAATACATCTTTGCGCGGCAAATCAGTATCGCCAGGTCAACCACCCGGTGCAAAGGCAGTTCTTCGGACTGTCGGGACCACTTCTCGCCCGTGTACCGCCAAACCTTTGCGGAAATGTCCACCTTCCCCCGGTCGTTCCATTGCGCAAGACCCAGGGAAAGTCCCTTTGCTTCTGAACCGTACGCGTTCCTGCCGTCTATGTTTTCGTAATTTTCGGATACGATCACCGGCTTATGCTTCAAAACAGTCGGAATCTTCATGCCATTCACTCCGTTACTTATTTATTAATCTACTAATTATAGTAGTACGCCCGCCGGACGCTGTCAAGAAATAATTTTTGCAGGGGTATAAAAAAGCGGCCGCAACCGCGGCCGCTTTTTGCACTTATACGCTTAAAATCTCTTTCACCCTGCCTACGGCGTCCCCTTCCAGGAGCATCACCTTGATGCCGTGCGGGTGGTACGCGCTGTTCGTCAATATCCGCTTCACATGCCCGCGGGTCAGCGCGCCCGTATTCTGATCCTTTTTCAGTATGATATCCACCAGTGCACCTGTCCGGATATCCGCCCTCTGCCGTCCGTCCATTTTTTCTCCCCCTTTTTTAAACGCTCAGTAAATGACCACGGATTTCTTTTCCAAAAACGGATTTTTCCTGACCGCCAGGGAAAAGAGGTAGGGGTACTTGCTTTTCATATGTTCCATATAATAGATATACTCCACCACCAGCAGGGGGAAAGCGCGTTCCAGGTCTCCCGCCAGATGCATCAAATCGGATGGCGGGGAGGCGCCCAGGTCTTCGCGGTTCTGTATCTCGTCCATCAGATGGTAGATTGCCCAGAGCATGGAGGTGAACCGGCTGTTCTCCAGCAGGTTGGGATTGGAAAACATGTCCAGAAGGTTCCGCTTGTTCTCATACAGGAAATTGCCCAGGCCCTTTAAGTCTCCGCCCAGGCTTTCCGCCTTGAACGTATAGTGCATCACCATTGCCGTCGCGCCGGAAAAATCCCGGGAGGTTGAAGACGGCCCCAGGTTCAAAGCGTCCCCCAGCCCCTCCATGTTGGTGATGAAGGCTTTGATGCGCCGGATGGTTTCAGCCCCCATCTCGCTGAAGAACGCGCCCACCAGAACGTCTATCTGGTCCAGCTTTTCCCTTTTTTCCCTCTCCTTGATGATACTCTCCAATATCATGGTCACCAGCAGCACTTCCAGGGGCAAAAACGCAAGGTCCTGGAACAGGAGGAACCCTGCCTCCTCCGGCCGGTGGTACAATCCGTACTGCATTAAAAAGAAGACGATGGTGATTGCGATCAAAACCGCCGCGAAAACGATCTTGTTTCTGTTACTTTTAAAGTATTTCATATTTCCCCCAACTTCTCTTATGACTCCCGCCATGTCCTTACATGTTCATTGAGGATCCGTCAGGTCTGCTCCATTCCATGTGGTTCCCTCCGTCCCGCTGTATCATTTTTATAATGCATATATCATATACTTAAACGACGCATTTCCGCAATTATCCGTTTAAAAAAAGCCCCCGAAGGGGCGTTTAATCTAAATCAC
>Ga0351941_1108_pt1 | contig 26829 bp, 14 predicted proteins | sample TotcelHT113001N9_FD_206853 | JGI IMG/M metagenome (GOLD analysis project Ga0351941, IMG submission 206853) | Enriched cells from coal bed in the Powder River Basin, Montana, United States - Total cells T11 rep2 HSBNCT.T11.300.1.N9 ...
TTGGCTCAGGAAGGGTAAACCCCTTTAACCCTTGGGTCAACCGTTGCGGGTCGTGGTGGGGCTGTACGCCACAAAAAATCTGGCACAGGGGAAGGGTTAGAGAGTGCGTTTTGGAGTTGCTGTTGATCCTGACGGCCGACAGACATAGCGGGGGTGGGGGTAGGATTTTCCAACACTACGCGACTAATTCAGTTAAGTTATTGCGTTAGTGCGCAAAGTTACGTAATTTTCATAATAAAGTAATTTATAAAAAATTCATCTACCGATCAATTGGCCACCTATTCTTAATCACCCACATTCAATATTTCAAATTCACTTGATGAGAAACCGATTTTACGTTTTACTGAATTAACAATTTCTTGACCTCTTATCTTTAGAAATTTATTATACTTTTGATAATTAAGTAATGTTCTATCTATAAGAGCCTTTTTCATTATAGAATCTGGCACATCGCTAAAATATTTAGAAGGGTGTTTGTTACTCTTATTTTGATTCTTGTCTTTACTTAAAACCCAGAAATTAGCAAAATTATTCACCTTATGTTCATCATAACCTTTTGCTCTTAGTATAGAGCGAGGAAAAATATGATCTATTTCTGGGGCATTTGATTCCAATCTGGGTTCGATTCCTGTATAACCTTGAATTATATGTAATGCTATTCTGTAATTTCTCTGCACTAAGTCCTTATCGAAATCATTTACACCTTCCCACCATGATACCCACCTTATCGCACTCTCAAATGGGAATGATAAATCTCCTTTGTCAGCAAGTGGCTTAATTTCTTCTTTTATAAATTTTCCGAGCCTACTGTCTGCATATCGTGCAAAAGGTTTGGCAAAGCTAAAAAGGAATAACGCCTTCCTAAAATTGTCTATTTGATCATTTGGGAGTTGCCATTTCGGGTTTCTAAATAAATAATATACAAAAGGAACCATGGTATTATAATTTCCCAGCAACTTACTATTAGCTACCCAACAATAGTTTTGAATGGCATCGATTGTAGATTTTATGGCATTACAACAGCCGTCAAAATTTTTCTGGATAATATCAATATGTTTCTTTTTGCGAAGAATATCAATATCAAATTTTGTGCCTAAATCGGATACAGCAAAAAGACAGCGTATTACGAAATCAATATCGATATCAAAAAAGTTACCTTTGTTAACCTCGTTAATAAATTCTGGCAAAGCTAAAGCTGATTCCTTCCAATTAAGCTTTAACATACTAAAAAGTAAATCTGAGCGGTTTAATGGAGTGCCAAGTCTGTTAATCCTGACAAAGATTTCCAAGACATCAGATAAAGATTTTCTCTCCTGGCTTTTAATTGGGAGGTTTTGGTCAATTACCGAAGCTTTCAGAATATTTTCGTCTTTGGTCAAAACTTCGTCAAGTCTTGCAAGGTTACTTTCCAGTCTTAACTCATCAAGATCTGACAGCATATATTTTTTTATAAGCGTTTTTCTTAGTGCTTGCTTTTCATTGGCACTCATTTCAAAAAGATCTGAAACTTTTATATAAAAGGATAAATCTCTCTCACCTTTTTCGCGGGGTTCTCCTTCTTGTGGTGTCAATGAACTTTCTATCTTATTATTAAATTCAAAAGCTTCGTCAGCAATTAATAATCTAAATATATATTTCTCTTCTTTGTAATCATCTGATTCTTTTCCACTTAAGACATCAAAATATAAAGACTTATCATTGTATGTGCCATATAGTGCAACATATAATGATTGAAGTCTTTGTTGCCCATCAAGAACTATTCTTATTCTTTTCTTATGATTATTTTCTGAATAAATTAATTTATTTCTATAAATATAATTTTTGTCAAAATGTCTAAATTGTATATCATCATATGTTTCCCACATTAAAATAATTCCTGTTGGATATCTGCGCATTATTGAATCAAGTAGTTGACATAATTGTTCCTCTTTCCAAACAAAATCTCGTTGAATTGCGGGGAGAACTATTTCATCATTTTTTATTTCATTAAGCAGCGTTATAATATTCATTTATAACTCCATAAAACGAAATTATGCAGCAACCTTCGCCCCCACAGTCAAAAAAGGCTTTTGGGGGAGCCCCCTCAACGGATCTAACCCGGACAAATTTCCTGTTTTGTAGCTGAGTTGTCTGGCCACAGCGATGATAGCATATATTTTGAAAAATTTGTCAACCAACCGACCATGCCCTTTTGTCCTTGCCCCCTGCGCGGAGTCCGGTCGGCGGCCCCCTGGACACGTAGCAAGCTTACCCATATTTACCTCGGGTGCCACCTTTGCATGTCGTGGCGGGGCCGTGGTGGGCCTTCAGCGTCATAGATTTATCGTGCCGGGGGGGGTCTGGGGGCGCATTTCAGGGTGCCCGGTGCTCCCGGCGGGCGAGGTCGGATAGCGAAGGGCGATAGACCGATTGAGAGGCCCCATGGCTCTCCATTATCGGGCGTTGCTGGCCTGAGCTCCTTAAGCTCAGCAGCATTTGGGTATCTGGGTTCTAAGGGTGTGATGCGTATAAAATTCAGAGAAAATTAATTTTACAGCGAAATTTATGGTACTATGCCGTCGCTGAGAGGAGTCGGCTTAGGGAATGGCCCCTTTGGGAGATTCTCACCGAAGCAAAGAGGTCCCCAAAACCGTTTTTTTGACTGCGGTAGTCAAGGCTGCCGCATAATCTCAGATTATATTTCAGGTTAGAAAACAATTTGACGAATCTTCTGCTCTATTTCCAGCCAACCAACAAAAGAGATACTTATGAACGAAAAAGACCCTAACTTAGACATTCCCTTCTCTCCCGGAGATTGGGTGATTGACCGAAATAATCCTGCACAGCCTGGGCAGTACACCGGCAATTGGCACATGGCTGGACCTCACATCATGGTGCAGCTGGTCTACCCCAGCGGCGGCACTGGTTCTCGTCCGCTGGCTTACTTAGAGGCTATGCGGAAAAAGAGACCAGGGCCGATAGAAGAGCGTCTGCCCGACGGACTTTTCGGAAAGGTCCGAGATCTTCAACGGCTGATTACTTACGAAAAGCTCAAGGGAACCCTCCATGAGGTGATCTACGGGATGGAGGCGGCTCAAATCGATTTCTACCCCTACCAGTACAAACCAGTGCTCAAATTCATCAATTCCCCGACAGAGAGGTTGATCATCGCCGATGAGGTCGGTCTCGGAAAAACGATTGAGTCTGCCCTGATCTGGATAGAGCTCCAGGCGAGGCGCCAGGCGAAAAGACTGCTGGTCGTCTGCCCCAAGACTCTTGCGGAAAAGTGGCGCGAAGAACTCCGCAGCAAATTCAACCTGGATGCCAAAATCGTGGGATTCTTAGATATAGAAAGAGAAATCAAGGAATTGAAGAGTATGGGCCCGGGCCAGCCCTTCGTTTTGATTGCTACGTATACAGGGTTACGTCCCCCGAAAGCTGAATTGCGGCTGTTGGACCATCCACCGGATGTGGAGCCACCTGGGTCTGCAAAAACATCCTTTCTCCGCGAACTTCGTCATTGGTCCCTGGGTTATGAACCCTTCGACATGGTGATCTTCGATGAAGCGCATTACATGCGGACACCGGCATCAGCGACCTTTCATCTCGGGGAAGCTCTTGCGGCGAGCGCAGGTGCTGTCCTGTGCGTGTCAGCCACGCCCGTCAACAACAGTAACACCGACCTCCATAGCCTGCTTCGCCTGATCGACGAGAGCTTCTTTGAGACGCAAGGTATGTTCGAGGAACTGCTTGAAGCAAATCGTCCGGCGGTTCAAGCCGGGAACGCCTTGACCCGGGTTCCGCTGGATAAATCATTACTGGGAGCAGCAGCCGAAGGCATGGGTAACAGCCGCTTCATCAGCCAATCGCCTTTGTTCAAGCAGTTTCTCGAGAAGCTGGAACTCCTGGACCCCACTGACAAACCGCAGCTGGCTAAGTGCCAGGATCTCGCAGAGAAGCTGAACCTCTTAGGCAGTTATGTGAATCGGACACGAAGAGTACAGGTCAAAGAAAATCGTCCTTTACGAGTTCCGCTCGTCCTGACGGTCGAGTATTCCCCTGAAGAAATGCTGCTTTATAAAACCATCCTTGACATCGTCCGTCGCCGATGTCTTCTCGATAGCCGCCCATTCCATGTTTTTCAGGCGATCGGCCTGCAACTTAGGTCTGCAAGCTGTCTTCCGGTTATGGCCCAGGAACTCCGGGATGGGCGATTCGGTGATCCAGAAGAGCTCTACGACGAAGCAATGGGCGAAGAAGTCTTTGGGGATCTTTTGGATGAGAACCTCCAGGAGGAGCTGGGAGTCACGGGCATTACACAACTCCTCGCTTATGATTTTGAGAAAAATGACAGCAAATATAAAGAACTACGGCGGATGCTTCTGAAAATCCTGCCGGAGGAGAAGGTCATCATCTTTGCATACTATCGCCCAACATTAGCATACTTGAGACACCGTCTCGAAGCAGATGGAGTAAATTTGACCATGATTCATGGCGGCGTCCAAAGTGAACAGCGATGGGTGGAGCTGGATCGATTCAGGGATCCACAAGGCCCCCGTGTTTTGCTGTCCTCAGAAGTTGGCAGCGAGGGTATCGATCTGCAGTTCTGTCGAGTGATTGCCAATTATGACCTACCTTGGAACCCGATGCGCGTAGAACAGCGAATAGGCCGTATTGATCGAGTCGGTCAGCGGGCAAACAGGCTATCAATCGTCAACTTCAAGGTCAAAAATACAATAGAGGAGCGCGTCTACGACCGGCTGCATTCCAAGCTCGAGCGTTTCGCCAACAGTCTTGGGGATTTGGAGGCAATTATCGGAAAGGAAGTGCAACAGCTCACAGTTGGACTTCTGAGCAAGGATCTTACGCCGGAAGAGGAAGCAAGGTTGATCGAGGCATCCGAGCAGGCGATTGAGCAACGATTGATCCAAATCCAGGCACTGGAAGAATCGGGCGATGCTATGATCGCTCACTCGGATTATATCCAGCAAAAGATTGAGGAAGACCGGGAAAAAGGACGATATATCAAACCGGAGGAACTGGAGGATTACCTGACCGACTTTTTCCAGCGTGAATTTCAGGGTTGTGAGCTGAACTTCAGCACACCGGTTGATGGTTGCATTCGAGTGAAGCTGACGTTCGAGGCGTACTCTTCGCTTTCCGATTTTATCCGGGATGATCGCTCACTGATTGCTCGTCCACTCAGGCAAAAGGAATTCACTATCACCTTCAGGAACGAGGTTGCCCAGCGCTTGCCGGCCCAATATCGTCGAGTCGTCAATTTCGTTAACCACCTCTCGCCCCTCATCCGTTGGATTACCCAGATGAACCGAGAGAGATCACATACCCTCTACGACTTATCAGTTCTTCAAATTACTCATCCCAATCTCCCGAAGGGAGATTACTGCTACTGGATCGAGCGCTGGAAGCTGAAGGGATTGTCCACACGTGAATGCCTCGCCTATGGCATCCGGTCTTTATCGGATGGAAGGAGCTATTCAGCTAATTCGTCGGAAGATATTATCCAGCACCTTCTCCGCAATGGCAGGGATTGGGATTACGCGAACTTCGATCAGGGGGCACTTCAGGATGCATGCAAGAATTTAAAGCGGGATTTTTCAGGCCGTTTCTCTTCTGCTGTTATAGACTTCGAGGCAGAGAACACTACAATTTATCAGATTAAGGTACAGCGGGTTCAAGGCTTCTTCGACCGACGTATTGCCCAGGATGAGCAGCGTATACGTACTTTGCGTGAGGCGGGAAGAGATCCCCGCGTTATCAGGGCGAGCGAAGGCAGGCTCCAGGCAGCTATCAGGAACAGGGAACAGCGCCTTGCTGAACTGAAAACAAAGGCACAGATAGACATGGAACAGATGCAAGTGGGAGCAGGCGTCTTCCGGGTTACAGGCCAGTAGCATCGAAAAGGGGTGAAGTTATGAGCAAATTCTCGATGTTGATCCGGAACATCAAGGAGAAGATCTTTGGCAAGGAGCATGAGCAGCCGTCAACTGAAGCCGAACCGTCAAAACCAGAAGAAGTCGGGGAAAGCTTCCCATATGGACCTGAACGGAAACCGGATGTTCCTGTTAAACAATCCAAACCAAAGGGAGCGGAAGAACAAGGATCGACTGACACCGGCCAGCAGAAAATCCGTGTTACTGATTCCCCAGCGCCCCCGAAGGAAGCTAAAAAACCTGTGGTTAAGACATCACCTCTAACCACCTCAGCTTTAAAAAGACAACAGCCATATTTCCTCCAGGTCGGCTTCGATTTCGGCACATCCTTTTCCAAGTGCGTCTGCCGAGACGTTATGACCGACAAAGCATGGGTCCATATCCCGTCAAATTTTAAAGGGCAAGAACTTCCATTTCTGATTCCGAGCGTTTTGATATTCAGAGATAGAAAGCTTAAGTATGTTCAAGAACAAGGTGCCCATTATCCTGAGGGGGGCCTGTATCACCTAAAACAGGCGCTCGTGAAGGTTGCTTTAGCCCAGTTGGATGATCCTGTGCTGGCGCCATACATACGCGCTTGGGAACGATCTGATGATGGTCACCTGTCTAATTTCATTGAATCATGCGCAGTCTATTTCCTGGCTGGTGCACTTGGCACGGTCCGGAAGCAGATAAGGCAGAAAATGCCTGATTTCGGTGGCCACCCTGATGATTACATGGCTGTGAACCTATCAGTCCCTGTCGCGGATGCGGAGAAACCCAATATCAATAGACTTTTTCATGCGATTCTCTGCGAGGCTTGGAGCCTGGCCGATAGTATCCCGGGACATCCGTCAATAGATCTGAAGGAATTGGAAGCGCTGCGGAAACAAAATCTTATGGCACAGGAGCCATCAGTAAGCGAGGCCTGCTTCATTTACCCGGAAGTGAGTGCCAATGTTCAAGGCTTTGTGCGTTCCCGGGTTTCACGCCCGGGGACGTATCTGTTCTCCGATACAGGTGCCGGAACTGTTGACCAAAGCACGTTTATTTTCTTTCACAAGCCCGATAATACGAAATATCTTAATTTCCTGCATGGCAACGTATTGCCATGCGGATCTAGCCATATCGAGTTTTTAGCCGCAGAGATTAGCGGCAAAAAAGACCGTCAGACTCTTGAGATGTTCCGAGAAAAGAAAGAAAGAGGAGATACGGACTCAGAGTTAGTGGAAGCGAAGACCAGGGTGGGGGAGCAATTGGTCCGAGGGACTACAGCCACTCTTGCCTACACAAGGGACCAATTGCCCGTTAGGAATCAATTCGAAAGAATACGAGTGATTTTTGGAGGTGGAGGTCATTGTGAACATCCCTATAAAAGATCTGTCTTGGAGGCTAGAAGATCAGATGTTTTGGGATTACCAATTCCGGAAGATCTTGATCTCGGTAAATCACAAAGCCGATGGATGAGCCGCCTGACTGTGGCATATGGGCTCTCTTTCATAAAAAAAGATCTTATTAAATTTTATTATCCCAGAGATAATGAACCCCCAGAACCAGATGATTTCGGGCCAAGGTACAGGGAAATTCCTGACCCGATAAGCAAGGATGAATGTTGAAGACAATATTGCGCAGAAATCCCCTCATTTCAATTGTAATAGTCAAGATTTAATCTGACATTTCTGGTAAATTGAACATCTCAAAATCAGGAGGGAATGTCAGATGACCACCGAACAAAAGATTATCAAGAACAAACTTGGGTTGCTCAGGCTCGCTGAAATGCTGGGAAACGTTTCTCAGGCATGCAAGGTGATCGGCTATTCCCGGGATAGCTTTTATCGCTTCAAGGAACTCTACGATACGGGTGGGGAACTTGCCCTTCAGGAGATCAGCCGCAAGAAACCCATCCTGAAGAATCGAGTGGAAGAGCAGGTTGAGAAAGCCGTGCTCGAATTTGCCATTGAGAAACCCGCCCATGGCCAACTGCGGGTATCCAACGAACTGAAAAAGAAAGGGGTTTTTGTCTCCCCTGGTGGGGTAAGGTCCATCTGGCTGCGGCATGACCTGGAAACTTTCCGCAAGCGACTTAAAGCCTTGGAAGCCAAAATGGCTCAAGAGCATTTAATCCTGTCGGAAGAGCAACTGCGAGTTTTGGAAAAGGCCAGGGTAGAGAAGGAAGCCTGGGGTGAAATTGAGACACATCATCCCGGCTACCTGGGGTCCCAAGATACCTACTATGTGGGCACTCTGAAGGGCGTGGGACGAATTTACCAGCAGACTTTTATCGATACCTATTGCAAGGTGGCTTTTGCGAAGCTATACGACCGCAAGAATGCCTTGGTAGCGGCGGATTTCCTCAACGACCGGATAATCCCCTGGTACGACGAGCATGATGTCCGGCTTCTCCGTATCCTGACTGACCGGGGCACCGAATATTGCGGTAACCGGGAACACCACGAATATCAACTTTACCTGGCCATCGAAGATATCGACCATTCCAAGACCCAGGCACAGTCTCCCCAGACCAACGGCATCTGTGAGCGGTTCCACCGCACCATTCAAAACGAATTTTATGCCGTGGCGTTCCGAAAAAAAATCTACCCCAACTTGGAGGAATTGCAGGAGGATCTGGACCTGTGGATTACGGAGTATAACGAAGAGCGCACCCATTCCGGGAAATACTGTTTTGGCAAAACCCCTTTACAAACTTTCCTGGATGCGAGATATCTGGCAGATGAGAAGATGCTCGATAGGCTTCAACCTTTAACCGCGTCTTTGTCAGTTAATTCTTAACCGTCAGATCAAGTCTCGTCTATTACATTTCAATCTAGGATGGCTCAAGTCTGGAGATCCTATCGGAGCATAGCGTAGCCAGGATCTCTGGGCATCACCTCTATGGTCTCGGGTACGGGTGGTCTATTACCCAATGCACTGTGAGGCCTTACCGTATTGTATTCCCACCGCCGGCGCTCTATCATGATCTGGGCATCCCTCAGTGTGTAGAAAATTTCCCCGTTGAGCAACTCATCACGCAGTTTCTCATTGAAGCGCTCGTTGTAACCGTTCTCCCAAGGACTGCCATGTTCAATGTAGAGCGATTTAATTAGTCAAGTAGGCTCGTTCTCGTTCACCAGCTCCATCTCGACCAGGAATCGAGAGGGCTGTTTACGCCAACCTCGGTAACTTTTCGCGCGGCTGAGCACGAGGCACTCTTTGGTGCGGGTAATCGCAACGAAGCAATTGCGCCGCTCTTCCTCCATTTCTGGACTGCTGTCGCCCTTTTGCCTGCTTTGAAATGAGGGCATAACATCCTCTGCGAGGCCGATCACATAGACGCAGTCGAACTCCCTTCCTTTCGCCCCGTGTATTGTCATCAGCGTGACGGTATCGGGTTTAGGAGTGGGCTCTTTTGACCGCAACTGCAGTTCCTGCAAAAACTGGTCAAGCGACGCATTTTTCCCGATGTGGCCAGCTATATCCCGACTCAATTCGCGCCAGGCGACCAAATCCTCTGCAAGGTCAGAATCAGCATCAGGTCCAGTAAGTTCCTCCCCATGTTTCCTAAGAATTACATCGACTGCCGATTTAATGGCCGAAGGATCATTGGCTGAATGAGAAAGCAGCTTCAAGAGATCAGTCTGAGCTGGTTTAAGTCCTTGAGCGCTTACCGCATCCAGCCAAGTGACGAAGTAGCTCCGCCCCGTTATTTCAGCATCTGTGATCACCTGTTCCACCGAAACGGCGCTCTCCGCCATTCGGTTAAACGCCTCAGCCAGCACCGTGAGATTGCGGCGATCAAGGGGGCGCGCAAGTTGCCGGAGAGCGGCAACAAGCCACCGGAATTCCGCAGAAAGAAAGTCATCCCGGCGTTGTGCGATAAATGATTGCACTTGGAATTCATGCAGTGTCCTGTTCATACGTTCTAAGAGAGCCTTCGTCCGCGCCAGAACTGTCGTCTGTCCCCAAAGGGGACGTCCACACCTAGCAATCTCATCACTAATTCCGGCCGCTTCCTCTTCGTCCGTATCGAACACTCGAAGCTGAATGTGCTCTAAGGGCGGATATTTCATCTCTGTTTTGCCAGCAATAAGAGGTTTTTTTGTGCTCGTCCGCTGTGCATTATATACGACAAGACGGTTGGCAGCTTCAACGATTGCGGCCGGACAACGATAGTTGGTTGGCAACTGGATCAACTGAGCGGAAAAATCAGTTAAGAAGGACTGTATTTGCTTATAGCTCGCACCGTTCCACTCATAAATGATCTGATCATCGTCAGCCACCGCGAATAGATTATAAAATCCATCCCCGGCCAATGTGCGCACAAGCTTGTATTGTGCGCTGTTGGTGTCCTGAAATTCATCAATGAGCCAGTAAGGATGCGACCTTCGATACCTCGCAGCAATCGCGGGAAAGGTCTTCACAAGACGGTAAGCTTCAAAAATCAAGGAATTGAAGTCCAAAGCATTGATGTGCCGCAGCTCCTGCTCGTAGAGCTGATATGTCGTCGCAACCCTTTGAGGGTCTTCCATGCGCGCCAGCGCGGCCTCGGCTGCCGCCGGCTCAATGAGCTTTGACTTCATGCGGTCAATAAGGGCTAAGTATTTGACATCCTCAAGACTTGCCGTTTTCCCTTCTGAGAGTGCGCGTCTTAAAGCATCTTCCAGCACCGCGCGACGATCATTGTCCGCTGAGTAAATTGCGAAGTCCGGGTTGATTCCGATATGAACGCCATGTTGTCGCAAAATCTGCGCGCAGAAGCTGTGGAAAGTGCCTATGTTGGCCCGTTCTTCGAGGCCCGGAACAAATGCCGCGACCCGGCCTTGCATTTCATCGGCGGCCTTGTTGGTAAAGGTCAACGCCAGGACCCGGAAATTCTGTTCTTTTGAGGCATCCAGCAAACGAGCGATGCGGCAGGTAAGTACCTGCGTTTTCCCTGAACCTGGGCCCGCGAGAACCAGCAGAGGCCCCTGATCCCATTCCACGGCCTGCCGCTGGATCTCCGTCAATTTCTCTAAGCCAGCCTCAAGCGGGTTGACCATCATGTAAGACCTCTCAGCCCTGTAATGGCATCTCGGAAGGCTTGCGGCATCCGTTGGGCAATTGTCACATCCGCAGCAATAACCGCCGCGAGTTGCGCAGCATAGAGCGTCTTGTTATCGCTGAGACGCCTTTCCAGTGTTGCCTGATCAATCGTCAGGGCATCTGTTTCGCCAATACTGTGGAGAACAGCCCGAAGCTCCGGTTCCAGGCCATCCGCTAAGAGCTGTTGTTCCAAGTTCCCCGCTGGCAACGTCTTGCATCGCTGGGCTACGAACGCCGCGTCGAAGTCGCGCGCAGTGATCGCCCGCACGTAACCATGACCGGCATTATCACCGTCCAGAACTGCCAGCCAAGGAATTCCAAGCGCTCTTGCCAGCGCTGCAAAGGTCGCCGGGTTCCCGTTATTCACAGCATCAATCACTGAGACCCCGTGTTCGTCAAGATCGTAGCCTATTGCTCGCGCAAGGGCATGAACAATCAGATACTCGCCCTGCCCCTCGACAATCAGCCAGCGGCGCGCAAAGAATATTTCGCCGCGAATGCGGCGGGCGAATGTTTCTAGTTTGCGCAGCTCGTCGTCGGGTATGTACAAAAGGGACTTGTCCCGTAAATCGCGCAGGACTCCATGGATCACAGCCCTATCAGGATGGGTCCCATAGCATGTGAGCAAGTCCCGGTAGAGCGCCCCTTCGAGCTTGCCTCTAACAGTGATCATTTTTGCCGCTCGGTCGTAGATGAGAAGGCCGCCCGACCTTGCCACCAGATTATCCAAGGCAAGCACATGCGGCACCTGAGCTGAAAAACTAGGAGGAAGCCACTGTATCTCGGTTCCGTTCTCCGTCAGGCGTACCAATCGGAGGTCCCGGAACGGCACATACTGCACAAAGTAAGGCGAATGCGTTGTGATGATTTTCTGTCCTGGCAGTGCGTTGACGTGTGTCAATAACGTCCGCGCCGCCTGCGGGTGCAAGTGAGTTTCAGGCTCTTCAAGGGCAAGTACAGGCGTACTCTCCGCCTCGTATAGCTCAGACAGCAGATGTTCCACGAAAGCTTGAAACAGGAAAATTACCGAAAGACTCTGAACGCCCTGCCCTTGTCTCTGCAGCGGGAGCCAAGGCCAGTCTGGCTCGTTCCGTAAGATGATTTCGGCCTTTGAAAGAAGGTCCCATGATTTCAGAGGGACCAGCCGGAGATCAACGCCACCATCCTGGTCACGTGCCGCCACGCGCGTTGCGCCGGAGAGAGTTCTCGCAATATTCGTCAGCCGTGGATCAGCACGCAATAGTTTGGTGTTCAAGAGATCAAGTACCTTTTGAACGCGGCCCTCCAGTGCCGAAGGGATCTCCATAGCCTTCAGAAGCCGTCCCCAAAACTGCGACCGTGACGTGAACTCATCTGAGGCGTCCCGCAGAGCCCCCAGATAGAAGATGGGAATATACTGCCAAAAGCGTTCCAGGTTCAGTCTCCGGGCAGAACCTCCAGAGAGCGGTTGGCGTGCTGCATTAAGAAATGCCCACTGAGGCTGAAAGCATTTATCTGTGGTGCTCCAGGCACAGCTCACATGAAGCGTGATTGCGCTTTTCCCTGTTACAGGGTCAGATTGAACAATTGCATCGAGAGCTTGCTGTACTTCATCCGGCCAGTCGCCGGGAGCTTCCTCTTCAGCGCGCAGTTCGATCGAAACACCCGGCGATGTCTTTGGATCGTCATTCTCTCTGGCGAGATGAACATCGTATTCCGTGAAGCCAGTGCCGCGCTGCCCCCAGCGGCGCGTAAGGGCTATCCGCAAAGCATCAAGAATGGCTGTCTTTCCGGCGTTGTTCGGGCCGATCAATACGGTCGTGTCACCAAGCTCCATGTCGAGCTTCTTGATAGAACGGAAATTTTCGATCCGCAGCGCCGTGATCCTCATCGGGCTCCCCTCGCGCTGGCTCTGTTCGCGACTCCACTCCCGAGATCCGTAAGACGAGATGTAGTTCTCGCCCTCGGGCCACTTTTAACTTCGTCTGAGTCAAAATGATCGGCCATTAGCCCCTTATTCCTTCTCGAAGCCGCTATTGCCTGTGAACTTCAGTGTTCTGCTATTCTCCGTGACCGTCCGCACGACATTGTCGGGAGCGCCTCCGGGGATCTCAGCTTCAATTTCCAGGGTCACCCGCACCGATGATCCCACGAGCCCGGCAAGATGGGTGATAACTTCGTCCGCAATCTTGCTGGCATCGCGTCCGACCCGGGCAGAATCAAGAATCACGGTGCCATGATAGCGTTTAGGTTTAGGCGGCTGGGTTGGCTCTGGGGTCGGAGGAGTCGGTGGTCTCGGCCTTTCGTCGCCTGTTTCTGGGCCGTCAGGTTTAGGCGGAGAGGTCTCCTGGTCGACCTGACGTCGAGCTACCTCAGACCTCACGAGCAGGCCGGAGTCGTCACCGGTGACGTTAATGTTCTCCCCGCACCGCAGCCCGCGATAACGGCCGGCAGATTCGTCGTAGCTTTCAGCATAGGCAAAGGCATCCTGCTCCCACGTCAAGAGCGTCAGCCCGGCGCTGATAGCCTTCAGGAGCACTGCGCTGGTCTGTAAGCGAGGCAGGTAGAGGTAGCGACCAAAGTCTTCGATGAGTTGCCGGATGGCCACATGGTTTCCTCGCCACAAGGGCACCCGGTCTAATTCCATGCGGAGGCGGGAGGCGGCAAAGCTGACCACCAGCAGTTCATCATTTCTGAGTTTCTTACTGGCGCGCGGGGCCAGCGAGTCGCCCCCTGACAGGCGGATAGTCTGCCAGGTGACCGGGGCTTGCGGGGTTTCCTGGGTGGGCACCAGCAACCACTGGTACGTTTCGGGGAGCCTGGCCGTCACCGTGCCGTCCGCAGCTGTCTTCTGCGTCTCGGCCTGCTTGACCTGGTTTGGGTCAAGATTAAGGGTATCTTTTTCAACCAGGATGGATTCCCACGCCAGGAACTTCCGCACCGCCTCGTCCAGATCCTGCAGCCGCGTCTTGTCGGCAGCCAGGAACGCGAAGGTGTTGCGGTATAAGCGGGGCGCAGAACCACGGTTCTCGAAAATGGCCTTGGCCGCCTTCTCCGCGGCGCTGTCCGCTTCTCTGCTATGTGGGTGCTCGATCCCCAGGACGACCAATCGCGCCTCCAGGTCATCCGGCACGTCGGCACTTGAGCTCGGCACCGGATGGACGCGACTGAAGTCGCCCATGTTGCGCAGGTCCGCTCGCAGGCGCTTGTTGATCTCCTGTACCACTTTGTCGGGGTCCCGCAAAAGCTGCTCAGCCCGGTCCTCGGCGAGCTTCGTTACCGTGGGCTGGGTCGAATACCAGTAGCGGGGGCCGTCCTGATACAGGTAGGTGGCCGCTGCCGCCAGCCGGCGCAGAGCGTCGCCAAACACAGCCGGGGACTCCCCGGGCATGACGCAGCCCAGCTTTACGCGCCGGTCCTCGATGCCCCGGTTGGCCACCGTCGGCGTAGGTGCAGAGCCCAAATAAATGGTGCGGGCCACGCGTCGGCTGGCCGCATATTTGCCCAGGTTGGGAACCTCGCCGTCGAGCCGCAGCGGCAGGGAGTTAGGGCCATCAATATCCTTCTCCAGGATCGGCACCCAGTTGTCCGAAAGATAGCGGGTGAGCTCGAATTGCACCCGAGGGTCGTCAATGGGGATGTTCGCCGGCAGGATCAGCGGGTTCTTGTCACCCTTCTCCCACAAGCTATGGATGACGGCGGCCATCAGACGCAGCACCCCCCGGGTGCGCTGGAACTTAGCCAAGGTGGACCAGTCGGTGTAGAGACGGTCAAAAATTTCCGGATGGATGGGATAGGCAGCCTTGAGCCGGTTTTCGTAATCGGCATCGCGGCATTCGGGCGGAAACTCCTGGTGCTGGGTTCGGTAAAGCTCGGCGAATGATCGGGCTACGACGTCTCGGTCCTTGAACTGTGCCTGGTCGGCCAGGGGCTCGAATAGTCGCCGCCGCACAATCTCGAAGCCCTCCTCTGCGCTTGCCGGCCGCCACGAGGACTCCACCCGAGCCACGACATTGCGCAGCCGGTCCAGGGCTTCCCGTCCTCTAAGTCCCCCCACCTCCACATCATCCGCCTGGCTGTGGGGTGAGCCCGTGGTATCCGAGGCCGGCAGACTGATCACCAACAGGCAGTTATTCACATCTTTGGCCGATTCGGTGAGCACCTGGGCGAAGGTAAATTGCGTCTCAAAGCTGCCGGCGGGCAGGTCCCCCTGGTCGTGAAGTTGGCGGGCGTAGGCTACCCACTCATCAATGAGGATCAAACACGGGCCGTAGGCATTGAAGAGTTCCCGCAGTACGTCCCCGGGACTCGTGGCCTTCTCGTCGTCGGCGCGGACGCGCTCGAAAGCCTCCCTGCCGCCCAGCTGCCAGGCCAGCTCCCCCCACAAGGTGCATACTGTGGTGCCATCAGGTTTCGTCACCGGATTTCCGGGCGAAATCTTGTTGCCCACCAGGATCACCCGTCTGACGGTGGGCAGCTCCTGGGTGTCCGCTTCCTGGAGTACCGCGTCGATGCCGGCCAGCTCGCTCAGGCTTGTGCCCGAGAAGAGATGGTAGAGCGCCAACATGGAGTGGGTCTTGCCGCCACCGAAGTTGGTCTGCAACTGCACCACCGGGTCTCCGCCTGTACCGGTGAGGCGATGTACCGCCCCCACCAGCATACGCTTCAGGCTGTCGGTGAGGTAAGTGCGGCGGAAAAACTCCACCGGGTTCCGATATTCATCCGTCCCTTCGCCCAGATGCACCTGCCAGAGGTCCGCAGCGAACTCGGCCTGCTGGTAGCGGCCGCTGGCCACGTCCTTGTGCGGCGTCACCACTTCCCGCCAGGGCTTGAGATGGGCTGCGGCCGCGCCCTCGATGGCGGTGCCCGCAGTCTTGCGCTTTTCGCTCCGCACCTGCTCATCGAAGCGCAGGCGCAAGAGCTCCATCTTCATCTTTTCGATCTCGTCCGCCTGCGGCGCCGAGACCGCGGTGAGGAGGCGCCCTGCCGAGTCTAGCCCCCGGTAGGCGTCGTCGCTGGAAAAAGTCTGCTGGTGGGCCCACTTGTTGCGCACCTCCCGTAGCTCGTTCACCAGGCTGCGCTCGGCCGGACCCAGGGTACGGCGAAAGACGTCGTTCCAGGCCTCCCACATGAGCTTCAGGAGCCCCGCCGCGTCAAACTCGCCAATGGCCCTCTTGGTTAACAGACGATCATCCCTCAGGAAGCGCGCCGCTTCCGCCAGGGATTGTCCCTTATAAGCGTTCCTAAATTCGCGCTCCACAAAAGGACCGATTCCCTGCTTGAGGAGGTCCATCGCCTTTCCCACTCGTTCGTGATTGGTGATGGCCATGTGTTACTCCTGGTCGAACATTTGGGGCTGCCGCATGGGCGCGACGCCGGGTTCACGCGCCAGGCGGGTGATCTCGGGCCAACTCTGCACCAGGGCGTTGTACGAAAACGCTTCCTGAGCCCGCTTCCTACGCTCGCACACGGTGTAGAGGCGGTAGGCCAGTTCCCGGGCCAACTCCGCTTTAGTGCCGAGCTGCGCCACCAGCGCGGCCGCAGCAGGTTCGCCCCCAGCTTCCTGGATGCGGATCAAATGGTGCACCATTTCCCACGCTGTGAGGCGCAAGTCGGTGGCCGGGTCCCAGTCCCCGGGTAATTCGCTGGGCTTAAGCAGGCGCACCTTGCCCCCCTTGGAGGCGAGAATGCCGGCCCCAACCATTCCGCCAACGCTGGTGTTTTTGGCCTTGGAGAGAGTCTCGGCCACGCCGAACTCACCTTCTGCGAAGCCCCACTGCTCGAACCACGCCACAGCCCAACGGCTATCCGCGTCGAAGTCGCCCTCCTGCTCGGCCAGGACCTCGTCCAGAGTCTGGTTGATGAGGGCCAGGGCTTCCCGCACCGAAACCGGCTTCCCTGAGGCGTCCAGCACCTGGGCATAGCGGGTATAGACCGCCATACCGGGGCCGATGGCCGCCTGGGCCAGGTCCACCGGGGCGATGTTGCCGCGTTGAAGATGCTTGAGCGCCTCGGGAAGCTCGACCTTGAGCGCGGTGACGAACTCGCGGCGCGTGGCGGCGGGCGCATCGGCTGCCCGCGGGCGGCAGACGAGAATGATGCTGGAGGCGAGGGCGTTGCTGCCGAGGCTCACAGAGCGCACAGCACGTTCTGTTCTCATGGGCCAAGTGCCGCTGAGAACGAAACCCGCCCGAATCACTGCATCCAGAAAAGTCTCCCAACCTGTGCTGGCGGTCCCGTTGGCGCCGTCGCTCTCCGACTGCTTGAAGGCGTAATAGATGGTGACCGGGAATGCCGGGTGCACCTGCTCGGCCAGCCGGTGAATTGCCTGCGTCATGCCGTCGAGAAAGAAGACTTCCGCCTTCTCCTTGCTCCCGTGGCGGTAAGGCGTGGCCACCAGTTCCTCGGCCTTCGGCACGGATAGCGTAGCGAAGAGGTCGGGAAATACAGGCTTCAGCGAGCGACGGAGCCAGACGTAGAAGAAATCTGAGAGGTCGGCGTAGCCTATGTTGTCGTAGTAGGGCGGATCTGTGGAGACAACTTTGCCTGATGAAACATCTTGGCTCGCCGCATCTGCCTGAAGCGCGTAGCCGACAGGGCCAGTACAGAGGCTTACTGATGCCTCAACCGAGGACACAACCGTTGAGAACCATGACCCCACCCTCGAAAATGGGGAGAGTTCGACGAAGTCCCAATTCATTGGGATAGCCTGCCGAGCAAAGAGCGCTCTGACGTTCTGGTTTGTGTTGTTCCAGCTGCACAGTGAGTTCGACAGATCGCTCCATCGTGAAGTCGCCATTGCGAGATATACTGTAACTGCATCCGCATACGCTGGCGCGCCGGTGCCGCCAGCGTCGAGGCCGCGGTCATCGTCGGGCAGGCCGGCGGCGAGGGCGTCCCTCTTCACCCGATTGCGCGCTTCCTGCACCAGGTCGGAAAAGCTCGTCAGCGCCACGAGTTGGCGCGGGGTGAAGAGGTCACACCACCTTGTCATCCCATATTCTTGGATGCGAAATCCGAGAGCCTTTTTGGGAAGATCGGTTTCCGGTACATCCTGCGCTTGCGCACTTAGGGCAATGGCTTCCATCTTTGGGGTTGGTGACAGATAAACACGCCCGCGCTCACCCTCGGCAACGATAGCCATCAATCGTACGCCTAAGCCCCTCTGCTTTGCTTCTGTCCTAATGTAGTCAAACGGTATGGGCGTTCCTGATATTAGGCAGAGGAAACTGCTGCCGCTGCTGCCGGATTTCGTGCCACGCTTCGCCGCCCCCGCATCCCTGGGCTTGCCCACCCTCACCGTGAAACGGTAGCCATCACCCTCGATTACCGGCTGGACATAGACCTCCTTGCCCGCCTTGGTGGAGAGCATGAAGGTGGAGGCCAGGGGCACGTCCACCTGGGCAAAAGCCGGGTTGGGGCTTTTCACTGTCCTCGCCCAGAGCCAGGCGATGACGGTCAGCTTCTTGTCGACATAGCGCTTCAGGTCAGGTCTCTCCCTGACCATTTCCACCGTGATCTCGACTTTGGGGTAGAGGTGGCCGATGCGCTTTTCAGCTTGATCTCGCATCCACTGGCCGTAGTAGCGCACGTCCTCGGCCAGCCCTTGCGCCCCCCGCCACTCGGGCTCTATCAGGTTCTTGTCTTTGCGCGACTCGGGGGTCACCGGCGGACGCCCAGCGAACTTCGGCGGGATCTCGATCATGGCCTTGTTGATGAGCACTGCCACTGGGTTCAGGTCGCTGGCATAGGCCTCCAGCCCCAAGCGCTGGGCCTCCAGGGGCAGCGCCCCACCGCCCGCAAAGGGGTCGTGAAAAGCGGGGAGCTTGTCCCGATCGAATAGTTCCTTGGCCTGTGGGTGATCAACGTTCTCGGCACAGGCTGCCCGCCAACTCTGCCAGATCTCGGCCCGGGCCCGCTCCAGCACTGCCTCGTTCGTGGTGTTTTCCCACTTAACAAGGTCTTCGATGATGCGGAACAGCCGCTGACGCTCCTTCTCCTGCGCCTTCTCGTCCTTATAAATATCCGGGTGCGCCGAAGGATCGTCCACCATCTGGGCGAAGATCACCGCGCGGGCTGCAGCCAGAGGCCGCCTGGCCCACCAAATGTGTATGGAGCGAGGGTGGCTGCGAGTGAACGGCTGTTTCTCCAGCGCCGAGGCACTGTTGATCGCCACCAACGGCAGGGCGACCTCTATGAGCTTTTTCTTGGGGGTCATTTTATATCTCGTTCCTTTTTTCAACCGTGACTTTCCAGCAAAAGATCCGCCTCTTCCCAGGCCCTATCCTTCAGAGCAGAGCCAGCGCCAAACCAAGCGCTGTCGAGTCTTTCTCCAGCAGTTTTGCCCCTTACGTGGTCGGTATAATAAGTTACTGCGTTCACGGCTCCCCAGAGAGTTTCTTTTGTGGTGGACAGGTCCTGGCCTGGCGCTGAACTTAAGAGCGCCATGATGGTCTCATGCTCACGTTGTGCCCTACGCGAAAGTGGCTTGTCATCTTTCTGGCCTAATACCGCTCCAATGAATGTGGAGGCTTCTGCTTCTTTCATATGTTGCGCAGCCATTTTCCTGACCTGGGCCATGAACGCTTGCCAAGCCTTGTCGATCAAGCCCAATTTGTCCTTTATCTTTTCTGGGTCAAAGAAATAATTGTGAGGTATCTTTATATGTCGACGCTTTTCGGTCTTAATGTCCTCCATGGCAAAAAATAGGGTGTTCTGGCATACGACTCGGATGCTCGTAAATGTTGCGGTAGTAGCAAGACTCTTATCGCAAGATGTAGCCAACAGGACGTAACCGGCAAGTTTGTCTCCCCCGTTTCCATCAGCTGTTCCAATCTTCCCGGTTCTCGCCAGCGCCCAGACTTTGCGTCCGCCATTCAGCGCACCGGCAGTTTCGAGGGCATACCCGTAATCACTGACCAAGTCGCGGTAGAACTCAAGAACTTCCTTGGGCTGGACAATGTGGTAGTCGCCTGAAACAATTGATAGGGCCGTGCCCGTATCGCTGCGAGCAAGGACAAAGCGATCGTCCATTGTCCTTAGCTTTCCGTCCACGAGATACTGGACCGGCAACCTCTTAAGGTTCCAATCAAGCTGGGCTTCTCTAAGCCATACATCAATTGGTTGGCCCTCAGGTAACTTCTGACCGAGTCCATGCCAAGGCGTTTCCCCAACATAGGCGATTGCAGGCTTGTCCCTCGATTGATCGATGTCGTGACCCATTTAACCCTCCGTGGTGTTCGGTGTAATAAAAACCTGATTGCTTAGTATGGCGCTGAGGCGCTTTCCAGTAGCTCGCTGAAATTGTAATTCACGCTCACGACACCAAAGTCGGGTTCACGCTGGAAGGGCCGGCGCACGTAGTGCACCCGGTGGCCTTCGCCTTCCAGAAACTCGACGATAGCCAGGATGAAGTCTTCGGGCTTATTGAGGGAGTAGAGGATCTCGTTCTTAGTCACGGTGATGGTGGCGGCGCCCGTGATTCGACCCTTGACTTCGAGGAAACGCAGCCGCCCGGTGCGGGGGTCTCGGCTCTCGATGTCGTAGCCCAGCTTCTCATATTCCCGGTCAGTGGGCAGAAACCCTAGCTGGCGCTCCACCTCCAGGATGATGGCCCGAGCCCGGGCCGCGGCGGCCTGAAGGTCTGCCCCTTGAGTCGCTGCCTCCAGGGGACTGCCGCTCATCTGGGCCAAGAGCCCGGCCGGCACCACCACCAATCCGCCCAGGGCCACCGGGGGCAGAGCCGAAACCTGAGCTTCCAGGTTAAGCTGCTCCATGCGCTTCTGGAGTCTCCCCTGAAGGTCGTCGGCCCGGCGGCGGGCTTCCCGGGAATTGAGGCGGGCATTGACTCTGCCGGCCTGCTCCTGCAACTTGAGTTCCTCAGCCCGATGGTCCCAGTAGCCAATCTCTTTGGTAAGCCGGTCCTTGACCGCAGCCCGGGTCTTGTCGACCCAGCCGCGGCGCCGGGTGCGCACCTCCTGCAGATGTCCCGGCACGACCTGGGCGATGGCGTAGGCCAGAGCTCGCTGTTCCAGTTCCCGGGAAATCCAGGCGCATTCAGGGCGGGCGAGCAGCGCCTCGACGTTGGGCTCATCAGCCCGGAGGGGGCGGTAGTCCAGGTAGGGGGCATAGTGGAGGTGGCGGGCCTGACCCGCGGCATCCATCTCAATGTAGAGCATCTGCCTGGAAATCGTGCGTCGATCTCCACTTGGGAGCAGGCTGGCATCCTGCACGGCGTGTTCCAAATAGAAGAGCACCCGGGGAGCGGTGCCGGGATCGCGCTCGTCGATGAGCACCGTACCCCGGCGCAGGAGATCGCGGTGGCGGCCGAGCGTCAGGTCCAGGGTGGCATCAAGGAGCGGGTGACCCGGGCAGACGAACGCGGCCAGGGTTTGCCCCTGGGGCGTCAGCAACGACTTCTCAAAGGCGATGCGCTCATAGCGGGGCAGCACCGGCTCCCGGGTGCCGATGAGGCGGTCGCGGTGGCGTACCGGCGCGGGGACGTGGGTGATTTCATAGCGCCGCGGCTCGCGCTGGCGAATGGTGCCGCCCAGCTGCTTGAAGGCCTCCAGGAAGAAGGACTCGATATAGTGGGGCTGGAGGCGGCGGGCATCGGCGCGCTCCATGTCCTCCCGCACCCGGGCAACTCGGCTGGTATCCATCACTTCATAGGCCAGAGACCGCTCTTCCAGAAGGTTTTGCAGCTGTGGACGGTCCACCGCGTCGGTGATGGCCTGGTTGAGCCGGGCTCGAACTTCAGGGAGGTAGCCATAGCGGATGGCGTCAATGAGCAATTCACGCAGCGGCCGGCCCTCAAACTGGAGTTTGCCAAGGACGTCGAAGACCTGGCCGCCCAAAGTCTGGCGGGCCTGCTCAAGCTTTTCCAGCAAGGTGCGATAGACATCGCCCTCGCGGGTTTCCTCGGCTACCAGGTTCCAGAGATGGCAGACTTCGGTCTGGCCGATGCGGTGGATGCGGCCGAAACGCTGCTCAATCCGGTTGGGGTTCCAGGGCAGGTCATAGTTGACCATCAGGTGGGCGCGCTGCAGATTGATACCTTCGCCCGCCGCATCCGTGGCAATGAGGACATTCACCTGGGGGTCATGCTTAAACGACTCCTGCACTTTCATCCGTTCCTCGCGGCCCATGCCGCCATGGATAAAAACGACCGCCTCGGGCCGCCCCAGAAAGGTAGCCACATTCTTTTCGAGGTAGCTCAAGGTGTCGCGGTGCTCGGTAAAGACGACGAGCTTCTGGTGGGGAGAAGATTGGAGCGGAGCAATCTTGTGGCTGCGATTATAGAAAACCTTCTGGGGCTTATCAGCAGCCCTGACAGCAGGCGTAAAGATCTCGCCGAGCAGGCTGGCGAGTTCCTTCCATTTCCGATCCTCACCGCTGCGGCGTACCACATGGGCAAGGGATTCCAGGCGGGTGAGGGTGGCGATTTCGGCTTTGAGTTCATCAATGGTGCGCGCCGCCGTCGCCTGGTCGAGAACCTCTTCCTCTACCGTTTCGACTTCGCTATCAGGTGCATCCTCAAGGTCTTCCAAGTCCTCGCGATCGAGAGCAGGGGTGGTAGCGACGATAGCCTCGACTACGGCCCCCCTTTGGATAAGTTCCAGTTCCCGCAGGCGCTTTTCCAAACGCTCTCTGCGGCGGCGGAGCGACTGGTAGATGGCCTCGGGAGAGGAGGCCAGGCGCCGTTGCAGAATGGTGAGGGCGAACCCCACCGTCCCCGCCCGCTTGTCGTTGACCAGCGCCTCAGCCCGGTTGAACTCCTCGCGAACGTAGCCGGTGACTTCCTTATAGAGCTGGGCCTCGGCGTCGGAAAGCTTATAGGGCACAGTATAAGCGATGCGCTCCGGGAAGAGCGGGGTGCCGTCAAACTTGAGCAGGTTTTCCTTCACCATGCGGCGCATCAGGTCTGAAATCTCTACCTGGTGCACGCCGTCACGAAAGCGCCCCTCAAAGCGGTCCCCATCGAGCAACGCCATGAAGAGTTGGAAGTCCTCTTCTTTGCCATTGTGGGGGGTGGCAGTCATCAGGAGGAAGTGACGTGTCAGGCCGGAGAGGAGTCGCCCCAGGTGATACCGTTTGGTGTACTTGACTTCGCCGCCAAAAAACGTGGCTGAGAACTTATGGGCCTCGTCGCAGACCACCAGGTCCCAACGGCAGTCCTGGGCCCGGAGTTTGTCTTGCACGTCTTCATTGCGGGAGAGTTTGTCGAGGCGGGCTATCACCAGGTTGTTTTCGAGGAACCAGTTGCCAGTGCGGGCTGCCTCCAGCTTGTCATTGGTCAGGATCTCGAAGGAAAGCTGGAAGCGGCGGTAAAGCTCATCCTGCCATTGTTCGGCTAGGCTGCCGGGACAAACGACGAGGCAGCGCTGTAAGTCGCCGCGCACAATCAGTTCCTTGATGAGCAACCCGGCCATGATGGTTTTCCCAGCCCCCGGGTCATCGGCGAGTAGAAAACGCAGCGGCTGACGGGGGAGCATGGCCTCATAGACGGCCGTGATCTGGTGCGGCAGGGGTTCGACGAGCGAAGTGTGGACGGCGAGCACGGGATCGAACAGGTAAGCGAGGCGGATGCGATGGGCCTCAGACACTAGGCGGAAAAGATGCCCGTCACCGTCAAAGCTCCATGGGCGACCGTGCTCCACAACTTGGAGGCGCGGCTCGTCATCGCGATACAGCAATTCGTTGGCAACACCGCCAGAGGCATCTTTATAGGTCAGTTCCAAAGCTTCAGAGCCAAACCAATGTACGCTAACCACTGTGACGACCTGGTCTGGCAGGATCCCCCGGATTGCGGTTGTAGGTGTAAGGTCTTCGAGGCGGGTCATTTGCTTAATATCCGCAGGCTCATAACAAACCCTCTGCTCACTTCGTGCGATAGACGTTCAACCCCACCTTCTCCTGCCGGTCCGGGACGAAGACGTTGCCTTCGGTGGAAGCGATGATAACGCTCTTCTTCGACGACGAGAGGCCGAAGTCCTTGGTCAGGTCAACCTTGATGATGAGGATATTGCCCTCCACGACCATCTCGACGTTTTTCATGCCATGGTCCCCTTTACCTGGTTATGCACTTCCACAAAAGTTTCCGGTCAGCAACCTGATACTGTATCTATACCTATATTCCTAAAGGGGGCACATAGTCAACAAATCTCGGCTCATGGGCGGCCGACCGGCGCAAAAGCGAGGAAGGGGGGGGTATGGCAGGAGTTAGCCCTGAGCGTTCACCCATGGCCGTCTCAGGCGCTCCCAGAGAGGTTGTGGGGGTGGCCCTGGGCCTCCCCCCACCTGATGAGGGGTCACGTCGCCTGAGCATAATCATGGGCGGCAACAGGATAAGAGGCTAAAGGATTGGATAATGGGGGTGATGCCGGTCGCCTGCAAAAAGCCGTGATTACAACTTGCGGAAAAGATTGGTGGACCGGGTCCTGACTTACCTTTTATAGAAATACCTCGGCCCCCGGGAGGCTTCACACCCCCCTGGGGCCGGGCGTTGGGGTTCTAATTCTTTCCGGTATCCATCCTTTCTCAGCCATGGCTCATAGTTCACGCAAAGGATTAGCCTGAACTATCGTGCGCGCTATCCGATTCCTGAGCCATTTTCTTCTCAAAATACTGAGCTGTATCCAAAGCTATGCAGTCTTTGCACTCCCAAGTTGATTTAAAAATAGGATCCAAAAAAAATGCAAAGGTCCAGAGCTTCTCGGCTTCTTCGTCACCGTATTTTTGTATGAGCTTTTCGATTGCTTCATTATTATCCTCATTTGTGATGCAGTTCCCGAAGAACGTGTCCATCATCTTGTTGACTCCTTCAGTAGGCGGGGCATCTGGACGATTTCTTCTCGCCAATTTTTTCCCGTTAAAGTAATCCATGACTGGGTCCCCTTCAGTGAATGGCTTTAGCTCACCAAGGTGTCTACCGCAGCAATTACACCTTTCCGGCGGAGCCTTGCTGTCTAGACGCCTCCAAAAAAAATCATATTCATCAAGACATATACAATCTCTGCATTCCCAACTGGAGTTAGAGCAACCGGAGAAATCCGCATAGTTGATTATTTGCTCAGCTTTTTTTTCGCCGTATTTCTGGGCAAGTTTCCCTTTGCCTTCTTGAACGTCCTTCTCTGTAAGGCATTTCCCGAAAAATTCACCATAAATTCTTTGGACAAGTCTAGAACGCGGAAGTATTCCCCTGCTTGTTTTTCCAAAAAATATACCCTCGACGAAAGGCGTGAGTTCGCTTCGAGGTCGCTTACAACAAGAACAACAATCTTCATCAGGCGGAGGGGTGGTGTTAATTCCATCTCTGGGCTCTAAATCTTTCTCCCCATCAATACTTCCCAAGCTGGTGACTCCATTTCCCTCGAAAAGTGATTTTTGCATGACGTTCTCCTTTGGATTGCCTCTCAGTTGATCGTGGTGTCCTTGCTCGGCCGGTTGGTACGGCAGGACAAAAGTACTTCACAAGTTTCACACACCGAATCGTACCCATCTTTTAATCGGGAAGCGGTTTCTTCCGAGATGCACCCAACCGGGCCTACGCCGAAGCATTCCGGCAGCCCCTGCGCATCGTCCGGCGGGTTGAATTTCTGGCGGCACAATTCTGCGAATCCGCAGGTTTCGCACTCTGGATCTTCGAGCATATATCCGCAGCAATCAGGCTCATTCGATCGGCTTCTGTATTCATCGGAAATGGCCTCATAGATTTTGTAGAGGTCTTCGTCTGCCATAGATCCGTCATGGATTGCCTGTACGATCTCTTCCACTTGATAAGTCTTCATTTTCATCTCCTTACATATCTTTGTCTTGATGGTTCATGGAATGGAAACCGTCAAGTTCGGCTTTAGAGTAATAACTCTATCCAGTCCCACGTGCCTCATTACAAAACGACATTGAATTAACCGGATCTCCCATTCAACATGTGCAGAGCAAATTGGCTGAAATTACAGAGTATCTTGTCGAATTCGCTATACTTTCCATCGTATTTATGCTTTTGAGTGAAAATGTTAATAAAATTACAAAAGTGTGGAAAAACATGATAAAGAGGCAGAGCAAATTCGTTAAAAATGCATTAATCATTAATAAATATGGAATAGAGGACTGCATAAGTCTCTAAAATTAATAACTTTTGATTTTATTTCAATTTAATTTAGGTCGATTTTTCGACCCTATTTACAAATTATTCACAAGACCTAACCGTCAACTACAGCTTCTTCCTGTTCCGCTTTAATAGCCTTGGATAGCCTTTCCCCTTCGGGCGTCAGGGTAATTGCTGTTGAGTAATGGCTAAGAGTCCGCCAGTATCGGATCAGCCCTCGGCCCCAAAGTCTGGTTAAGCTCCGGCTCAGGCTGGCATGAGCCACATTGTAATTCCTCCCGACGAATGCCTGGCGCAAGATGTCCTGACACGTAAGAAACCTCTTCTCCAAACAGAGAACCAAAATGGTTTTTTGAAGGTCTGATAATCTGCTGCTCATCGGTTACTCTCCCATGCTGACGCTTAAATTTTTTGCGGTTAATCGTTGCTTGCGTTTGCCGGAAGGCATTTTCATTCTCTTCGGGGCCCTTAAACCCGTGGACAGGCCTGGGCCAGGCTCTTAAGCACCCCCACAGGGTCAAAGCCCGGCAGTTCTTTCCTCCCCGGTCGTGGCCTTCGCCGTCTCGCTCACCTCCAATTGCGCCGGGATTCCCAGCGAGGGGCCAGTTGGGTCAGCGGCAACCTGAAACTCGAAATGAGGGCAAGATACCAATTTGCCAATTGGACGCGGTGTAGAATATATTTCGCAGCTGCCTTGATCAGGAGCATCGAGGCTAATTATTACTTTGCGGCAGTTTCGGCAGTCCTTGAAAT
>Ga0351941_1115_pt1 | contig 25068 bp, 23 predicted proteins | sample TotcelHT113001N9_FD_206853 | JGI IMG/M metagenome (GOLD analysis project Ga0351941, IMG submission 206853) | Enriched cells from coal bed in the Powder River Basin, Montana, United States - Total cells T11 rep2 HSBNCT.T11.300.1.N9 ...
CAGAATAGCAGAGAAAAAAGTCTTACACCTGATACAAAAGGGATTGTTTGTTGACGCATTCACGGCAACATATGAATATTGGATTAATAATTATTATACCACTCCACAAATCAGCCGTTATTTTATTGAAAATATTGTGGACGGGAATTGGGAGATGAAAGAGTCAGAAAGTTTTATAGCGAAGCGCTATAAAAATGAAGACGAAAAAGAAAGAATCAGAGAGGATTTAAATAAGCAAAAGGAATCTGAACTTGTTAGGCTCAGAGATTTACCTGCAGACACACCAGCTTGGCGAAATATAAATGTTCTTCCGGATATTAATGGTTTTGTGGGCACAGCTTCCCAGGCTGATATTGAACGGGACGCTCGCGGAGGGAAAAAGCGTTGTTGCGTTGATGCCCTGTCTCTTATTGCTATAAAGTTTGCTTGTTTAGGTCTCTTAGATGAAGCGAAAAATACGTTGAGACAGGCAAATAATATTGCTTACAATATAACTATAGATGATTTTTCAGAAATGGTTATTACTCTTGATGGCGTTAAACGTGTTTCAACCTTGAAAAACCCGGTTGAACTTGAAAAAAAAGTACGTTCAATAGCTTATGATGCCATCTGGGAAGCCTCGTTGAAAATTAATCTATTAAAAAAAATGCAAAGAGTTGATCTGCAACGGAGTCTCAATATTGTTGATAATTATATAAGCCATTGTGTTAAAATGTGTAAAATAAAAAAATGCACATACGGTCTTGAAGAACTGAACATCGGAATTGAAGATATAGTAAATCTGATATGCGACAAAGTTATTCGAACAGATGTCCAAAATCGTAAAATACGAAAAGAAAATATACGTCAATTGGCTTATTACGTTTTTAGAAAACGCAATAAGGTTTTGGATAAGAAGGATAAGACACTGCTTTCTTTGATGCACATTATTGCCAGACAGATTGAAGACAAGCAATCTCTAAAGTTGATTTTTATTAATTTGCACCAGAAATATGACAAAGGAACTGTTTGACAAGGGACGGTTCCTTCGATTTAACATGCGTGAGTCCGCAACTTAAAATAACACCCCATACCCTTAAACGAATCCCCGCGCCAGGGGCCGACTTGAAGAGAACGGAGTGACCGCCGCCTAAAGGCGGAAAAAGGGAAAGCAGTTTTCACTGAACGCGAGATAAGCGCGAGCGAAAAACTGAAAAGGAATACTGACGCGACGTGCGAATCCGCAGTGAAGTGGGGAGGGGGGAGATGCGGAAATCCCCCCTCGTCCCCTGACAAAAAAAATTCGCAAAATATAAAAGTACAATCTGAAGCAATTATTTTTTTAAGCTAACTTCCGATAACCAAATAAAAAAAGAGGCCTTTAAAGCCTCCTCTTTAAAATCAAATCATATTTTCCTCGGCGCAAGCCCGATCTTCTTATAAACCTTCGCAAGCATCCTTGCTGCCTGCGCGTTCGCGGCGGCGGCGTTATCCGCCATCACGCGGTTAAGATATTCCTTATCCGCCCGAATTTGGGCGTACCTTTCCTGCAGGGGGGCAAGCTCGGCCACGACCGCTTCGGCCACGGCTTCCTTCAGTGCGCCGTAGCCCATACCTTCAAACTCCTTTTCGACCGCATCCAGCGTTTTTCCGGCGAGGATGGAATAAATGGACATGAGATTGGACACGCCCGGCTTGTCTTGTGAAAAACGCACCCTGCCTTCCGAATCCGTGACCGCGCGTTTTATTTTGCGGCAGATGGCGTCCGGCGGATCCAGCAGCGCGATATAGGCGTTTTCGTTCTCGTCCGATTTGGACATCTTTTTTTCCGGCTCGGCGAGACTCATGATGCGCGCCCCGGCCGTGGGGATATAGGGCTCCGGGACGGTGAACACATCCCCGTACAGGTTATTGAAGCGGACGGCGATGTCCCGCGTGATCTCCAGATGCTGTTTCTGGTCCGCGCCTACCGGCACCATATGCGTGCCGTACAGCAGGATATCCGCCGCCATCAGCACGGGATAGGTGTACAGGCCGGCGTTGAGATTATCCGCGTATTTCTCGCTTTTTTCCTTGAACTGCGTCATCCTTCCGAGTTCTCCGATATAGGTGAAACAGTTTAAAACCCAGGCCAGCTCGGCATGCGCGGAAACATGCGACTGCATGAACAATATATTTTTCTCGGGATCAAGCCCCGCCGCGATCAGAACGGACATGACGTCCAGGCAGCGGCTCCTTAAAGCCGCGGCCTGCTGGCGCACCGTGATGGCATGCAGATCCACCACACAGTAGTAGCAGTTATATTCTTCCTGCAGATTTGCCCAGTTTTTCACCGCGCCCAGGTAGTTGCCCAGCGTAAGGTCTCCGGATGGCTGTATCCCGCTGAAAATGACTTGTTTATCGACCATTGATTTCCTCCACAAATGCGCGGATCATTTCTTTCAGTCCGCTTTTTTCTATATCGCCCGTATGGCAAACGGGCATTTTTTGAAGATCCGCGATACGCTCCGGCACTTCGCCGTGCGTGATGACGGCCAATTTTTCCGCCGCCGCAAAGATATCTCCGTCCGTCTGTTCCCCCGTGAGCGAACGGAGCACATCGGGCACGAATTTGAACGGATTTGCGGTGGACGCGATGATTGCGGGGGTACCCGCCCCGCTTTCCTTAAGATAATCTTCGTACACCGCCCAGGCAACAGCGGTATGGGTGTCCAGCAAATAATTGTATTGATCAAACACTTTTTTGATGGTTTCGCCTGTCCTTAAATCGTCACAGTACCCTGCCCAGAAATCCGCGCTCATTTTATGAACCACGCTTTCGGGCACCTTGTACGCGCCCTTCACTTTCAGGGATTCCATCCAATCTGCGACCGCTGCTTCATCCCTACCGCAAAGCTCGAACAGCAGACGTTCTAAGTTGCTGGAGATCAGGATATCCATGGAGGGGGACATGGTTTTGTAAAAATCCCGGTTTGCGGTATATTCCCCGCGATGGAAAAAGTCGGTCAGCACGTTGTTGCGGTTGGAGGCGCAGACCAGCTTGCGGACGGGCAGCCCCATCTGCCTGGCGTAATAGGCCGCCAGAATGTTCCCAAAGTTGCCGGTTGGCACGACAATATCGATTAAATCGCCTTCCGCGATCTTTTTTTCCAGTACAAGTTTGGCGTATGCGTATACGTAATAAGCAATCTGCGGTACCAGCCGGCCGAAATTGATGGAGTTTGCGGACGAAAGATGGTAGCCCGCATCCAGTATCTCCCGGCCGAACGCCTTATCCGCGAAGAGGTTCTTCACCCCTGTCTGCGCGTCGTCGAAATTGCCGCGGACGGCGCAGGCCAGAACGTTTTTTCCCTCCTGGGTGACCATTTGCAGCTTTTGCATATCGGATACGCCGCTGCTGGGGTACAGCACGACGATGGCGGTGCCCGCAGCGTCCCGAAACCCCTCCATTGCGGCTTTTCCCGTATCCCCGGACGTTGCCGTAAGGATAAGCACTTTTTTACCGTCCGGCTTCTTCCGCATGGCTTTCTGCATCAGGCGGGGCAGCACCTGCAGCGCCATATCCTTGAACGCGAGGGTGGGGCCGTGCCACAATTCCATTACAGTCGCCCCATTCACGGCCGCAAGGGGAACGACTTCCTTCGTGTCGAATCCCGCGTAGGCTTCTTTTGCAAGGATGAGAAGGTCATCCTTGGGGAGATCAAAATACATGGAAAGTATTTCCGCCGCCGTGTGCGCATAGCCGCGCGAGGAGATACCGACTATCTTGCCGATAGCAAGCCGCGGGAACGTCTCCGGGACAAACAGACCGCCGTCCCCGGCGATCCCCTTCAATACGGCGCCCAGCGCCGGCATTTTTATATTTTTGTTTCTTGTGCTTATTACGTCCATCGTTTCTCTCCGTTAATGGCCCCCGCTGTTTCCCGCGGACTTAAAGGCAACAACCTTAAGCTGACCCGCCGCTTTTAATGGGGCCTTTGGGCAATGATTGTGAAACCAATTTTAAATAATGTATTTTTTTAAGTAATCCGGCGCGGATTTCGGGTCGCCGCTGACGATGATGACCGCTTTGATATCGTTTTTATCTGTCAGATCCTCTATCTTGCGCATGAGGTCTTCTAGCTCATCCACATTTTTTTGGACGATCTTTAAAAAAGCGTCCACATAGATGGATTCGATATCAAAATTCTGCGCCACCATCCCGCAAAGGAAACCATAAAATTCGCCGCAGCCGCTGATGTTGTATTCCTTGACGTCCACGAAACGGATCTGGTGCACCACGTCGTACATATAGCGTTTGTCGTCGTCAATGAACACGATGTCGCCCTTCGCCTGCTTCATATCCGCGTTTGCGATGTCGATCAGCCTTTTTGTTTTTCCAGTACCTTTTTCGGAATAGATCAACTGTATCATAGGAATCTCCCCCTTACCATATTATAAACTATTTTTTATTATTCCGCTCCGCCTTCGATCAGGGTTTTGCCGGTCATCTCTTCCGGCTTCTCTATCCCCATGATTGCAAGGATAGTGGGCGCGATATCCGCCAGTATGCCGCCCGGCCGCAGACGCGCGTTTTTGTACCGATTTGATACCAGGATGCAGGGTACAGGGTTGGTGGTATGCGCCGTGAACGCGCCGCCCGTATCGGGATCGACCATTTCGTCCGCGTTGCCGTGGTCGGCCGTTAGGATGACGCTGCCGCCGACATCCAAAATGGCAAAAACAACGCGGCTGACGCATTCATCCACCGCTTTGACCGCTTCCTGCGCCGCTTTTAAAATGCCCGAATGCCCGACCATGTCGCAGTTTGCGTAGTTCATGATCATCACGTCGTATGTTTTGGACCCGATCAGCTGGACCGCCTTGTCCGTCACTTCAAAAGCGCTCATTTCGGGCTTTAAGTCGTAGGTGGCGACCTTGGGCGACGGGATCAGATAGCGGTCTTCCCCGTCATTGGGCTTTTCCACGCCCCCGTTGAAGAAAAAGGTGACGTGCGCATATTTCTCCGTCTCCGCGATACGAAACTGCTTTTTGCCGTTTTTGCTTAAGACTTCACCCAGGGTATTGCTCAAAGTCTGCGGGCTGTAGGCAATATGGATGTTTTGGAACGTCGCGTCGTACTGCGTCATGGATACGTAATGCACATTGAAAAAACCGGCCTTCCTCTCGAAGCCCGCAAAGTCCGGCTGGATGAAGGTGCGGGTGATTTCCCGCGTCCGGTCGGGGCGAAAGTTGAAGCATATGACGGAATCATCCCTTTGTACTTTGGCCACCGGTTTCCCGTCCCGCATGATGACGCAAGGAAGGACGAATTCGTCCATCACCTTGCTGCCGTAGGAGTTCTGCATGGCAGCCAAAGCGTCGGGAGCGGCGTCGCCTTCCCCCAAGACCATTGCGCTGTACGCTTTTTGCACCCGGTCCCAGCGGTTGTCGCGGTCCATGGCATAATACCGGCCCATGACGGTGGCGATCTTCCCCGCGCCGATCTCTTTTATTTTTTCGTTAAGCTGTCCGATATAATTTTTGCCGCTGTCCGGCGGAACGTCCCTTCCGTCCATGAAACAGTGGATGAACGTGCGGTTTGCAAGCCCGTTTTCCCTGGCGAGGGTGAGCAGCGCGTACAGGTGGTCCTGATGGCTGTGCACGCCGCCGTCGGACAGGAGCCCCATCAAATGCAGGCTGGTGCCTTTTTCTATCGCGTTTTTGATTGCGCCCAGCAGGACGACATTCGAAAAAAAATCCTTATCCTTTATCGACTTGGTGATGCGGGTGAGTTCCTGGTATACCACGCGGCCCGCGCCGATATTCAAATGCCCGACCTCCGAATTGCCCATCTGGCCGTCGGGCAGGCCGACCGAGTATCCGCTGGCGCCGAGCTGTGTGAACGGGTATTCCCGCATCAGGCGGTATATATTCGGGGCGGTCTCGGGGCTGATCGCATCCCTCAAAGAAGGCTCCGCGAGACCGAACCCGTCCATGATGATGAGTGCCGCAAAATCTTTGTTCATGGGTTCTCCTTAATAATTGACGACCTTGGAAAAGTCTTCGGCCTTGAGGCTTGCGCCGCCGATCAGTCCGCCGTCTATATCCGGCATGCCCATCAGTTCGGAAACGTTTTTCGGGTTCATGGAGCCGCCGTACTGAATGCGGACGCTGTCCGCGGCTGCGCCGTACACTTCCCGCACCGCCAGCCGGATGGCGGCGATGGTATCGTTCGCTTCCTGGCTGGTGGCTGTTTTCCCTGTGCCGATGGCCCAGATGGGTTCGTACGCGATCACAAGCTTTGCGACCTGACCGGCGCTAAGTCCTTCCAGCGCCAGTTTGGTCTGCAGGGATACCACCTCTGCGGTGACACCTTTTTCCCTTTGTTCCAGCGATTCGCCCACGCATATGATGGGCTTAAGCTCCGCTTCAAGGCTTGCTTTTGCCTTTTTATTAACGGTTTCGTCCGTCTCCGCGAAATACTGGCGGCGTTCCGAATGGCCGATGATCACATATTCCACGCCCAGGGAAGAAAGCATCACGGGGGATACTTCGCCGGTGAACGCGCCGCTGTTTTCAAAATGCACGTTCTGTGCGCCCAAGCGGATATTGCTGCCACAAAGCGCCTGCGCCGCCGCCGCCAGGCAGACGAAGGGAGGGCAGACAACCACATCGCACGCAGCGTCCGCAACCAGCGGTTTAAGGGCGCCGATCAGCTTTAACGCTTCATCCGGCGTTTTATTCATCTTCCAGTTTCCTGCTATAATGGCTTTCCTCATTTATCTACTTCTCCTAAAAAATTTAATCTTTTTATAAATTCACCTGCCCTGGAAAACCAGGGCAGGTAACTATTTTTTATTCCTTATTGTTCAGTGCGGCGATCCCGGGCAGTTCCTTCCCTTCCAGAAATTCCAGGGAGGCGCCGCCGCCGGTGGAGATGTGGGTCATTTTATCCGCGAACCCCAGTTTTTTGACTGCGGCCGCGCTGTCCCCGCCTCCGATGATGGTAATCCCCTGCGCTTCGGCCAGTGCCTGGGCGACCGATTTGGTACCGGCCGCAAAGGCAGGCATCTCGAACACGCCCATGGGGCCGTTCCACAGTATGGTCTTTGCCCCCTTGAGCTCCGTTGCGAACAACATGCGGCTGGAAGGCCCGATGTCCATCGCCATCATACCCTCCGGAATTAATTCAACCGGCACGATGGTGGAATTGGCGTCCGCCGAAAATTCGTCCGCCACCACAAAATCCACCGGGAACAGGATCTTGATCCCTTTCATTTTTGCTTCCGCAATGATCTTTTTTGCGGTGGGGAGCGTTTCCGGATCGAAAAGCGATTTGCCGATCCCGTAACCCTGCGCGGCCACAAAGGTGTTGGCCATGCCGCCGCCGATGATCAGCGCGTCCACGATCTTCATGAGGTTGTCGATCACGCCGATCTTGTCTGCCACTTTCGCGCCGCCCAGTATGGCGATGAACGGGCGTTCCGGTTCTTCCAGGGCCTTGCCCATAAAATCCAGTTCTTTTTGGATTAAGAACCCCGCGACCGCCGGCAGGTATTTTGTGACGCCCACCGTGGATGCGTGCGCGCGGTGCGCCGTGCCGAACGCGTCGTTGACGTAAACATCCGCAAGCGCGGCGAGCTGCTTTGAGAACGCGGGATCGTTTTCCGTTTCTTCTTTATGGAAGCGCAGGTTTTCCAGCAGGACGATCTGCCCTTCTTTCATGGAACCAACCGCTTCTTCGGCCTCCGGGCCAATACAGTCTTTCGCGAAAATCACTTTTTTGCCCGAAATCTTTTCCAAATGTTCCACCAGGAAAGAAAGAGAAAAATCAGGATTGGCTACGCCCTTGGGCCTGCCCAGATGCGAGCACAGGATCACCATTGCACGGTTTTCCAGCAGGTAATTGATCGTGGGCATTGCCGCGACCATCCTGGTGTCATCCGTGATCTCTTTATTTTCGTTTAACGGAACATTAAAGTCCACCCGGACAAGTACCTTTTTGTCCTGTACATCGATATCCTTAACTGTCATTTTTACCATTTGATTACGCCGCTCCTTCTTAGAAATTTATTAAAATAAAATTTATTTCTTTCATTTATTATAATGATTATTCTATAGAAATTCATGCAATAAATCAAGCATTTCCGATTTTTAAAAAACGTACAAATATTATTCTTTCTTTATTTGGTGAATATATCCCCCTGCAAAATCTCGTTTGCGATATTGGTGCAATGGTCACATACGCGTTCCATATTATGGATGATGTCCGTATAGATCGCGCTGGACGACGGGTTGCATTCGCCCTTGGAAAGCCTTTTTAAGTGCGATTTGGTGAATTTTTTCTCCAGCTTGTCCACCTTGGGTTCTATTTTAAGAACGTCCTCGGCCGCCTGCCTGTCCGTGTTTTTAAGCGAAGTTACGGCCAATGTGAGCGCGTCTTTTACATGGGAGGAGATGAGCTCCACCTCCGCGATCGCGCTTTTTGAGAAGGATATGCTTTTGTCAATCCGGCGGATTGCGGACTGGGCAATGTTTTCGCTGTGGTCGGATATCCGCTCAAGATCGATAATGATTTTCATGAGCTGCATGACGATGCGGCTGTCCACCGCCGACATCTCCAGCTGGGCAAGATTGGTGAGGTATTCCATGATGGACTGGGACAGGTTGTCCACCACCTGCTCGTTTTCAACAACTTCTCTTGCGAGCTTCTCTTTTCTGTTGATGAAGGCGATCAGCGAATTGTTGAAGTTTTCAAGGGAAAACTCCGCCACGCGGATGACTTCGTTGATGGATTGTCCCACTCCGACCGCCGGCAGGGAAATGTTGTCCTTATCTATAAATTTCAACTGGCTTCTGGATTTCTTTTTGTCCTCCCCGCGGATGATGAAATAGGAGGCACGGACCAGGACCAGCGGGAATCCGATCAGGATCGCGGTTGTGGTTATATTGAAAAACGTGTGGAAGTTCGCAAGCTGGCGTACCGTATCTTCCGGAGTCCATGATTTGACCCAGTCGACAATGGGAAAGATGGCCAGCAGAACCGCAAAGACCGCCACCCCGATGATATTGAAAAACAAAAAGGAGACTGCCGTCCGTTTGGCGGTTTTTCCCCCGCTCAGGCTGGCGAGGATGGCCGTGATGCAGGTGCCCAGGTTGAGCCCCAAAATCACATAGACCGCGGAATCAAGGCCAACGATGCCCTGCAGGGCAAACGCCTGCATGATGCCCATGGTGGCGCTGGAACTCTGTATGACCATGGTGACCAGCACGCCGGCAAGCAGGCCGGTCAGGGGGCTGGAAAAGGAGGAAAGAAGGTCCAAAAAAGGCTGCCATTCTTTTAGGGGAATCACGGCCTGGGACATGATGTTCATGCCGACGAAGAGGATACCGAGGCCGCCGATGATCTGTCCGATGCGCCGCACGTTGCGCCGCTTGAAGAAGAGCATCATGATGATGCCGGCAAACAGGATGGCCGGCGCGAGGCTGGTAATTTTGAAAGCGATCATCTGGGCGGTCATGGTGGTACCGATATTCGCGCCCATGCCCACAAATATGGCCTGCGACATGGTCATGAGTCCCGCGTTCACAAAGCCGATCAGCATGACGGTGGTCGCGCTGGAGCTCTGGATAATGGCCGTAACGCCCGCACCCAGCCCCACCGCGGCAAAGCGGTTGGAAGTGAGCGTTTCGAGACCTTTCCTAAGCTTATCGCCGGCGGCGGCTTCCAGACTGTCCGACATAAGCTTCATGCCGTATAAGAACAGTCCAAGGCCGCCGAATAATGCCAGTACTTCAAAAAACTCCATCTGCAAACTCCTCCAAAAAACCTGCCGGCTTCTAATTCAAATCAAAATAACCGTTTGCACGCAGCGCTTCGTAGACCGCGACGCAGACCGCGTTGGACAAATTCAGGCACCGCTGATCCCCAAGCATGGGGATGCGGACGCACTTATCCTTATTTTGCTCCAGAATGCTTTTCTTAAGTCCCTCCGTCTCTTTTCCGAAGACCAGAAAACAGTCCGGGGGGTAGGATACCTTGTTAAAACGCATTTTTGCTTTGGTTGTAAAATATAAAAAATCGCCACCCGGATATTCCTGCCACAACTCATCGATGGTATTGTACATCTTAAGCTTTACATCTTTCCAATAATCCAAGCCGGCGCGCCGTATATGCTTTTCTTCCAGGGAAAATCCCATTGGTTTTATGATGTGCAACGTTGAGCCGGTCACAACGCAAGTCCTTGCAATATTGCCCGTATTCTGCGGGATCTCGGGTTCCACCAATACAACGTTGAGTGCCACTGTTCATCCTCTTTAAATACTTTATGCCGGACAGAAATAAATCATTTCTTTTTCCGGCTCATGTTAATTATATGTTAAATATTCTTTTATTTCAACCACGCGCGCCAAAATCTTGGCGCTTTATAAGGTTTTATGTAAAATAAAAGTCATCCCGCATAGACGGGATGACTTTTTGTGCCTGTTATTTATTCCGTACCGAGTACGGCTTCAAAAGCCGCGTCTTCCCCGAACACATGCCGCGATATGGCGTGCGCGACGCCGCTTTCCCACACGGGAAGCGTGATATCGTCCGCGATGTTTTTAATTTCACGCATCGCGTTTCCCATGGCGACGCCCGTGCCTGCGGCGCGAAGCATCTCATAGTCGTTCATGGAATCGCCCACCGCCAGGACGTCGCGCATGGCGATTCCCATCCCCGCCGCGATTCTTTTAAGAGCGGCGCCCTTGTTTGTTCCCCTGCGGGTGAATTCGATATGCGTGGCTTCGGCCTTGACCACATCAAAATATTCCATGGCGCCGGCTATTTCCTCGATTTTAGCATGCTCTTTTTCGTCGGGCGTACGCATAACAAGTTTAACGGCGGACGAACCGGCGGCGCCGAGGATCTCATCGGGTCCGTCCCGGTAGCCGACCAGGCCGCGCGCCAATTCTTTCTTCCCCCATTTATGGAACAGGACCGCGTCAAAGTCTTCCTTTGAACAGTAGATATTGTCCACGCAATACACGTACTTCTTGGCCCTAAAACCGCACAGGGCGCGGTACGCTTCTTTGAGCTGCGCAGGATCGATCGTGCTGCTATATACGCTTCTTGCGCCTTCGCGTATGTCCGCGCCGTTGCAGCAGACAGCCGGCGTATGGATGTCCAATGCACTGAGCCACACGCGCGCGGAAGGGTACAGCCTGCCCGTGGCGATTACCACCGGGATGCCCGCCGCCTGCGCGCGCCGGACCGCATGCGCGTCTTTTAAAGAAACGCGCTGGCTTTCGGGGATAAGCGTCCCGTCCAGATCCAGCGCGATGAGCTTAACTGTTTTCATCCACAAATTCCTTGATTCTTTTTAGCGCCTCTTTTAAGTTTTCGATGGAAGAGGCGTATGAACAGCGCATGTAACCTTCCCCCGCGTCCCCGAAAGCGGTACCGGGAACGCAGGCGACCTTTTTCTCATGGATCAGCCGGTTGCAAAATTCCTCGGAGGGCATACCGCATCTTAAAATGTTGGGAAAGATATAAAACGCGCCCCTGGGCTCGAAGCAGGAAAGGCCGATCTCATTGAAGGAGCGGTAAACAAACTGTCTGCGCCGGTCATAACTCTTGCGCATCTTCTCCACCTGCGCAAAGCCCGTGGACATCTCATGGCGCAGGGCCTCCAGCCCTGCCGCCTGGCTCATGGTAGGCGCGCACAGCATGGAATACTGGTGGATCTTGACCATGGCGCTGATAATGGCGCCCGGCCCGGCGGCGTATCCCAGGCGGAACCCCGTCATGGCAAACGCCTTGGAAAACCCGTTGATCACCACGCACCGCGGATAAATATCCGGGAAGGAAGCGATGGAGTCGTGTTTAATCCCGTATATGAGCTCGGAATAAATCTCGTCCGATATCACCAGCAGGTCGTTTTTTACGATGACCTCCCGCAATTCGGACAGTTCCTCCTTTGTCATGGCCGCGCCGGTCGGATTGTTCGGATAAGGGATCACGATGGCCTTTGTTTTGGACGTGACCGCTTTTTCGATGCTTTGGGCCTTCAGTTTGAACCCCTCTTCCTCGCAGGTGTCCATGCCGACCGCGACGCCTCCGGCGAACCGCACGCCGGGCATATAGGAAACATAGGAAGGCGCGGGGATCAGGACCTCATCTCCCGGGTTGATGATCGCGCGGAATGCCAGGTCCAGCGCTTCACTGGCGCCCACCGTAACCACCACATTGTCCGGGTCGTAGGAAAGGCCGTACCTTGTGTCCAGGTATTTTACGATTTCCCTGCGCAACTGGGGCGTGCCCCAGTTGGAGGTGTAATGCGTGCTGCCGTGTTCAAGCGAAAAAATGGCGGTCTCCCGTATGTTCCAGGGTGTGATGAAATCCGGCTCGCCCACCCCCAGGGAGATGGCGTCCTTCATTTCGCTCGCGATATCAAAAAATTTGCGGATACCGGAGGGCGGCACCGCAGCCACATGTTTCGCGACGAACTCTTCCATATTCATGGCGTTACAACCAATCTGTCATCCTGCTCGTCGCTTACCAGTATCACGCCGTTTTCCTTATATTTGCGCATGATGAAGAGGGTGACCGTGCTGGTGACCCCGTCGATCACGGCAAGTTTCTCAAAAACGAATTTAGAGATGCTTTTCATGTCGTTGCTCACGATGCGGACCGCAAGATCGTAACTGCCCGCCATCAGGGAAACGCTCCTCACCTCTTCGAATTTATAGATGCGCCTTGCCAGATCGTCATACCCGTATTCCCGCTGGGGGGTCACCTTGACTTCGATCAGCGCCTCCACCTTATTATTCTCTTCCAGCACGTCCCGGTTGACCACCGCGACATATTTCAAAATGGCTTTGCGCTCCTCCAACGCGGCGATGGCGCTGCGGACCTCCTCTTCGGTAGCGCCCAGCATCATAGAGATCTCTTTTTCATCCCTTTTTGCGTTTTCTTCCAAAAGATCCAGTACTTCAAGTTTGATATCCATTCCCATAACAACGCCTCCCTGAAAGCTTATTTTGCTTTTGCCGGCTTACTCCTTGAGTCTGTTCCGGTGTACACAAAACGCGGTATACCTTGTGAGGTCGATCTCGCGGATCATGGACTCCATTTCGTTGTCCCCGAAGGAGGTGGTCCTGCCTTCGGCGTACTCCCGGTCGATTTGTTCTTTTAATGTTACAACCATCTCGTCTTTTTTGTCAATCCTGTTTTCGCCCATCAGATTGAAATGTCCGTTGATCCAGTGGGCGATGCCCGCGAGTCCCGAATGCTCCCCGATAATGACCGATACCTTGCGCCCCAGAATCTTCTCCGTATTAAAGATATTGTAGATGGCTTCGTCCTTCAAAAGACCGTCCGCATGGATGCCCGCGCGGGTGGAGTTGAAGTTCCTGCCCACAAACGGCGTGCGCGGGTCGATCTCCACCTTGAGTTCCTTCTCAAAATATTCCGCGATCTCGGTGATCACCCGAAGGTTCATCCCGTCGGTGGTCCCCCTGATTTGCGCGTATTCCACCACCATGGCTTCTATGGGCGTGTTTCCCGTCCTCTCGCCGATGCCCAGCATGGAACAGTTGACGCACGAAGCGCCGTACAGCCACGCCATCGCCGCGTTGGTGACCGCCTTGTAAAAATCGTTGTGCCCGTGCCATTCCAGTAGGTGCGGCGGCGTTTTCGCGAAGAAACGCAGGCCGTACACCAGTCCCTGCACGCTGCGCGGGGGCGCCGCGCCGGTATAAGGCACGCCGTAGCCCAGCGTGTCGCACATCCTGATCTTGATGGGCACGCCGCTTTCCTCCCGCAGTTTCATGAGTTCGCGCGCAAAGGGCACCACGAATCCGTAATAATCCGCGCGGGTGATGTCTTCAAAATGGCAGCGGGGGATGACCCCCACGTCCAGCGCGTCTTTGGCGATCCCTAAGTATTTGTCCATCGCTTTGGCGCGGCTGAGGCCCATCTTATTGAATATATGGTAGTCCGAGCAGCTCATCAATATGCCCGTTTCCTTAATGCCCATGGATTTGGCCAGTTCGAAATCCTTTTTATTGGCGCGTATCCAGGTAGTAATTTCCGGAAATTTGTACCCCAGCGCCATGCATTCCTCTATGGCCCTGCGGTCTTTTTCCGTATATACGAAAAACTCGCTTTGGCGCACGATGCCCTTGGGCCCCGAAAGTTTGTGCAGCAGCTTGAAAAGGTCCACCACCTCTTTGACCGAAAAGGGCGTTCTGGACTGCTGCCCGTCCCTGAAAGTGGTGTCTGTGATCCATATCTCATCCGGGCAGTACATGGGGACGCGGCGGAAATTGAACACCACCTTGGGGATGGAATCATAGTCCATCGATTCCGGGAACAGATTGGGTTTTTCCACATCCTGCAACTGGTATTCGTAGCCTTCTTCCTGCAGCAGGTTCCATTTTTTATATCCGCATTCTTCCATATTATCCTTGAAGCCCCCTTACAAATTCAGCGATCCTTTCTAGGCCGTTCTCAATGTTTTCCCGGGAGGTCGCATAGGAAAGGCGGACGAAATGGTCCGCGCCGAAGGCGATACCCGGCACGACCGCCACCAGGCTTTTATTAAGCAGGCACTCGGTGAAGTCCATGGAACCAGCGATTTTTTTTCCGCCGCATTTTTTGCCGATGATCCCGGTAATGTCCAGCATCACGTAAAACGCTCCTTCGGGTTTGATGCATTTCAGCCCCTCTATACCGTTAATCGCCGAAACCATTATGTCCCTGCGGGCCGCAAACTCGCGCACCATCGCGGCAAGGTCGTCCTGCGGACCGTTAAGCGCGGTCACGCTCGCATACTGGGTGATGGAACTCGGGTTGGAGGTTGCGTGGCTCTGATAGCCGCCCATGATGGAGGCCAGTTTTTTAGAAGACGCGGTATAGCCCATCCGCCAGCCCGTCATGGAATATGCCTTGGACAGCCCGTTGACCAGGATGGTCCGCTCAAATGCGTCCTCGCTTAAGGAAGGAAAGCTGAAATGGACCGTGCTGTCATAGGTGAGCTCGTCGTATATCTCGTCCGCGACCACATACAGGCCGTGGTCCTGCGCGATATGGGCGATACCCATCAGCGTGTCTTTGGAGTAGACGCAGCCACACGGATTGGACGGGCTGTTGACGATGATGGCCACCGTCCTGTCTGTGACCGCCGCTTCGATATCCTTCAAATTCGGTTCGAAATTGTTTTCCTCCAGCGCTTCCACGTATACCGGGATCCCGTCCGCCATCTTGACCAGTTCGGGATAGGTGACCCAATAAGGCGCGATGATGACGACCTCGTCCCCCGGATTCAATATGGCCTGGAAGGTATTGAACAGCGAATGCTTCGCACCGTTGGAGATCACGATCTGCGCGGGTTCATAGGAAAGGCCGTATTTTTTCTGCAGCCGGCCGGCCACCGCTTTTTTAAGATCCATCGTTCCGGACGCGGGCGTATATTTGGTGAATCCTTTTTTGAGCGCCTCTACCGCGGCCTGTTTTATATATTCGGGCGTATCCATATCCGGCTCGCCGGCACCGAAACCGATGACGTCTTTCCCGTTTTTAACCATTTCTTTTTCCATCGCTGTGATCTTAAGCGTCAGCGACGGTGAAATTGCAAGGGCTTTCTTTGAAAAATTCATAAGTACCTCCAAACCATCCAAAAATATCGTTTCATTCCGGTTATACTTTATATATGCGTCATTGTATCATAACCGAAACGGCAAAACAATAGGGATCAGGCGCAAAATGAAAGGTTTGTTTTTTAAAATTGCAATAAGTCCCGGCTCCGAATAAAGCTTGATTTTTATGGCAAATCCCTATACAATACAGATATACGGGTTTACAGTTTTGATTATTTCATTTAAAAAAAAGATTGGAGATAAGGTTATGTCAGAGTTTGTAATTGGGGCAGATTCTTGTTGCGATTTGCCGGCCGAGTATGCCGAGCGCCGTAATCTGATGGTTTTGCCGTACCATTATTTCATGGACGGGAACGAATACATTGAAAACCAGAGCGACATTTCGGCCATCAAGAAATTTTATAACCGGCTGCGCGAAGGTTCCATTTCCACCACCTCCATGGTGAATACCGAAACGTTCGAAAACCTGTTCCGCCCCATCCTTGAATCGGGCCGTGACATCCTGCACTGCGTTTTATCATCCGGCTTAAGCGGCAGTTACAACAACGCGCGCCTTGTTGCGGAAAAGCTCGCGAAGGAATTCCCGGAACGTAAACTGTACGTGGTGGATTCCCTTTCGGCCGCGCGCGGTTACGGGCTTTTTGTCCATATGGTACTGAACCAGCGGGACGAAGGAAAGACCATCGACGAGGCATACGACTGGGCAGTTTCGAACGCGCGCCATGTAATCCACTGGTTCGCGGTGGACAGCCTGGACCACCTGCGCCGGGGGGGCAGAATCTCACGCGCAACGGCGTTTTTAGGGACAATGATGAATATAAAGCCGGTGCTGCGGTTTGACGACGACGGGAAGATCATCCCGGTGGAGAAGGTGCGCGGGCGCAAGAAGTCCCTCATTGAACTGGTGGACAAAATGGAAGGCCAGTTTGAAAATCCCAAAGACGCGACCGTTTTCATCGGCCACGGGGACGCCCTTGAAGACGCGCAGTTTGTGGAGAAGCTTGTTTGGGAACGCTACCCGATGATAAAGGAAACGCAGATCCATTTCATAGGCCCCATCGTGGGCACGCATTCGGGCCCTTCCACCATTGCCCTGCATTATATGGGGAATAAAAGATAGCCCGCCCAAATCTTGTTTTCCAATAAAACATAAAGCCGCTTTAAAAACAAGCGGCTTTTTTTATACATACTGCCCGGTTTTCTTTTATAATTCTTTCCCGCAATAGGGGCAATAGGAAAAGCCGGAGGACACCTGCGAGCCGCAATGGGGGCAGTGCCGCCCCCCGTCATGTGCGCCATGCCGCTTTTGGCATTTAGAGAAATCAATCTTGCCGGTGCGCCGTATCTCCTCCGCCGCTTCCCCGCCGCACTCGTAAACGGCTTTGCAGCAATGCAGGCGCACAAACCAGGTTTTATTCCATTTAAAAAGGGGGATAAAGAAAAAGTGGAAAAAGGTGTACGAAAAAACAAGCGCGGCGGCGGCATACCTTCCGCAGCCCGGACAGACGATATCGTTTATTTTCATGATCTCTTTCTGCCTGTCTTCTATCCCGAAAACACCTATAAAAAACATAACTTTATTGTAGCACGCGCGGTACGCGCCATCAATAATTCCTTTTTTTCCTTTTAATTCAGAAAAGATACAGGTGCGCTTAACCTTAAAAAATAATTGTTTAGACACCGCGTAAAATTCCCATTAAATTACTAGGTTATATATTGACATGCGCGGAAAATTGGTTTATGATTTTATATCATAGCAAACTAGTAGGGATTTGCCCATACTGACCGAAAGGGGGTGGCGGGCCATGAAACTATCAACAAAGGGCAGATACGGTCTGCGGGCCCTGGTGGATCTGGCCTTAAACAGCCGGGAGGAAGCGGCTTCCACGGGCAGCATCGCACAGCGCCAGGGGATATCCGAACGGTATCTTGAACAACTGATGGCAAAACTGAAACGGGCGGGGATCATCACCGGCATACGGGGTGCGCAGGGCGGATACATACTTGCACGGCCCGCGGAAGACATCACCATCGGCGATGTTCTTAGAAGCCTGGAGGGCGACCTGAATGCGGTGGACTGCCCCGCGGCGATCGATTCCGGCGAATGCAACGGGTCTGAACAATGCGCGGCCAAGATGGTTTGGAAAAAAATAAACGATGTGATCAACCAGACGGTGAATTCCATACGCTTGAGCGATCTTTTGCATCAGCAGACGGATGCCGGGCAGAATAGTAAGATAATGAACCTAAAAGGGGACACTACAAATGGACAAAATGATTTATTTAGACAATGCTGCAACCACGGCAACAAGGCCTGAAGCCGTAGCCGCCATGCTGCCCTACTTTACCGAAAAGTTCGGCAATCCATCCAGCCTGTACCGGTTTGCAACCGAGAACCGAAAGGCGGTGGAAACCGCGCGGGAAGTGGTAGCGGCTGCACTGGGCGCGAACGCGCCCGAGATCTATTTCACCGCGGGCGGGACCGAGTCGGACAACTGGGCCGTCAAGGGAACGGCGCAGGCCCTGAAAGACAAGGGGCGCCATATCATCACCACCAGGATCGAACACCATGCGGTGCTGCACACCTGCCAGTATCTTGAAAAAAACGGGTTTGATGTGACGTACATGGATGTGGACGAATCCGGGCTTGTTTCACCGGACGAGCTGCGGTCCGCGATACGAGAGGACACCATACTGATATCCGTTATATTTGCGAACAACGAAATCGGCACCATAGAGCCCATCGCCGAGATCGGCGCCATCGCAAAGGAAAAGGGTATCCTGTTCCACACCGACGCGGTACAGGCATTCGGGCAGATACCCATCGACGTGAATGAAATGAACATAGACATGCTGAGTGCAAGCGGCCACAAACTGAACGGGCCCAAGGGCATCGGCGTGCTGTATATACGAAAGGGCGTACGCATCGCACCTTTCATGCACGGGGGCGCGCAGGAGCGCAAGAAGCGCGCGGGCACCGAAAACGTGCCCGGCATCGTGGGCCTGGGCAAGGCTGTTAAGATTGCGCTTGAAACGATGGACGAGCGCATAAAAAAAGAGACGGCGCTGCGGGACCATCTTATAAAAAAAGTTCTGGCCGAGGTGCCCTATTCCAGGCTGAACGGCCATCCCGTTAAAAGGCTGCCCGGCAATACGCATTTCTGCTTCCGTTTTGTGGAGGGCGAATCGCTGCTGCTGTTTATGGACAGCAAAGGCATCTGCGCTTCCAGCGGATCGGCCTGCACGTCCGGGTCGCTTGATCCTTCGCATGTGCTGCTGGCTATCGGGCTGCCCCACGAGATCGCGCACGGGTCGCTGCGGCTGACGCTGAACGAAACCAATACCATGGAAGAAATGGATTACACCGCCGTTTCCGTAAAGGAAGTTGTGGAGCGGCTTAGAAGCATGTCCCCGCTTTACGAGGACTTCATGAAAGGAGAACAGGCATGTACAGCGAAAAAGTGATGGAGCATTTTTCAAACCCGAGGAATGTGGGCGAAATCGAAAATCCGAGCGGAACGGGCACGGTGGGAAACGCGCAATGCGGCGACATCATGCGCATTTATCTGGATATAGACGATAATAAAATCATAAGGGACGTGAAGTTCAAGACGTTCGGCTGCGGCGCGGCCATCGCGACCAGCAGCATGGCGACCGAACTGGTGAAGGGTAAATCCATCTTTGAGGCCCTGAAGATTACCAACAAGGCGGTGATGGAAGCGCTGGACGGGCTGCCCGATGTAAAGGTGCACTGTTCGCTGCTGGCCGAGGAAGCCATCCACGCAGCGCTGTGGGACTACGCGGAGAAAAACGATATTAAAATAGAAGGGCTGGAAAAGCCCAAAAGCGGCGATCACAAATGCGACATCAGCCAGGATAAATAGAACACCGTCAGATAGGAAAATTCAAATGTTACATAAAAAAAACTGTTTGCTTCAAACAGTTTTTTGTCTGCGCGAGAAACGCTGTTTCAGCATGCGCATCGCCCTGTTTGCCATGTCGATCCGAAGCAGCCGGGACATGAGAAGATACACGCCTAAGGCCACGCCCGCGCTTAAAAGCAGGCGGACAAGGTTGGCCATAAAACCGGTATTTGAAAGCGGAACAAGGCCGTGCACCGCCAGGATGGCCGCGAGGCAAACGCCTGTCGCCAAAAAAATCTTTGCGAACTGTCCAACGGATTTTCTGAAATTCATTTTGCCTATCTTCTGATGCAGCAGCCCAAGCATGACCATGGCGCCGGTAAAACTGGCGATGGATGTCGCAAGCGTGAGGCCCATTGCGCCCATGGGGCCCTTCAGCAAGAGGTCCAGCACGATATTGAGCGACACCGAAAACATGCCGACATACAAGGGAAGCCGGGGCATTTGCATGGAATAAAACACGCGGATGAGGAAGGTGCGGAGCCCAAACCCGAAGATGCCTATGATGTACATGGTAAACACGGGCGCGGTAAACGCCGTGTCCGCCACGGTGAATTTGCCGTGCTGGTACACGATCCCGATAATATCGCTGCTGCAGACGACGGACAGCGCGATAATGGGAAGGGTGATCACCGCGATCACCTCGATGGATTTGCGCACCGTTTCCTTCAGCTTGTCCATCTGGCCCAATGCCGCAAATTGGCTGAGTTCGGTGAACATGATGGTGGTGATGGGCGTAATCAGCACGCCCAGGACAACCTGCCCCAGCGAAAAGCTTCTTGCCAGCGCGGTGACCGCGCCCGCTTGAAGGGAAGACGCAAAAACATTGTCCGTGAGCGCGTTTATTTCGTCAAATGCGATGCTGATCAGGGCCGGGATCGCTAAAAAGAACGTCCGGACCAGGTCTTTGTCTTTCAGGTTCATTTTGGGCTTATAATGAAAATGCCCCTTCATAAAGGGAAGCACGATGATCACCTGCAGCATTGCCGCGACCAGCGTGGCGTATGCGATGGATTCTATGGAACCGAATGCAAAAGCGGCCGTGATTACACAGGCCGTAAGCGCAAACCCGATCAGCTGTTCGGGAATAAAATTTTTGCGTGCGTTCAGCAGGTCGGTCAGGACGCCCGCTATTGCCCAGAAAAAGATGGCGGGACACATGATGCGCGTCAGTTTAATGGTCAGATCCAGGCCTTCTTGGCTGCCCTGGTAGATCAGGCCGCATATCTGCGGCGCGAATATATAGCCGACCACACTCAGGACCATGCCGAAAAGCATAAAAACGTTCAGGATATAGCTTGCGTAAAGATTGGCCCTCTCTTCGCTTACCTTAAGCCTTGTTTTGGTATAGATGGGAATGAATATGGAGGCGACACCTGCGGCGAAAGCGATGGTGATGATGTTTAAGAGTTTATAGGATGTCGAATAGGCGTCGCTGCTCACGTTTTGCCCGATGGCGGCGGCAAAAACCATTTCGCGGACGAACCCGGCGATCTTGCTGGCCGCAATGATAACCGTTACAGTAAACGCAGTATGGATTGTTTTTTCTACTATTCCCGCTTTATCCGTTCTCATGAATATCCTTCCGGAATATCTATTCTCCACCGTTAATTTGGAGCAACGCAACTAATTATAATGAAACGAAGAGGAACTTTCAACCGTTTTATGGAAAAGTGTTAAACGGGCGTGCTGCGGATAATGAACAAGCCGCCGGAAACTTGAGCCGGCATCCCCTATCCGATCCGGACGGCGTATATTTTTCTTCTGCGCGTACCCACAACGGCAATATTCCCGAAAACGGCGGGCGAAGCTTCGATATTGGACCAGAGATAAACGCTGCTTACAATCTTGCCGGATATGCCTTCGATCAAATACATATACCCGTCCGAATCGCACTGAATGATATACGATTTTCCATCCGGCGTATAGACCGCTGCCGGGGAACTCCAGCAGTAATTCTTAAAACGTGTCTTCCATACTTCTTCTCCGGTTTTTTTATCCAGCGCAACCAGAATGCCACGGCCTTCTTCGGGGGTGTGCGCCACCGGATAGATCACCAGGTTCGAAATGTCGTGCCTGCCCAGAACGGGCGTGCCCTGTACGCCGCCCGAAACGCCCGGCATGGACTGGCAGGGGTACGCGGGCGTGCGCCAAACGACCTCGCCGGTCGCCGCGTCGATTTTCCATATGGGAACCCCGCCATTCCGGGGGAGGCCGTCTCCGGTCGCGGTGATATGCAGGGAAGTCGAAATATATATGTGGCACGTTCCCTCTTCCGGCGATTCCTCAAAGACCGGGGAGGTGTTGGTATCGTCCAGAACATCCTGCACCCATTTAAGTTCCATTGTATTCAGATCGATACACATCAGTTTGCCGCCGTTGTCCGCAATGTACAGGTAATTGCGCCAGACGCATGCGGAATCCTCCATTCCCCACCAGCGGGTCCCCGGCGTGTTTTTGGGCGAATCTTTATATTCGGGCGTTTTGTAGCGGAACTTGACCGGCTCCGCCGGGTCCACGGTAAGCGTTCCCGCCTCCCTGTCGAATGTTGTGTTTAATTCTATGGTATATAAAAGGCCGTTTTCGCCCGGTTCTATGACCGTATCGGCAGCCGCGTCATACAGCGGGCTGGAATCGTAGCTCTGGTACACGCGGTAGGATTCCGGGTCTTTATGGCCGAACGTGTAAATCTGCTTTTGGTCTGTCAGGCTGTAGATACGCGCCCGCACCGCCTCCATCCCCGGCGGATCGTCCGCGGGGCCCACAAAAAGCATGGGCGTACCGTCCGGATACAGGCTGGCTGTTCCCTTAACGGGCCCCCCGCCTGTCTTGATGGGCGGACGGGTGGGTTTCCCGTCTTTTAAATCCACAAAATAGACCACGCCGTCCATGCAGGCGTAGATCACTTCCACCAGGTCGGGGTCGGCCTTTTTATCCGGATAGATATTCATGAGTTCCCTTAAATCTTCCGGCCATTTGATAATGATGGGCTGGCCTGTCCAACCGCTTCCCGTCCAGTACCGCCTGCCTCTTCTCCGGGTGCCGGCGCTTCGCTCCACTTTGCCCGTTTTCACCTTCCATATGGGCGTAAGCGTGCCCTTTTGAACGTTTACCGCGCCGTAGCTTGCGGTGTCGCGGTAATTGTTGCCCCTGAAAGTGACGATGCCCTGCAAAGGCGAATAGTCCCGGCCCGGACCAAAGCGGACCGGCACTTCTCTGTTATATGTTTCCACCTTTTTTCCGCCCAGGAATAGTTCCGTCTCAAAACCGAAGGCTTCAGGACGGGTGCTTTCGACCGGACGGACATCCAACTCCGGGCCGGTAGGCAAAGGCGCATCGGGCGGCATACCCGCGGCAAGCGGATTTTGATTTTTATTCGATGTAAAGGCCCGGCGCAGCGACCCCAAAAGCACCTGGAGCACAAACTGCTTTATATAGGTAATCAGTTTTTTACCTTTTTTTATATATTTTGCAACTTTCATTGAATTCCCTCAAAAATGCCGGTGTTTTTTTACGCTTTTATATAATAAATTATTCAAAAACCTTTGATTTGTCAAGTTTTAAGGCCGGACACGGAATTTTCTGCCTATTCATCGATAAATTCCGTAACTTTGTCGGTGAAAACGACGCCGTCCAGATGGTCGATCTCGTGGCACAGGCAGCTGGCTGTGCGCCCCTCCCCGGCAAGGGTGATCTTTTCCCCTTCTTCGTTCAGCGCGCAGACGGTGACCTTCTCGGGCCGGGGAACTTTTCCCCATACGTCCGGGAAACTGAGGCAGCCTTCCACCACCTCCGTGCTGCCTTCGCTGGATACGATGCGCGGGTTGATGAGTTTATAAAGACTCTCCCCGGTGTCCACCACCACCAGCCGGCGCAGAATGCCCACCTGGTTGGCGGCCAGCCCCAAGCCCTCGGAGGCGTACATGGTCTCGGCCATGTCATTCAATATCTCCAGCAGGTGGTCGTCGATCTTTGCGACCTCCCTGCATTTTTTTCGCAATGCGGGGTCTTCGTTTTTCCGGATGTTCCTGATTGCCATGCTTCCTCCTGTTCCTATTGCCCGTCCGGCGCATAGCACCGCACCAGCAGCCGGCGGTTCGCGTTTTCCTCGCAGGTGAGCAGGGTGACTTCCCTCTCGTATTGCGTATCCGAAAGCGCCTGCGCGTCGTCCGGCGTGACCAGCTCCGTTTTATATACCATATAGACAAAGGTGTTTCCGTTTGGATCGGTCAGGCTGACGGTGTCGCCCTCCCGCACCTTATCCAGGTTCCCGAAATGCGCGCCGCTCGCGTAATTGTGCCCGGTAATCACCAGGTTGCCCTCTTTGCCCGGGTTTGGCCCGGTATAATAACAGACGGAATATTTGAGCGCCTCATCCGTCATCTCTGACAATACCGGCAGGGATATGCCGATGGACGGAATATCCAACCGCGCGATCACCGAATAGCCTTGCAGGGCGGAATCAAACAGGCTGCCCAGGGCATTCGTATCGGCCGCGGGCTCCTGCGGCGGGCGGTATCGCCCCTCTTCGTCCCCGGCCGCGGGATGCAAGGCGGCAAAGCCGCTGACCCGAAGGATCCCTTGCGCGTTCTCTTCCGCACGGACGCCTTCCCGCCACAGCGAAAAGGCATAAACCGCCGCGGTGCAGACCAGCGCCCCGGACAATACGAAGAGCAATACGCGTATGGAGGCCGCGCGTTTGAAAGATTTTGTGATGCCCTGCGCGATCCGGCTTAAAACAAGGCGCAATTGAGCCCATCCCATTTGTACTTCTCCGTTCTGTTTCTTCCTGCAAATCAGGTTTTTCCCTCGTACGCCCTTTTAAGCACGATATCCGCGATCAGGCGGGTCGTGAAAAACTGGAAAAGCACCAGCAGCGTGCCGCCGGCCAGTATGAGCGCCCAGATCATCCCCATTGTCACTTCAAAGGGCAGGCCCAGCATGCCTTTGACCTCTGCCGTTATGGATGGCTCTCCCAGCGCAAGGAAAGCGGTGGCCACGCAGAAGATTGCGAGCACGGCCAGATAGAAGATGCCAAACCTTCCCGCGCTCCTTTGCGCCTCGGGCAGCGGGCGCTTTTGGATAACGCTGCGTTTGACCGCAATATAGCAAAACACGATCCCCACCACGCTGTTGAAAAGCGGAAAACCCATAAAAAAGCCGTAGACCATCACCGAATAAAATAATCCTATGCAAACCAGCGCGGGTACGGGCAAAAGGAACAATCTGCCTATAAATTTTTTTAAGACCGTAAGGTCGATGACGGCGCCGGCCGCAAGACCGATCAGCGCCAAAATCATGATGGCGCTGTCCTCCCGCACAAACGGGATGCTCCCCCACCAGAAAAGCAGGAACAGCCCAAGCGGCGCAAGCAGGCCCAGTACGGCGGCCAGAAGCAGGACAGCCACGAATTTTTTCAAATTACTTCCTCCAAAGTTTACTTGATGCTATTGTACATCCTTTGGGGCCGATAAATCAATCACCTGGGCAAACTTCTATTGCATTTTTAAGCCGCATTTGTTAAAATATATTCTGCCGCATC
>Ga0351941_1121_pt1 | contig 24374 bp, 19 predicted proteins | sample TotcelHT113001N9_FD_206853 | JGI IMG/M metagenome (GOLD analysis project Ga0351941, IMG submission 206853) | Enriched cells from coal bed in the Powder River Basin, Montana, United States - Total cells T11 rep2 HSBNCT.T11.300.1.N9 ...
CGGCAAGGTCAAGGACCTGCGGGTGCGGGTGGGAGGCGGGCCGGGGTAGTTGGGAGGGAGAGGCGCCGGGGTGTTGCGGCTCGGCCATTATTTTCTCAAAAAATGCCGACGTTGACCGCCGTTATACTTCCCCGCCACAGCTCAATAGAGCTTTAACGTTATTAAGAAGTTTGAGTTTATATTAGTTTATTAGTAGCAAATAAGGTGCCGCATTAACTCTATTAAAAAAATATATTTTACTTATCATATCATGAGTAATTCCAGCTTTTGACATTGTATATGCCTGTCCGTCCCAAGGGTCAAAAAGATTCCATTCGCCAGATTCTCGTTTGCCAACAACGACAAAATACTGTTGACCATTTTTATTGGTCTCTATCATTACAGGCAAATTATTCGCAATATTTTTATCAATTGTAGGAAGAAAATTATGGATATCGCTTTCAACACAGCCATCCCAACGTGTTACTCCCGGGGCGCCGATAAGATTCATAGGTTTTGTTATTCCATTAATAATCACAGTTTCATTGGAGGGACAACACCAGTTAAACCCATTTGCACCCATGATATAACCATTTTGCATAGTTAAAATATAATTAAGACTCCCGGGTGAACAAAAATATTTTCGCGCCAAAAAATTAAAGATAAAGGCCTTGCAAGTCGTAGCAGAGCCTTTATTCCACAATTTTGTATCGTCTTGACAATTTCCTATGCTCATCCCTTGCCATACTCCGAAGGTCTGACTAGCATCACCTATAAAATTAGAGAAATTACAAGTAATATCTTTGAAGTTTCCATTATCAATGAAAATATTTGATTGATTCATCGGAGGTGGGGAAGTGATGCCGTCTCCGCCTACTATCACTTCAAAATCAGGCACGGTAATAGTGACGGTAACTGTCCCAGAAGCCCCATTGGTGAGATTGGCGGGCAACTGAACAGACGTGCTGACGCCAACATAATTTAAATTATCTATAGCAAGTGTTCTATTCATATCTGCAACGGTAACCCCATCTATTATTACTTTATAATTAATATTCATGGGTCTACCATCAAGAGGCACGCCCCATAAAAAAACTGGTAGAAACCAAGCCCATATTATCAAAAACTCACCGCTTTTATAATATGTCTTAGGAAATTGGTATCCATTACCATTGTTACTGCTTGCCAACAATGCCTTAAGAAATATTGGATTTGTTTGGGCAGAATGGCTGATATTTGTAAATAAAAAAATAGCTAAAAAAGAAAAGCAAGCTATCACCATTTTGGGGGTTTTGAACAATTTCATAGTTTTTCCCTGCAATGATTGTTTTGTTTAATCATGCCGCTACCATTTCGGCTACTTTACCAACATCGGCCCCCTGGGCCATTCACCAGAGTTTGAAACCAGCAACTACCCTTCTCAGAACACCTCATATCCCGAGAATCCCGGTTCCTCTATCGCCTTAATTTTATGATCAATTTTATTAACTTACCTTCAATTTTCATCGAACCAGGCGATCTTATAGGTTTTCCGATCTATAAGCCGAGATTAGCCGCGGTATCGGGCACGGGGCTCGAAAAATGGTTTTTGGGACCTCTTGGCCGGGAAAAATCCCCCAAAGTTTCTGCTCTTGAATCCGAATCTTCTCGGCGGGGGCATGATAGCGCAAGGTTCCTTAGCAAGATACCAGATAATCGAAAAATCCGGATATGATCTGAATAGCGAAATTGACTTTTTGTAGGGGCACGTCCAGAATCCTCTTCTGTCCGATGATCTTATGCCTCCATGGAGAGGGGGCCCGGTCAACTCTTGATGCATACAAGTTGAGATCCCCGTCTTGCCAGGCTCAAAAGAGTAATTTTACCAGGATGATGGCGATGACGATGCCGATCATGTCCGCGGTGAGGCACACGGGGACCAGGTATTTGGTTTTCTTGATGCCCACGGCCCCGAGATAGACCGCCAGGACGTAAAAAGTCGTTTCGGCGCTGCCCATGATCACCGCGGCCATCATGCTGGCCTGGGAGTCGGGGCCGCTGGATTTGAGAATCTCGGTAAACAGACCCAGGGAGGCGGCGTTGGAGAAAGGTTTTACCATGGCCACCGAAAACACCTCCGGCGGCAGGTTAAAGGGAGACGCTACGTAGGCAAATATTGTTCTGATAAAGTCGAAGGCTCCCGAGGCATCGAAGGTTTTCACCGCAATGAATATGGCCAGGACATAGGGAAAAATCCCGATGATGATGCCGATGCCGTCTTTGGCCCCCGAGACGAAGGAATCGTACACCGGCACCCCTTTGACAAATCCATAGCCCACCGTAAAAAAGATGAAAACCGGTATTAAACCCTGGAAGACGAAACTGAGCGTATCCATATCACCTGTCTTTGCGGCTGAATTTTTTGAATAAATACAGTATCCCCACCGCCGCGGCCGTGGATATGACCGTCGCAATGATGGTGGGCAGGACAATGGCATTGGGGTTGCGCGAGCCGTAACTTGCCAGCAACCCGATGGCCGTAAAAGGAACCAGCTGAATACTTGAGGTATTGATGACAATAAACAGCATCATCTCAAACGTTATGGTGTCATTCTCGGGATTGAGGGTCTGCAGGTCTTCCATGGCCTTGATGCCCAGCGGCGTGGCTGCATTGCCCAGGCCGAAAAAATTGGCCAGCAGATTGAGCGTAATGGAAGTTATGGACGGGTGCCCTTCAGGGATATTCCGGAACAGAAACGAGATTGCCGGCCGGAAGAAATTGGACAGTTTGTAGATCAAGCCGGAATCTTCCAGGATTTTTGTAAGGCCCAGCCAGAGAGACACGATGGCCACCAGGTAGAGGCAGACTTCCACCGCGGCTTTGCCGGCCTCAAACATGGCCTTGGTGAACCCATCAAACCTGCCGTTGATGGCGGCAAACACGACGCTGATACAAACGACCAGGAACCATACAGTGTTCATCCAGCCTTCCTTATCTTGTCCCGGTGATAGTTGCAAACTGCGAGCGCGATGGGGGCCGCTACCGGGGCGCCAGGAGCGGCTTGGCACCCCCTGAACCGCCTCCATTGTGCCTTGTTACCCCGGATGCCGCAAGGAAATATTGACGCCCGGGCCAGGAGGATGGCGCGGCGCCGCGGCTGCACCCCCGGCGACGCATCCGGATTTTTTTAGGGGTGGAGTTCATTGAAACTTTCAAATCGTTGTTTTTGGGTACCGATTATAGTATCTTTCAAACAACCTCGGGGGAGACTGTTTTATCTTTAACGGCCGACTCGAAAAAGCCGATCCAGGACTGCAGGCGGTCAGACTGCCCCATAATTGGGCCTGGCTTGAGCAAGGCGCCGGGGTGCGAATTTTACCCCCGCCGGCCGACTTGATCCGGGGTTGGAAGCACAAGCGTTGATCGCGGCAACTAATTAAAAACGTTAAGGGAAAGAGAGGATGATGCGGACACTCCGGTTGTTGGTTCTCATTGTGGTGCTGGTGGCAGGTTTCTGCTGCCCTGCCATAGCGGCAGATGATCAAGTTACCGTTCCGGTGCTGTGCTACCACCGGTTCGGCCCCACGGTGGCCGATTCCATGACGGTGACCACCAAGGTATTTGCCTCGCAGCTCCAGTGGCTCAAGGACCACCAATACACGGTCATCCCCCTGCGGATGCTGGTGGACTACCTGCGGGGCCAGGGTCCGCCGCCGCCGCCGAAATCAGTGGTGATCACCGCCGATGACGCGCACAAGACAGTCTGGTCTGACATGGCTCCGCTGGTGCGCCAGTACAACATTCCGGTAACCCTGTTCGTCTATCCATCGTGCGTTTCCAACGCCTCCTATGCCATGACCTGGGAGCAGTTGAAGGCACTGAAGGCTACCGGTTTGTTTGATATGCAGTCCCACACCTTCTGGCATCCCAATTTCAAGCGGGAAAAGAAGAAACTGAAGCCCGAAGAGTACAAGAAGCTGGTGGACGCCCAGCTTTCCAAGGCCAAGGCGTCTCTGGAAAAGAGGTTCGGCGCCACGGTGGACGTGTTGGCCTGGCCGTTTGGCATCTATGACGACGAACTGGAAAAGGATGCTGCTAAGGCGGGTTACGTAGTTGCCTTCAGTATCGACCGCCGGAATGCCAGCAAATCCGAGAAGATGATGGCCCAGCCCCGCTACCTGATGACCAATGGCGACGGTATCAAGAATTTCGAGGCCATCGTCAGCGGCCGGGCCCAGGAAAAGGGACATAAGACCTATTAGCCGTGGTGAGGTGCGGTTCAGGCTGCTATGGCCTCGGAAGCCGCGACGGGCTTGGGGCGCAAAGGGGGCAGCCTGCCGCATCAGCGCCTGGCCACATGGAGAGCAACATGGTGAAAAAATTGAGCTTATGCCTGTGTATCGGCGTACTTTTCTTCACCTTCGGCTGCTGAGGCGGGGCCAAGGGGCTGCGGTCCAGCAGCCCCCAGTTACCGGCCCCGGTAGATTCTCAGCTGCACCACCGGGTTCCCGGTTCCCCGGTTTAATCCTCACTGCGGGATTAAAGGCCCGGCCCCGGGCTGGAGTTGGCCGGATCCCCCAGGCGGGTCGGGCTTTTTAGACGAAGTTGCAGTCCAGAAACCATAAAAAGTCATGTCATTCTGAACGGAGCCGAGCTTCGTGAAGAATCTCGGCGGCTTTAGCGGAGAGATGCTTCGCTGGGCTCAGAATGACAAATATTGTCGTTGGATGGCTTATGAGGTATTAGACCCACACCCGGCCAGCTATAAGCCGCGGCAAGTGAGCCGGGGAAAAATACTCCGGGCGGGCCGGTAAGGCTGCCGGTGGCGAGAGGTCCATATGAAGCCGAAATTCTCTCTGTGCGGTCTCATTCTGGTGCTGGCCCTGATCCTGACCGGCGCCGCGATGGCTGATGACCCCAAGGCCGCGGCCAGCCAGAACAAGGAACCCGTTGCCGGCGCGGCTCCGGCCCAGGACTCCAAGGCGGTTACCGGGCTAACCAAGGAACCGGTCGCGGCGCCGCCTGCAACCCCAGAGGGCAAGGGCGTTGCAGGCGAGACCAAGGCACCCGTCGCGGGCCCAACTCCGGCTGTTGCTCCCAAGGCGGCTGAAGGCCAGGCCTCGCCGCCGGCCGCCCCGGCCAAGGGCTACAACGGCAAGGTCGTTGACGCCCAGACCAAAGCGCCCATTGCCGGCGCTCTGGTCACCCTGGGCGATCAGCAGGTGCGGGCCGACAAGGACGGCGTCTTCCGTCTGGAGGGCGCCGGGGAGACCCTGAAGCTGCGCTACCCGGGTTATGCCCGGCGCGAGCTCCCTACCTCGGAGCTGACCGGGTCCAATACCGAGATCGCCCTCACCCCCTTCATGGTCAAGGCGCTCTATCTTTCTTCCTACGGGCTGGCCAGCAAGAAAATCCGCGAGGCCGCCAAAGAAGCGATTAAGTTGAATAATATGAACGCCCTGGTCATCGACGTCAAAGGTGACCGGGGGTTTATCCCCTTTAAGGTGGACATCCCTCTGGCGGAAGAGGTCGGGGCCCAGAAGACCATATTGTTCAAGGATATCAAGGCTGTGGTCGCCAGCCTCAAGGAGCAGGGCCTCTATCTCATCGCCCGCATCGTGGTCTTCAAGGACGACCCCCTGGCCGCGGCCCGGCCGCAGTGGGCCGTCAAGAGCAAGGGCGGCGGGGTGTTCCGGGACCGGGAAAAATTGCGCTGGGTCGATCCCTTCCACCAGGGAACCTGGGATTACAACATTGCCATCGCCAAGGCCGCGGCCGAGGCGGGTTTCGATGAGGTGCAGTTCGATTATGTCCGCTTTCCCGACAACCGCAGGGTGGGGTTCGCCAAGCCGGCGAATCAGACCAGCCGCACCGAGGCCATCACCGGTTTCCTGAAGGCGGCGCACCAGGCCCTGGCGCCCTCCAACATCATGGTGGCCGCCGACATCTTCGGTTACGTCATGTGGAACCTGGACGATACCGGCATCGGCCAGAAGGTCGACGCAGCCCTGGAGGCCGTGGACGTGGTCTGCCCCATGCTTTACCCCTCCGGTTACCAGTTCGGGATTCCCAACTACAAAAACCCGGTCAAGCACACCTATGAAATCGTCTACCTGTCGCTGAAGCGGGCCCAGGAGCGCACCGGGGCCAATCCCCTGCGCTTCCGGCCGTGGATCCAGGCCTTTCGCGATTACGCCTTTCGGGGCGGCGATTTTAAAGAAGAACGGATGCGGATTCAGATCCAGGCGGCGGACAAATTCGGCGCCAGCGGCTGGATGTTCTGGAATCCCCGTAACGTCTATCCCACGGGAAAATTCGCCGACTGATACCGAGTTGCGTCCCAAAGGCAATTATTTGCCGACGCAGGCTTTACCGTGAAACGTTAAATCCCCCTAAATCCCCCTTTAAAAAGGGGGACTTTAAGGCAGCCACCTGCTTTTCCCCCCTTTTCTAAAGGGGGGCAGGGGGGATTTTTATCCCCGGGAGTGACCAACCCGGGCTCTTGGCCGGCGCCCCAGGAGGAAAACCATGCCCAATGATCGCTTCATCGCCTACTTCACCATGGAGATTGCCTTGGACCCCGGCATGGCCACGTATAGCGGCGGGCTGGGAGTTCTGGCGGGAGACACCATCCGTTCGGCCGCCGATCTCAAGGTGCCCGTGGTGGCGGTCTGTCTGCTCCACCGCCGAGGCTATTTTTACCAGCGGTTGGACCCCCAGGGCCAGCAGACCGAAGAGCCGGTGGAGTGGGCCGTCAACGATTTCCTCACCGAGATGCCCCAGCGGGCCACGGTGGCCATCGAGGGCCGGGAGTTGCAGCTTAGGGCCTGGAAATATGCGGTCCAGGGCGTCAGCGGCTATGAGGTGCCGGTTTACTTCCTGGACACCGATCTGCCGGAAAACAGTCCCTGGGACCGGCAGCTCACCGACCACCTCTACGGCGGCGACGACTGGTACCGCCTGTGCCAGGAAATCATCCTGGGAATCGGCGGCGTCCGGATGCTCCGGGCCCTGGGATACCATGATCTGAGACGCTTCCACATGAACGAGGGGCATGCGGCCTTCCTGACCATCGAACTGTTGAACGAGGAGGCGGAAAGGGCCGGGAAGAACACCATCGGTCAGCCGGAGATTGAAGCGGTCCGGGCCAAGTGCATTTTTACCACCCACACGCCGGTGCCGGCGGGACACGACCAGTTTCCCCTGGAGCTGGTGGAAAAAATGGGCGGCAACCTCAAGTATGTGATGGATAATCAGGACACCTTTGCCGTGGATGTCCAGAAACATATTTTTCAATATGGGGATGAGTTTGCCCGGATGCCCGAGTTGGCCCAGCGCGGGCTCAGGTTGAACATGACCTACCTGGCCCTTAACCTGAGCCACTACGTCAACGGAGTGGCCAAAAAACACGGCGAGGTCTCCCGGCTCATGTTCGCCGACTACCCGGTGGACGCCATCACCAACGGGGTGCATGCCGCCACCTGGGCCACGGAGCCTTTCCAGGCGCTCTTCGACCGCCATATCCCGGGTTGGCGGGAGGACAATTTCAGCCTGCGATCTGTCCTCAACATCCCCGCCGAGGAGCTGTGGGAGGCGCACCGGCAGGCCAAGCAAGAGCTGCTGGCCTACGTCAACCTCCAAACCAACGCCGGCCTGGACGTCGACGTCATGACCATAGGGTTTGCCCGGCGGGTGGCAACTTACAAGCGGGCGGACTTGCTGTTCAATGATATCGAGCGTTTGCGGCGGATTGCCCGGGAGGTGGGCCCCATACAGTTGATTTTTGCCGGCAAGGCCCATCCCCGGGACGGTCTGGGCAAGGACCTCATCCGGCGGATTTTTCAGGCCGCTGAAACCTTAAAACCGGACATCAAGGTGGCTTACCTGGCCAATTACGACACCTGGCTGGCGCGCCGGCTCGCCGGCGGTGTGGACATCTGGCTGAACACGCCCCAGCCGCCCAACGAGGCCTCGGGCACCAGCGGCATGAAGGCGGCCCTGAATGGGGTTCCCAGCTTCAGTACCCTGGATGGCTGGTGGCTGGAGGGGCACATCGAGAACTTTACCGGCTGGTCCATCGGCGCCCCGGTGACCCGCGGTCTCGAAGGCGACGATTGCACCGGCGACGCCGATTGCCTCTATGGGAAACTGGAGAGCCTCATCGTCCCCATGTACTACCGGGACCGGCAGGCCTTTATGCGGGCCATGTACGGGGCCATCGCCATTAACGGCGCCTTTTTCAACACCCAGCGCATGGTGCAGCAGTACGTGGTGAAGGCGTATCTGTGAAAAATTTGGGTGGGTCCCCCTGAGGCTTACCGCCGGGGCCAGCGGCTGGATGTTCTGGAATCCCCGTAACGTCTATCCCGCGGGGAAGTTCGCCGACTGAGGCTGAGTTGGGCTCCAAAGGCTATTTTCTGTAGCCACAGGCTTGAGCCTGAAAATCCAAATCCCCCTAAATCCCCCTTTGCAAAAGGGGGACTTTAATACCCCCCTTTGAAAAAGGGGGGCAGGGGGGATTGTTCATTCTCGGGGGTGAAACATCTGTGGTTCATGGACGTTTAGGGTGAAAATCCAGTTGTAGGGGCGGTGAGCGCACCGCACCTATCTGGAATTTCATGATTGGGGGTGGCCCCCAAACGGCCATGGTGATTTACCCTTTGCCGGCACAGGCTGGAAAGCCTGTGCCACCCTATGACTGCAATCTGATATCAAATAACCCCAGCCGCCGCCCTCATTGGCCGCCTCGCACACACCACACAAGGTAGTTGCCGCTTTTGGGGGTCCCGTCCACGCGGCCGTCGTAGAAATACACGTAGCAGGCGTAGGTGGTGTTGATGGTGTAGGTAGTCGACGACCAGTAGATGGACGATTCCACCCCTGTGAACGGGTTGGGCACCGGCACAGCCGGACCACTAACAGCACCCTCCCTGCCATAGTCGACCAGGCTTTGCAGTTCCCGGATGTTGGGCAGTCGCCAGTCACCCGCCTTGGAGCCATCCTTGAGGTCATTTTCGCCAGGGCCAGCCGCCAGGGCGTTGGCGGCGCTCACGGCGTCTGCCCAATTTTTTGGGCCAAAATAACTGGCATTTTGCATCCAGATCAGGCCAGTCAGGTTGTCCGTCACGGTGCCATTGTGATTGTCAGTGAACCGGGGGTTGGGCCAGGCCACGCCCTTGTGCCAGTACCCATCGTCTCCCGTAGCATAGAATTGTGTCTGTCCGGTCTTGGGAACCGGGGCGTAGTTCCCTTTCATGGCGGGTATGACATAAAACCCATCTTCGGCACCGGCTGCACTCCCACCGACCAACGCCAAAACCAACGACAGGAAAATCAACGCGACTCTTCTCATGACAGGGCTCCTTGTTCAGGAAGGGTTTAATCCTCCAGGTTAGGCGCCAAGCTGGGTGCGACTGTCCCTCATTGTTGCCTGGGACCTTTTCCCCCCCTGCAACCATAAACCCCCTTCTTTCCAGGGGGCAACCTTTTGCGTGGGAAACAACATAGCACAATTATTTTAATAAAGATTAAAAATCGTTTAAGACGAAGTTGCAGTAAAAAAATTATGGATATTTATGTCATTCTGAACGGAGCTGAGCTTCGTGAAGAATCTCTGCGGCTATAAAAGGGAGATTCTTCGCTACGCTCAGAATGACAAAAATAGTTTTTGATGGCTCATTGGTATCAGATGTCCCGGCGCCAGGGTCAGACGGTGCCACAACCTCGCCTCATCTCAGCCCTTGGGGCTGAAGGTCGTTTGTGACAGCCGGGGAAATGCCGTTATGAGGCCGGGAGGGGGACTGACTTGGTGGCCGGGGTTAAGCAGAGCGATAAGTTCCAGGGCGTTGGCTACAGCCTGGCCCGCGGGGTGGTTGTTGAAGATGACGTAGGTCTCGGGCGCCTTCTCCATCAGTTCCCGGGTCCGGGCCGCCAAATCCTCCAGTTCCTCGGGGGAGTAGAGGTAGTCATACCGGGCTCCCCGGTCGTCCCCGAACTCGAACCAGGTCTCTTTCCGCCGCCCGTGGCAGCGCAGGTAGCCCCGGGTCCCGGTGACCCAGCGCGTGGCCCCCATGGGGTAGGAGACCATGGGCTGGTCGATGTTGCAGAAATCAAGGCCCACCTCTGCCAAAAATTCCCGCACGGCCCGCTGCTGCCAGGAGCGGTGGCGCACCTCCACCGCCAGGGGAAAATTTTGTAGGGCGGTCTTGAGCTGCACCAGATAAGCGCGGTTTTCCTCGGTGTTGTGGAAGGAATAGGGGAACTGGGCCAGGAGCACCCCCAACTTGCCGTCGGCGAGCAGCGGCTCCAGGCCGGCTTGAAACTGGGCCAGATCGGCGGCAGGCAAGCGCCGGGTGTGGGTGAAGACCTGCCACAGCTTGGCGGTGAAGCGGAAATCCGGAAAATCCGTCACCGCCGCCAGCCAGCGCCGGGCGTAGTCCGCAAGGATGGGCCGGTAGAAGGTGACGTTGATCTCCACCGCGGTAAACAGGGTGGCCAGGAAGGTGAGGCGATCGGCGCCCTTGAGCCCCGGGGGATAGACCACCCCCTGCCAGTCGGGGTAATCCCAACCCGCCGGGCCGATGCGGGGTTCCGGGTTCTGGGTTTTGAGTTCCGGGTGAGGTGGCATCGGTTCATAACCAACTTCCCTGCTCTCCCCATGCACCGATGAGAGAGGGAAGATCCGTCGGCATTATACCCGGTTAGGTACGGGTAAGAACAACAAAAAAGGCGCGTCGTGCGCACCCTCGCTGACCTGAAAAGTTTTTCGTCGGGTGCGTTTTACGCACCACTAAAGGGCGGGACGCCTGCCCTGCTTATCAATGCTGGCAATGGGCGCAGGACAGGGTGTCTCCGACCGGCTGGCCTTCGGGGAGGGGATGCTCTTCCCGGGCCAGGACGGCTTTCAGGGCTTCCAGGGCCACTTCCAGTTGGGAGTCGTCGGGCTCCAGCGCGGTGAGGCGCTGGGTGGCCAACCCGGGCCACAGGAGGACCCGCGCCAGTCCATGCCGGGAGTGCTTGCCGCCCCAGCGGATGATCTCGTAGGAGAGCGCCGCGATGGGGAACATGAGGCCCACCTTGATGATGACCTGGAGAAAATTGTTGGCCAGGCCCCGGCGGGTCAGGGCCGGGAACAGCGGGAAAAAGACGGTGAAGATCAGGATGCTCACCAGCAGCACCACCAGGATAAAGGAGGTGCCGCAGCGGGCGTGGGCGGTGGGGTGGCGCCGGGTGTTGGCCACCGTCAGTTCTTCCCCGGCCTCAAAGGTGCAGATGGACTTGTGCTCGGCGCCGTGATACTCGAAGACCCGGCGGATGTCCGGAAAAAAAGAGATGCCCCAGATATAGAGCACCAGGAAGGCGCCCTTGATGACGCCGTCAACGGCATGAAAGGTGAAGTCGGCCGGGGTCAGGGCACGGCCCACCAGGTAGCCCGCCTTGCCGCTCAGCCAGTGGGGCAGGAAGCCGAAAAACAGGAAGGCCATGAGGAAGGCGGCCCCCAGGGTCAGGGCGATGCTGCCCCAGCCCAGGGGTTCATCTTCTTTATCGGCGTCTTCTTCCTGGAGCGCGGCTTGGGCCGAAAAGGTCAGGGCCTTGACACCCGTGACCATGGCCTCGACGAGGATGACGGGACCCCGAAGGAAAGGGCGCTTTAAAACGGGGTAGCGCTCCGCCAGGGAATGATATGCCTCATCCTTGAGGATCACCGTGCCGTCGGGACGGCGCACCGCGATGGCCATGGCGTGGGGGGAGCGCATCATGACGCCCTCCAGCACGGCCTGGCCCCCTACGGCTAAGGGCAGGTCTTCTTGCTTCATTCTGCCTTGTCGTCGGCCTTGTATTTGTCCATGTGGGCGTATTTGCGCCGGAAGCGCTCCACCCGTCCGGCGGTATCCATGAGCTTCTGCTTGCCGGTAAAGAAGGGATGGCACTTGGAGCAGATTTCCACCCGGATGTTATCCTTGGTGGAACCGGTCAGGAACTCGCTGCCGCAGGCGCAGCGCACGGTGGTCTCAATGTAGTTGGGATGGATATCGTTCTTCATAAATTTTCTCGAATCTCCTGATTTGCCTCTTAAACGATTAAGTTTATATCATGATGGCGCAAAAAGCTAAGAAAAATTTAAAACCAGGCAATCCGCAGCCCGGGGGGCGGGGATGAGATGAGTGTTATGAAACGTATTAAAGCAGTTATGCATGGGCCTTTGGTCCACCCGTACCGTATGAAAAGTCAGGTAGGGCGGGCGTCCTCGCCCGCCGTGCAACGGGATTGATGGTGCGCAAGAATCACCCTACGAAAGACTTTTCGGAACAGCTCCTCATGGGCCTTAGGCCCACCCGCAAATTATGAAAAGGATGTTAGGGCGGGCGTCTCCCCGCCGGTTTGGCAGCCGCAGGCTTCAGCCGAATGGTGGCGGCCACAGGCCGCCCTATAACTTTGAACTTTGAACTTTGAACTTTTCAGGACAGCCGATGGAATGAAAAATTAACAAAATCATTGGGTTAGGAGTCGAACTGCCGATGGTTCAGGTCAGGAGCAAAGAGAGTCAGGTTTCTCGCTTGACAATTACCGCAATAAACGCAAACATAATTGATAGGATCGGAAGCAAATCCGGTCACCGGTAATTTGAAAGAAATTCAGCGTGTTGACTGAACAGCGGGGATAGAATATTCATAACCGGTTGAAGGGGACTCCTTGATCTATCCAGAACAGTTCCTCATGGGTCTTCGGGCGAACTGCAAAGCATGAAAAGTTCATGTCAGCCCATGCTCTTAACCTTGAACTTTGAACTTTGAACTTTTCAGGACAGGGGTAGCGGCAACACCATGCTTTCTTCCTTAGATATTGCCAAACAAAAATTAATCGAAATCAGTATCGCCCTCTCCAGTGAAACTGATCTATCCAGATTATTGAAAATGATTATTAATGAATTGCGCCTGCTGACCAACGCCGATGGCGGCAGCCTCTTTTTGGCCGAGAATGGGCATCTCCGTTTTGAAGTAGCGCAAAATGATACCCTGATGGCTTTAGAGGGTGAAGACCTCCAAATTTTCAAACAATTTGAGATTCCTATTAGCGAGAGCAGTATTGCCGGTTATGTGGCTCTCACGGGTAACATCTTAAATATCCCTGATGTTTATGAATTGTCGCCTGATTTCCCGTTTCAGTTTAATCCCGAATTTGATGTGCGCAATAATTATCACACCCAATCGATCCTGGCTGTCCCCCTCAAAGATCATACCGGCAAAATAATCGGCGTTTTGGAGTTGATCAACGCCATGGACGCCAAGGGAGCCCCGGTTCCCTTCAGCGAAGCTCATGAAAATCTGGTCCTGTCCCTGGCGTCCCTGGCGGCAGTGGCCATCAATAAAGCGCGCCTGATTCAAACCATTCAAAATCTGTTCGAAGCGGAGCGGGAACAGAATCGCCGCAATCTAGAGGCCATCTTTCGGAGCGTCAATGACGCCATCATCACGGTTGACCAGGATAGGCACATTATTGCCGCCAATGATGCCACCAGAGAAATCTGCGGCATGGACCCCCAAGAGATCGTCGGCCGGAATTTTGACCAGATCAAGAGCTCTTGCGCTCAATCATGTTATGAGGCTCTCAAGGAAATTTTGGGGACGGCAAAAACCATCAAGGATTACCGGCTGGAATGTCGCCAGCAGAATCGGCCGCATCAAATAGTTACCATAAGTAGTTCGCCGTTAAGGGATAATTCCGACAAAAATATCGGCACGGTCCTGGTGATTCGGGATTTGACCCGGGTGGCCGAAATGGAAGGGGAATTACGCGCCCGGTATAACCTGCACAATATGGTGGGGAAAAGCCACCAGATGCAGAGCATATTTCACCTTCTGGATGAATTGATGAATACGGACACCACCGTGCTGATCACGGGGGAAACCGGCACCGGCAAGGAACTGATCGCCAAGGCGCTCCATTATGGCGGGGTGCGGGCCGCCAAACCTTTGGTAACTGTGAATTGTTCAGCCTTGCCGGAGAATTTGCTGGAAAGCGAATTGTTTGGGCATGTGCGAGGGGCGTTTACCGGGGCCTCGAAGGATCGGGTGGGCCGCTTTCAAGCCGCGCATGGGGGCACCTTATTCCTGGATGAAGTTGGCGACATTACTCCCAATTTACAGTTGAAGCTCTTAAGGGTCCTGCAGGAAAAGACCTTTGAGCGCGTCGGTGATTCCACCACTTACTCTATAGACGTGCGGGTTATTGCCGCGACCAACTGTGACTTAAAGAAAAAGGTCGGTTTAGGAGAATTTCGGGAAGACCTCTACTATCGGCTGAAGGTGTTGGAGATTACTTTACCTCCCTTACGGGAACGGCGCGAAGATATTCCTTTATTAATTAATCATTTTCTGACGATTTTTAATAAAAGTTTTAATAAAAACATAGAGAAAATTTCCCAAGACGCCTTGAGAATCTTCATGATTTATCCCTGGCCGGGAAATGTCAGAGAACTGCAGCATGCCATCGAACATGCCTTTGTCTTGTGCAACAGTCCCACTATCGCTTTGGAGCATCTGCCGGTGGAAATCAGAGATTACTCGCTCCGTGAGGCCCCGGCCCCGGCTGAGCGCCTCAAAATATCGGCCCTGCAACCGCCGGACATACTCCAGGCCCTGGTTACAACCGGCTGGAACAAGGCCAAGGCCGCCCGGCTGCTGGGCATCTCCAGACCAACCCTTTACCAACTCATTCATCTGCACAATTTGCGTCCATCGGACCAGGTGTAATTTTACACAACTGTAAGGAGACAGTGGTGTAAAATTTACAGTCCTGACGGTGGGAAATGCGCCCTGAGTCACCCGGCTCCATAAACATAACTATTTAGATATACGGTCTAATTAAGGTATATGGGTCCTATTTGTCAACTGGCACTGTACTTGCATAGTAATTGGACAAACAACTAATTTTGCCAAGTATTCCCGACTCTCTGGTTTCGGAAATGCCGCGACTCGCATTGGGAAGGAGGAGCCATGCGCAGCGAAACTAACATGTGCAATCCGATAAGCCTGCTATCCACTAACATTACCTGCCCCGAGCGGGGCCCGCTGGATAATCCCGGCGATGTGATGGCGGAAATAGAGAACATAATAGTATTGATTTATAAAAAATTTAACTTTGATCTGTTTGAACAGGTATTTGGAGATATTTTAAAACTTTTTCACGGGTATTACCCGGGCTATCGCCGCTGCAACACCTTCTACCATGACTTAAGCCACACGATGGATTGCCTGCTGGTCACGGCGAAACTTATCCATGGCGCTGGTCTCAATGGCATTGTCTTTACCCACAGGGACGTCAGTCTGGGATTAATTTCGGCCCTGATGCACGATACGGGCTATATCCAGGCAGTGGAAGATAACACGGGCACGGGCGCCAAATATACGGTTAGCCATATAGAACGCAGTATTGAGTTTATGAAAAAATACTTTCAGGCTAACGCGTTTCCATCAGAATACTTGCCGATATGCTGCAATTTTTTAAGATGTACCGGACTCGATGTCAAAATTGGCGAGATCAAGTTTCAATCCAGGGAACATGAAATCCTGGGTCAGATCTTAGGAACGGCCGATCTTATTGGGCAAATGGCCAATGAGAATTATGTGGAAAAACTTCCTTACCTCTACGATGAATTTAAAGAAGGCGGGGTTCCGGGTTATAATAACAAATTCGATTTGCTGAAAAAAACTCCGGCCTTCTGGGAAATGGTTAAACAGCGCCTGGTGAATGAATTGGGGGACGTGGATCGATACCTGCGCGATTACTTGCGGGTGCTCTGGGGGATAAACCAGGACTTGTACCGGCAGGCCATTGACCGGAACATAGAACGGCTGCAATTATTTTTGGCGGCCCCGAGGCCAAGCTTCCCGGGGATCCGGGAGGCCAGTATTAAATGGGTGTGACCGCGGGTTAGCGGTCTCGGAATTACAGATTGTTAAGTCAGGCAGGGTGTCCAAGCGCCCTGCCTTTCTTTTTGTCCGGGCGCTTGGCTGAGACCTGCAGGAGAGGTGTGCTGCTGAAAAAAATGAGTCTATACTTTGACCATAACCTCGATATGACCACATAACCCTTGGCCAGACTTGCATCACCGGAGTTTAAGGCCTGATCGCGGGAAGCTGACAGATGTTTTAAGCCAGGCCAAAATCGCCCGGTCCATCCACCGGGCCCAGGAGGGCCACGCCCCAGGCTTCCGGCCGGAGCAGGTCCCGGGCTGCTTCCAGAACCTCGTCTGCCGTGACCTTCAACATGCCCTCAATGATGTCCGCCTGGGGGATATAGCGCCCGAAATTCAGCTCATTTTTGGCCAAACGCCCCATGAGATGGTCGACGTCCTCGGAGGACAGAATAACGGAGCCCCGCAGGTGTTCTTTGGCCGCGGTCAACTCCGCTTCGGAGACTTTCTCCTCCTGCAAGGCTTTGAGTTCCCGGCGGATGGCGGCCATGATGGCCGAAAGGTTTTGGGGACTCACTCCGGCGGAGATGCCTATCAGGCCGGCATCGCTGAAAAACTGGGCATAAGACTGGATGGAATAGGCCAGCCCCAGTTGTTCCCGTATTACCTGGAAGAGGCGCGAACTCATGTTGCCGCCCAGGACCAATTGGAGCATGGTGGCGGCGTAGCGCCGGGGATCGCCCGCCGCTATCCCCGGGCCGCCCAGGATCAGGTTGACCTGCTCCAGGTCCCGGGAGAGGGTGTAGACCCCGGGATGGGTGGTGACGGCCTGGCGTTCCCGGCCGGGGGCGCCGTTAACCAACCCTTCAAAACTGGCGGCCACCAGGTCCACCACTTCCTGGTGCCGGATGCGGCCGGCGGCGGCCACTATCATGTCAGATGGCCGGTAGGTGATGCGGCGGTAAGCCAGGAGGTCTTCCCGGCTGACTCGCGCAATGTGCTCCGCCTCTCCTAGAATGGGCCACCCGAAGGCGTTGTCACCCCAGAAGTTCCGGGCAAAGTGAACCTGAGCCAGTTCTTCCGGGCTGTCATCCTGGGCGTAAATCTCTTCCAGGATGACCTGCCGCTCCCGTTCCAGGTCCTCAGCCGCCAGTTGGGACCTGAGGACCAGGTCGCCCAACAGGTCCACCAGCCGGGGCAGGTTCTCCGCCAGGACGCGCCCGTGGAAGCAGGTCTGCTCCTTGCTGGTGAAGGCGTTGCACATGCCCCCTAACTGGTCGATTTCCCGGGCAATGTCCAGGACGGTGCGCCGGGGGGTGCCTTTAAAAGCCATGTGCTCCAGGAAATGCGTCAGACCGTTCTCGGCGCTGGTCTCGTCCCTGGAGCCCACATTGAGCCAAATCCCCACCGCCGCCGAGTGGAAGTGGGGAACTTCCTCGGTAACGACCCGAAGACCGTTACTCAGGACGCTTTTTTTGTTCACGTCCACCCCGGCGATCGGATTCGTCCGGTTGAGGGTTGTCATTGGCGATCAAGGCCTTGCGGGACAGGCGAATCTTCCCCTGCCGGTCCACGTCCAGCACCTTGACCATCACGACGTCGCCTTCCTTGAGGATCTCGTCCACGGTCTTCACCCGGCGATGCGCCAGTTCCGAAATGTGGACCAGACCGTCGGTGCCCGGCAGGATCTCCACAAAGGCGCCGAAGTCCATGAGCTTCTTGACTACGCCTCGGTAGGTGGCGCCGATTTCCGCCTCCGCGGTGATCTCATTGATCATCCGGATGGCTTCGTCGGCCGCGGTCTGGTCGGACGACGAGATGTGGATGCTGCCGTCATCTTCGACGTCCATCTTGACCCCGGTGGCGGCCACGATCTTCTTGATCATTTTGCCGCCGGGTCCGATCACGTCCCGAATCTTGTCGGGATTGATTTTGAGTACGATGATCTTGGGGGCGTGTTCCTTCAGGGTGGCCGAGGGCTCGGCGATGGTCTCGGCCATCTTGCCCAGGATATGCAGCCTTGACTCCCGGGCCTGGGTCAGGGCCTGGCCCATGATCTCCCGGGTCAGCCCAGTCATCTTGATGTCCATCTGCAGGGCAGTGATCCCCTGGCTGGTGCCGGCCACTTTGAAGTCCATGTCGCCGATGGAGTCTTCATCGCCCAGGATGTCGGACAGCACCGCCACCCGGTCATCCTCCTTGATCAGCCCCATGGCCACCCCGGCCACCGCGGCCTTGATGGGTACACCGGCGTCCATCAGGGCCATGGAGGCGCCGCAGATCGTCGCCATGGAGGAGGAGCCGTTGGAGGAGAGGATTTCGGACACGATGCGGATGGTGTAGGGAAACTCCTCCGCCGACGGCAGCACCTGGGCAATGGCCCGTTCGGCCAAAGCTCCATGCCCGATTTCCCGCCGCCCCGGACCGCGGATCATGCGGGTCTCTCCCACCGAATACGGGGGAAAATTATAATGGAGCATAAAGGCCTTGAAGGTCTCACCTATCAGGGTCTCGATTTTCTGTTCATCCGAGGGAGTGCCCAGGGTGGTGACCGCCAGGGCCTGGGTTTCGCCCCGGGTGAAGACCGCCGAGCCGTGGGTGCGGGTCAACAGGCCGACTTCCCCGGTGATGGTGCGGACGTCGCTGAAACCGCGCCCGTCGATGCGGCGCTGCTCCGTGAGCATCATGTTCCGCACCACCTTTTTCTTCACCTCCGAAATGAGGCCCTTGGCTTCTTTTTCCCGGCCTTCCACCTCAGGACCCAGGGCCGCCAGAATATCCTGCTTCACCCGGTCCATGGCCTGATGCCGGGCCTCTTTTTCGGGCTGGATCATCGCCGCCAGGATAGTGTCCCGGCCCAAGTCCTCAATTTTCTGGCGCAGCTCCGAGTAATCCGGCGGCTCCGGGAGCTCCCGGGTGGGCCGGCCGATTTCCTGGGCCATGCGCTGAATGAGCTCCAGGATGGGTTTAAGCTGCTCCTGGGCGAAGAACAGGGCCTCCAGCACTTCTTCTTCCTGGACCTCCTGGGCCCCGGCCTCCACCATCACCAGACCCTGGGGCGCTCCGGCCACCGTCAGATTCAGGGTGCTGTCCTTCAGTTGCGAATTGGTGGGATTGACTACCAGCTGCCCGTCGATTTTACCCACCCGCACCGCGGCCACCGGGCCGTTAAACGGGATGTCGGAAATCGCCAGGGCCGCCGCGGCCCCGTTCACGGCCACGACATCCGGGTCAAGCTCCATATCGCCGGAGAGCACCGTGGCAATGATCTGGATTTCATTGACCACCCCTTTGGGGAACAACGGCCGCATAGGCCGGTCAATGAGCCGGGAAGTCAGGGTCTCCTTTTCTGAGGGGCGACCGATCTCCCGCCGGAAAAAGCTCCCGGGGACCCGTCCCGCGGCGTAAGCTCTCTCCATGTAATCAACCGTCAGGGGCAAAAAGTCGATGCCCTCCCGCACGGTGTCGGACATGACCGCGGTAACCAGCACCGCATTTTCGCCGTAACGCACCAGCACGGAACCGCTGGCCTGTTGGGCCAAATGGCCCGTTTCGAAATAGAGGTCTCGCCCTCCGATTTCTACTGAGTATATTTTTGGCATATTATTCTGTTGAGCCTCCTACTTTCTCAGGCCGAGTTGCTCGATTAAGGCCCGATAACGTTCGATGTCCTTGTCTTTGAGATAGTTCAGGAGGCGCCGGCGTTGACCCACCAGCTTGATCAATCCCCGACGGGAATGGTGATCCTTGGCATGGACCTTGAAATGCCCCGTCAAGTAGCTGATTCGCTCGCTCAAGATGGCCACCTGGACCTCCGGTGACCCGGTGTCGGCGTCATGCACCCGGTAGCGATCGATAATCTCCTGTTTCTGTTCCGTATTTAAGGCCACGTCTTCCTCCTTTTATTAGCGGTCAGCTTTCAGCTTTCAGCCGTCAGCCTAAACTCCACGGCCCTATGGCGATCTTGACCGCGTTGGTTATGCTCTTAAAGTTTGTCGGCATGAACATGCCGGGTTTTGCCGTCTCCTGACTTAAAAAGTTCAAAGTTCAAAGTTCAAAGTTCAAAGTTTTTCGTAGGGTGCGTCTCACGCACCAATTAACTGAGGTACCGGCGGGCAGTGCCCGCCCGACAACTCTCACGCACCACCGGCGGGCGGGAGGCCCGCCCCACGCTGCTCACTGCTTACGGCTCACGGCTCACTTCCAGCAAACACGCGCACCGGGGCCAAAACCGCCTGGGGCGTCAGGCTCTTTACCTGGGCCACGGCCACCAGTTCGGCGTCCGCCAGCACCTGCACCTGCTCCCCGGCCTTAAAACCGTCCGCCGGGCGTACCAAAAGTTGCCCCTGGCGCAACTGCCGGGCTTCGGCCAATCCCACTTCCACCGGCCGCATTCCCGGCAGGCAGCGGGAGATCGGGATAATCCGTCGCGCCAGCTCCTCCCGGCTTAGTTCAGCCATGGCCGCCAGGCTCACAGCCTCTTCCACCCGCAAGGCCCCCACCGCCAGGCGGCGGAGCGCCGTCAGATGCGCCCCGCACCCCAGGGCGTCGCCCAAATCCTTGGCCAGGGTGCGGACATAGGTGCCCTGGGAACACTTGACCGTCATGGTGAACTCCGGCATGGCGACCTCGTCCACGCTCAGTGCATAAATCGTCACCGTCCGGGGCGGCAGATCCACGCTCTCGCCCCGGCGGGCCCGGCGATAGGCCCTTTCGCCCTGGCAGTGCAGGGCGGAGTACATCGGCGGCACCTGGGTTATTTCCCCCACGAAAGCCGCCGCGGCCGGGTAAATCTGCGCCGGCGCCGGCAGCGTCTCGCACCGGGCCACCACCTCGCCGTAGGCGTCCTGGGTGTCGGTGGCGACCCCCAAGTGGACCCGGGCCCGGTACACCTTGGCCTCGGGCATCAGGTAGGGCACCAGCTTGGTGGCCTCCAGCAGGCACAGAGGCAAAAGCCCCGTGGCCATGGGGTCCAGGGTCCCCAGGTGGCCGATCTTCCTGATCCCCAACGCTTTCCGGGCCCGGCGCACCACCTCGAAGGATGTCACCCCTTCGGGTTTGTCAATGAGGAGGATGCCGGAGATCATTTTGAGCTAAATCCCGGCGCCATATAATTTATAATCCCTGGTCATAACCTGCTTCCCAGTTATTCTTCCCCATTAACGGTATGCCTCACGGCGGTCCCTAACCCGCATTACCTTAACGACTCGAACGTTGTCATCAATCTCATAAATAATCCGATAATCCCCGACTCTAATCCGCCAGTCATGCTTGGTACCGGTTATCTTTCTGCAACCAGACGGCCTCGGCGTTTTAGCCAAGCTCTAAATATGAATAATTATTCGTTGAAATATTTCTCCCGGTAGCTTTTTGAGGTCTTTTTCAGCCGCATGCTCAAGATAGACCTCATGCAACGGGCTTATACTCCGCCAAGAAATCCTCAAGCTTCTTAAATTTAAGCGGCTTTTGGCGCATCTCCACCAATATTTTCAAATCCTCGGCATCCTCTAAGCGCTCTAGCATCTCCTGGTAATCATCTATATCGAGTATTACTGCCGCAGGCTTGCCTTCTCTGAAGATGATCTCCGGTTCTTTTCTCTTGGCCTTGGGGTTCATATCTGCCCTCGAAAACTTAATTGCTTATGAGAATACACCGGTTAACTGTCGTCTTCTTTCATTGAATCTGTCGCTACCCCTGCTTCCTTAAGCAATTCCTCTATGCGCGCCGCCCGGTCCAGTCCGGGGTCCGGCAGGAAGTGGAACTCCGGCATCAGCCGGAACAGGTTCTCCCGGGCCACTTCGGCCTTGATGAAACCCTGGGCCTTGGCAAGGGCAATCTTCACCTGCTCCCGGTCGACGTTTTCCCGGGTCACATAGAACACCCTGGCATTTCTCAAATCCGGACTCATTTCGACTTCCGTGAGGGTGACCTCCTTCAGCCGGGGGTCGGCGGACTTAAACAGCAGGATCAGCGCCAGCCGTTCCCGGAGCAACTCCGCCACCCGGTGGGGGCGGCCCGTGGGGGTCCGTTGTTTCACAAGTCTCACTTTTCCAGGTAACAGAGTTCCACCTGGGAATCGATAATCTCCGCCAGGTGCTGATTCTCGATAAACGCCATGATTTGCTGCAGCCGGGTGTTGAGCAATTGGGCGTCGTTGCCCACCAGGGCCACGCCGATCCTGGCTTTTTGCCACAGGTCGTTGTCTCCCACTTCGGCCACAGCCGCCTCAAACTTGTGCCGCACACGCTCCATGAGGCTCTTGACCACCCGGCGCTTGCCCTTCAGGGAGTCGTTCCCCGGAATGACCAGGGTAATCATGGCTGCGACGACAAGCATGTCGGCACTCTCGGCGGCTCACCCGCTCCAAGGCTGGTCCTTCCTGCCTCATGGGGCGGCATCGGTGGCGGTTTCCGGCCTGGCGCTCGGGGCTGCCAATATGGCCTTCACCTTTTCCTGGGTATAGGCTTCAATGATGTCCCCGGCCTTGTAGTCGTTGAACCGGTCGATGCCGATGCCGCATTCATATCCCGACAGCACCTCTTTGACGTCGTCTTTGAAGCGCTTCAGGGAGTTGATCTTGCCGCCTTCGGACACCACTTTGTTTTTGCGTAATACCCGGGCCAGGGAGTTGCGTTCCATCTTGCCGTCCAGAACCATGCAGCCGGCTATGGTGCCCACTTTGGTAATGGAAAAGACCTGGCGCACTTCGGCCCGGCCCATCACCTTCTCTTCCACGATGGGCTCCAGCAACCCTTCCAGGGCGGCGTGGATATCTTGCAGGAGGTTGTAGATGATGTCGTAGAAACGTACGTCCACCTGCTCCTGCTCTGCCAGGGCTATGGCCTTGGGATTGGCCCGGACATTGAAGCCCACCACGATGGCGTCCGAGGCCGAGGCCAGCATGATGTCGTTCTCCGACACCTCCCCCAGTCCGGCATGGATCATCGAGACCTTGATGTCCTTGGTCCCCAGTTCGGACAGGGCCTTGCCCAGGGCCTCGATGGAGCCGTGCACGTCGGCCTTGAGCACCATCTTGAGTTCCTTGACCGCTCCGTCCCTGACCTGCTGGTAGAGCTTCTCCAGGGTTACCCGGCTGATGCGGGCCAGGCTGGCTTCCCGCAGCTTATGCTGGCGCATCATGGCGATTTGCTTGGCCTTGCGCTCATCTTCCAGCACCAGGAATTCGTCCCCGGCGTCGGGGACGCCGTTAAACCCCTGGACTTCAGCCGGCAGCCCCGGCGGCACCTCTTCCACTTTTTCGCCCCGGTCGTCAAACAGGGCCCGGACCCGGCCGTACTGCGGTCCGCACACGAAATAATCCCCGGGTTTCAGGGTGCCTTCCTGGACCAGCACGGTGCCTACCGGACCCCGGCCTTTGTCCAGCCGGGATTCGATGATCCGGCCCGAGGCCGGGACATCCGCAACGGCCTTGAGATCCAGAATCTCCGCCTGGAGCAGGATCTTTTCCAGCAACTCCTTGATGCCGAGGCGCTGTTTGGCCGACACCTCGGCAAAGAGGACGTCCCCGCCCCACTCTTCGGAGACCACGCCGGCCTGGGACAATTCCCGTTTTACCCGTTCCGGGTTGGCGTTGGGTTTGTCGATCTTGTTGACGGCCACCACCAGGGGCACTCCCGCGGCCTTGGCGTGGTTGATGGCCTCGGTGGTCTGTTCCATGACGCCGTCGTCCGCCGCCACCACCAGCACCACCAGGTCCGTGACCTTGGCGCCCCGGGCCCGCATGGCCGTAAAGGCTTCATGGCCCGGAGTATCCAGAAAGACCACTTCCCCTTGCTTTTCAGGCAGCTCTACATAGTAGGCGCCGATATGCTGGGTAATGCCGCCGGCTTCCCCTTCGGTGACCCGGGTGCGGCGAATCGCGTCCAGAAGCGAAGTTTTGCCGTGGTCGACGTGGCCCATGATAGTGACTACCGGGGGCCGCGCCTTGGCCAACCCTTCTTGGCGGGGGCCCACCGCCAGCAGATCTTCTTCCTGCATGCTGGCGTGTTCCACTTCATAGCCGAATTCCCCGGCCACGATGGTGGCGGAATCAAAATCGATGGGGTAATTGATGTTGGCGACCATCCCCATCTGCAAGAGTTGTTTGATGATGGCGCCGGACTTGATGCCCATGCGTTTGGCCAACTCACCCACGGTGATGGATTCTCCCACCTTGACCCGCCGTTTGATGGCCTTGGGGATGGTGAGTTCCCCCTTGGAGAGCTTTTTGGCGACCTTTTTCATGCCTTTCCGGCGGCCGGACCCGCGGTGATCGCCTTCCCCCCCGCTATAGAGGTCGGCCCGCTCCCGGACCTCCCGCTTTTTGACGGGCTTGGCCCGGGCGGCATCCGGAACTTCCGGGCGCTTGACCTTCTTCTTGCCCTTAACGTCCTTCTTCTCTTCGACCGCCGGCGGTGTGCTGACTCCGGCCGCCGGCCTGGCCCCCGGCGCCGTAGTCCTGGCCCCGGGTGTTGCCGGCCTGGCCCCTGCGGGCCTCG
>Ga0351941_1125_pt1 | contig 23989 bp, 23 predicted proteins | sample TotcelHT113001N9_FD_206853 | JGI IMG/M metagenome (GOLD analysis project Ga0351941, IMG submission 206853) | Enriched cells from coal bed in the Powder River Basin, Montana, United States - Total cells T11 rep2 HSBNCT.T11.300.1.N9 ...
ACCGGCGTGGAGTATCCCGTATATTCCGAATTTTTCGCCGCAATTTCGGGTTTGCATAAAAAATCTATAAACGTAAGCGACGCGTCGTAAACATCCGTATCCTTCATGATGCACAGGTTGTCCACAAATATATTCGCGCCTTCTAAAGGCAGAACGAATTTGAGGTCCGGGTTGTCGGCCATGCAGTAAACGGCGTCCCCGGCGTACACGGTGGCCAGCGCCGCCGAACCGTTGATCATGGACATACGGATGTCGTCCGTCCCGTAGGCCAGCACCAGCGGTTTTTGCTCGATCAAAAGGTCGGCCGCCGCATCCAGCTCCTGCTCGCTGCGCGAATTCATGGAATAGCCGAGCCGGATCAGCGCGATCCCCAGGGTATCCCGTATGGAATCGTACATGAATATCTTCCCCTTGTATTTTTCATTCCAGAGGATGCTCCAGGAATCAACGGGGTCACTGACCATCTTTGTGTTGTACAGGATGCCGAACGTGCCCCATGCATAGGGAACGGCGTATTCCTTTGAACCGCCAAACTGGTATTGATCCGAAAAATCCGAAACATACCTGTAGTTCTCCATTTTGTCCGTCTGCAGCGAAGCAAGCTTCCCTTCCGCCGCCAGGCGTTCCACCATATAATCGGAAGGCACCACCACGTCCACGTCGCTTCCCTGGGTGGTGGCGACGATGTACATTTCCTCATTGGAAGGAACGGTGGTCATGTTAATCTGTATATCCGGGTTTTCGCTTTCAAACCGGGCGATGACATCCATGTCGATATAGTCCCCCCAGTTTAAAAACTGTACCACGGTCTTGCCGCCCCCGCCGCCCGCGCAGGCCGCCGCGGAAAACAAAACACTGACGATCAGTAAAATGCCGATGACTTTTTTCAATTTTTTATCTCCTTCTTCCTTTTTTTATCATATCCGCTTGTCCGCGGTTTTATCCTTCTTCATAATGCGCAGGTTCACCACGAACAGCAATGAGATCACAATGGCGAACATGATGGCCGAGAGCGCGTTGATGGTGGGATTGATGCCCACCCTTGCCATGGAATATATATAAATGGACAGGTTCTGCGTCAATCCCTGCGTGGTGAAGAAGCTGATCACAAAATCGTCGAATGACATGGTGAACGCGAGCAGCAGCCCGGTGAAAACCCCGGGCATGATCTGCGGAAGCACCACCTTGCGCACCGCATAGGCGGGCGGCGCGCCCATGTCCAGCGCGGCTTCATAGGTCTGCGGGTCCATCTGCGTGAGTTTGGGCAGCACCGAAAGGATCACATACGGTATGTTAAAAGTGATGTGCGCCAGCAGCATGGTCACATACCCCCGTGGGATGCTGATAAAAATAAACAGCAGCAGCAGCGAAATGCCGGTGACGATATCCGCATTGATCATGGGGACATAGGTGATGTTCAGCACCGCGCTCCGTGTCCGCCGCCTGAAATTGTTGATCCCCACCGCGGCCAGGGTGCCGATCAGCGTGGCCGCGACCGCGGACAGAAGCGCGACGGAAATCGTTACCCACACCGCCTGCCCGATCACCGGATCGCTGAAAAGCCTTTCATACCAGTGCAGGGAAAACCCCGACCAGACCGCCATGTTTTTGGACTCGTTGAAAGAAAATATGATGAGCGTAAAAATGGGCAGGTACATGAAGACCAAAATGATGCCCAGATAGATCCTCGAAAGACTTTTTCTCACAGCAGGCCCGCCCCCTCTCCGTCTTTGTCGTTTCGCTTGAAAAGCCACATGGAAAACACCATGATGATCAGCAGAACGATGGAGAGCGCCGACCCGTAATGCCAATCGCTTAGAAGAACGAACTGGTTTTCAATCAGATCGCCGTAATACAGCGTGTTGGACCCGCCCAGAAGACGGGTGATGGCAAAGGTGGTCATCGCCGGCATAAATACCATGATAACGCCGGATACAATCCCCGGCCGGGACAGGGGCAGCACCACCCGCCAGAAGGACTGCAGCCGGTTGGCCCCCAGGTCCTCCGCCGCCTCCAGGCAGGATAAATCCATTTTGCGGAACACCGTATAGATGGGAAGAACCATAAAGGGCAGGAAATTGTACACCAGGCCGAAAAGCACGGCTCCAGGCGTATATAAAAACTGCACGGGCCCAAGGCCGATGCCGGCCAAAAACTGGTTGATGATTCCGTTCATATCCAGCAGCGTGCGCCACGCATAGGTTCTTAAAAGAAAATTCATCCACATGGGCAGCAAAAACAGCACGGTAACGACCATGCCGGTGGATGATCTGAGTTTGGACAGCAGGTAAGCCGCCGGGTACCCCAGCAGCAGGCAAAGCAAAGTCGCGAGCGCCGCGATCCAGAGCGAGCGCAGCAGCACCGTCATGCTCATGGGCCCAAACGCCTTTAAAATATTCGATATCGTCAGATTCATGGACGAATCGGTCAGGGCATAGAGAAAAACCAGCACCATGGGCGCCACGATGAACAATACCATCCAGACGATATACGGAGCGGCAAAAAGTTTTCCCTTCACTAAAAACCCCTCCTGCCTCTAAAAGTTCTGCCGGCGGGAAGCCAGGCTGTCGTATTCGCTTGTACGCATGACATGAATGTCATTGGGACTAAGGCGGAATCCCACCTTGTCCCCCACCGCAAAACAATCGGTGGAATGCACCAGCCATTCAAAGCCGCCTTCGCCCGCGACCCTGATCTCATAATGGACGCCCATAAAAATGATGGAATCCACGCGGCCGGTGATATCGCCGTCGCGGCAGTCTTTGGCGATCTCGATGTCTTCGGGGCGCACAACCACCCGTACCTTCTCCTTTCGGCCGAACCCGGCGTCCAGGCAGGAAAATTCCCTGCCCGCAAAACGCACGGTGTAATCCTCTTCCATTACGGCGTCAATGATATTGCTTTCGCCGATAAAATCGGCCACAAAGGAATTGGCCGGTTCGTTGTATATGTCCTGCGGCGTGCCCACCTGCAGGATCACGCCGTCGTTCATCACCACAATGGTGTCCGACATGGTGAGCGCCTCTTCCTGGTCGTGCGTAACGTAAATAAAAGTAATCCCCAGGCTGCGCTGCATCCGTTTGAGTTCAAGCTGCATTTCCTGCCTGAATTTCAGATCCAGCGCCCCAAGGGGTTCGTCCAGCAGCAGGACCTCGGGCTCGCACACCAGCGCCCTTGCGATCGCAACGCGCTGCTGCTGCCCGCCCGAAAGCTTGGCGATATTCCGCTCGCCCATATCCGAAAGCCCCACCAGTTTCAGTTTTTCCAGAACTTTTTTTCTGATTTCGTCTTTTGGAAGTTTTTTCACTTTCAGTCCGAACGCCACATTTTCGAAAACATTCAGATGCGGAAAGAGCGCGTACCGCTGGAAAACGGTATTCACCCTTCGTTTATAGGGGGGCAAATTTACGATCGATTCGCCAAAAAAAAGAATGTCTCCGCCCGTCGGAGTGTCAAATCCGCCGATCATCCGCAGCAGAGTGGTCTTTCCGCAGCCCGACGGCCCGAGAATTGTAAGAAACTCGTTTTCGCGTATGTATAGGTTAATATCTGAAAGAACCAATGCATTATCAAACTGCTTGCTTACGCCAACAAGGTCGATGATCTTCTTGTCCGATTTTACCACCTCCAAACCGCCGTTCGGCGCAATAGCCGTGGCATTCTTCACTCCCGCAAAAAACAGCATGTTTGCCGCGCCCGGTCCGCATCGCATACGCAATGAAGACGGATGAGCCGCACACGCTTGTCCCCGGCAAAGAGTCCGGTTCCATTATACGACACGCGTCCTTAAAAAACAATCATTTCAGTTTTAAAAAAAAGCAAAAAAAAGCGCCTGATCAGGCGCAAGAGACTTATGCGGGCCGGCCCGGCCGTGCGGCAGGTCCATGACCATTTCCTCCAGCGCGTCCGGCACATCCACCGCCCTTGCGGCGATCTCCCCGGTGAAAACAGCCGTAATTCAAACACCTCTACGGCCGCTTCCCTTGCCGATATTCCCTGTGCGGACCGCGCGATTATTATTCGCCTTTACCCTGCACGGTATTTTTTATTTTTTCGGCAACTTCTTTTGCGATCTCCCCGGTCTTCTTGCCGGCCTCGTATGCGCCGCTGCCCACCGCCTGGCCAGCCTGGATTGCTTTGTCCTTCACGTTTTTACCCAGTTCTTCCGCGTTGCCGAATGCGGCTTTGGTTCTCCGGACCGCTTCGTCCGTTACTTCTTCCGCTTTTTCCAAGCTTTTAGCCGCAAGTTCCTTTGTTTTATCCGTTGTGTTTTTTACAAATTCATCGGCCTTTTTTCCGGCCTGTTCAAACTTTGTCATATGGGTTCATCCTTTCCGCAATTTATTGTCCTATGTTTTTAATATACCTCAATCCGGCAGGATTTAAACGTTTTTGATACAAACCCTCCCAAATTTGCCAATAAAAAAAGGCCCGCAGATAACGGACCTGTTTTTTATGTTTATGAAAACTATTTGACTTCCACTTCCGCGCCCACTTCTTTTAAGGCAGCGGCCAGTTTTTCGGCTTCCGCTTTGGGCAGGGCTTCCTTGATGGTGGAAGGCGCGCCGTCCACCAGGTCCTTGGCTTCTTTCAGCCCGAGGCCGGTCGCTTCGCGAACCACTTTGATCACCTTGATCTTCTCCGCGCCGATTACCTTGAGAACGACGTCGAATTCGGTCTTTTCCTCGGCTGCTTCGGCAGCGGCGGCGGGAGCGGCGGCAGCGGCAACAGCAACCGGGGCTGCGGCCGAAACGCCGAATTTCTCTTCCAGTTCCTTAACCAGTTCCGCAAGTTCGAGAACGCTCATTTTCTCGATGGCTTCTATGATCTGTGCTTTATCCATTTTAAATTACCTCCAAAATATTTATTCTATAATTTTTCAAGCTTGTTTTTGTTCCTGTATTGCAGAAAGCGCGCATACCAGCGCACGGGGCACCCCGGCGAGGACGCCGACAAAGTTTGTAATGGGCGCGTTCAGCGTACCCAGCAGCTTTGCAACCAGCACTTCCTTGGACGGCAGTTCGGCCAGATATTTGATCTGGTCTGTCCCGACGACCTTTCCTTCCAGCATGCCGCCTTTAATCTCGGTCTTCTTGGCTTTCTTGATAAAATCTACCAGTATTTTGGCGGGAGCCGCCGGATCTTTGTATCCGAACGCCGCCGCGGTGGGGCCTTTGAACAGTTCTTCCGCGCCTTTGATGCCAAGCTCGTCCGCCGCGCGGGTCATCATTGTGTTCTTCAGCACCCGGTACTCAATCCCTGCCTGGCGCATCTGGTCGCGCAGAGCCGTCACTTCTTCCACGGTCAGGCCGCGGTAATCCAGCAGCACCACACTCTGTGCCTTGCCGAGTTTTTCCTTGATGCCTTCTACGACCGCTTCTTTCTCGTGCAATTTCTTTTCCTTCACTCATTTCACCTCCCCAAAACAGAGTCGATTCCTTTTATGCAGCCTTTAAGGCTTTGGCCGAATCATTAAACAAAAAGCCTCTTATGCCAAAGGCAAAAAGAGGCTGAAAACATTTCCTCGTTTTTAACCTCGGCAGGGTGGTTTTTAAGCGGCCGTGTGCCGCCCCTGCTGTCTTTGGCAATTACGCAAATATTAGTTTAACACGCTTTTTGGCGCAGTGTCAAGCTTTTTTCGGGGTCCCCGGAAAGCCGCAAGACTTTTTTAAGGTGCGGTTATATAAAGCGCACCGGGTTGATCTTCACGCCCGGTCCCATGGTGGAAGCCAGAACGACGCTCTTTAAATACGTGCCTTTTGCGGCGGACGGCTTGGCCTTGACCACCGCTTCCATCAGCACCTGCAAATTATCCATCAGCTTATCCGCGTCAAAGCTCTTTTTGCCGATGGGCACGTGCACGATGGCCGTTTTGTCCACGCGGTATTCCACTTTACCGGCCTTAATGTCGGATATGGCCTTTGCGACGTCCATGGTCACCGTGCCCGACTTCGGGTTGGGCATGAGACCCTTGGGCCCCAGCACGCGGCCGATGCGGCCCACCAGGCCCATCATGTCCGGCGTGGCTACGCAAACGTCGAAATCAAACCAGTTTTCCTTTTGGATTTTTTCGATCATCTCTTCCGCGCCCACAAAATCGGCGCCGGCAACCTCGGCTTCCTTGGCCTTATCGCCCTTGGCGAACACCAGAACGCGCACGGTCTTGCCCGTGCCGTGGGGCAGCACCACCGCGCCGCGAACCTGCTGGTCGGCATGACGGGGGTCTACGCCCAGTTTCACGGACAGCTCGATGGTCTCGTCAAACTTGGCCTGGGCGGTCTTGAGGCAAAGTTCGATCGCCTCTTTGGGATCATACAATGATGTTTTATCAAACAGTTTTAAACTGTCCGTATATTTCTTTCCTCTTTTCATTTAAAAAACCTCCTGGTGGTATGCGGGGTAAACCCTCCCACCCGTTCTATACCCTACTCTGTGACTTCGATGCCCATGGAACGCGCCGTTCCGGCTACCATGCTGATGGCCGATTCGATGCTGGTGGTGTTGAGATCGGGCATTTTGATCTCCGCGATCTCTTTTAACTGGTCGCGCGTGATCTGGGCAACTTTTTGCTTGTTGGGCACGCCCGACGCTTTTTCCAGCTTGCAGGCGCGTTTGATCAGCACGGGCGCCGGCGGCGTCTTGGTAATAAACGTAAACGAACGGTCGGCATACACCGTGATGACCACGGGGATCACCAGTCCTGCCTGGCTGGCCGTTTTTTCATTATACTGTTTGCAGAATTCCATAATATTGACGCCGTGCTGCCCGAGCGCGGGCCCCACCGGCGGCGCCGGTGTCGCTTTGCCCGCAGGTATCTGCAGCTTAATGAAACCTGTCACCTTTTTTGCCATTTTTTGTTTACCTCCTAAATATATGATGTGGTTCGTGCGGATTTCTCCTCCCACTCAAAAGCGGTATTTCAAGCAACATTCTTATGTTATATCCGTTTGATCTGCACAAAATCAAGCTCCACCGACGTATCGCGTCCGAACATGGACACAAGGACCTTTACCTTCTGCCGCTCCATGTTCACCTCTTCCACCACGCCCACAAAGCTTTCCAAAGGCCCGGAAATAACGATCACGTTGTCCCCCACTTCCACGTCGATGGACACGCGCACGTTCTCAATACCCATTGTCCTAACCTCCGCGTCGGTCAGCGGGATGGGCTTGCTGGACGGCCCGACAAATCCGGTAACGCCGCGCGTGTTACGCACCACGTACCATGAATCGTCCGTCAAAAACATCTTGACCATCACATAGCCCGGAAACATTTTTTTGGAGACGTGGCGCTTCTTGCCGTTCTTGGTCTCTATCGTCTCCTCCATGGGCACCTTGATGTCCAGTATGACGTCTTGAAGGTTATGGTTCTCAACCGTCTTTTTTAAGTTGTCCATTACCTTGTTTTCGTAACCGGAATAAGTATAAACAACATACCAGTAAGGTTTATCCGTTTTTTCCTGTTTGATAAAAACCTTATCGTCTTCGTGAATTTCATTGTTTACACTTTTCTCTTCTTCGCTCAATTTTAACTCTCCCTTAGGATATGATCAACTGGAACAACGAGCCCAGTCCCCAATCCATTAATCCGACGATGACCGTAAAAATACCAATAAAAACGATAACAGCCAGAGAGGTTTTCATCAATTCTTTCCCGGTGGGCCAGGTCGTCTTTTTCAGTTCGCCCCCAATGTCCTTCAGGAACCGGATCGGGCTTTTTCTCTTCTTTTTGTTTTTCTGTTTGGCAATTTTCTGCTGTTCCTTTAACTGCCGGTCTTTCTCCTTGCCGAGCAACTTGGACTTCGCCATCTTAAAACACCCCTATTTTGTTTCTTTGTGAACAGTATGCTTCTTGCAGAATTTGCAATATTTGTTCATTTCGATTCTGTCCGGGTCGTTTTTCTTGTTTTTCATCGTGTCGTAGTTGCGCTGCTTGCATTCCTGACACGCCAGAGTGATTTTTACGCGCATGTTTTTATTTCCTCCAGTTTAAAAAAAGGCTTTTCGCCTTTTGCTATTCAATACTGATTGATTCTATCATATCCAATATGTGATGTCAATAATATTTTGGCTTTGTTATGCATCCTTTTCTTTTATAAGAAAGGATGCAAAAAGCGCCGCAGTGTAAACTGCGGCGCTTGTGTGTATCTTTTCTGATCAGTCGGACAGCATGTCGGTCACGGCGCCCGCGCCTACCGTCCTGCCGCCTTCGCGGATGGCGAAACGCAGCCCTTCCTCGATCGCGATGGGGGTGATCAGTTTGATCTCCATCTTGATGTTGTCCCCCGGCATCACCATTTCCGTACCCGCCGGCAGCTCGATGATCCCCGTCACGTCCGTCGTCCGAAAGTAGAACTGCGGCCGGTATCCGTTGAAGAACGGCGTATGCCTTCCGCCTTCCTCCTTGGTCAGCACATATACCGCCCCGTTGAAGTGCGTGTGCGGTTTGATGCTCCCCGGCTTGGCCAGTACCTGCCCGCGCTCGATCTCGTTGCGCTGCACGCCCCGCAGCAGCAATCCGATGTTGTCCCCGGCGATCGCCTGGTCCAAAAGCTTCCGGAACATTTCAACGCCCGTCACTACCACCGAGCGCGTTTCTTCCGTCATCCCCACGATCTCCACGCTCTCCTGCACCTTGACCGTGCCTCTTTCCACTCTGCCCGTCGCCACTGTGCCCCGCCCGGTGATGGAGAACACGTCTTCCACCGGCATTAAGAACGGCTTGTCTTTGTCCCGCTCGGGCGTCGGAATATACGAATCCACCGCGTCCATCAGCTCGTAGATCGACTGTACGTCCGAATTCCCCGCGATATCGTCCGACGCTATCGCAGCGTCCAGCGCCTTTAAAGCGCTCCCCTTGACGATCGGTATGTCGTCGCCCGGAAATTCGTACTCCGAGAGAAGTTCGCGTACTTCCATCTCCACCAGCTCTATCAGCTCCGGATCGTCCACCTGGTCCGTTTTATTCATATACACGATGATATACGGCACGCCCACCTGCCTGGCCAGCAGAATGTGCTCCCGCGTCTGCGGCATCGGGCCGTCCGCCGCCGATACCACCAGGATCGCCCCGTCCATCTGCGCCGCGCCCGTGATCATGTTCTTCACATAGTCCGCGTGCCCCGGGCAGTCCACATGCGCGTAATGCCTTGCCTTTGTCTCATATTCCACATGCGCCGTGTTGATTGTAATGCCTCTCTCTTTTTCTTCGGGCGCCTTGTCTATTTCATCGTATTTCGTGAACTTCGCCCCGCCCGTCTTCGCCAGAACCGCCGTGATCGCCGCCGTCAGCGTTGTCTTGCCATGGTCGACGTGCCCGATCGTTCCTATGTTGACATGCGGCTTCGTTCTCTCAAATTTTGCCTTCGCCATTCTTTTTTCCTCCTTAAAATAGGCTATACACTATCGCTATACTACAATATTTTAAAATGATTGTTTTTATTTGTCAACAACAAAAAAAAGTTTAAACAATAATAAACCTGTGTGCCCAAAGCCTTTTTTTCCGGCAGGACAGCCTGAAAGCACGCCCCTTGTTGCCAGGGGCAATTCGAGGGCCCTGCAATCTCGCCCGCAATAAAAAGCGGAAGACCCGCCGGGTCTTCCGCTTGAAGATTTGCCTCGGCAAATTTATTATTCGTCCGGTTCCTCGGGATCTGTCGGCGATTCGGACGGCGGCGCGGTTTCGGTCGGCATTACCGTGGGCGTAGGGGTGGGGGTCGTTGCCGTCCCCGTGCCCGGCGCAGGGGTCGGCGCGGGCGGCGTCGTCGGGTTGTATTCATATTTTGCCGAAAGCGGTTTATAGGTATCCGAATAGATGCGCTTGCGGTCGGTTTCTTTGCCGTCCTTATTGTACCAAATCTTGTATACGTCCACCGTGTACCCCTCATGGGGCGCCATTTTCAGAACAGGCGGTCCCGGGGGCGTTTCGGGGTTCGCGATGTATTCGTCGGCAGGCGCCGGAACGGTCTGCACGATCACGCTTTCAAACCGCAGGGTATAGTCCCTGGGCTTGTAGCCGAACAGTTTTACTTCCACCCGCCTGTCCGGCACGTCGCAGTTGATCCCGATCAGTATGGGGTATTCCGTATTGTTTTCCAGCTTGAGATCGGGCCAGCCGGTGGAAATGGTCGCGTCCAGCCCGAGCGGCACATAGGTGGAGGGAATGGTGTGGTGCGTTCGGTCCGCAATCTTGAGCTCCGCTTTCAGCGCCGCAATATAGAGGGTGGAAGACACCTGGCAGATGCCGCCGCCCGCCTGGTCGGTATAGACGCCGTTTTCAATGCCGGGGGCCATCGCCCATCCGCCTTCTTCCGTCCTCGGCCCGACCACGTCGTTGACGGATATGGTGTCTCCCGGGGCGATGGACTGCCCGTTCAGTATGCTGCTGATTTTCCATATATTAAACATACGGTACTCGATCGACGTTGAAAACTGTGTGGAATACGTTCCAATCACCTCCAGCTCCGGAAGCTGGCCGGCCGTTACCTCGGGCTGGACCGTTCTGACCGGCGCCTCAATCAGCCCAAAGGCCTGGGACGCAACCATATCCTTTATTTTCTGGGTCAGGGAGGGCAGGTCCACCTCGCTGCCCTCAACACCCTCCTGTTTGACCGGTTCGGCCGATGTGGTGAGATCGTCTTCGTCCGTATTTGTTTTAAGCACATACGCCGCGTCTTTGGCCGGCAACGACCAGGAAGCCGCATCCCTGCTTAAGGAAGCCAAAAGGGTTTCATCGTCCAGGACGTACATCATGGTAAAATCCATCAGCGGCGCATCTTCGGCGTTTTGGGGCGCATTGTTCACGCTGTACGCCATGGCCTGCTGGAGCGCGCTGTCCACATCCACCGATATGCCCGCCTCGCTCGCCGTATACTCCACCACCCGGGTGGAAGCGGCCGGCTTGGCCTCATCGGCTTCTATTGAATCCGCAGTCTCGTCCGCCGCAATATCGGGCGCGGGCACCTTCATCCGTATGACCGCCCTGGACATCATTTCCTTGATGGTGGGATTGAGCGCAATCCTGGCTTCGCTGGCCGTCATGCCGCCAACCGAAACGCCCTGCACCGTTACATTGTCTGCAAACGTATCGCTCGGGTCGATCTCACTGCCGCCCGCGTTCACGTTCACGAGTATAATGGCGACGACAACGACCGCAATAACAGCGCATATGACCAGCAGCGTATTTTTGCTGAAATGAAATTTTCTGCTTCCCCGTCTCTTGGGAGTCCCCGTCCCGCCGGGGCTTCCGGGCCTCCTGGGCCTGTATTGTTTCATCAGGTTTCTCCTATATAACTTAAAAATTCATTATTCAATTAAACGTCCGGCATCCCCGTTATGGAGCGGGAGGCACCGGCCCCACCCGCACGATCGCGGGTTTGTTGGAATAAATGTCCCTGTATATTTTAACCGTCTCGATTTCGTTCCCGTTTAAATCATACACATGCTTGTATACGTCCGCCACGACTCTGGGATGCTCGCGCAGCACCTGTACCCTTGCGCCGGGCGGCAGCGTGGGGTCCGGAATCTCGTAGATTGCGCCCGAGTAGGATGTGCTGACCACATCGGAGGTAAAGTCCAGCACGTAGTCCATCCCGGAGCGGTAGATGCTTATTTCTATTGTCTTTGCCTTGCCGTCGCACCTGGCGTATATAATGATGGGCGAATCCGTGTTGTTTTTGAACTTGAAGTCCGGCCTGCCGGTGGAGATGGTCGCGTCCAGCCCCGTATCCACGTAATCCGACGGCCAGGAATGGTGCGTGCGGTCCACAATCTCCAGATCCGCGCGCAGCACCGCGTTGTACAGAGTGGTGCTCACCTGGCAGATGCCGCCGCCGGCCTGCGTCTCATACTGCCCGTTTTCAATGCCGGGGGCGCCTTCCCACCCGCGGGCATAGGTCCTTGGGCCCGCTTCATCGTTGATGGACCAGGTTTCGCCCGGCTGTATGGTCACGCCGTTGATGATGCCGGCCATCTTCCATATATTGTACCGCCTGCCGTAGGCAGACGTTGTATAGCTGGTCTTAAACGTCCCGATCTTCTGGTATTGACCGGCAAGATCCGCGGCCGTCAGCTTGGGCTGGGTCACGACCGTATCCGCAGCCACCGCATCCCCCCCGAAGCAGTCCATGGCCCGCATCTTTTCGTTGAGGACGGGCAGCAGCGTGCCGTAGTCGATATCGATTCCCTTGACCTCGGGAACGATGGTCAGGTTAAGATCGCACATCAGGTTCTCTTCGTCCTGTGTTTTTTCAACCTGGACACTGGCATCCTGCGCATCAAGGCCCAGTGCCACCGCTTTTTTGCGGAGGGACGCTTCCAATTTTTCCGGGTCCCAGGCGATTGTATACGGAATATCCACGCCGCTGTGCGCAGCCTCATATATGCCGGCGGCACGGCTTTCAAAGCCACTTTCCCGTCCTACGGCATAGGCGTTTGCAAACAGGGCGGCGGTGTCGATGCTTGCGCCCACGTCCTGTGCGTTTAACGTCACCTTATGTTCTTCTATCGCAACGTCTATTTCAATTTGATTCAGCACGCCCCGCACCGCGGCGGAAAGTTTGGTCGGGACCACGCCCCTCGGCGACCCGGAAAGATCCACGCCCACTGATGTGACGCCGCCGTATACCACGCCCGCGTCCACGATGACGTCCACTTTTTTAGCGTCTGCCGATTTTACGCCGGATATAAAAAGAAAAGCGATGTATGCGGACACGCAAACGAGTGCAATCATCATAATGACCAGCGTGATCCTGGCTGCTTTTCGGTTTCCCACAATGTCAGACATCTATGTCAGGTTCCTTTCGTTCTCCTTTTTCTCATCCAATACAGTTTATGATACCCTATGAAAACCCGGTTGTAAACAGGATATTTATCGTTTGTGCGCCGCCGGTTCCCCCAGCACCTGCACGCTGAACTTCCGATCCCTCGGACCGTCGTATTCGCAGAAATAGATCCCCTGCCAGCGCCCGAGCGCCAGATTCCCGCCTTCCACGGGAACGTTTACGGAACTGCCGGTCAGCAGCGTTTTGATATGCGCGGGCGAATTGCCTTCAATATGCAAAAAATCGATCTTTGGAACGAGTTCGTCCAGCGCGGCGAGGATATCCGACGTTACGTCCGGGTCGGCGTTCTCGTTGATGGTGACCCCCGCTGTGGTATGCGGACAGAAAACGACGGCCGCGCCACTCTGGACCCCGCTTTTTTTAACGGCTTCCCTCACCTGGGCGGTGACGTTTAAAAACGTACATTTTTTATAGGTCGGCAGATCGAAATCAAACACGTCGGTACCTCCGCTTTTATTTTGCATTGCTGGCCAGACTGTATGTCAAAACATACAGACTGTCCGACAGATGAATGTTTTCCACCGATACGCCCCTGCGGACGGCCACGTCCACCGGCGCGAAATTCCATATGCCCCGTATCCCCAGGCTGACCAGAAAATCCGCAATGGACTGTGCGGACTCCTTGGGCGTGCAGATGAAGGCGATGTCCACCGGATGCCTGCCCAGATACTCCTGGAGGTCGGACGTATGGCGCACGCTTTTATTTTCCACCGCCATCCCCACCTTGTTGGGATCCGCGTCGAATATATCCGTGATGTCAAAGCCTTCCTTTACAAAGCTCGTATAGCCCAGCAGCGCCTGGCCGATGCGGCCCGCGCCCACGATGATCACCCGGTAGGTGTGATCCAGCCCCAGGATATGCGCGATCTCGGCCTTCAGCTTGGCGACGCCGTAGCCGTAGCCCTGCTGCCCGAAACCGCCGAAGCAGTTTAAATCCCGCCTGATCTGCGATGCGTTCAGGCCCATCTCCAGGCTCATCCGGGAAGAGGATATCTTGTCTTCCCCTCTCGCCTCGATTTCTTCCAGGTATCTAAAGTACCTGGGCAGACGCCGAATGACGGCCTGCGGAATCTTTTCACTCATTTTCTTTCCTCGTAGCGTTCAGCAATCCCCCTGCTGCCAGCACCTTCTTCAGCCTGGGCGATACGTCCAGCACCACGCTAAAGAAGAACCCTTTTGTCCTGTTTTCAACCCGGAACACATCCGTGCCCAGAACTTTATTCCTGGCATCCGCTATCACAAGTTCGTCGCCCTGGCTGATCCTGTCGTAATCGGCTTCGATTTCAAAAACGAGGGGCAATATCCCGTTGTTCACCAGGTTGGCCTTGTGAATACGCGCAAAACTCTTTGCGATCACGCCTTTCACCCCCAGATACAGGGGGACCAGCGCGGCGTGCTCCCTGGACGATCCCTGCCCGTAATTGTGCCCGGCCACAAGAAAGCTCTTGCCGGCCTGCTTTGCCCGTGCGGGGAACGTTTCGTCCACCGGCGAAAGGCAGTAATCCGAAAGATGCGGAATGTTGGACCGGTAGGGCAGCAGCTTTGCGTTGCTGGGCATGATATGGTCGGTCGTTATATTGTCTTCCATCTTTAAAAGCACGGCCGCGCCCACTTCGTCCGAAAGCGGGGTATTGACCGGAAAAGGCTGGATGTTGGGCCCGCGCAGAACCTGTACGCCCGCCGCGCTTGCCGCCGGCTCTATCACCATATTGTCGTTGACCAGAAAATGTTTCGGCATTTTAATATCCAGAACGTTTAGGTCTTCCATTTTGGTCGGGTCGGCCAGCACGCCGGCTATGGCGCTTACCGCCGCCGTTTCGGGACTGACCAGATAGACGTTTGCGGATTTGGTCCCCGAACGCCCGTAGAAGTTGCGGTTAAATGTCCGAAGGGACACCGCGTCCGTCCCCGGGGACTGCCCCATGCCGATACAGGGGCCGCATGCGCACTCGAGTATGCGCGCGCCCGCCGCAATCATGTCGGCCAGGGCGCCGTTTTGCGCCAGCATGTTCATCACCTGTTTGGACCCGGGGGAAATGGTCAGGGAAACGCCCTCGGCGACGGTCCTTCCCTTCAGGATGGCCGCGGTCCGCATCAGATCCTGATAAGAGGCGTTGGTGCAGCTGCCGATGCAGACCTGGTCGATCTTCATGGGGCCGAGTTCCTCTATCGGCTTAATATTGTCCGGGCTGTGCGGGCAGGCCGCCAGCGGCTTTAAGGCGGAAAGGTCCACCGTGTAGTGTTCGTCGTATTTTGCGTCCGGGTCGGCAAAAAGGGGCATGAAATCCTCTTCCCGGCCCTGGGCGGCCAGAAAATCTTTCGTAATGCCGTCTATCGGGAATATGGAGGTAGTCGCCCCCAGCTCCGCGCCCATGTTGGTGATGGTGGAACGCTCGGGTACGGAAAGCGCAGATACGCCTTCCCCGGTGTATTCGACGATCTTGCCCACGCCGCCTTTCACCGAGAGCATCCGCAGCACTTCTAAGATCACGTCCTTGGCCGAAACGCCGGGCGCCAGGTGGCCCTTCAGTTCAATGTTCATGATTTTAGGCATGGGGATATAGTACGGACCGCCGCCCATGGCAACGGCAACGTCCAGGCCGCCCGCGCCGATAGCCAGCATGCCGATCCCTCCGGCCGTGGGCGTATGCGAATCCGAGCCTAAAAGCGTCGCGCCGGGCACGCCGAAGCGCTCCAGGTTCACCTGGTGGCAGATGCCGTTTCCCGGACGGGAGGCGTAAATGCCGTGTTTCTTGGCTACGCTCATTATGAAGTTATGGTCGTCCGCGTTCTCAAACCCAGACTGCAGCGTATTGTGGTCGATATAGGCGAGAGAGCGCCTGGTCTTTACGCGGTCGCAGTCCAGGGATTCAAACTGCAGGTACGCCATGGTCCCCGTCGAATCCTGGGTCAGCGTATAATCTATGCGGATGGATATCTCTTCGCCTATCTCCATTTTGCCGGATAAGAGATGGTTCTCGATTATCTTATATGCCAGTGGTTTTTTGCTCATTCATTCGCTCCTAAAAATAATTACATTACGTTTATTCTATCTTAATTACGTTTTTTTTTCAATCTACTTTCTTTTGTTTTTAAAATGAGCTATACTAATGTATTGAAAATCTTAAAAAAACCGGTCTGCGTGCCGGAACTTTTTATGAAGGAATGGGCCGCAATTTGCTTAAAATATGGGCATCCGTCTATACCAAGGAAAAATCCGTACGCCACCTGACGGTCACATGCGATCAGGCGGACATAGACGCCGCGCTTTTGGACTGCCTGCAGCAGATCTGCCGCATCTTGGACATCGAAATGCCCATGTGGCACACCAAACATACCAAACAGCTGGCGAATTTCCGCAAAGCCACTTTCAAGAAAGACGATTTTATTGACCGTTTTTCCTTTGACCGCCTGACCATCGAGATCCTGGACTCAAAATAATACTTTTTTTGCGCGGTTTCCTTTCGGGGGAGAGCCGGGCGGGTTCCTGCGGGATATTCGGCGCTCTTGTTTTCGCGGGAGCGCTCTTCTCTCCGGTCTGCCTGCCGGCCTGCCGCCTGACGGCAAAGACCTGTTACAGGATCGTCAAATGGTGATATGCCGAATTGCGAAAAAGATAAAAAGCCCCGGAAGCATTTTGTTTCCGGGGCTTATTATACCATAAATACCGTTATTCGCAGTAGGTCTTTATTTTTTCCGATATCTCGGTGAACAGTCCGCTCACCGACACCCGCTCGTGTATCCTGTACACCGCTTCGGCGAACAGCGGGGCCACCGACACGGTTATAAACTTATTGCTCCCGAGGATATACGGGTTGTCCACGCTGTCGGTGGACATCACGAATTCGATGGGGCTGTCCTCGATGGCGGCTACGCCCTTTTCGCGGACCATGACGTGCCCGAGGCAGCAGCCGATGCGTTTTGCGCCCTTCTTCTCCAGCATTTTGGCGATGTCGATCAGCGTGCCGCCGGATATGGTGAAATCGTCCACGATGAGGCAGTTTTTGCCTTCCACGTCCCCGATGAGTTCCAGTATCTGCGCTTTTTCGTCATGCCCTTTGCGGGTCTTGTCCCCGATGGCGACGTCTGTATGCAGATAATCCGCATATTTACGGGCGGTTTTGGCAAAACCGGCGTCGGGGGATACCACCACCAGATTCTCCATGATGTCCATCTTCTTCACGTGTTCGCACAGCACGGGCAGGGACAGCAGATGGTCCACCGGTTTTTTGAAAAAGCCCTGTACCTGAGGGGAATGCAGATCCATGGTGATCACCCGGTCCGCTCCCGATACCTCGATGCAGTCCGCGCATACCCGCGCACGGATGGAAACACGGGGTTCGTCCTTCTTGTCGCCCTTCGCATAGCCGAAATAAGGGATGATTGCGGTAACGGAATTCGCGCTGGCGCGCTTGAACGCGTCCAGCCAGAACAGCAGTTCCACCAGCTCGGAATTGGGCTCAAGGCCGATGGGCAGGACAATGTACACGTCCTTGTCCCGTACCGTCTCCTTGATACGAACAAAAGCGTTTCCGTCCGAGAAATATATGACCTCCGATGCGCCGAGTTCGGCTCCCAGATATCTGCACATTTTTCTCGCGAAGGAAACGCCGGAAGAACCTGCAAAGATTTTTACATCTACACCTTCAAAAAGCATGATCGCAACTACCGCCTCTATTATTTTTTCGTTACAAGTATACAACACAATCCGTCAAGTTTCAATCACCTTACAGGTATTTCATCATGATTTTTTGAACGGACTCCTCCAAATATTCCGACGTGCGCTTCTCGCTTGCGATGGCGCTGTGCATGCGCATTGCGCCGTGGTAGTCGCTCCCCGCCGTAACCAGAAGCCCTTTTTCCCTTGCGATGTTCTCGTACCGCCTGGCTTCCGCGTCCGTATGCGCGGGGTAATACGCCTCCACGCCATTCAGCCCCATTCGCCGCATATCCTCTATCAACGCTTCCAGACTTAAAGTGCGGATGAATTTGGGATGCGCAAGCACCGACATCCCCCCCGCTGCCCGTATGAGGGCGATGGCGCCCTCGGGATCCAGTTTCCTGCGCTTCACATAGGCGACGCCGCCTTCGTTTAAATATTTGCCGAACGCCTCGGTAAAATCGGCCGCGTACCCCTTTTCTATCAGGGCCAGCGCCACATGCGGCCTGCCCAGGGTATGCCCGCTGGCGTTACGCATCACGTCTTCGCGGGTGATGGGTATGCCCACTTTTGCAAGTTTTGCAAGGATCATGTCCACCCGCAGAAGCCTGGATTCCCGGAGCGCCTCCAGTTCGGCGGCGAACCCGCTGTCGGTGATATCGACCCCGTACCCCAGGATGTGCAGCTCCCCTTCGTGGCGGACGGAAAACTCCACGCCCGTCAGGTAGTTGATGCCGTATTTTTTTGCCGTCGCTGCCGCCTGGCTTTGCGCGTCGATGGTGTCGTGGTCGGTGATGGAGGAACATTGAAGGTTCAGCTTCGCGCACTTGGTGATGAGTTTTTCGGGCGTGTCCGTGCCGTCCGACGCGGTTGAATGCATATGCAGATCGATCATTTTTTCCCCTTTATTCAATGATGTTCAAAAATCAAAGGGCGTTTGCGCCCTTCATAACCGTATTCATTCAAAAACGAAAGGCGAGCGCCCTTTTTCAAGGGAGCCCGCTTCTTATTTATATTTTTCAGTTCGGGTCGTAGCCTTCGTCGAACGTGCCCTTTGCCGGCCTGCCCTTTTTGCTCACCGGTCCTTCCTTGGGTTTGGGTTTTTCTGTCTTGGCTTCGGCGGCCGTCTGCGTCTTCGGCTGGAGGACGGGTTCGGTCAGCGTGCCTTTTTCAAACAGTTCCACGAACTCCGTGCCCGTCAGCTTTTCGCGGGTGATCAAAACTTCCGAAATGGCGACGAGCTTTTCCTGGTTTTTGGAAAGGATCCCTTTTGCCTTCGTAAAAGCGGTCTCCAGGATCTTTTTCACCTCGGCGTCCACCTTGGCAGCCGTCTGCTCGGAATACGCGCTCTGCTGGCCGAACTCGCGGCCCAGGAACACTTCGTGCTTATCCGAAAGGAACACCGGCCCTATATCTTCGCTCATGCCGTATTTGGTCACCATTTCCCTGGCCACCTCGGTGGCTTTCTGCAGGTCGTTCACCGCGCCGGTGGAAACGTCCTTTAATGTCAGAAGCTCGGCCACCCGGCCGCCCAGCATCATGGTAATCTCATCCAAGAGCTTGCTTTTCAGTATGTGCTGCTTGTCTTCCTCGGGCAGGGTCATGGTATATCCGGCCGCCATGCCGCGCGGGATCACCGACACTTCGTGCACCGGGTCGCAGCCCGGCAGGGTGTACGCAAGAATGGCGTGCCCCACCTCGTGGAAGGCGGTCAGCTGTTTGTCTTTCTCGGAAACGATCCGGCTTTTCTTCTCGGGGCCCGCGATCACGCGGGTGATGGCTTCCTCGATCTCATCCATTCCGAGTTTGTTTTTATGCCTGCGCGCGGTCAGTATGGCCGCTTCGTTCAAAACATTTTCCAGGTCCGCGCCGATGAATCCCGGCGTCCGCCGTGCGATCACTTTCAGGTCTACGGCATCGTCCAGCGGCTTGCCCTTGGAATGCACCTTTAAGATATCTTCCCGCCCGCGCACATCCGGGTAATTCACCACGATCTGCCGGTCGAAACGGCCGGGGCGCAGCAAAGCGGGGTCGAGTATGTCCTTGCGGTTGGTGGCCGCCATCACAATGATGCCTTCGTTCACCTCAAAACCGTCCATTTCAACCAGCAGCTGGTTTAATGTCTGCTCCCTCTCGTCGTGCCCGCCGCCCAGGCCCGCGCCTCTCTGGCGGCCCACCGCGTCGATCTCGTCGATGAATATGATGCAGGGTGAATTCTTTTTCGCGTCGTTAAAGAGGTCGCGCACACGGGAAGCGCCCACGCCCACGAACATCTCAACGAAGTCCGAACCGGATATGGAGAAGAACGGCACGCCCGCCTCCCCGGCCACAGCCTTGGCCAGCAGCGTTTTGCCGCCGCCCGGAGGGCCCACCAGCAGCACGCCCTTGGGGATGCGCGCGCCCAATTCCAAAAAGTTCTTGGGCGCCTTTAAAAACTGCACAATCTCCTGCAGTTCCTCTTTTTCCTCGTCCGCGCCCGCCACGTCTGCAAACGTCTTTTTGGTTTCTCCGCCCATGGACATGCGGGCACGGCTCTTGCCGAAGCTCATCGCGTTGCCCGCGCCGCCCGCCTTGGTCTGGCGCATGATGAACACGAACAAAACCACCAGCAATATCATGGGAATGAGGTAAGGCAGCATGGAGACGAACAAATTGGTGTCTTCGGGCGGAAGATAGGTGATCTTAAACCCGTAGTTTAAGGGATCCTGCGTGCCGGTGATGGCCGCAAGGTCCATGTTCAATTGGTTCACCGACGGGATACGCGCCGAAAAATCATAGGTCACCGGGAAATTCTCGTCGGGTATGGTTGAATTTGCATACCTTCCGTACATGTCAAGGTCACGTATGGCGATGTCTTTGATATCCGCGTCACTGGTCTTTTGCAGAAACTCATAATATTCAAGCTTGTCGGGCTGGACGGCAGCCGGCGCGCTCAAATATTGGGCCGAAATCACTATCAGTACGATGATCAATATATATATAAGCGGCCCCCTTACGAATTTTGACAAAATTTTGTCCTCCTAAAAATATGAATCATATTATTATATCACACACAATCGTCCACTTCAAACAATGAATGCGCCGGGCAAAGAAGCCGACGGCGGGATAATTCTTTATTCGTAGATTTTCCGTTTTAAGATGCCGATCTCACGGTAGTTGCGGTATTTCCCTGCATAATCGAGGCCATACCCCACCACGAACTCGTCCGGAATCTCAAAACCGATGTAGTCAACGTCCACATGGGCGAGCCGGCGCTCCTCCTTGTCCAGCAGGCAGCAGATACGGATGCTTTCGGGCTGGCGCGCTTCCAACAGCCTTTTTAAGTGCATCAGTGTGGTTCCCGTATCAATGATATCCTCCACGATCAGCACGTGTTTTCCTTTTATATCGTCTTGCAGGTCGTATTTAATGAGCACGTTTCCCGAAGTCTGGGCGCCGTGGTTGTAACTGGAAACCGCCATGAAATCCAGTTCGATCGGTATTTTGATCTCCCGTATCAAATCGCTGAAAAACACAACGCAGCCCCGAAGGATGCAGATGGCCACCATGTTTTTGCCTTCGTAGTCACGGGATATCTGGTCGCCAAGCTCACGGACCCTCTTTTTAATGGTGGACTCGTTTAAGAGCACGCCCGAGATGTCCTTTTCAACATAATGCTTCAATTCTTTCATGATGGCTGCTCCTTGTTATATTTTAAACGGATGCATTCGCCCTTTTCCCCGACCGCGTATTGCGCCGAGACCTGAACGCCAACCACCCATATGATGCGGCTGCCCTCCGCAACCAGCGGGAGGCGGTCCCGCTCCTCCTTCGGGATCTTCTCATCAATCAGAAAATCCTTCAGCTTTTTTTCGCCCGAACCGAAAGGAGCGAATACGTCGCCGTTGCGCCGGGTCCGGACCACCGCGCCTTCAGGAATCCGCCCGAAGCACTCGCTGTTTTTGTCTTTGTTATGCGTGTCCAGCGCGCCTTTTTCGCGCCGAATGGTCCCGCCCGGAAACACCGTTACGCGTTTAAGCGGCACGCAAAAAGATATATCCTTTATTCTATCGCTTTTTTTATAAATAATCAATGTACCGTAATTGTATTTTGCAAAAATTCCATTTTTTATGGGGATTTCCGCCCCGGTCCTCGAGAGGCCCAGCATCGCGCCGATATGCGCGCTCGATACGTCCGCGCGCGAACCCGCGGCGGCGCACATGCGCAGCAGCACTTCGGCCGCCACCGGCTGGTCCAGCGCACGGAGCAGCGCGGCGCTGACGCCGGCGCCGCCCGGCGCGGGGCTGAGCGGCACCTTGTCCGCCAGCGCTCCGATCAGCCGCGCGTATTCCCGCGCGTTTTGTGAAAGGCGGCAGAGCGCATCCACCGCCGACGGGTTTATTTTCTCAAGCCCGGGCATCACGCCGTGGCGGATGCGGTTGCGCGTGTAGCGCATGTCAAAATTGGTATGGTCGGTAACGTAAGGTATATTTTTCAGCTTTGCGTATTCTTCGATCTCGGACCGCTTCAGGCACAAAAAAGGCCGCACAAGGACGCCGGATTTCACGTCGATCCCCGTAAGGCCGTTCACGCCGCAGCCCCGCGCGATATTCAAAAGAACGCTCTCGGCGTTGTCGTCCATATGGTGACCGGTCGCCACCTTGTCCGCTTTGGCGCCCAGAAGGAATGCGTAGCGCAACTCCCGTCCGGCTGCCTCCAGGCTCATTTTTTGATTCCGGGCATACGCCGGCACATCGGCGCTTTTCATGAAAAAAGGGATGCCTTCGCGCGCGCAGTACTCCCCGACGAAAGCCGCGTCCGCACGGGAAGCCTCCCCCCGTATCCCGTGTTCAAAATGCAGGGCGCACACCGTATAACCCAGGTCCTTCAGCAGGCAAAGCAGCGACATGGAATCAACGCCGCCCGAAACAGCCACGCCGACCGTCTCGCCCGTGCAGATCAGGTTGTTCTCCTTTATAAAACTTTCAACTTTCTGTTCCATACCGCTATTTTAAACGACTTTTTCGCGGGTGGCAAGTTAAAACATAAACGGCCGCCTTCAGGATACCAGCCGCACCTTTGCGACCACCACCGTCATATCGTCCTGCGCCTGTCCGCCCGATATCTCCAGCGCCGCACGTATCATCTCTCCGGCGGCGTTTTCGGGACTCTCAAAGGCCACGCAGTTCTTTACGAAGGCAGTCATATCCACCGCCAGGTCGGCAATGCCGTCGGTGAACATAACGATCATGTCCCCGTCCCGGAGCTCCATTTTTTTGACGAAAGGCTTTACGTCTTCCAATATGCCGATGGGCAGCGCACCGGCGTTCACCTTCAGGATACTCCCGCCCCGCCAGACATAGGACACGGGCGAACCGATCTTGGTAAACACCGCCTCCCCCGAATTCCGGTCGATCATGCAAAGGTCCATTGTGGAATAGGTGTCGTCCGGCGAGGAGAGCATCAAAAGCTTGTTGATGGAGCCGATCACGGTTTCGTCCCCGAATCCGGCGTTGTAGAAGTTCCGGGTGAGCACAACCGCGGCCCTGGAACGTTCGGCGGCCCGCTCCCCGCTGCCCATCCCGTCGCAGACCAGCAGCATGAACCGCCCGTCTTTAAGTTCCGCCGTCGCGGCTGCGTCCCCGCACACGGCTTTTCCGTATTTCTGCACGGAAATGGCGTGCGCGGCCACCAAAAATTTCTTTTTGGGCAGGAACTTTAAATCGCAGGTCTCCGCCCCCATACGGCAAAGCTGTTTTTCCAGTTCCATCCTGCGCCCCAGCGCGGAAGAAACGATGTTTTTGACGCGCCCCTCGCAGGCGCCCGTCCCCCCGCAGGACCTGACCCGGACACAGGCGGTCACGCTGTCCCCAGCGCCCTCCACGCTCACTTCCTTCGCGCGTATGCCCGCCGCGTCCAGGCGGGTCTTCAGCACGCGCTCTAAGTCGCTTAGAAAATTGATGTCCATCTCAAACTCGCGCCCCAGCGACGAGATGACCTTGGAGACGCCCGAAAGCTGCTCCCCCACCACTTTTCGCGCGGCCGTGACCTGCCGCACAACCTTTTCGTTCATCATCTGCAGGTAAAAAACATCGTTCATGGCGGCGTTCACCGTATGTTCCTTCATGCATTTCTTAGCAAAAGCGCCCGAAAGCTCGCAATAGCCGCTGCGGCTGTATTCAAAGAACGCGCGCTTAAATTCGTCGGCCGCCACGCTTGCGCCCTGCCAGCAGTAATTGGTGATGGGGCAGTCCCTGCACACCCGTTCGCGCACGCCGCGCACGGCCAGCGTGCTGTCGGCCGTCCGTCCGGCCGGTTTTTCAAAAATAGCCGCCGCGTTCGCAAAGATGCCCGCGATCTCATGGAGCCGCCCCACCGTGAGTTCCCGAAAACGCCGTATGCTGATCTTCTGGGCGTGCAGCCTGCTCATATTCGCGTCCACAAAGGTCCCCACCGTCTCCAGGAATTTTTTGGGCAGGGAGAGAAAAATGCCGATGGCCACCAGGCTG
>Ga0351941_1131_pt1 | contig 23166 bp, 23 predicted proteins | sample TotcelHT113001N9_FD_206853 | JGI IMG/M metagenome (GOLD analysis project Ga0351941, IMG submission 206853) | Enriched cells from coal bed in the Powder River Basin, Montana, United States - Total cells T11 rep2 HSBNCT.T11.300.1.N9 ...
CCTGATTTCCACAGGTTAAAAATACTAAGATCCATGGTGGTCATTCCTTCGTTCTGGCTGGCATAGATTGCCGTGTCGATCTGGTAGATTCTCTTTTCACGAATCATATTGCGGATTGCGGGAGTAACATGCATGATCTCAAACGCCGGGAACATTTTTTCATTTTCTCCCGGAAGCAGCAGTTGTGAAACTACCGTTTGCAGCACCATGGAGAGTTGCATTCTTATTTGATTCTGCTGGGACGGCGTAAAAACATCAATAATACGGTCGATGGTATTGGCAGCACCCAGGGTATGCAAAGAAGAAAGCACCAACTGCCCGGTTTCCGCCGCAGTCATAGCAGTGCTTATCGTTTCAAGATCCCGCATTTCTCCAAGTAATATTACATTGGGGGCCTGCCTTAAAGCGCCACGGAGCGCTGTTATATAGGTTTCAGTATCAGAAGGGATTTCCCTCTGGCTCACAACGCTCGTTTTATGCGGGTGTATATACTCCATAGGATCTTCCAGGGTTATAATATGGCCGCTTTTCGTTTTATTGATCTTGTCTACAATGCAGGCAAGTGTGGTTGATTTACCGCTTCCCGCGGGTCCTGTAATCAGTACAAGCCCCTTTGTTTTTTTGCTGATGTTTATTACTGATTCAGGAATAAGAAGATCCTTATAATCTGGTATTGAAAATTGTATAATATGGATGACCGCAGCCAGCGTATTTCGCTGTTTGTAAACATTCACACGGAAACGCCCAACCTTGCTAATACCAATAGAAAAATCGTCATCCCCGCTATTCAAAACTGTCTCAAAATGTTTTGAATGGTTGTAAGTATAAATGCTCTGTATAAGTGCCTGTGTATCCTCTGGTTTTAACAGGGTTTCCGATTGTTGTATGAGCTGGTTGTCAATTTTAAAGCACAAAGGCAAATTGGAAATGATAAAAATATCGGAAGCCTTTTTCTCCTGCGCAGACTTAAAAATCGTTTCTATATCCATTACTTTTACTCCTATAAATTTCCTTTTTAGCCTTTCCACAAATCCTGAACCTGGTCTCCATACGTAAAATTGTTTTTGCTTATCATATGCGAATAAATAACTTTAAGCGAGCCCAGGGAAGTGATTTCCAGTTCAAGCTCAACCCCGACAGGTCCGTCGTTCGTAACGGATACACGAACCCGCCTGGGATACGCCTTTCCTTCAACTGTAACGCTGTCAATGGCGCTGATTTCCTGCAGCATTTGTTCGGTTGTTTTACCCTCCGTTTGCCCGCTTTTCAATATCCCGTCTATCTGAGAAAGAATTCTCTGAGATTCAGCTTCGTTTTCGTAATAGTCTGCAACACTGCTGGCATTTTTTTGTGTAAGCCTCATTTCCGCCTGCGCTGTACCAATTGACAATACACTAAATGTCGCCAGACATAACATGGTAAATACCATCAGAATTGAAATGCCGCCTGTGCTGATGGGTTGCTGAAGTATAGTTTTTTTATTCGCCCTGTTCAAATCACTCTCTCCTTCAATCCATACCCAAATAACGTTCTGTATGAATGGAATACAATACTGTGGAGCTGTTTTTTATACTCACATCAGACAACAGCATAAAATCTTTTTGGATTACGCTGATCAACGCCGAATATTTGCACTTGTCTGCATCTGTCAAATTCCATTTTTCGTCATAATACAAAACATATCCCCCGTTTGCATTGTCGAATCGCTCGGCCAGAATCGCATCTTCTCCAGCGGAAGCAAGCACTTCTTCAGTAATGGACTCGGCGCGCACAACCGCAATATTCAGATCGTATGCGTCGGCGGAAATCTGTGATCCTTTTATAAAAAGCTGAAAAACAATAACGCTTACAATACAAAGAACAAAGAGAACGATCACAAACTCAACCAGATAAAGCCCGCTTCTGGAAAGCATTATAGACTTCATCATGTCGGTTTGCTTCCTTGATCCGGCAAAAAGATAGACATGCTTTCTTTTGTGCCCTTGCTTGTTGTTAAATCTATGCTAAGAAAATTTTCATCCATCTGCATGTCCACCCGACCTGTTTTTATAATTTCTTCACCGAAATCCATTTGAATATCCTTTTCTTTTTTTTGATATAGTTCCTTAAGCGAACCATCAAAAAAATAAATATATGTGACATAAATCCCATTTGTGGTGTCATCTGCAATAGCCAGAATGTTTCCACCTTTTTTCTGCAAAAGCTGAACGTCTTTACTGTCCGCATAGCGCACCTTGTTGGAAATGTAGGAAAGCACAGTTCTTATCTGGTAACTTTCGTCCGTTTTACTAACGGTATTTTTATAAACCCCGCCGCCAACGCTTATGAGCAGAAGAAATATAAACGTGAAAATACAAAACAAAACCAGAACCAGTATCAGGGAATAATTGCCTTTTTGATTAACAGGCAGCATCTTCTCACCCTATTTCAAGATTACAACAACATCTGGAAACATGTTTTCAGCATAGGCCTCGTAATAGATAAAGTATTTATCCCTATTAATCTGAAGCCCGTAATTTTTCTCCAGATAAAATATATCCGTAGGATATGCTCCTTCAATGGCATAACATTGAACCACTGCCCTTTTTATAGAATTCTTTGCAACGTTTATTTCTTCTATGCCGGATTGCAGGGCAACAGAATGGATTCCCGCCAAAACAAGCAGTAAAACAACAGCTACTAGAGCAATATGTATCCAAAATCTTTTTAACAATTGCAACATATTCATCCAAACGCCTCATCCAATCATGGACATTATATTCGCCAGTGGGAGCATGACCGAAAGCAAAACCACGCCTATTACAACGGAAAGGACTGTTACCAAAACAGGCTCGATGATGCTGGATATCCGGCTAAACATTAAATCAATTTCTTCATCGTAGACCTCGGCAATTTTCTGCATAGATTTATCAAGAAGGCCGGATTTCAAACCGATTTTTACAAGCCGGTTATCCGTTCCGGTAAAAATCCCGCTTTCTTCAATTGCCTTTCCCCAGGATAAATCAACAACCGCCATTTTTTTGCTTTTTTCTATTCTTGCAAGCACAAAAGGATTATCCACTGTTGATGCTGCCAGGTTCACGGCGGTTTCAGGCTGAATACCGCTGGCCAGCTGAATAGCCATTGCAGAAGCAAATTTACCGGTTGCAATTTTAGCGGATATTTTTTTTGTAAAAACAGATTTAGCCAGAAAACCTGATAATATCACTTCCCCCTTTTTGCTCTTTGACAAGGCAAGCATAGTCAAAGTCAGAGCAAAAAGCACCACCAAAACAATCAACATAACGCTGGTAGTAGAAACGCCAAACCGCATCGCTCCTGATGTCAAAGAGTCTCCCCCGGATCCGAGCTGGCTATATACCTGCTCAAAAGCAGGCAACACATTATTCATCAAAACAAATATAACAGCTGCCATCATTCCTATCAGAATCATTGGATACAGCACTGCACTTTTAACTTGGTTCTGGAACGCCTCCAACCTTGCATAATGTCCCGCAAGCGCGTTCAGCGTTTCATCGAGTCGTCCTGAGCGCTCGCCGATTTTAACCATCTGGATCATATAATCGGGAAAGACGGCGGCATTCTCCAACCCAAGAGACAGCAGCCCTGTTTCCCTTACCGTTTGATTCACTTTTTCGTATGGGGTTTTTAGCTTAGATTTTGCTGCGTCCATATCTTCCAGAATTGCCTCTGTACTTTGGTGCAATTGAACGCCTGCGTGCAAAAGCATGGAAACCTGTTCACAAAAAACGGAGATATCGCCATTAGAAACCACTATGCCCCTGGAAAATACAGTTTTTTCTGCAGGTGTCATTATAAAATCCTCCTGAATAGTCAATACCATTTCAACTTAGTGTATTTGCTGTCTCCATCTGCATTTTGAAAACTTCCCCCGTCGGCGGCGCCAAACGTGGAATCCAAAATTTGCCAGGATTGTCCATCAAAATAAATAGCTGCACGGACCCATCCAACATCGGTAATATAAATTTCATTCCATGCATGATATACGTCATAGCCCGATACGTATCCCATTACAAGCCTGGTGGGAATGTTTTCGGCTCTGAGCATGCACGCCAACAGCGCAGAATAATCATAGCATATGCCCTGCTTGTCGGATAAAGTATTATCTATATTGGGTAAATATCCGGATGAAAGATTGGCTGCCTTTTGCGTGTCATAGGCTATATTGTCAACAATATAGCCATAAATTGCTGCAACGCGCGACAGATCGTTTAAGGTCCCATTACATAACAAGAAAGATTCATATACCGCCTTGCTATCCTTTGAATAGTCTACAATTTGGCTTGGAATTAAATAAGGATCAAATTCGTTTTGAAGATTAACGTCCGTTTCGGTTGAGGCCACCAGGGCATACTTATCGTCTTCAACATTCTCAAAAACAGCTATTTTATAAATACCATCGCCAAGCTGAAGCGGATATGTCGTAAAAGCGCCTTGATTGGTAAAATCGTAGTAGTATTTCTGATCATCCTTGGAAACCAACACTTTTATCTTTTTATCCGGAACGTTGTCACTGCTTACCGTAATATATCCTTCATTCCTATTGGTAAGGTCAATCGTATATCCATCAGAAACAAAAACTTCTTTTAAAGGCTGGGATGGAACTTTTATAGTTTCAGCAAACGCCAAATAATCAGCAGAAGCAACAGCCGTTATCTCCTGTTCCGTATTTGATGCAACAGCGGCTTCCGGCATTCTTCCAGAATTTTGCGCTTGTACACTTCCGCAGCCCTGAGCGAACAACATAAAGAATGCGATTGATACTGCAAACATTCTGTAAAACATAAATATTCACCATCTAAATCAATTTTCATCAATTTAAAAGATATAGACTTTGTTCGGCATATATGCATATATATTATAACATTTTTGAAACGAAAAAACATTGGTATTTAAGAGTTAAGCTTTTAAAAGATAAAATGCTGTGCAAACTGATTTGCAGAGCCTTTTTGGGGTACTCCATTGCGGGCTCGAACCCCAGATCTCCCAACAACCCTGCTTTAAGGCCATTTCATTCACCGGTGTATGCTCCAATACAACGCTATTAACTACCAAATAACCATTAAACTTAGATGCCTTTTTGTTTATTTGTATTGTTTATAACGCCGAACCCGAAAAAGCGATAAGAAATATAGCTGCAAGACATGATGAAAAATTAAAAAAAGCAGTTCATCTGAGAAATATTGTGTTTGTCTATTTTTTATTAGTATTATAATAATATTGATAAATTATTTTGCACGATTCAATCATTCATTGTCTTTGTTTAATTTGATGTTCAAACAAAAACAATATTTTACTAATTACATTATTGCGTGACATCTGAAAGCACCAATTGTGTTTCAAGCCTGCTGCCCGCAATTAAGTTTCAAGCAGAATAATTATGCTGATAGTACCTTAAAAGCTATATGTGTATTTTACTATGCGATATAAGGATTTAATGATTTTTTAGAGGAAACGTGATGGAAAGTAAGAAACTGAAAATTGAAGTAATAGCTGAAGATAAAGAAATCTTGACATATTTTTCAACAAGAGTTTTAAAAGCACTTCCTGAAAGCGAAGTGTTTATGGCCTCAGATGAATTCCAGGGTATTATTCTAGCAAAATCCAAAAAGCCCGATGTCATTTTAATTGATATTTCTATGTCTAGAAATCTTGCTTTAAAAATCAGCAGGATTATAAAAAAGGATAAAATATTACAGATAACACCGATTATGCTTATTACAGACTTGGAAACCGACCAAGAATTACATAAAAAGGCTGTGAAAGTTGGAATCGATGATTTTCTAATAAAACCACTTGATGATAGTAGATTGATAGCGCAATTAAAGTCTATGGCAAAAGTCAAAGAGAGGAATACCATCTTCAACGCTCAACAGAAAACATTTCAGGCTACAATTAATCTCAGAACACAAGAGCTTAAGCAAGAAATTTTAGGGCGCAAACAGAGTGACAAAACGCTGAAGGAAAGCGAAGAAAAATTTAAAATATACATTGAAAATTCTCCGATTGGCATTTTTGTTGTGGATGCTTCTGGACATTATATTGAAGCGAACAAAAAGGCATGCACGATGACAGGATACACAAGAGAAGAGCTATTAGGCCTATCCATAAGAGATTATCTAGCTTTAAATGAATTATCCAACGGAATTGAAGGATTTAAAAGGCTATTAAAAACCGGGTATAGTGATGAAGAATATAGAGTGCGTGTTAAAAACGGACAAGAAAAATGGATTAATCTTGTTGGCGCAAAAATAAATGACAATAGTTTTATCGCTTTTTGCAGTGATATTACGGAACGCAAAGAAAAAGAATTAAAAATCGAATATATGAGTTTTCACGATTCTCTAACCAATGTTTATAATCGAGCTTTTTTTGAGGATGCGCTCGAACGATTTGATAAAGAAAACCAACTTCCAATATCAATTATCATGTGCGATATCAACGGATTGAAGCTGGTCAATGACACACTGGGACATGCGGCGGGAGACAAACTGCTTATTAAAACAGCAAAACTTCTCAGTGTTTACTCTAGAAAAAAAGACATTGTGGCGCGAATCGGCGGCGATGAATTTTGCATACTGCTCCCTTTGACAAACAATAATGAAGCAGAAAGAATTATGGAACGTATAACTTCAGGATTGAAGAAATGCAAAGTCGATTTGTATAAAGAAAAATTTTTGTTGAGCCTATCTTTGGGCTGCGCAACCAGAACAACATTAACCCAGTTGTATAAAAATGTGCAAAAGATAGCAGAAGACAACATGTACAGAAAAAAGCTTTTAGAGCGTAACAGTTTTCACAATTCTTTATTGGAATCGCTTAAAACATCTTTATTAGAGAGAAGCAGAGAGACTGAAGAACACGCTGAAAGGTTGGTTTTTTTATCAAAAAAAATTGGCAGGGCAATGAAATTAAACGAAGAAAAGCTTGACGAACTTGAATTGCTTTCTAAACTGCATGATATAGGAAAAATGGGTATTGATACCAATATTTTAACAAAACACGGAAAGCTTTCTGAAGTTGAGTGGCTGGAAATGAAAAGACATACCGGAATTGGATATCGGATAGCGATGGCTTCATCATATCTTCAACCAATAGCGGAATACATCTTAAGCCACCACGAACGATGGGATGGAAAGGGGTACCCACAGGGACTCAAAAAAGATGAAATTCCTTTGCTTTCCAGAATTCTTTTTGTTGTCGATGCATATGATGCGATAACAAATGACCGGCCGTACAGGAAAGCATTGTCGAAAGAGGTTGCTTTAGCTGAAATTGAAAAGAATTCCGGAACTCAATTTGATCCAGAGATTGCCACTCTATTTATTAAAATAATGAAGACTTCATAAAGCTATCTCCTCTAAGATTGACTCCATAAAGATTTTTTAAAAATATCCATTAGAAGCGAAAAACAGCTGCTTTAGCAGCGTAAATCCCTGGCTCTCCGCTAAAACAAGTTGGATTTAAACCCGTAAAAAAACGGAGCGCCCGCACGCCCAAAGGCGGATGAAGAGAAGCGAAAGTCCACAGTAAAGCGGGAAACAGCAGCGTAAATCCCCGGCCATCTGCCCCAAAAGGCACTTTTTTATTAAAAATACGTTCCATTTTTTTACTTTTAATGGTTTTTTAACAGATTTCTATCAAGATTAATATTAACTTACAAATTTAACCCTTGTATCTTATAAAATAAAGTGCTATACTAATTGTATTAAAAAAAAAGGAAGTGTTATCAGCAAGGCGTTTAATAAATAAATTTCCTGCTGATAAAAGGTGATTTGATGAATACAGGTACGGTTAAATTTTTTAACACTGTGAAGGGCTTTGGATTTATCTCCAATGACGATGGCGGAGATGATGTGTATGTGCATGCTTCAGCCATTGTTGATGGTTCGATTTTACAAGAAGGCCAGAAGGTATCTTTTGACACCGAAATGGACCCCGCAAAAGGTAAAACCAGAGCTGCTAATGTTTCAGTAGTGCGATAAGCACCATCCAAGACAACGATAAAAAGCGAACCGTTTCATTGAGACGGTTTGCTTTTTGTTGTTTCGAACGGAAGGATGACCTGTAAAGCGCTTGACGGCCGCTGCCCAAAGGCGGATAAAAGGAATCGAACACCCCTTAGGCATGAGCAAATCGTGAGCGCGCGCCGCCGGGCGCACGCCAAAGCGTGATGCAGCGGTGCACGCAATACATAATGGACAGAAAACAAAGGCGGGTGTATTCTTTAAATTCCGCTTCATCTGATGCAGAAAGGCAAACGGCATGATCCACAATATCGAACCAAACGTTTTTGACAACAACTACCGGCCGGATATGCCGGATGCGAATAGTTTTATCATATTTATAAAGGATACCGCCGTGCTTTTAAAAGAGACGGAAGATGGAATCATTTTTCCAAGATTGAACGAGACAGATTTGCCGCATTCTTCTTATACCTATCTGTTTACCATCGACAATCATAAATTTTTTCTCGCCCCCGCGGCAGACTCAACGGGAGATTTTTCGTACTGTTCTGTCATGGAACTCCGAAATAAAAAACCGAAGCATATGGCGTTTGCGGCGGCAACCGCTTACCAGCTGCACAACTGGTATGCCAGCAACCGCTATTGCGGAAGGTGCGGGACTAAAATGGCTTCGGATAAAAAAGAACGCATGCTGCGGTGTGAAAACTGCGGCAATATGGTCTATCCCAAAATTTCGCCTGCGGTCATTGTGGGTGTGACGGACGGCGACAGGCTGCTCCTGACAAAATACGCAGGGCGAGTATACAAAAACTATGCGCTGATTGCCGGATTTTCCGAAATAGGGGAACCGATCGAGGATACCGTACGGCGTGAAGTTTTGGAAGAAGCCGGACTCCGTATAAAAAACATTCGGTTTTATAAAAGCCAGCCCTGGCCGTTTTCGGACACGCTGCTTATGGGATTTTATTGCGACCTTGACGGCTGCGACGCCATTGTAATGGACGAGACCGAACTTGCAGTTGCAAAATGGATTCGCCGGGAAGATATTGATATTTGTCCAGACGATATCAGCCTGACAAACGAAATGATAATCCATTTCAAGGTAAATAAGGAATGATGGGATTTGAGGCTTTAATCCACATCGGCTAAACCTTATAATCGTATGGAAGTCCGAATGGCCTCCCATGCAGCCATTTTTACTTGACTGACCGGTAGAACCGGTCAAGAACGATCCGGCAAAACCATACTTGCTGCACCCAATCGAAACATCTGCCTGAAAAGCGGCTGTTTCCCTGGCTCTTTATTCAATTCCTTCGGGTCCGAACAACCGTCTCTTGATTTTAACCAGTCCTTTTGAAACGGGTTTGGGCAGAACGCGTTTTATAAAAAGAATGGTCTGGCGCTTAAGGGATGACTGGAGGATCAATTGGTTTATTTTATCCCGGGATTCCGCAAGCGCAAGATGCAACGCGTCTATTTGCCGCTGTTTGCTTAATATGTCGTTCAGCCTTTCGTTTGCAACATTTTCCCAATCATTTGCAACTTCCGTCCAATCCCGTATGCAACTCTCAATGTTTCTTAAGTTTGACTCAAAGACCTTCGTTTTACGGCCAAAATATCCGGCCGGATATTCTTCCAGAAATTTTAAAAATTGTTGGTCCTTAAGTTTTACAAAATAGTTTTCTAATTCCGCATACCTTTCTTCCTGCGTCCAATCCAGCCTGGCGGGTTTCTGCAGGTTCAGCGCAAGTATTTTCGTAATTGACCTGAACTTTTCGCCTTCAAGACGCGCGAATTTGCGCCACATATATATATCGGTAGTAAGTCCGGGTGCGGGCGTTGTTACCCATCCTTCCTTCAATTTATTATATGTATTTCTTGTGTGCGCGCCATACGTCAAACCAAAACCGTAAATTTCCGTAATCATCCTGTTCATTTCGTCCGGATTATGAAAGTCAAAAAACTGGATATAGGAAAGAATCGAATCTTCATCAACGATTTTATCCGGAACATTTACGATGGCCTGCAAGGAACAGACAAACGAGCAGTTTTGCAGCGCCGCCTCAACCGTTTCAACATAATTGGGCAGCCACAAATCGTCATGGCAGCAATAACAGATGATGCGGCCGGTCGTTTGGCGGATCACTTCATCCCTGTACGGTTCCCCCGCCCTGGGGGATTTTGGGTATGGAAAAACGCGGATACGGCTGTCTTCCTTTGCCATTTCCCCGAAAAATTCCACCATGTTCGAAGGAGAGCCGTCGCAGATAATGCAGATTTCAATATCCTGCACCGTCTGCCGCTGCACACTTTTAACCGCCCATTTCGCAAAATACGCTTCCCCGTATGTTGGAATAATAACGGTTGCTCTGGCACTCATCTTAAGCACCCCTTAAATAATATCCGGATAATACAGCTGGTCCGCATTCGCCTGACCCAGATATTCTTCCGTATTCCCTTCTGTTTTTGCGTCAATAATCTTTTGTATATAGTCGCTGAATATGGAAGGCCTGTGTTTTGTGCCGATATGCCTGTAATTGCCGCTGTTGATTGCGTTCAGCCGTTCTATACGCTGCGGATGCCACAGAAAATCGTCTTTTTGATATTCATGCAAATCCAAAAGCGCGCCGTCCTCATCATACTTGCATTCCGGCCCGGCGTAATTGACGCCGTCCGCTCCGACCTGAATCAGGAAAAACGAACCGTGCAGCCTGTCGAAACGCAGCGGTTCTGGCGAATAACGCTCATACGGTATCTGAATGTTGGCATTTTCCGGTGCGTTGCTTTGAAAGCTCTCCAGCGCCTCAATCACGCCTGTCTGATCCGCCTGCTTTGGATATTGCATATCCCAGTCAATACAATACGGGTGAAAATACAGCCAATGAACGCCCGCATTTAAAACCTTGGTTCCAACCGGCACGTACCTGTGATTGAATTCGGTTCGCGTAAGCATTGCCGCCCCAAGTGTCAGTTTGCTGCCCTCTTTTTCAATGCGGTTTCGAAATTCTTCTATTTTTTTAAGCGTATTTATAAAGTGCTCCGATTCATTTTCCTGCCATTCGTACATGGAGACGCGGATAGCCGTCCCGTACTCCATCAGCGCGTCCTGCACCTCGGGCAGGTGTATGTTGGCGCCGTTCGAAATCGTTGCGATCTCACGAAATCCCTTCTGTTTTGCCATTTTCAGCGTTTCGGGATAATGCGGCACGATCGTGGACTCCCCGCCCGACAATACGATGCCGGGCGTATGGGGCCCGAGTATGCCAAAGAGCCTATCCAAAAAAGGCAGCTGCAATGTCAGTCCCGGCCTTCTTGCCACACCGTATGGGCAGCCCGGGCAGCTTCGGCTGCACAACTGTGTTAAATCCAGCTCGATCGTAGTGGGGTAAATGTTCTCTCCTCTTAAATAAGCTTTTACTTTTTCCTGTTCGCTTGCCACTTTCGCAGGAGTAAATATTTTACTATGGATGTTCTGCATTTTAATAAATCCTTTCGCTTTGTTGTCAGTTTCCCGGCATTGCTGCTTTTCTTAACTGTAAAATCGCCTGCGTTGCCTCCCACGCTTCCCCCAGACCGCAGCGGGGTTTTGGGCCTCCCTGCAGGTATTGCGCAAACTCTTTCAACTCCAGATACAGGGGCAAGGAAGTATCTATTGGAATATTTTCCTCCCCCGATTCCGTGCGGATCGTTATATGGTCGTCATAGGCGTTATGCAGTTCGGCCGTGCCGGCGCTTCCCAAAATGCTCACGCCGCTTTGCTTGCTGCAATGCCGTCCGCTGACCGATAGAAGCACGCTTGGTTTATTCCCTATTTTCGCGATAAAACTCACCGGCTGCCCGTCCATATTTTGAATGACATCCATGCACTCTACCTTTTGCGGGATATACCCAAGGATATGCTTAATGATTGTTAAATCATGGACTGCCTGCGTCCAAAAGACGTCCCCGCCGTGAAAATCATCAACCCAGCCATGCCGGATGGTATGAATCTGTTTTAAAACGCCGATTTTCCCAGAAGCAGCGATTCTGCGCAACGCCTCTATTCCGCCATGGTAGTGCCATTTGTGCATGGCAAAAATTAAACCGGACCCTCCCAGGCTCTTTAAAAGTTCGTAATCATCCATCGACCGGCACAAGGTCTTTTCCGAAAAAATGGGTTTCATATATTTTAGCAATTTCGCACATACCGGCGTCAGATCTGGAATAGGAACCGCAACGATATAGCCGTCGCAAACGAGAAGCGATTCAATGGAACAAAAAGCCTTTGCTGCGCCCATTTCAAGCGCCCTGTGCCGCATATCCGCCTTTATATCCGCAACATAAACTTTGCAGTCCAGCTGGATCAGATCACGTAAAATATTTTTCCCCCAATTTCCGCATCCAGCCAACCCTATTGTTTTCATATTCAACCTCATAATAACTGTATAATTGGCTTAAAATTATTATTAATTTACCATACATCTGCTTAAAAGTCAAAACCTCAAATCGGTTGCCGTTGGCATGGTTTATATATTTTATGGTTTCTATTCTATTGTATATTTTCAAATATCGATATATAATGAATTGGCATTATTTACAACACAATTTTAAATGAATCTTTTATGTTTGCCCTGCAAAAATCATTATGGTTTTTATAGGAACAATCCATGATATGACCGGCTGTTTTTTTGCTCTGTAGTTACCGCCTGCCAACTTTGAGGAGGTTCCCTGTGAAGCTTTATTCGGAAAATCAAAAACCGTTTGTGTATGCCGCTTTTTTTGGCCAGGATAAAGAGCGTGCGCTGCCCGTTCTGGAAAAAATCAATGAGGACGGCGTCTCTTTCTGGTTTTCGGAAGAATTCTCAAAAAAGGAAATCAGGCGAATCGAAGCGGCATATGCCTGCGTCCTGTTTATTTCGAATAATTCCATCCTTGACGAAAAAGTATGGAAATGCATCGAATATGCCGTCAAGTATAACAAAAAGATCCTCTGTATTTATCTTGAACCGGTGGCGCTCTCCCCCGGCCGGGAACTACTTTTAAATTCACTGCAGTCCATTGACAGGGGCGGCTTTTCCGGCGAAGGGGCTTTTTTAGAAAAGCTGAAGAGCGCCGAGATTTTCTCAGGTCTTCAGATCACCGCCGCGCAAAAAAGGTTTGCCAGACGCAGGGGCCTGGCGTCCGTCCTTGTGCCGGCCGGGTTGGCCGTTATTGTTTTTTTCACCGTCGTAGTCCCCCTGCTTGTCATTCCGATCGTACAGGCTTCGACCGGGAGCCTGAGCAAGCTGGGATTCGGAAACCTCAGCCTGGATGAACTAGCAAAGGTGGAACAGCTGTATGTTATAGGCGATCAAAGCTTTGACAAATGGTATTTTGCATTTTATACGGATCAAACAAAACAAAAGGTCTACGTCAATGATTTGGACGTTTACCTGCCCATCGGGGATATCAGCGACATTTCAGACCTTGCCTTGCTGAAAAACGCAAAGGATATCGCGATTGAAGCAAACAATGTCTCGGACATTTCCCCCTTGTATAAAATCAAAACGCTGGAAGGGCTGACGATCAACTGCAACCCCGTTAAAAGCATTGAAGGAATTGAAGCGCTGCAGAACCTTACGAACGCTACGCTGGTATTTACCGAGATCAGCGATATCTCTCCCCTGTTTAAAATCCCTTCCCTGCGGAATATTTCTTTTGAAAACACGTATGTTTCGAGTATTGAAGGAATAGAAAATTTAAAACATTTAGAGGGCCTGCGTACCGGGAATTCCAACCTGACGGACATATCCCCTTTAAACAAAATTGATTTTTCGCATATAAATGACACGGGCGGATTTTCATTTGAGGCAAAAGGGACGCTCATTAAGGATTTTTCCCCGCTCGGGCGCATCCCGAAGTTCCGGGAAGTCTCGGTCGACCTGCCCAGGATCGAAGATATTTTACCGTATATTACGGGCAAAGAAGTGCACCATGTGAAAATAAACGATAGTGATATAAGCTCGGTCGCTGCGTTTTCTTCCTTTGTGTATCTGGACGTTCTTTATTTGAACGGCAGTTATAATCTCTCCTCTTTGGAGGGAATCGAAAGCCACGAGACCCTGCAGGATATAGAATTAGTACACTGTCCGAACATCACGGACTTTACGCCGCTGCTGGATCTTCCTAACCTGCAGCGGCTGAGCGTCAGTCAGGATATGAAAGGGCTTGTCTCCGCGCAGCTTGCCGGAGCGGATTTTGAAATCCATTATACAGAGGAGTGAGTATGAAGCAGCGCATCCTTTATAAAGCCTATTGCGGCGGCGAACCGTACATTTTCCTGCGGTTTGACCGATCAGACAAAGCGGCCGCCGGCAAGATAATCAACAATCTTATAGAGAGGCAATTCCGGGTATTCTTCGATGAACATGATAAAAAGACTGTTCCCGACTATGAACGGCTGGCCGGCCGCATCCTATCGTCCGGGCTTGCGGTTTTTCTGATTTCCAAAAACGCGCTTGCAAGCCTTGCATTCAGGAATAGCATCAACTATGCCCTGAGCAAAAAGAAAAATATTTTTTGCATCTACCTGGACGACCAAAAGATGGAGTACGGTTTTGACATACAGCTTGCAAACGTCCCGGGCGCAGCCCTGAGCCGCTATAAGAACGCAGACGGGCTTTGCGGGGCTATCGTAAAAAATGATTATTTTGTTCAGGATATGCGCGGAGAAGGCGCAAAAGTCCCCAAAAATCCGGGGCGCAGGAAAAAGGCGGCGATCATCGCCGTCGCGGCCGTGCTGGCCGTATTTATTGTTTCGGCGTCGGCGATAGCCGCCTACAGGATCGACTACGAAAATTCCAAGGCCGGGCAACTGGAAAAAATCACCCAAACCGATTATTTTGACATCTCAAACGAAGACGCATCGTTGATCGGTCTGCTGGAAGGAAAGACCATCGGTACGCTCGTCGCCAGGAATATGGGCCTTGTGGATATCGAAGCGCTCGGAAGCGTAAACTGCGAAGAGCTTGACATATCGCAGAATCCCGCAATCAAAACGCTGGAACCTCTTTTACAGAACGAGCACTTAAAGACCGTTAAAGTAACGCAGGATATGTTTCCCGCAATCGCAAGGGTCAGCGGGCGACATGCTTTTAAAATAATCATAACCGGCTAGGAGGCAAACCATGAGCGGATATGTAAGAGCATACGAGGGCAGCGAGCCGTATATATTTGTAAGCTATGCCCACAAGGACAGTGAGGCCGTTCTTCCTGTCATTCAAGCGCTGTACGGCAAAAAATACCGGATCTGGTATGACGAAGGGATCGCGCCGGGAAGCGAATGGCCCGAGAACATTGCGCTGCATCTTAAAAAAGCATCTGCGGTCATGGTTTTTGTTTCCGATCACTACCTCGCGTCGCCAAACTGCAAAAACGAATTAAGGGTGGCTGACGAACAAAAAAAGAAAACGATACAGATTGCGCTGGACAACGCAGGAAAGCAACCGCTGTTTGCAGACGCAACAATGCTTGATTTTGACGAAAACACATTGGAAAATTTGAAAAGCGTGATCGGACACGAATTTATAGGAGACGGCGTTACCGGGTACCAGTATTCCATCGATAAAAAAAGAAGCTTCAACAAGTGGAACATTATGCTGGGCCTGGCCGCGGCGCTGGCCGTTGTTTTTACGGTGGCACTATACGGCCTTTACAGCGGCTGGTTTGACGATTTTCTTCCCGGAAAGCAGGAAACCGTAATTGCCGCCGCGACCCCGGCTCCGTCGCGGGAAGCGATATCAATCAGCGGCAATATTGTGGGCAGCGTTCTGCCCGTTGAATTCCCGTCGGACGAAGAAAAAAACGCGGTGTATGAAAAACTCGGATGGAACGGGCCCTCCCAGATGACATACAAAGACCTGCTCGGTATGAAAGGGCTTACGCAGCTTGAAATTGGAAGCGAACCCATAACCGATATTGCTTTCGCCGCCTTCCTGCCCGACCTTAAGATGATTGCGCTCAACGGCTCGAAAATTACGGACCTGACCCCGCTGGCTGAATGCCCCAAACTGAAAACCGTCCGGGTCAGCGCGGGTATGCTGCCGCTCAAAATCCCGGACGAACGGAATTTTGAGTTGGAGATCAATTAACAAACAAAAAGCCTTTTTGTGACTTTAAAGGCTTTCTTGCAATTTTAAGCTCTTTATTTACCGTTCATCATATATAATTCATAATAATTTGTCGAATCAGAAACTTTTTTTGTTTTTTTTTATTCCATAGATTTAACTTTGACGTTATAATGGTATAAATACATTTCAGGCGAGGATTTATAAATGGAAATACTAAAAGAGCGGATCCGCAGGGACGGCCGGATCAAAGACGGCCATATCATTAAAGTGGACAGTTTTTTGAATCATCAGATCGACATCGAGTTGCTGGACGAGATCGGAAAGGAATTTAAACGCCTCTTCAACGCAGAAGACATTACCAAGGTGATCACCATTGAAGCGAGCGGCATTGCCTTTGCATGCAGCGTGGCGCAGTATTTTTGCGTGCCCGTCGTTTTTGCCAAAAAATCCGCCAGCAAGAATATTGACGGCGACGTTTACACGACCACCATTACAAGCTACACCCGCGGCATCGACTATACCGTCATGCTGGAAAAACGTTTTTTGACTGCCGAAGACCGGATATTGATTATTGACGATATCCTTGCGACCGGAAAGGCGCAGAACGGGCTTCTGGACATCAGCGCACAGGCCGGCGCAACCGTCTGCGGCATCGGCGTAGTGATCGAAAAGGGATTCCAGGGCGGCGGCGACAAGCTTCGGGCAGCCGGATACAATCTGCACAGCCTCGCCATCATAGACAGCATGGAAAACAACACGCTTACCTTTCGCGACTGATAAAACCCCCCGGGTTAGAAAATACGGAGCACAGAAATGTGCTCCGCTTTTTTTTACGGAATCCCCGAAAAACCGTAAGACTTTTTAGGGTGTGATTCTGGGACCGTTGTGCCTTACCCTCATCCTGCGGCCCTCCTTCCCGCCGCGGGGCGGCGGATCGCGCGCGTTGCGGTTTATTATTGTGTAACGCCCGCCGATGCCCCGAAGATCGATTTAAAACTTTTAAACCCGATTGCCGGCGGCAGTAAAACATCGGCTCAACGGCGGTCCGGATTCCATTTAATGGGGAGAACCATATTTAATAACAGTTCCGTTATTTAATACTTTTTAATTCTATTAAATGGTAATTGGCTCCATTATTGACATCCTATGGCATTTTTGATATACTATGCATATACTTGCGCTGCTGTTCCGCGTTCGGCGGGGCCGCAGGATTTTTTATAATACATGAAAACGAGGGATGCAATATGGCTCGCAAAATCTTTATTACCGAAACGGATCTTGAAAGGCTTAATAAGACCGTGGACGACCTGATCAAGTCCGCTCCAGACGGCAGGGAATACGTCCGGGACCTGGACCGGGAGCTCGGCCGAGCGGCGATCGTGACCAACGAGGACCTCCCCCGCGACGTCATCACCATGCATTCAAAAGTGACTCTTTTGATGGACGGTACGGAGAAAGAGACCATAACGCTCGTATATCCAAACGAAATCGATCCGGAGGAAAACAGGATATCCGTCCTTTCCCCCATCGGCACTGCCATCCTCGGATACCGCGAAGGGGACGTCATACAATGGAAAGTGCCCTCCGGCACCACACAAATAATCGTGGACAAGGTGCTCTACCAGCCCGAGTCCTCCTTAAAGGAAAGCGGCAGGAAGGCAGCGCAATGACGAACATACCAAAGGAAATCGCAAGGTTTCTGGAACTGCATGCGCTCGAATACCAGAATAAAAAAATCGAGATTGCCAACCGGTATCTTTCGGACTATGAGAAATACATGCAGGTGCTTGATTTCTTCAACTGGTATATCCTGTCCGTGGAAAATTTCATTGACCGGGCGGACATATCCGCCGGCGAGCTTGTCCTGCCCTTTGCGGTCATCGGGAGCACGGTTGAAATACGCGATGCATCCGATCAGAAAAAGTATTCCCTCTTCATCCGGGAACCCGGAACAAACCATCCCGGCCCGCAGTATGAAGAGGTCTCCTGCATTTCAGGCCTGGGACGGTCCCTTCTCTTCAAAAAAGAAGGGGAGGATATTGTGATTGGAGCGGACGGCGGCTTTGCCGGTACGATTGCGCGGATCTGGTACGATTTTAAACTTTGAAACGCTCCGCCGGGCATTTTGAATAAAAAATCATTTTAAACCCTCCCCGATTGGTTTATAAATGAACTATTAATGATTGGAGGATTAAGGTTATGAGACGCTGCATCGTGATTATAGTATGCCTGGGTCTTGTGCTGGCCGGGCTGGCCGGCTGCGGGACGCAGGCCGGCCAGAGCGCATCGCAGGCCACCGGGCAGGAAGAACTGGTGCTCACACCGGACGAACTTGCCGCCTACAACGGCAAAGACGGAATGTCGGCCTATATCGCGGTGGACGGCTTGATCTACGACGTAACCAACGTCTCCCAATGGAAAAACGGCGAACATAACGGGTTTTCCGCCGGGAAGGACCTGACCCGTGAGATCAAGGAGATCTCCCCGCACGGCCTGTCCAAACTGGACCTTGTCCCGCAGGTGGGCAGGCTTGCGGACTCAAACGCAAAACCGAATCTTATGTTCTTTATTTTGCTTGGATGGATCAATTTTTCTCTTTTTGTGCTGGTAACTTCGCATTTCTGGCTGCGCTTTTTAAATAAACATTTATTCCATGCAAAAAGCAAAAATTTTTTGGGCCTTTTAAAGAGACTCCGCAACATTCACAAACCCATCGGCATTGCGCTGGCCGGTTCGGTTTTTGTGCACGGCTATCTGGCGCTGGGCGCCATCCGGCCCCATACCGGGCTTATGGCCGCGACCGCGCTGGCCGTGGCCGCGGCGTTTGGCGCCGCCTACTTTTTCTCAAGGAAAAAAACCTTCTTTACCCTGCACCGGTGGACGGTGCTGGTAGTTGCCTGCCTGATTGCGGTTCACCTTATTTTCCCGAACCTGCTTTACACGCTTTTCGGCGTATAAGCCGCTTGACGAACAAAAACACGCCCGGCAAAAACCGGGCGTGTTTTTATGTTCTGTTTTCAGTTGCTGCTCCCATTGGGTCATTTAATCTTCTTTCACTTCCACGCCGTGCCAGAACGCGACGTAATCGCGGATATTGGTTGCTTTCTCCTTTGGTTCGGGATAATACCAGGCCGCGTTCTCGTTGCGTTTTCCGTCCACCACCACATCGTAATAACTCGCAAGGCCTTTCCAGGGGCATGTCGTATGGTAGCCGCTCTTTTCAAAGTAGGAAAGGTTCACGTCTTCCTTGGGGAAATACTGGTTCCCCTCCACCTCGATCGTCCTTGCGCTTTTGGCCAGTTCGGCTCCGTTCCAGACTGCACGGTACATATTGGAATCACCTCCTTTGGATTTGATTTATAAAATTTTTTATGTCAAAGCATATATTGGATATCCGACGCGGCGGTGGGATACGCGAAATTCATTTTTTTCATATCCTCTGCCGTTTCGCCGCGCGCGATAGCCGCCGCAAAATGGTTGATGAGTTCGTCCGCCTCCCCGCCCGCAAGATGCGCGCCCAGTATTTTCTGCGTTTCCTTTTGAAGGACGACCTTGGCAATGGCGCAGCACTCATGGGTCCGCTTGTAGGTATACCAGCCGGATAGTTCCGTTGTTTTCTCAATGATTTCGTACCCGGCTTTTTTCGCCTGCTGCGCAAAGAGCCCCACCGAAGCCAGCCGGGGCACGGTGAACAGCGCGGTGGGCACCGCCCGGTAATCGAGCCGGGCCTGGTTTCCACGGAGCATGTTTGCCCCCGCAGCATAAGATTCCATGACCGCGACCGGCGTCAGTTTGGGCCCCGGCGTGTCCGCAATGTCCCCCGAAGCGTACACCCTGCTGTTGCTTACGCTCTGCATGTACGCATTCACCGTAACGCCGTTTTTACCGAAGGCAACGTCGCCCGAATCAAGGTCCAGCCTCTGCGTGCCCGGTACGCGCCCCGCACCGTGCACGGCCATCTTTGCTTCAACAGACATACGCCCGCCCTTCCCCTCGCACACAACGGTCAGGCCCCCTTCATTTTTAACGACCGACCGCACGGCCGTTTCCAGCAGAAAGCGTATACCGATCTCTTCCGATTTTTTTACAATCAAAGCGGCCAGATCCGCGTCAAAATTGCCGAGGGGCCGCGCGGACGACTCGATGACCGTGACCTTAGCCCCTGCGCGGGCCGCGATATGCGCCAACTCCATGGAAACCATCCCGCCGCCCAGAAAAACGATTGTACGGGGCAGCTCGTCAAGTTCCAGGAACCCTTCGCTCAGCGTAACGTATTCCTCTCCCGGTATCCGAAGCTGCCTGGGCTGCGCGCCCGCGGCAATCAGGATATGGGCGGCCTTAAAGATTTTGCCCTCCACCTCTATCCGGTCCCCGGATACAAAGCGGGCGGTCCCGTGGAGCGTCTCCATGCCCGCTTCCCGAAGGCCCTTTTCAAAACGCTCCGGATAGCCTTGTATGAAAGACCGTTTGAATGCCATGAGGTCGGGCCAGACCACCTGCATTCGCGCATCCACCCCGTATCCCCGCATCCGCTCGCCGAAGTCAATTACCTCGGCCGGCGCGGCCAGCAGCTTTTTCATGTCGCATCCCCGAAGGGCGCAGGTACCGCCGTAGGGCCTCTCGTCGATCATGGCGACTTTCCAGCCGGCTTTCAGGCATTTTCTTGCGGCGCCGGATGCGCCGCTGCCCGAACCGATAACAATCAGGTCGTATGCATTATCCATAGTAGCACTCCTTTACTAAAACTTAAGGCGGGACAGGGAAGACAGTTCGAACGTGCCGATAACGTTTTTATCCTCATCTTGTACCGCGACCCTTTCCGCGTTTTTTTCCAGACACAGCCGGATGCCTACGATCAGCGGGTCATCCCCGCGAACGAACGCGTCGCTTGCTGCCGGCGGCCTGTTGCCGGGCGGCACCATGTAGTTTTTAATTTTGGTAATGTTGAGGTAGGATAAAAAGCCTTTGTTTCCGAGAAAATCGTCCACAAAACCGTTTTCGGGTCCGAAGACGATTTCGTCACGGGTACCGGCCTGCATGATCTCCCCGTCCCTCAATACCACGATCCTGCTGCCCAGCTTAACGGCTTCCTCAATATCGTGGGTGACGAACACAACGGTTTTTTTAAGCGCCTGGTGTATACGGACAATCTCGTCCTGCAGTATCTTGCGTGTGATTTGGTCCACCGCGCCCAGGGGCTCGTCCATCAGTATGATCTCGGGGTCGGCCGCGAGCGCGCGGGCGATGCCGATGCGCTGCTTCTGGCCGCCGCTTAATTCCTTGGGGTATTTTGAAAGGTAGCTTAAGTCCAGCCCCACCAGTTCGATCAGCTCTTCCGCCCTTTTGCGTTTTTCCTCCTCGCCCGCTTTTTGGATATCCAGCGGGTAGGCGATATTTTTCTGTATGGTCAAATGCGGGAATAGCCCTATCTGCTGGATCACGTACCCCATGTTGCGTTTGAGCGCGATAGGGTCCCAGTCGCGGATGGCCCTGTCCTTGACTTGGATGTTTCCCTCGGATGGCGTAATCAGGCCGTTGATCATTTTTAAAAGGGTTGTCTTACCGCAGCCCGAAGGGCCGATCAGCACGACAAACTCGCCCTCCCTGATGGAAAGGTCTATGTGCCGAAGGACCGGTTTTCCGTCCTCATAACTATGGCTTACGTCTGCAAAACGGATCATCGTCATCTACAGCAGTCCCTTTGACACCAAAAATTCCCTGGCCACGTCCGCCGAGTCACGGTTGTCATGTTCCACGTAATAGTTCATCTGCTGCATCTCCTCGTCGCTGATCTGGCCCGCGAGTTTGTTCAGTACGTCCTCCAGCTCGGGATATTTTTGAAGCGTTTCCTGCCGGATTACGGTCGCTGCCTGGTACGCCGGGAAGAAGTTCTTGTCGTCCCGTAAAACTTTGAGGTCGTATTCGCTTAGGAGTCCGTCGGTGGAAAAATTGTTGATCACGTCCACCTCGCCCTCGCCGATGGCCTTGTATTTGAGGCCGATGTCCACATCCTTGGTCTCCTTGAAGTCAAAGCCGTAAGCGGAAACCAGACCGGGATACCCGTCTTCCCGCTCGTAAAAATCGTATTCCGCGCCCAGAATAAATTTGCCGCTCTGGGCCGCGAGGTCGGAATAGGTCTCTATGCCGTTCTCCTCGGCCACCTGGCGCATCATGGAAAGCGCGTACGTGTCGTTAAAACCGTAAAGATCCAGCCATTTAAAATTATAGGCGTCCATATACCCCTGCTTTACCGCCTGATACAATTCGGCCGGGTCTGCAATCAGTTCTTTTTTCAGCACGAACAGCCAGCCCGTGCCCGTGTATTCGGGGTACATATCTACTTCCCCGGCTTCCATGGCCGGCTGGATATTGGAAGTCCCTCCCCCGATGCCCAGCTTGTACTCTACAGCAATGTCCGTATTCGCTTCGATCAGCTGCCCCAGCATGTCCGCTATGATATAGCTCTCGGCCATGGGCTTGGAAGCGATCACCACTTTTTTCTCCTGCCCCTGGCAGCCCGTGAGGGTAAACACAATAGCGGCCGCCATAAGAATGCCTATAAACTTTTTCATCTCGTCCTCCTTAATAATCTTTTTTCAAACACGCCGAGCAGCGTGTCCGCAAGTATTGCGAGCAGGGCGACAAGAAGGCTGCCCGCCACCGTCATTTCGTCGTTGTTGGTAGTGATGCCCCGCCAGATAGCAACGCCCAGGCCGCCCGCGCCGATAAAGGAAGCGATGCCCGCGAGCGCGATGGTCATGACCACCATGTTCCGTATGCCCGCTATGATGACGGGCAGGGCCAGTGGAAACTGGATCTTCCATAAAAGCTGGCCGGGCGTACTCCCCATGCCCACGGCCGCCTCCATCACCTGTTCGTCCACCTCCGTCAGGCCCACGTGCGTATTGCGTATAACCGGAAGCATGCCGTAGATCACCAGCGCGATGATCGCCGTGGTGTTTCCGATGCCGGTGATGGAAACAAAAAAACCGAACATGGCGATGGACGGGATGGTATATAAAAAATTAGTGACCGCCAGGACGAATCCCGCGGCTTTTTTATATTTGGCGATCCATATCCCCACCAGAATG
>Ga0351941_1114_pt2 | contig 22614 bp, 16 predicted proteins | sample TotcelHT113001N9_FD_206853 | JGI IMG/M metagenome (GOLD analysis project Ga0351941, IMG submission 206853) | Enriched cells from coal bed in the Powder River Basin, Montana, United States - Total cells T11 rep2 HSBNCT.T11.300.1.N9 ...
GCTCAAGCGGCAGATCACGCGCGAGCAGTCCGACGAGATACGCGCGCTGGATATTGACGGCGTTTATTTTACGGTGGACGTGAAGCGGTATTACCCGAACAAGGACCTGTTGTGCCAGTTGGTCGGGTTCACGTCGGTGGACGGGGAGGGCCTGTCCGGCCTGGAGAAGCAGTACAACAAGTACCTTGCCGGCAAACAGGGAAGGATTATCGCCGAGACCGATAAAGACGGCAGGGAGCTTGCTTCAGGTTATGAATTTTACATCCAGCCCGAAGACGGCTACAATGTGGTGCTCTCCATCGACGCGGTGATACAGAGTTTTCTGGAGAAAGCCTGCAAAGAGACATACGAGGCCAACAGCGCCAAGGCCGTACAGGGGATTGTGATGGACCCGAGCAACGGGGAGATACTCGCGATGGCCAATATTCCGGGCTACGATTTGAACGATCCGCCCCGCAACGACGCCGACGTCCTGGAGGAGCTTTCCAGGAACCGGGTGACGAGCGACGTATACGAGCCGGGCTCCACCTTCAAGATCGTCACCACGGCATCCGCGCTGGATTCGGGCGCCATAGACACGAATTTTCACTATACCGATCCGGGGTACATCATCGTGGACGGACAGCGGATCAAATGTTGGAAAGCGGGCGGGCATGGAGCACAGGATCTGTATCAAGTTGTGCAGAACTCATGCAACCCCGCGTTTGTGACAATGGCGCTCAACATGGGGACCGATACTTTTTACGATTATATCCACCGCTTCGGCTTCGGGCGAAAGACCGGGATTGATTTTATTTCCGACCAGCCCGGGCTGGTGGTGGAACAGAAATATGTGAAGAACGTTGACCTGGCGCGCATTGGGTTCGGGCAGAGCATCGCCGTGACCCCCCTGCAGCTGGTAACCGCGGTGAGCGCGGTGGTGAACGGCGGGACATTGTACCAGCCCCGTCTGGTCACGGCCTTGACGGATGCGGAAGGGAATGTGGTCCAGCAGTTTGAACCGGTTTCCGCGGGACAGGTGATCACCCCCGAGACATCCGAACTGATGAAGCAGATTCTGCAAAGCGTGGTGGACGTGGGGACCGGCAAGAACGCGCAGATTCCCGGATATAAAGTGGGAGGAAAGACCGGAACGGCGCAGAAATACGACGAGACCGGGGCGGTTTCTCCCGACAGGGTGATCTCTTCCTTCATCGCTTTCGCGCCGGTGGACGATCCTAAATACGTGGTGCTGATACTGGTGGACGAACCCGGCACATCGGTGACCTACGGCAGCGTGATCGCCGCGCCTTATGTGAAGGAAGTTCTGGAACAAACGCTGCGCTACGACAACGTGCCGCCCACCGAAATGGAAGAAGTAGCCGAAACGGTGACGGTGCCGAGCGTGATAGGCATTGACGCCGAGACGGCGAAAGCCCAGCTGGAGGCTTTGGGCCTGACCGCCACGATAGACGGGAGCGGGGAAGTCGTGAACCAGCTGCCCTCACCCGACCAGGTAGTGCTTAAAGGGACGGACGTGACGCTGTATACGGCCGCTTCCATCGCCGAAACGCCCGAAAGCAGCGAAAATATGGCGCTGGTGCCCGATGTGACCGGCATGACCGTGATTGAGGCGCGCGACGCCCTTCGGGAAGCCGGCTTTGAGATCGACATACGGAGCAGCGGCCTGGCCGTGCGCCAGACCCCCGGCGCGGATGAATACGCCGAAAAGGGCAGTTTGGTCACCGTATACTTTACGCTGAATCTGGCTGCGATCACGCAGGACGGGGAATGAAAATAAAAGACTGCTGAAATATTTGTGTTCGCGGCGGATTTTATGATATAATGCTTTGGATTTATACGAAGGAAGAAGGATTCGCGAATGAGGCTGAAAGATATTCTGGCGGGTATCGAGTGCGATATCAAGGGAAACGCCGATATTGAGATAAACGATCTGAAATATGATTCAAGGCAGGTTCATGCCGGCGATCTGTTTTTCTGCATTTCCGGGTTTGAGCAGGACGGGCACAAATATGCGCCGGATGCCGTGAAAAACGGCGCGGCCGCGCTGTTGGTGACGCGGGAGATTGCCGGATTGAACGCGGTGCAGGTGCTCGTAAAAAACGACAGGCAGGCCATGGCGGCGGCGGCGGTGCGGTTCTTTGGAAATCCGGCGGCCTCTATAAAGACGGTGGGGGTGACCGGGACCAACGGCAAGACCACCACCACCTATATGGTGAAATCAATCGCGGAAGCGGCCGGGATGAAGGTGGGGCTGATTGGCACCATTTGCAACATGATCGGCGAGGGCACGCTGCCCACCGAGCGCACCACCCCCGAATCGGTGGATCTGCAGCGGCTGCTGGCCCGCATGCGTGACGAGGGCTGCGATCTTATTGTGATGGAAGTTTCCTCCCATTCGCTTTATTTGCGGAGGGTGGAGGGCATCCGGTTTGATGTTGGAATATTCACCAACCTTTCACAGGACCACATGGATTTTCACAAGACCTGGCAGAATTACGTTGACGCCAAGCGGATTCTTTTTAACCAGAGCGATACGGCCGTGATCAATGTGGACGACGATGCCGCTTCCGATATGATCAGCGCCGCCAAAAACGAGCTTATATACTTCGGGGTGCTGAACAATGCGGACATCAAGCCCGAAAACCTGAAACTGACGGCACAAGAGACAAGTTTTTCTGTAAAGATAAACGCAATGAAACTGAATGTTTGCATCCCGATCCCCGGGATGTTTACCGCATACAACGCGCTGGGCGCGATCGGCGCGGCAGCCGCGCTGGGATTGGGCGGCGATGAAATTACGAAGGGGCTCGCGGGCATGCGGGCCGTGCCCGGCCGGTTTGAACTGCTGGACACGCGCAAAGGGGACTACAGCATCATACTGGACTATGCGCATTCGCCGGACAGCCTGGAGAGTACCCTGAAAACCATCCGCGAATTTGCGGAAGGGCGGATTGTGACCGTTTTCGGCTGCGGCGGAAACCGGGACCGGGTCAAGCGGCCCATCATGGGACGGATTGCCGGGGAATATTCCGATTTTGTGATCGTCACCTCCGACAACCCGCGGTTCGAAGAACCCATGGACATCATAGCCGGGATAAAAGAGGGGATGACGGGAGACACGCCTTATATCTGCATCGAAAACCGGAGGGAAGCGATTGCTTACGCGATCAAAAACGCACAGAGAAAAGATATCATATTTCTTGCGGGAAAGGGCCACGAGACTTATCAGGAGATCCGCGGCAAGAAATACGATTTTGACGAGAAGGTAGTCGTGCAGCGTATTTTAGACGAGCTGCAAGAGGGAGCGGAGAAATGAAATGCTGACTTTGATCATAGCGGTCGTCGTTTCTTTCGCAGTCGCGGTGTCCGCCGGTTTTATCATCATCCCCGTCCTTCGCAAACTGAAGGCGGGGCAGCAGGTGCGGGACGACGGTCCCAAGACGCATCTGGTGAAAGCGGGGACCCCGACAATGGGCGGGGCGATTTTGATTATTGCGGTGATCGTCACTTCCCTTGTTTTTTCCAGGAAAGACATGGGCTTTACGCTGTTTTCCATCGTCGGCATGTCTGTATTCGCGCTTATAGGGTTCTGGGACGATTTCATCAAGCTGTTTAAAAAACGTTCCCTGGGACTCCGCGCCTACCAGAAACTGATCATGCAGTTTGCGATCGGTTTTACGATTGCGGTTTTTGCGTATTTTACGGTGGGGACGGTACTGTACGTTCCCTTCACCGAATGGACGGTTGATCTGGGGATCGGGTATGTTCCCTTTACCGCGTTTGTGATCGTATCTTTTGTAAACGCGGTCAACCTGACCGACGGGCTGGACGGTCTGGCGGCCGGGGTCACGCTGGTGGACGCAGCGTCCTTCACCCTGATCTTTATGGCTTTGGCCGGTATACGTACGTTTGGCTCTCCTGTCGGGGACGGCAACATGTTCAACATGATGGTGTTTTCCGCATCCGTCACCGGCGCCTGCCTTGGTTTTCTGCGTTTCAACAAGTACCCGGCCAAGGTGTTCATGGGGGATACCGGGTCCTTTGCGCTGGGGGGAGCGTTAGCGATCATGGGGATACTGTCCCGCATGCAGTTGCTCCTGCCCGTGATCGGAATTATGTTCGTCCTTTCGGCGGTTTCGGTGATTTTACAGGTGGGGTCGTATAAGCTGCGCAGGAAAAGGGTATTCAAGATGGCGCCGCTGCACCACCATTTTGAACTCTCCGGTATGCATGAAACAAGAGTGGTGGCCATGTATATGGCCATTACGGCCGCGATCTGCGTTGCGGCGCTGCTGCTGATCTGACGGAGCGCGGCATGAAAAAATTTAAATGACTTGGCCGGAAAGGTTTCCGGCAGGGAGGCCTGATATGGACTACAGAGGAAAAAAGGCGCTGGTCGTCGGCATGGCGAAAAGCGGGGCCGCTTCCGCGGCGCTGCTTTATAGCCTGGGGGCGGACGTGATCATATACGACTCGAAAAAAAGGCAGGACCTGCCGCCGGACATTACCCGCGAGCTTTCCAAATATCATTATACCGATATGCTGGGGCAGGACATCATTCCTTTGATTAAAGACATCGACATCATGGTCTTAAGCCCGGGCGTGCCGCCGGGACTGCCTTTCATACAGGAGGCGCGCAGACTTGGCAAGCGCGTGATCGCCGAGATCGAACTCGGGTTTTCGGTTTCCAAGGCGGATTTCATCGCCATCACGGGGACCAACGGAAAAACCACTACCACCGCGCTGACCGGAGAGATTTTCAAAAATGCCGGCTTCAATACCTTTGTGCTGGGAAACATAGGCGTTCCCATTACCCAGGAGGCGCTGAACACCAAGGAGGGGGACGTGGTGGTGGCCGAGACGGCGGCGCTGCAGCTGGACGCCATCATCGACTACAAGCCGGTGGAGAGCGCGATACTGAACATCACCGAAGACCACCCACAAAATCACTAATTCTCATATCAACTATTTCTTCATAACTTTTTTTTCTGTTTCTGCCTCGTTCGGGCTGGGCATGGGGGATGGAGTAACCGTTGCGCTGGACGCAGGGGTTTCTGTAGGCGCTGCGCTTGCCGTTTGCGTTGGGGTGGAGGCCGCTGCTTGAATATCGGTTGCGCAGCTTAAAAGGGTAAACAATACTATTGCTACAAATAATGGAATAAAAATTTTCTTTAATATATTCATAAAATTTCCTCACTTGCAAGTGAATTCATAATTAAATTTCTATATATAACATTCCAGTTAAACTATTCTGTGATGATAATTTCAGAGTATATAAATAAACTTATCTTCCATTATACACCAAGAACGAATAATGGTCTATGGGACGTCAACTATTTTGGAACACAATGGGACAACACAAGGGGACGGTTCTTGTGTGTTATTTATTAATGTCCATGCGCTCCCACCACCGCCGGCGGTCACTCCGTTTTCCTTAAAGCGGTGTGCGCTCAACTCCTTCCGGCTTTGCCTCCCCACTTCACTGCGGATTCGCCCTTCGCGTCAATATTCCTTTCACGCCTTCGCTTACGCTCGACTGTTGAGGTGTCCCCCATTTATATTTTACAATAATTTGATATTTCTCTTTTCTTTTAATGTTATAATAAATTCAAGAATAAGATGGAGGTAACCCCATGCAAAATGAGAAAATAAAGGTTCTGTTTGTATGCGTCCGTAATTCTTTCAGAAGCCAAATGGCGGAAGCAATATTAAATCATAAATACGGCGGCCGTTTTATTGCGGAAAGCGCGGGTCTTAACAAGACAAACATCAACCCTTTGGCAATACTGGCAATGAAAGACTATGGTCTGGATATCGCGGGCAACAGCGTCGATGACGTGTCGGATTTCTTTAAGGAAGGAAGAACCTATTCTTATGTTATTACCGTTTGCGACAGAGATGCCGAAAAAGATTGCCCTCTCTTCCCGGGGGTTCAGCAAAGAATCAATTGGAGGTTTGAAGACCCCGAAGCCTTTACCGGGACGCATGAAGAAAAATTACGCAAAGCAATAGATTTAAGAAATCAAATTGAGAAAAAAATCGATGAATTTGTGGACATTATTGGTTAGTAAACCCATATAATTTAAAAAACAGCGGGGTGCACCCCGCTGTTTTCGGTAATGTGCCTTGTTTCTTTAATAATCGGTATATTGGTTAAATAAATTCAATTTATCGCGTTTTGTATAAGTTGTTTGGTTTTAAACCGTTCAACCGGCTATCATCACAGCAACGCCGATCAGTCCAATGGCTATCCCTATAATCAACATAACAATATCCGTCTTATTGCTCATGCCTTTTTTGTTGATTTCCGCGGGTTTGCTTGGATTATACATGATTTCCACCGTCTGCCCGACCGTATAAGTGCCGGAATGGTACGCCTTGGTGTAAATCTTGCTGTACTCCTCGCCGTTCACCGTATAGGTCACGGTTGGAATATACTCCCTCGTAACATAATTGTGCCTTCTGCGGACAAATTCCTTTACATCCGATATCACGCCGGTGGTAACTTCAGTACATCGTCTTTTCTTGACGGTGCGGACAATGATATTTTTAAGCGTGATGATAATGAATATCAGGGCGACGAGCCACAAAACAACAGCGGTGATCATCATATAATTTTCCCCTTTCATTTTCAAAGATTTCAACAGGTCTTAGAACAGGAAATGTACATGGTATCAATTAAATTTTTTTAGCCGGTGAAGTATCTAATACAAATTTATCCGTAATGCTCCTCAAAGTCAATCGCTGCTTAAATCGCTTTATATCGTAAAAAAACCCTTTTCTGACAATGATGCCTGCGCTTTCTTTTCTAATCTCATCGTATCGCGGATAATCATCCATTCTTGCTTATTATGCTCGTAAAATCACCCCCCGCAACCGTGCGGAAATCTCTTATAACACAAGCTTCATCGCGCTTTGCCGCGCGCTCGGCTCCGCTCAAAGAGAATCAAAAATTAATAACGAATAAAGTGTACAATTAGCTGATGCAATCAAGACAATTGGGCAAGCATTGGAGACTAACTTGGGGATTCGGCCCAAGGCCTCCGCGAGCCGCTTTAAGGGGGTTATGGAGGTGTCGGAGGACGTAAGGGGAACGGAGGTGAGCGCACGCCAAAGCGTGACAAAGCGAACCGGAAGTTCGCTGAATATGAGGCGAACGCGAGCAGAGGGCATGAAAGAAAAGCTGCTGCGAAGCGTGAACCCATAATGAAGCGGGATCCGGAATCCCCCCTCGTCCTCTGACAAAAAAAATCGCAAAACGATAAAGAACAGTCTGTTGATTGCTGTTTTTAAACCGCTTTTGAATAACAGATATATAGATACCTTTTCGCAAAAAACTCAGTTTCAAAATTAATACGGTTGGTCAGTGCCTGATATTTAAAATATCAATGCTGGTCTTTAATAGAGCCTTTATAAAAAAGGAACGCCCCGGTCTCCCGGGGCGCTCCTTTTGGTGGGAATATACTATTTCTCGCGTTTTGTATACGTCGTGTGGAGCAGTTCGTGGCTCTTATGCCCCAGCGGGTGCCCCAGGTAGTCCTTGTATATCTTTTTAATATACTCGTTCTCGTGGGATTTTCTTAAAGTCTTGCCCTCGTCTTCGCGGTAGATGGCGGCAAGCCGCTTCTCGCGGACGGAATCGTCCGTCATACGTGGCTGTCCGCCGCCGGAAATGCAGCCGCCCGGGCATCCCATTACTTCAATAAACAGGTATTCGCTCTTGCCGTCCTTAATCTCGTCCAGCAGGGTCGCCGCACCCACAAGGCCGCTGGTCACCGCTACCTTCACGGTCACGCCATCCAGCCATTTGAACGCTTTTTTGGGTTCGGTGATGGTGATCGCCGCGGTCTTGATGCGCTCAAGCCCCACAATGGGCGCCACGTGCAGGCCGTCGAAGGGGATCTCCCGCCCGGTCACCACCTCGTACACCGTACGGAGCGCCGCCTCCATCACACCGCCCGTCGCGCCGAAGATATCGGCCGCGCCGGAAGACAGCCCCAGCGGGTTGTCGAATTCCCCGTCGGGCAGGTTGGCAAAATCGATGCCGGACTGTTTGATCAGCTTGATCAGCTCCCGCGTGGTCAGCACGGCGTCCACATTCGGGCAGCCGTCGTTCACCATCTCGGGGCGGGTGATCTCGAATTTCTTGGCCGTGCAGGGCATGATGGAAACCACATACATCTTTTTGGGGTCAATGCCCGCCTTTTGTGCAAAGAAAGACTTCGCGAGCGCGCCCAGCATCATATGGGGCGACTTGCAGGAAGACAGATGGTCTATCTGGCCCGCGTAGTAATGCTCAATGTATTTGATCCACCCCGGGCTGCAGGAAGTGATCATGGGCAAATCCCCGTGCTCCAGGCTTAAAGGCAGCCCCAGCTTTTCAATCTGCGCGTCCGTGATCACGCCTTTGTCCCTGAACGCGTGCGCGATACGAGCCAGCAGCTCGTAGCCTTCCTCCATTATGGTCAGGTCGGCCGTAAAGTTGGTGTCGAACACATAGTCGAATCCAAGGTCGCGGAGCGCGGTCGCCAGCTTCCCGGTCGCAATGGTGCCCACCGGCATGTCGAATCCTTCGCCCACGGCCACGCGGATGGCGGGCGCTGTCTGCACCACCACCACCTTGTCGGGGTCGCCCAGCGCGCCGATCACATCGGTGATCGAATCCTTTTCATGCAGCGCGTTCACCGGGCAAACGGTGGTGCACTGCCCGCAGTACGTGCAGGCCGCCGTATCCAGCATCAAATCATCGCCCGGCGCTATTTCGGTCGCAAAACCCCTGTTCTGCACATTAATCACGCCCACGCCCTGCACTTCGTTGCATATGGTCACGCAGCGCCGGCACAGTATGCACTTTGCGCCTTCCCGCACAATGGACGGGCTGGTGTTGTCTATGAATTCCTTGGATTTCTGCCCTTCAAACCGGCAGTCGTCCACCTGCAATGTCTCGCCCAGCTGCTGCAATTCGCAGCTCTGGGAGCGCATGCAGGAAAGGCAGTCCTTCGGATGGTCGGACAATATCAGTTCATATAAAACTTTCCTTGCCTCCCGCACCCGTTTCGTGTTTGTATTTACCGCCATGCCTTCGGTCACAGGGGTCACGCAGGAAGCCATCAGCCCCTTTGCGCCTTCCACTTCCACCACACAGATGCGGCAGGACCCGATCGCGTGCACATTTTTTAAATAGCACAGGGAAGGAATGGATATTCCATTCTCTTTCGCGGCGTCCAGAATGGTCGTGCCTTCCGGGACAGCCACCGCTTTATTGTTGATCGTCAAATTTATCATATAGGCCACCTACCTTCTATCACAACGCAAGCATCTCATCGCTTCCGCAATCGCATTTAATCTGTGGAAGCCCAGAACGACTTCGTCAAAGTTGTCGCACCGCTCTTCCGGGGGCAGCATCTTCATCTCAAACCGCTCGTGTTCGGCCAGTTCGCTGTCCTCCACGCCCAGCGGGATGTCTATGGGCTCGCCCTTGTTCAGGTGTCCGGAGCCGCCCAGGTATTCGTCGATGTTTTGGGCCGCTTTCTTGCCGTCCGCGATGGCGGTGATCACAACGTCCGCGCCGCGCACAACGTCGCCGCCGGCGAACACGCCCGGAATGGTGGTCATCTGCGTTTCCTTATCCACCACAAACGTGCCCCAGCCCGTCATCTCCACCTCGTCCTTGCCTATGAAAGGCAGGTCGGAATACTGGCTCACCGCGGGGATCACCATGTCGGCTTCCAGCTCAAAGTTTTCGGACTTCACCGAAACCGGCTTTTTGCGGCCGTCGCTGCCGAAGCCTTCCAGCTTCATGGGATTGCAGACCACCTTTTGCACCGTCTCGTTCCCGGTGATCTCGATGGGCGCCAGCAGTTCGTGGATGATGATGCCCTCTTCCACCGCTTCTTCAATCTCGCGCTTATCGGCGGGCATGTCGTCCACGGTGCGGCGGTAGAGCACATGCACTTCCTTCGCGCCCATGCGCCGCGCAACCCGCGCCGCGTCAAACGCGGTGGAGCCGCCGCCGATCACGGCAACAACGCCCTTTACGTGCACGTCCTTATTCAGGTTCACGTCCCGCAGGAAATCCAGGCCGTGGTATACGCCCTTGGTCTCTTCGCCCTTGACGCCTATCTTGCGAGAAAACTGGGTTCCGGTCGCAATGTACACCGCGTCGTTTTCCTCCTGCAATTGCTTGAAGGGAATGTCGCGTCCAACCTCGGTTCCAAGCTGTATATTGATGCCCACCTGTTTGATGGCGCCGATCTCTTTTTCCAGCACGTCCATGGGCAGCCGGTATTCGGGGATGCCGTAGGCCAGCATGCCGCCGGCCACCTTCTGCGCCTCGTATATGGTCACCTCGTAACCCAGCCGGCCCAGGTAATACGCGCAGGTGAGCCCGGACGGCCCCGCGCCGATGATGGCGATCTTTTTGCCGTTCCGCGGGAACACCAGCTGCATGTGCGGCCGGTCCATCTTATAATATTCATCGGCGATATACCGCTTTAAATCGCGGATCGCAATGGGTTCGTCAAGCTGCGCGCGCCTGCAAACGAATTCGCAGGGATGCGTGCACACCCGGCCGCAAACGGCGGGCAGCGGGTTTTCCTGGCGGATCAAATCGTACGCGTCCTTTATCCTGCCCGCGGCCACCAGCGCCAGGTATCCCGGCACGTTCACGCTGGCCGGGCAGGCGTTTTCGCAGGGGGACAGGAACAGGTCGCCGCACACGCCCGCGCGGCAGAATTTGTTCTTGATATGCTCCTCGTATTCCTCCCTGAAATGCTTGATGGTGGAAAGCACGGGGTTGGGCGCGGTCTGGCCCAGGCCGCACAGCGCGGTATCCTTGATCACGTGCCCAAGCTCGATCAGCTTTTCAATGTCGCCTTCCTCGCCCCTGCCCTGGGTGATGCGCTCCAGTATCTCCAGCATACGCTTGGTCCCCAGCCGGCAGGCCACGCATTTTCCGCAGGATTCCTCCTGCACGAATTCCATAAAGAACCGGGCAACGTCCACCATGCAGGTGTCCTCGTCCATGCAGATGAGTCCGCCGCTGCCCATGATTGCGCCAAGCTCAATCAGCGAATTGTAATCGAGCGGGGTATTTAAATGTTCGCGGGTCAGGCAGCCGCCCGAAGGCCCGCCGGTCTGCGCCGCTTTTAAAGTCTTTCCCTTGGGCACGCCGCCCCCGATGTCGTAGATTACTTCGCCCAGCGTCACGCCCATGGGCACCTCAATGATGCCCGTGTTGTTCACGTCCCCGGCCAGCGCGAACACCTTGGTGCCCTTGCTGTTCTCGGTGCCGATGCCGGAAAACCATTCCGCGCCCTTAAAGATGATGGGCGCCACGTTCGCGAACGTCTCCACGTTGTTGATGATGGAAGGTTTCTTGTACAGCCCCTCGTCGGACGGGAAAGGCGGTTTCTGTTTGGGCTCGCCCCGCTGGCCTTCCACCGACGCAATCAGCGCCGTCTCCTCGCCGCAGACGAACGCGCCCGCGCCGATCCTTATCTCCACATCGAACGAAAAATCCGTCCCGAAAATCTCATCGCCCAGAACGCCCGCCTGCTTGGCCTCTTCGATGGCCAGCTTCAAGCGCTCCACCGCGATGGGGTATTCCGCGCGTACATACACAACGCCGTGGCGCGCGCCGATGGCATAGCCCGCAATGGCCATACCCTCAAGGATGGAATGCGGGTCGCCTTCCAGCACGCTCCGGTCCATGAACGCGCCCGGGTCGCCCTCGTCCGCGTTGCAGATCACGTATTTTTCATCCGAAACCTTTTTATAGGCCAGCTGCCATTTCAGCCCGGTCGGGAACCCGCCGCCCCCGCGGCCCCTGAGTCCCGATTTTTTGATCTCGTCGATCACTTCTTCGCGGCTCATGGAAGAAAGCGCCTTTTGAAGCGCGTAATAGCCGTCGTTCGCCACATATTCGGCCAGATCGGCATAGCCGATCTTCCCGCAGTTCCGAAGGACGATCTTGGTCTGTGCGTTGAAAAACTCGATATCCTTCAGGTACGGCGTCACCTTGCCGGTGGATGTATCCGTATAGCAGAGTTCCTCCACAATGTTGCCCTTCATCAGATGCTCCTGGACGATATGGACCATGTCATGTGGCTTCAATTTGCAGTAAAACACACCGTCGGGCAGCACGATCGCGGTCGGCCCCACGTTGCAGGTGCCCACGCATCCGGTCTCCACCACCTTCACCTTGTCGTCCAGCCATTCGACCTTCAAACTGTTCAGCAGCGACTGTTTCACATCAAAGCAACCGGAAGAAACACAGCCCGCCCCGGCGCAAACCAGGATCTTGAATTTATACTGCCCTTCCTCCGCAATCTGTCTTTCTTTTATTTCTTCCAAATCTTTTTTTGATTTGATCAAAATTTCCATAATAATTAAACCCCCCTATTCAAATTTTGCCAGGATGCCCTGGATTTTATTGGGGTTAACGCTTTTAAAAACTTCCCCGTCTATCAGCATGGCCGGCGCAAGTCCGCATGCGCCGATGCAGCGCATCACATTCATGGAAAAACGCCGGTCGTCCGTCGTTTCGCCAACCTCTATCTGAAGCAATTCCTTCAGTTTCTCCAATACTTTTTTTCCTCCCCGTACGTAGCAGGCCGTACCCAGGCATACGGATATGGTGTGCCTGCCCTTCGGCTGGGTGGAAAAGAATGAATAGAAAGAAACAACTCCACTTATTTTCGATAAATGAAGTCCCATCTTGTCCGCGATATACCGCTGCACTTCTATGGGCAGATAACCAAATATTGCCTGCGCCATATGAAGGATCTGTATTAAGTTCGTTTCTCTTGCCTCATACTCTTCAATGACAGCCCCCAGCAGCTCATACTTCTGCTTCTCTGTCATCTCCTCGCAATGACAGATCTGATGTTCCTCCAAAAAAAAACACCTCCCAAATAATTTTTTCGCGCCGCGGCGCTAAACCGTTCAAAAATAAACAAAACATCTATTATAAAGATAATTTTTTTGTTATCTTTGTTAAAAACTTCACAATAGCATTATATAGTATTGTTCTACTTTTGTCAAATTAAAAAGATGTAAATTGTGAAAATTTTATTTAATTATATTTTGATGAGCACGCGGTATAAACGAAGGTATTCCTTTGCCGATTTGGTAAATGAATTGTCCAGTGACATGGCGTTTTTGATCAGTTTTTCTTTTTCCTCTTTATCGCGAAGCACTTCAAAAGCCATCTTTAAGATCGCAAGCAGTTCTCCTGCGTCGTAGCCGGTAAAAGAAAACCCGGTGCCCTCCCCCGTGTTTTTGTTGTACGGGGCAACGGTGTCCTTCAATCCGCCCGTCTCGCGCACCACCGGCAGCGTGCCGTAGCGCTGGGCGATCATCTGGGAGATACCGCAGGGTTCGAACAGGGAAGGCATCAAAAAGAGGTCGCATCCCGCATAAATCTTATGGGCAAGCGTGTTTTGATAACCGATGTACACCCCCGCGCGGCCGGGAAACCGCCCGGCAATATAATTGAAATAAGATTCATATCCCGTGTCGCCGTTCCCCAGCACCACAAACCCGGCCTCCTCCAGCAGCAGCTCCCCCAAAACGCTTTGCACCAGATCCAGCCCCTTCTGGGCGGTCATACGGGTCACCATACCGATAAGCGGCGTGTCCATGGGAAATTTAAGATTAAATTCCTCCATCAGCGCTTTCTTGCAATCCTCTTTACCGCCAAGGTCGTCCGCCGAAAAATTGCCCGCGATCAGCTTGTCCATCCCGGGGTCATATTCCGTGGTATCAATTCCGTTGATGATCCCGGCAAAATCGGCTCCCCGCGCACGCAGGATGCCGTCCATCCCCCGCCCGCCCGAAGGCTCGGAGATTTCCTTCGCATAGTTTGGGCTCACGGTAGTCACCTTGTCGGCAAAAACGATCCCCGCCTTCAAAAAATTCGCGGCTCCGTACGCTTCCATAAACTCTGGCGTCAAAAGCTTGTCATCCACCCCCAGAAAGTGCCTGGCGAACCCGAAGGAAAAAGCCCCCTGATACTGCAGGTTGTGGATGGTAAAGACCGTTTTCAGCTTTCCTGGCAAACGATGCTTGTACTGCGTTTTGATCAGCATGGAAACGGGCGCGGTATGCCAGTCGTTCAGGTGCAATATATCCGGCTCAAAATCGATATAGGGCAGGGCCTCCAGCACGGCGCGCGAAAAAAAGGCGTACTGCTCGCCTTCGGTCTCCCCGCCTTTATAGATTGCATGGTAAAAATAATATTCGTTGTCTATAAAATAAAAGGTCACGCCGTCCATTTTCATGGTTTCGACGCCCACATACTGGTTGCGCCATCCCAGGGTGATGTAAAAACTCGCAAGCTGCGTAAGCTTGTCCCCGTATTCGTGCTTCACAATGCCGTGTTTGGGCATCATCACCCGCGCGTCCACCCCTATTTTTTTAAGTTCCCCCGGCAGCGTGCCGATCACATCGGCCAGGCCGCCTGTTTTTGCAAAAGGAACGGCCTCCGCCCCAACGATCAATACTTTCAGACTCTTGCCGCTCATACTTACAGTATCGCCCCTTTTCGAATAATCACAGGAAATTCGGGGTCGCCGATCAAACGGCGCCCCGGGCGGATCTGCACCAGTTTGTCTATGATCACGTTTTCAAGGTTCACGTCTCGGGAAATTTCCGAATCCTGCATGATGATGGAGTTTTTGATCTTCGCGCCCCGCGCGATATATACGCTGCGGAACAGAACGGAATTTTCCACCTCGCCCTCAATGATGCAGCCGTTGGCTACCAGGCTGTTCTGTATTTTGGAATCGTGCCTGTATTTGGCGGGCGCTTCGTCCTTGATCTTGGTGTATATATTGTTCCCGCTGTAAAAAAGGTCCTGCTGCACCTCCGGCCTCAGCATATCCATGTTCAGTTTGTAATAGGACGCAACCGAATGCAGCCGCCCAACATACCCCGAGTGCCTGAATGCGTAATAATTCAGCCTGCTTAAATTGTTCATCAGCAGGTCGGTGATAAACAGATACTTGCCCCGGGAAACGCAGTCCTCCACCAGATACTCCAGCAGATCCTTGCGGATGATATAGACATCCATCCCAACGTTTTTGGAACTCGACATCTCGGAATTCAGCTCCATATCGGTAATCTTTCCGTTATCGTCTAAATGCAGCCGCACATCCTTGAACCGCTCCCCGGCAAAAAACCGGTTGGGTTCCACGCTGTACAGCAATGTCACGTCCGCGTTGCTTTGCACATGGAAATCCAGCGCGTCGTCGAAAAGCAAGTTGAAAATAGTGTAACTTCCTGAAAGTATGCAGTATTTCTGAGAGCTGCGCCGTATATAGCTCATAACGCCCTTGATCGCGTCCACCATCCCGCGGTAGCTGCCCATGTTGTCATTGGTATAAAAAGGCGGCAGGATGAACAGCCCGTCGTTTTTACGGGAAAGGTCCCACTCCTTGCCCGACCCCAGATGGTCCATCAGCGAATGGTAGTTTTTCTGCGCGATCACCCCCACGTTCCTGACGCCCGAGTTCACCATGCAGGAAAGGATAAAATCGATCGCGCGGTACCGTCCCCCGATGGGCAGCGCGCCCACGCTGCGGGAATACACCAGTTCGCGCAGATTGATGTTCTGCTCGCCCGCGTAAATAAGTCCGAATGCGTCCCGTGCCATTTACATCACCCCCCCGCAGACCTTCGCTGAGGTTAAGTCTTTCGGGCTGATCTTCTTGCCGGGCGGCAATACCGTCCCCTCCTTCACAATCGCGGCGGTTCCCACCACCGTGATGTCTTCTCGTCCGCCCACCACACAGTTTTTTTCAATCAGCACTTCTTCGTCCAGTATCGTTTTGATCACCTTTGAATTTTTCATAATCCTGGTTTCCTGCATCACAATGCTGTCTATAACGGTCGCGTTTTTCTCCACCACCACGCCCGGGAAAAGTATGCTGTTCTCCACGCTGCCGTAGATATAACACCCTTCCGAAACAATGCTGTTTTTCACGCGCCCGCCGCCCGCAACATAATGCGGCGGTTTGTTGGGGTTTCGGGAGAATATCCTCCAGCTCGTATCAAACAGGTCCAGCGCCGGGTGGTCGCCCAACAGCTCCATGCTGGCCTCCCAGAGGCTCTCCACCGTTCCAACGTCCTTCCAGTACCCCTGGAAAGGAAAAGCGTACAGTTTATCGCCTTTTTCTATCATCCCCGGAATAATGTCATGCCCGAAGTCGTCGGCAGCTTTCCCCGGGCTTTCACAAATCAGGTTCTTCTTCAGCTTCTCCCAGGAAAACAGGTACACGCCCATGGAAGCCAGGTTGCCCTTCGGGTTCTTCGGTTTCTCCTCAAAATCGACCACCCGCATCTCCTCGTCGGTATGTATAATCCCGAAGCGGCTCGCTTCGTAACTGGGCACCTCTATCACCGCGATGGTCGCGTCCGCCTCGTTTTTAATATGGAAATCGATCATTTCGTTGTAGTCCATTTTGTAGATATGGTCGCCCGAAAGCACCAGCAAATACTCCGGCTGGTAGCGGTCGATGAAATAAATGTTCTGGTATATGGCGTTCGCGGTACCGGAATACCATTCGCCCCGCTCATATTTCATGTAGGGCGGCAGCACGAACGCGCCCCCCGTAATACTGTCCAGGTCCCAGGGCGACCCCGTCCCGATATACGCGTTCAGTTCCAGCGGCTCGTACTGGGTCAGCACCCCCACCGTGTCCAGTCCGGAATGGATGCAGTTGGAAAGCGGAAAATCGATAATCTTGTATTTGCCGCCGTAGGGCACGGCCGGTTTCGCACGGTATTTGGTCAAAACGCCCAGGCGGCTTCCCTGTCCGCCGGCCAGTATCATCGCTACGCATTTTTTCTTGAAAAACATTTGAAAAATCCCCCTATTTATCCTCTGCCAGCTCGTAATACACTGCCGAAAGCGGCGGCAGGGTCAGAACGGCCATATAAGGTTTCCCGCAGAAATTGTTCTTTATTGTTTTCACCTCTAGAAGCGCGGCCACGCCGCTGCCCCCGAATTCGGTATCGTCGCTGCTCAGCAGCAGGCTCAGTTTCCCGGGCGCGGGCATTGCCAATGCGTACCCGGCGCGCACCACCGGCGTGAAGTTCACCGCGCATACAACATGCGTCTTATCCTTCCCGGAAGAATTCCTCATAAAGGCAATCACGCTGTTTTCCCGGTCCTCCACGCTGAGCCAGTCAAACCCTTCCCATCCGTCATCGATCTCATAAAGGCACGGATGGCTCCGGTATATATGATTGAGACGGGCCACATACCTCTGCATCCCCGCATGCTTTTCGTATTTCAGCAAAAACCAGTCCAGTTGTTTGTCGTACGCCCACTCGATAAACTGAGCGAATTCGCTGCCCATAAACATCAGTTTTTTCCCGGGATGCGCAAACATAAACCCGAAAAGCGCGCGCAGGGCGGCAAATTTCTGCCAGTAATCCCCAAACATCTTATCCAGCATGGATTTCTTGCCGTGCACCACCTCGTCGTGCGAGTACGCCAGAATATAGTTTTCAAAAAACGCGTACGACATCGAAAAAGTGATCTTATCATGGTGGTCCCGCCTGAACAGATGGTCCATGGACATGTACCTGAGCGTATCGTGCATGAAACCCATGTTCCATTTAAAGGAGAACCCCAGCCCCCCGTCATAAGGCGGCCTCGTGATGGCGGGATATGCGGTCGATTCCTCGGCGACGGTTATGCACCCGGCGAAGCTGGTCAGCACGACGCTGTTGAGTTTCTTCAAAAACTCCACCGCGTCCAAATCGATGTTGCCGCCGTTTTTATTCGGGATAAAGTTGCCGGCCTCCCGCGCATAGTCCAGATACAGCATCGAGGTCACCGCGTCCACCCGCAGGCCGTCCAGATGGAAATAATCCATAAAAAAGACGGCGCTGGAAACTAAGAAACTCACCACCTCGGGGCGTTCGTAGTTGAACACCACCGTCCCCCATTCGGGATGCTCGCCCCGCCTTGGGTCCTCGTGCTCAAAAAGGCAGGTGCCGTCAAACCGCCGAAGACCGTGTTCGTCCTTGGGGAAATGCGCCCCCACCCAATCCATGATCACACCGATCCCGCTTTTGTGCAGCACATCCACAAAATACATAAAATCCTGCGGCGTCCCGTACCGGGAAGTGACGGCGAAAAACCCGGTGATCTGGTATCCCCACGAACCGCCGAAAGGATGCTCCGTCAGGGGCATCACTTCCACATGGGTATATCCCATCTCATTGCAGTATTCCGCAAGCTCGCGGGCCGCCTCCCGGAAGCTCACGAAACTGTAGCCTTCCTTCTTCCGCCAGGACCCAAGGTGTATCTCGTATATGGATACCGGCATCTTCTGCACGTTTCGCGAAACCCGCGCGGCCATGTATTCCCCGTCGCCCCACTCGTAGCCTTCAATCTCCCATACCTTGGAGGCCGTCCCCGGGGCCACTTCGGCGTGGAAGGCAAACGGATCGGCCTTGTATACGCCCTTGCCGTCATATCCCTTCACGTAATACTTATAGCTGTCCCCGTCCTTCAATCCGGGGACATACGCGGCAAAAACGCCGTTTTTCACGGGATGCATGGGCGATTTTCCCTTATCCCAGCCGTTAAAATCGCCCACCACGCTCACGGCGCGGGCGCCCGGCGCCCAGACGGCAAAGCGGTGCATGGACATCCCAGGAATAAAATGGCATCCAAACAGCAGATAGGCGCGCTGCGCCTCTCCCGTATTGAACAGATAGATGTCGGTGTCCAGTATATCCTTGCTCATCTTATGTCGGCCCCGTTTTTATTTTTATATAACAATCAGTTCACAGCCATGATATATTTTTCGGATTTTTCTTTACCCGCGGCCAGTTCCGCCGCCTTTTTCTCATAGCCTTCCCTGCCCATCAGCGCAAAAGTCGCTATCTTGCCTTCCTCCACGCCGGGCTGGTCGAACGCGTTGATTAAAAGAAATTCGCCGATCGCGGCCGTCGCCATCTCCAGAAAGAAGAAGAGCGCGCCCACCTCAAACTCGTTTTTCTTGTCAAGGGTGATCCGCATATTCATTTTTCCCGCGCGGCTGACCGCGTATTCGGTGGCCATCAACTCGGAGGCGATCAGCTTGTTCAACGTCTGTCCCGCGAGGTACTTCGCGTCCATCACGTCGATGGGCGGTGCGGGGATCATCAGCTCAGTGTTGAATTCCTCCACACCCAAAAAGGCGACAATCTTATCAAACGGACCTTCGGTATACAACTGTATCTGCGAATGCTGATCGGTCACGCCCAGCGCGCGCACAGGCGTCTGACCGGCGTTTACAATCCTGCCGTCCAGGCTTTTTTCCTTGCCCAGCGATTCGGCCCACAGCTGCGCGTACCATTCCGCACAACTCCCCAGCCCGTCGGCATAGGGCATCATAATGGATACGTTCACGCCCTTTTGCATGGCGATATAATACAGCAAGGCGTACATATACGCCGGATTTTCATACAGATCTTCTTTCACGCATGCTTTATCCGCCGCCGCGGCTCCGGCCATCAGCTTGCCGATATCTATATTCAGTACGGCGGCCGAAAGCAGCCCCACCGGGCACAGTACGGAAAAACGCCCGCCCACGCCGTCGGGCACAACAAAGGTCTTAAAGCCGTATTCATTGCATATTTTTTTCATGATCCCTGTTTCCCTGTCGGTAGTGACCACGATGTTTTCCTTAAACCCGTTCCCCAGTTTTTCTTCCAGCATTTTAAGTACGATCATAAACTGGGACATGGTCTCCACCGTGTTGCCCGACTTGGTGATCACATGGAACACGGACTTCCCAATGTCGATCAAATCGAACAGCGCGTTCATCCGGTCCGGGTCAACGTTGTCCTCCACAAAAAAGCGGACGCCTCCCCGCTTTTCAGCGGAAAGCGAATTAAAATGCGTATGTTTCAGGGCGGAAAAAAGCGCCTTGGACCCGAGTGCGGACCCGCCGATCCCCAGCACCACAAAATTCTCAAAGCGTTCGTTTATACTCTTCGCGGTCAACTCGATGTCTTTAATCACTTCATCCTGGTTGTACGGAAGGCTCCTCCAGGCCATCTCCCCTTTTTTCTCTTCCATCGCGCGGTGGACGGCGCCTGTTTTTTCAGCTACGCGATTCACTTCTTCCTGGCTGATCCCGTGCGGGCCGATCGCGCGTTCCATCATATTGTTAAAATTGATCTTCATCTGACCTATCCCCTTTTGTTTATTCATTTTTATTGCCAAAGGAATGGCATTATTCTTTTCCCTACAGATTTTGCCTTCCTGATTAACAGTTTAAACCAACCATACTGTGAATGCAATAACATCCTTTTTGCCCAAAGGATTGCCTTGAACGCCCCGGTATGCTATATTGAAGCGTAAACAAAAATTTGGGGAAGGCTTTGTATGAGTAAAAGCAGAAGCTTCTTTGGAAGCGCGTTTTTCTACACCATCGGCGTTATTCTCGCGCAGGGCACATCCGTCATAGCGACCTTGGTGCTCGGACGGCTGATGCCCACCGGGCAGTTTGCGCTGGTTGCCGTTTATTACATGTGGTTCACCATATTCGGAGTGGTCGCCGGACTGCAGGCGTTCGGCTCGGTCAACAACGCGCGCCTTCAGTTCGGACGGGACAAGCTGGACGCATACACGTCCTCCACCTACGGCCTTGGCGTCGTGAGCATGGCCGTCATGCTGGGCCTGTTTTTCCTGTTTCAAAACTTTCTTTCCGTCTCCATGCAGTTTCCGTTTTACGTTATCCTCCTTTGCCTGGTGCAGGGGTTCTTTTCCTTTACCGTACAGCATATCGCCGCCAAATACCGGGTACTGAACCAGCCCGGAAAATTCGTGTTCTGGACGGCCGCCGTATACCTGCTCCGCCTTGGGATATCGGTCTATTTGGTGCTGCAGATGACGCAAAACCAGTACCTGGGCGACGTATACGGGTCTTTTATCGCGTTCGGCGCGGTAGGCGTTGCCGCCGCCGTTTTCATATTCGCGCGCGGTAAAACGTTCTTCAACGCAAAATGGTGGAAATACTGCCTTTCCATCTCCCTGCCTCTGGTTGCGAGCGGCCTTGCGAACTACGTGCTGCTCCAGGCCAACCGGGTGATGCTCCAGAACTTGAGCACGCCGCTTGAAACCGGGCTGTACAGCTACGTTGCAACCATTGCCGTCGCCGTTACCGGTGTGTGGCTCGCGTTCAACAACGCGTGGTCCGTCTGGTACTTCGACAAAACGCACGCGGGCGCAAAAGAGGATATCCTTAATCTGTACAAAAAATACAGCCTTTTCGTCACCTTCCTGTCCATCGCGTTCACGCTGGTTTCGCCGGACATCGTGCGCATACTGGGCGGCCGGCAGTACGAGGCCGGCGTTCCCATGATCCCGCTGATCGCGGCGGGATGTTTCTTCCTTTTTTTGTATTCATTCGCCGTCAATTACGAGACGTATAAACGCAAGACCCCTTTCATCGCGATCGGCACCGTGTCCGCGGCGGCGCTCAATATCCTGCTCAACCTGTATTTGATACCGCGGTACGGCGGCATGGGCGCGGCTTTTGCCACCCTAATCTCTTATGCCGCGCTGTTTGTGATCCATTATATATTCGCTAAATTTATCATACGCGGCTTTGAGATCGGCTTTGTGCAGTTGCTTATTCCCGCGCTTACTATGCTCGCCGCCATGGCGGCGACCTACCTCCTCATGGACGTATGGCCGGCGCGCTGGGCAATCGGCGTCCTCATGCTGGTCCTATCCTTCCGAACGTACCGCCAAAGCCGCCATATCATGATGGAATAGCCGTACCCTGAATATAAACCCGAATAGTAAGGAACAAACCATGGAAAAATTCGACCACTGCTTCGCTCTCAGCGCCTATAAGGAAAGCCCCTATCTGGAAGACTGCATCGTCTCCCTTCTGGCGCAGGAACTGCCCTCCAAAACCATCATTGCCACCAGCACGCCAAACGAACATATAGAGCTGGCCGCTAAAAAGTTCGGCGTCCCGCTGTTTGTAAACCCAACTTCGGGGGGCATCGCCTCCGACTGGAATTTTGCGTACAAATCCGCAGACGCGCAGTACGTCACTGTCGCCCACCAGGACGATATTTATTTCATGGAATATACAAAAGCTGCGGCGCTCTCGGCACGGGAAGACGCGCTCATCCTTTTTACGGATTACGCGGAGCTTTTTTGCGATACGTTCATAGAAAACAGCCGCCTGCTGTCCGTCAAACGGCGGATGAATGCTCCCCTGCGTTTTCGGGCCCTGCAAAAAAGCCGGTTCCTCCGCAGCCGTATCCTCTCCCTGGGCAGTTCGGTCTGCTGTCCCTCGGTCATTTATAACAAATCCCTGCTCAATGATTTTTCCTTCGACCCGGCTTTCAAATGCGACCTGGACTGGGACGCGTGGTCGCGCATCGCGCGGCAAAAAGGCGCGTTCGTCTATATCCCCCGTCCGCTCATGGGCCACCGTATCCACCCTGCCTCCGAGACCACCCGTCTGCTCGAATCTGGCGAACGCTTTGCGGAAGACCTTTCAATGCTGCGCCGTTACTGGCCGGGCCCCTTCGCGCGGCTCGTCATGCGCTTCTACCGCCAGAGTGCCAAAAGCAATGATAAGA
>Ga0351941_1141_pt1 | contig 21422 bp, 16 predicted proteins | sample TotcelHT113001N9_FD_206853 | JGI IMG/M metagenome (GOLD analysis project Ga0351941, IMG submission 206853) | Enriched cells from coal bed in the Powder River Basin, Montana, United States - Total cells T11 rep2 HSBNCT.T11.300.1.N9 ...
AGCTTATCCTTAAACGTTTTGGGGGTCCCCTCGACCCTGGTCCTGCCGGCGGTTTCCGCCGTCCTGCTCCCAGTCCTGAGCCGCATGGAGCAGCAGGGCCGGTCAAAGAGGTTTGGCCTGCCGCTGCAATATTATGTGATCATTATACTTCTCGCCGCGGCAGCAACATTAGTTCTCTTCCTTTCAAGTGACTTTTTAGTGCGCCTGCTGTTTCTGCGCGGCAAGTTCACCGAAGCAGCCGCCACTTTGACTTCGATGATCATACAATTAACCTCAATATGCCTCATCGCCTATGTCTTGATAACCGTGTTAAGACAAGTTTTGATTGCCAGACACTTGATGGCACATGACGCTCTTATCAGCGGCATTACCTTGGTGACAAAAATTACTTTGCTGCAAATATTGATTCCGAGATATGGCATCTTCGGTTTGATAGCGTCCCTCGTTATTACAACATTCGGAACTTCATTGCTCTATATTGGCTTAATTTATTATAGTTATCAGCAAAAAGTAATTTCATAGAAAGTTAATCTGGCGCGGCGATAAACAATTTGATTATCTGTGCTTATCTACGAATACTATCAAACAAAACAGAATATTATTAACTTTTCTTTGTGGTGGGACAACCAGATGAAAACGTTTTATGACCGTGAATTTTCACAAGATAAATATGCCGCCAAGATAAATGACCATACGCATTATCCAAGTTTAGGTTATTTTATTGAGCAGTATCATCTGGAAAATAGTCTGGTTCTCGAGGTGGGATGTGGCCGAGGTGCCTTTCAGGATTTGGTGACCCATTATGTCGGGGTGGATTTATCCGAGAGCGTGGCCCGATATGTCCATAAGCCATTTTTCTGCGCCAGCGCAACTGCCTTGCCTTTTCACGACAATTCCTTTGAGGCTATTTGGAACATTCATGTTTTAGAACATGTTGATGATCCCGAGCAGGCATTGCTGGAAATGCGCCGGGTTTTAAAGCCTGACGGTTTGCTTTACTTAAGTCCCGCCTGGTATTGCCGGCCCTGGGCCGCTCAAGGGTATGCGGTCAGGCCCTATTCTGACCTCGACCTTAAAGGGAAGGCTGTCAAAGCTTCCATTCCTTTGCGCAATAGTTTAATGTTCCGGGCCAGTTATGTAATTCCTCGACGTTTGGGCCGGCTCATTCTCGCTTGTTTGGGGGTTAAGCCAGCCAATCTCAGATATAAAGAACTGTCACCAAATTTCGAGATTTTTTGGATGGAAGATTCTGATGCGGCAAATTCTCTTGACCCGTTTGACGTCATCGCCTGGTTTTCGTTGCGAGGGGATCGATGTTTAAATAGGAACACCTTGATGCGTAAATTATTTGTTAGTACGGGCCATTTGATTTTCAGAATTATTAAATAAGCGAAAATAGTTAAAGTATTGGCAGTTATGACATGGTAGAACAATAATGACCGACCATAAAATAATTCAAAAAGATTATCTTAAAGGCTCCCAAGGAGTTTTTTTACTACTACTCGGCTTGTGGTCTGCCTCTCAATTGATTTCGGTCTTAGGGTTCTTGCCAAGCATGGCGCTCGTCATATTGCATCATTCCAAGAATATCCTCGGTACCATAGTGGTTGCGTGGTCTTTGCTTGTTGTATTATTGCAATTATCTCAACACAACATTGTTAAATTTGATAAAAATATTTTTATCTTCGCTCTTTTGTTTCCTTTTTACGTTACCCTGACTAATATAGTCAGATTAGAAATAAGCTGGAAGGAAGTTCTGCTTTACTGGTTCTGGGTCACCGGTGTATACCTGGTGTTGCCAGCCATGTTGCAGGGCGAACACCTTCGGCGCCAGGCTATCAAGGTTTTATTCTGGACTAATCTTTTGGTCTTGTTTGTCGGAATCTCCTTAGGGGTTTCAAGGGGACAATACTATATAATTGGTCATGGTGACCGGATGGTATTTAGTTTTTTGCATCCAAATTACTACTCAAATTCCTGGCTGATAGTTTTTGCTATGGCATTTTACTTTTATTTGACAGGTAAGCGCAATTTGTTGAGGATTGCTGCTATTTTATTGATGCTGGGGTCAATTGTGTTTATGCTGTTAGCTAGTTCAAGAAATACTTTTTCTGCCTCTATTATAATGATTGTATGCTATGCACTATTTAGCAAGAAGAGGTCTTTTTTGTCAAAATTTACTGCGATATTTCTTACGTTTGCAATAATTATGCTGGCAGTGCTCTTTATCGACCCCAGCGCCGGTAAAATTGATCAAATTACTACCGGGCGTCTGTCCATCTGGAGAATGACCCTGGAGGCCAATCTCAACCGGGCCTCGGCTCTCGATTATCTGCTGGGCTTCGGCAAATATCAGGTTAAAGGGTTTCCTGATGATCCCAGCAAAACTTCTTCCACCCAAGAGCTGACCAGGAACCATGTGGATAACGCCTATCTGGATATTTTTCTGCAAAATGGCCTGATCGGCTTCTTATTATTCTTTATGCCCCTGGTAATACTTATCCGCCGAACCAGGCTAAACGCCGTCTCTATCGCCGACGACCATTCTTCCCGGCAGGCCCGCATAGCCTTGGGCTGCTGGGTGGGCATCCTGGTCCAAATGACTACGGCCTCGGTCATTCCTTCCTTCGGTAACGTCATAAATATTTTTATCTTAGTATTTATGGCGCCCATGGCCCTGAAGATTAAACCTGTGCAACCAGCCTCGGTGGAAGAAAGGACTTCTGGTCTATCTCCGGTTAGGAGCATCGGGAGATGAGCGTTCATCAGGCAGGCGGCCCCGTTAGAATCCACCAGATTCATAAGCTGCCGGCCCCCTACTCGGATTTTTTCTTTCAAGCCTTAGAGGAGAATCCCGGCATTGACTTCCACGTCTATTATCTGTGGCGGGGGAGTTGGCAGCGTCCCTGGAAAGCGGAACTTGCCCGGGGCTACAATAACACCTTTATGAAGCCGATATGGGGTATTGATTGGCGCCTGTTGACAACCGCCTGGCGCGATGTGGACAGCTTTTTTATCGTGGGGGACTGGGCCCATCTGCCCACGGTGGCGGTAATCCTGGCCCGTTACCTTCGCCGGGCGCCGGTGGCCCTGTGGGTTGATACGCCCGTGGAGGATATTAAGCGCCCGGTGCTGAAGCAATGGCTGCGGAGAAGATTCCTGGAGTGGTTGCTACCCAAACCGGATATTATTTTCGGCACCGGCAGAAAAGCCAGGCGAGTCCTGCTGGACATGGGGGCCAGGGCGGAACAATTTGTCGACCTTCCGTTTCTGTTGGATCTGGATCGGCCTCAGTTAGCGGCAAGAGAAGCAGAGATTTGGCATGAAGCTCAGAAGTTGCGAGAAACTGTGCACTGTGGGCCCGAAGGCTTGGTTTTCGCCATGCTGGGAAGATTGGCGGCAATCAAGGGCAATGACATCGGTTTGCATGCCTTTGCCCGGTGCCGGAAGCTAACCCCAAAGCCCTTAGGATTGCTCATTGCCGGGGATGGCCCGGAGCGGCAAAACCTCGAAGCGCTGGCCCACCGCCTTGGGTTGGGAGATTCTGTTTCTTTCCTGGGGTGGCAGGAACCCATGGGGGTGGAGGCGGTTTATTTGGCCTCGGAGGTAATCCTGCATCCAGCCAGAATTGATCCATTCCCGGTGGTGATCTTGGATGCCATGAACTGGTCCCGGGTGGTGATTGGCTCCGATGTGTGCGGCAATGTGGAAGACCGGATTATCCACGGCGTCAACGGCTTTGCTTTTCCCGCGGAAGATGTGGCCGCACTTGCTGGAATCATGCTGGACCTGGCGCACCACCCGGAGAAACTCCCGGAGATCGGCGCCCAGGCCCGGAAGACCGCCGAAGCCTGGCCGGTGCAGCGGGGTGTTGCGATTGTCTTGGAACAGGCCGCCAAGATATTGACCGCCAAAGAGATCAGATAAATGCGCATTTTGATGGTTAGTCCTCATTACGTGCCTGCCTACCATTACGGTGGGGCGTTACACGTGGCCCATTCTTTAGGCAAAAGTCTGGTGGCCCAGGGGCATGAGGTCCGGGTCTGCACCACCAACCTGCGTAATCCCACCGAAGATTTGGAGGTGCCGGTGGATGCGCCGGTCATGGTAGACGGCGTGCAGGTTTGCTATGAGCCCACCGTGTTCTCCCGCTATTGGGGGTTCTCGCCCCAATTGGCCCGCAGACTTTGGCGTGAATCTACGTGGGCCGATGTTGTGCTGATTCATTTCCATTACCAGTTTGCCAGTTTAGCGGCCGGCTGGATCAGTCGGACCCGGGGCAAGCCCTATATCATTTTCAGCCACGGAAGCTTGAATACCCATGGCCTGAGGGCGCGCAGCCGGGCGCGCAAGCTCTGTTATCTCCAGCTCCTGGAGCAAAGGAATTTTGCCAAAGCTCTCTTCTCCGCCTATCATTCCGCCGAAGAGATGGAGACCTCTTACCGGTTTGGCCGCGGCCGGGTGGTGCCGAACGGTATCGATCCGCAAGTTTTTCAACCATTGCCCCAGAGGAATTCTTTCCGGCAAAAGCATAACTTAGAACAGGCGATTATTTATTTATTCCTGGGAAGAATTGATGCCGGGAAAGGACTCGATTTGTTGTTGCCGGCGGTTAAAAAACTTTTGCAGGTTTCAGAAACCTCCCATTTGGTACTGGCGGGGGCGAATGAGCGGGGTTACGAGGCTCAAGTCCGACACCTGGCGGAGAAACTTGGCTTGGCCAGCCGCCTGACCTTGACCGGACTCATTACCGGCCAGGATAAATTGGCGGCCTTGCAGGATGCCGATGTTTTTGTCTTGCCCTCCCGGTCGGAAGGCTTGAGTATCGCCATGCTGGAAGCCATGTATATGGGTCTGCCGGTGGTGGTTACCGATCGGGTGGGTCTGTGGCGTCAAGTGGAGAAAGACCGCTGCGGTCTGGTGGTGCCCTATGATGAGGACAGCCTGGCCGGGGCCCTTAAACGGATGGCTGCGGCCCCGGATCGGCGGGCCATGGGACAGCGGGGGCGGCAACTGGTGGCTTCCGGCTATACCTGGGAGAAAATTGCCCGCCAGTTAGTGGCGGAAATAGAGGAGGCCCTGGCTTCATGATGCCGGGTTTGGCACTCACGGAGCCGCAAAGGCTCTTATGCCGGGCCATCAGTGATGAGCCGGTGGAGGTCCGGGGGGCTGCGGCCCGCCGGCTTTATGAGCAACTCGGGGACCGGGCGGCCTTGGCCTTGGCCCGGGAAAACCGGGTCGAGGCCTTGCTGGCCCATGTGCTCATGGAAATTTTCGGCTCCAAAGTTCCGGCCCCCTGGCGTCAGGCCCATGAGGAAACCTTGCAGCGCCTCCGCCTCTATCTGGGCGAGCTCGATCGCCTGGCTGCCAGGCTGGCCGAAGACGGGATTCCCCTGGCAGCTTTGAAAAATGGCGGTATTGCCCGGGGCATCTTTCCCTGTCCCGGTTGCTGCCCCATGGGCGATCTGGATGTGCTGGTGGCGCAACGCCATTTCCGCCGGGCCCATGAGCTTTTGTTGACTGATGACTATACCTTCGAATTTCGCAGCCCGTTGGAAAAAGCCTCGCTGGAGGCGGCGGAGCAAAGCGGCGGGGCAGAATACTGGAAAGGTTTGCCCGGCGGAGCCAAACTCTGGCTGGAGTTGCAGTGGCGGCCGGTGGCCGGGCGCTGGATTCGCCCGGACCAGGAGCCCAAGGCCGAGGAACTCCTGGCCGGCTCGATTCCCATCCCCGGGAGTGCGGTGCGCCTGTTGGCCCCGGAGGACAACCTGCTGCAAGTAGCCCTGCATACCGCCAAGCACTCCTATGTGCGGGCGCCCGGGTTCCGCCTCCACACGGATGTGGACCGGATCGTGCGCCGGCAACCGCTCAATTGGGAGGTGTTTCTGGCTCGGGTTATGGCCCTGGAAGTCAAAACTCCGGTCTATTTTTCCCTGGCGATTCCCCGGTTCCTCTTCGGAACTCCCATTCCTGAGGAGGTTCTGGCCCAACTGCAACCGGCGGCCTGGAAGCTTGCTCTGATCACCAACTGGTTGCAACGAGTTGGACTTTTTAACCCCGACGCACCCAAGTTCGGCCGGGCCGGGTTTGTTTTGTTTACGGCCTTGCTTTACGACGACCTCAAGGGGTTGTGGCGCGGCCTCTTCCCGGATAAAGCCTGGATGCGATCCCATTATCGATTTCACCGCAGTTGGCTATTGCCGTATTATTACGGTCGCCGGCTGGTGGATCTGGCGTTACGCCGAGTCTCCACTTGAGATTTCCACAAATTAAATTTGGAAACGTTATTTTCAATAGGAATAATATGTAGCGTAAGGTGAATGCATTCCCCTTAGGAAAAAAGGTGCATTGATTCTGGAGGTAGTCAGCATGAATCACGAAACTTCGATACTTAATGCAAGACTATTATTCTATAAAGATTGCATCAATGAGATTATTAACAACAAGAATGCGACTATTTTGGTCATTGGGGGAGGTGAAAATGATAAAATCGTATTTCAGGATAATGGTTTTATAAATGTTACTATATCAAATATAGATGATAGACAAAGTGATAGTGAATATTATCCTTATAAACACAGTTTTCAAAACGCTGAAGACTTATCTTATAAAGATAATGAATTTGACTATGTAACAGCACATGCAACTTTACATCATTTCAGCTCGCCGCATCGGGGTTTGACGGAAATGTATAGAGTCTCAAAAAAAGGTGTTATTGTGATTGAATCTAGAGATTCTTGGTTAATGAGATCGTTAATAAAATTAAATTTAACACCAGCATATGAAACAGCCGCAGTTTATGACAACAATTGCATGTATGGTGGAGTTAATAATACCTGTATACCAAACTATATTTACAGATGGACTGAAACTGAAGTTGAAAAAACCATTAAATCGTATGCTCCCCATCTAATACATAAGTTTTCCTATAAATATAGTTATGATGAACCGAGTGAAACCAAGAGATCAAAGAGTTATTGTAAAAGAATAATAATAAATATATTTGCTCCTATTTATAGATTGACTGTAAAGTTATTTCCAAAGCAACAAAATTTGTTTGCTTTCATTATTAATAAACCTATAATCCCTGATAATTTGCAGCCATGGATTAAATTTAATGATGGGGTTATGAGCTTTAACGAGGAGTGGGCTGCAAAAAAAATTAAGGCTGGCTCATAAGAAGAGATGCTAGGTGATTGGTGGCTCATGAAAGAGAAGGAGGAACAATTGTTAACGAATTCGAAGCCAAAGAATCTTGTTCAGTAAAGTAAAAAAGGAAGAATCAGATGAAAAGAGCACGGAAGCTCAAAATCCTCAGGATGAACCAGGGACTTGCGTCTGCGGGACTCCTGGTGTCGATCCTGGCGGCCGCGGTGATTTCCATGGGGCAAGGTCTCCCCCAAAAGCCGGTCTGGGACAAGCAGGCTTTGCCGTCCGGTGCGGCCAGGCAGTCCAAAGGGCCAGCAGCATCTGGCGAGAAGTCAGGATCAGCCGGGATAGAAGTCCGCACCCTGGGAGGGGTTTCGAATCATAAAACCATAAAAGAAGCCCTGGCCGCCGCTGGCTCCAGCCAGGCAACCTTGCACCTCTCGCCGGGAAACTGGGTGATTCCTGAAGACCTCGTTTTTCCTCAGAATATTACCCTTAGATTTGAGCGGGGTGCGATCTTAAGCGTTGGCACCGGGGTGAAAGTCACCATTAACAGTGAGATCGAGGCGGGTTTTCAGCAGATCTTTAGCGGTCCGGGCCGCATCGAAGGCAACATCAGGGCCCGTTTTATCTATCCGCAGTGGTGGGGAGCTCAAGGTGACGGCGCGGCCGATGATTATGCGGCGATAGCCCAGGCGGCCCATGCGGCCCGGGGGAAGGTGCTGTTCTTCCGGCACGGCACCTATCTAACCTCACAGAGGATCGTGTTGCCTGAGCAGATCTTTGTGGATGCGGACCCCGGGACCATTATTAAGGCAAGCCAAGCCATGCCGGCAGTTATAACTGCCGACGTTGCCATGAAACCAGATTATGCGGCGCAACAATTCAGCCTGAGGAATTTACGCATTGATGGGAACAACTTAGCCGATAATTGCATCTACCTGTATAAAGTCAGTATGAACTACTTTGACGCCCTGGATGGGGTCAGCACCCACAAGGCGGTTGGTGACGGGATAGTCCTTGTGGCGTGCCAGGGAGGTTCCTTTAGAAATATTCAAACCTTTGATAATGGAGGTAATGGGATTGCGATCCTTGGGTGCAATTCCGCCAGTTTTTCCTCGATTTCGGCTACCGCCAATAAAAAATCCGGGGCGTATATCTCGAGATTCAGCGATAAAAATGGGGCGCATTATGGGGGAGGCTGCGCAATTACCCGCATCCATTGTGAGAGCAATGCTGAACATGGAGTCGATATCTTTAAGGTGGTCAACAACAACCGGGTGAACATTGTCGGAGGTTGGATAGAGATGAATGGCGGTGATGGAGTCCGCATCACGTCTTCTCCCGTAACGATTTCAGGCAGCCTGTTCTTTGGCGTCGGCACCGGGTCTAATTACGCGGTCCATATCATGTCCGGCAGTCAAGTCTGCGTGACTGGGTGCACCTTGGTGGGGGCCAAAGGTTCTGCCTTCGGCTTCAAGGATGAGGGGAATAACCCTGACAATGTATTCTATTTTAACTATGACGGCATCAAAGGTTGTTACAATAAGAAAGCCATGGTTGACTCGGTCTTACCCGACAAAGCTGGAGGGCAAACTTTTAAGTAATGGCGATCTGGGGAAAACCGTGACGTTGTTTTTCGCTTATGTCAACTCAAGTCTGAACTGCGCCATCTAATCTAATCATTGCGGGATTGACGAATGGTTAGCAGCAAGGGGTGTAATTAGGGATAACTTCTTTAAATTTAGTGATTAATCCGGTCTCGTCCCGCTGCTGGATCAAGGCTTGAATGTCGTTTAGGTGCTGCTCCAAAACCTCTTTGGACTCCGGCGCTCTGATGGCGCGGTTGATCAGGGGATGTTCGGTGGGGTGGGATTCTTCGTCAACGTTGAACAACTCTTCGTACAGTTTTTCCCCCGGCCGCAGGCCCGTGCAGGAAATAGCGATATCTTTGCCAGGGGTCTTACCCGCCAGGACAATCAATTTCTCCGCCAGGTCCATAATTTTGACGGAACAACCCATATTGAGCACAAAGATATCGCCGCCTTGACCCATACAAGCGGCTTGCAGGACCAACTGGACCGATTCCGGGATGGTCATAAAAAAGCGCTCGATCTGCTGGTGGGTAACGGTCAGGGGACCTCCCCGGGCCAACTGCTCTTTTAAGATGGGGATGACGCTGCCGGCGCTTCCCAGGACATTGCCGAAGCGGGTGGTAATAAACCGGGTCTGGTGGGACCCGCCGCAGGCCTGCACATATTTCTCGGCAATTCTTTTGGTGGCGCCCATGACACTGGTGGGATTGACCGCCTTATCGGTAGAGATCATCACAAAGCGAGCCGTTCCGGCCGCCAGGGCGGCGGCCACCAGATTACGGGTGCCCAGGATATTATTGTAAGCCGCCTCGATGGGACAGCGTTCCATCAAGGGCACATGTTTATAGGCGGCAGCATGAAAAATCAAATCCGGCCGGCAACGCTGCAACAATGCCCTCAGGCCGGGACCATCGTTAACGCTGGCTATCAGGGCCTGCAGATCGATATCCGGGAAGCGGCGCTTTAAATCTAATTCAATCTCATAAAGATAACTTTCGGCGCGCTCCAGGATCATCAGGGTCCGGGGTTGAAACTGCGCCACCTGCCGGCAGAGTTCCGAACCGATGGAACCCCCGCCGCCGGTAACCAAGATTACCTGATCCTTGATAAAATTCCTGAACTCCTCTTTTTCGATGTAAATGGGAGGGCGCGGCAACAGGTCTTCCAGTTCGATGTCCCGAACGTCGGACAGACGGAAACGTCCATCCAGGACATCTCCCAGCGAAGGGACAATCCGATAGCGCACCTGCCAGCGTTTGCACTCTTCGATGATCTCGTTGATTTGATCCAGCGGGGCATCGGGCCAGGCAAAGATGATTTCTTGCACGCGGTAGCGTTTGATCCCCCGGGCAATTTGATGCAGGCCGCTCAAAATGGGGACATTGTAGAGCCGGAAGCCCCGGAACCGGCTATTGGGCGTCACCAGGACTACCGGGAGATAGTTGCTGGTGTGGGTGTCCATTTCTCTGATCAAGGTTTCCGCCTGGTCCACCGGGCCTATGAGCATGACCCGGCGGCGCTCCCCTTCCGGGAGATAGGCTTCTCGAAAGTGGCGCAGAAATAAGCGGGTGCCGCCTACCAGGCTGACAAGCAGAATGGTGTTTAAGATATAAATGGATAAAGGAATGTCGCCGACGTAGGGGCTGAGGAAGAATTCCAGGATAATCAGGATCACCATGCTGGTCAGGGCAGCCCGGATAATATTGCGCAAGTCCGTGAAACCGATATAGCGCCACAGACCCCGATACAGGCCGAGGAAATAAAAAACTAAACCCTGAACCAGCAAAAAATGCGGCAGGGTCTGCAGCATGGTATCGTAATATCTTTGGGGGATGAGGCAATCAAAACGCAGCAGATATGATCCGACATAAGCCAAAACCAGCAATGACATTTGGAACAGGATCAGAAAGGGCAGCCGGTGATGGATGAACCACTCCAGGCACTGCCTTAATTTGGGATTATCCCCGAAGGAAACAGATTTTTTCATCATATCCTTATGATGTTATGCCGTTAATGACTAGCAGGGGCAAAGCTCCGCATAATAAAAACTAAAAACTTCCTACGGAAATCATCATAAGCTTATACCCGGTTTTTTACCCCTAAACAGGTCGCGAGCGATTAATTGGGGATAAAATTGGGCAGCATCGGGGCTAGCTGTTGCGCAAAGGCGTCCAGGCGTTTCCGGGCCGCTTCCACATTTGGTTCCGCCGGCGTGATCAGGCGGATGAGGGCGCCATCCGTACGCCGGCTCCTGAGACCATCCAGGACCATGTAAAGCTTATTCAGGTATTCGCTGGTAAACCACCGCCCCCGCTGCAGATACCAGTAATAGACCACCATGCTCGGGCCCATCTGCTTCAAGATCATGTAATTAATGGGCATATCCTTGCCGATCCGCCCGATGCCGGTGTTTAATTGGGTCCAGCCACCTCCGGTAAGACAAAGTTTGGGCGAGTGCACAAACCCTCCGGCTTTTTTCTGGGTCTCGTAGTAGGCGATCCATAATGAAACCGGGGGTTGGCCGGGATGGCTGAATTCGGCGTTAAGGTGGGCATCGGATTTGGTGGCCTTGACCATTTCCGGGTCGATGAAGACCACCTGTCCATGCCAGGGGCCCAGTTCCATGGGGAAGCGGTCGAAACTCTGACCCAATTCCACCGCCGGAGCCCGGGACATCCGGAGGGCAATCGGCCCGCCCAGGCCGACCAGAACCACGGCGAGGACCAGGTAAGACTCTATGGCCAGGGCGCGCCTGGGGGCGGGGGTAGGGGGCGCAAATGGATCCGATGGTATGGCGGCCACGGGTTGGATTTTATTTAATGTCCAATTAATCAAGCTGAGGGTTCCCAGGCAGAACAAAAAGATGAGCCAACCCGAAAAGGCGTGCCAGAATCCCGGCAACTGTAAGGCGGGAATGATTCACATGGCCATGACTCTAAAGGCATTGGCTACGATGGCGGAGGGGATGAGGACCATGAGCAGCAGGAGAATTTTCCAGAGGCGGCGCTGAAAGAAATAGCAGAAAATAACCCCCAGGGCAAACAGGGCCAAGATATAGCGCAGCCCGCTGCAGGCCTCCACCATCTGCATCTGCCTTACACCCAGATCTATGACATTGCCTTGACAAAAGGCCGGGATGCCCACCATCTGCAGCATGGTGGTGGCCAAGCGGGAGGAGATTAGCTGCAGCGGCAACGTCAACTGTTTCGTCAGCAATCCCGGCAGCGGAAACATCAGGATCAGCAGGAAGAGCGGGAAGCCCAGCAGACGCACCAGGCCCCAGCCGCCCATGAGGAGCACTAAGCCGGTTATGACTATTACGCAGGAAATCCGGGGAACATAAAGATCAGCGCCTAACTCGCCGACTATATAGAGGGCGAACCCGACCGCGATAAATAACAGTCCCAGCCAGGAAGGGCGCCAGAGATAGCTTCTTATCTGGGGCAACTTCAAGTAAATGATGTACCCGCTTACCACGGGTAAGAGCAGACCGAAGGAATAGTCTTCGTTTTCAGCCAGGTCCCCGAACAACTTAGCCAAGACCGGCCAATAGAACCATAAGACGGCCAGGGCCAGCACCACCATAGTGATTGGGATTAATCGGCTGAATGCCTTATCTTCATTTGCCATATTGCCGGGATCTTTCTGGCGTCAACAAGCGATCTCGAAGGGCGGTAAAGCTCTCTATGGTCTCGTCCGGTTCCCCGCCGGGGGGGGGATTTTCACTATAATAAAGGCCGATTTTTTCCCGCACCCGAATAGTGTGCCACCCCAGGCGGTTGGGACCGACAAAGTCTTTCACCGGGTTATCCGCCACATAAACGCAGGCCGCGGCCCGCAGGTCGCTACGCCCCATAACCTTCAGAAAAGCTCTGGAACTGGGCTTGCCCCAACCCTCGCCATGGGCTCCCGTAAACACCAGATGATCGAAATAGGCTTCCAGTCCCAAAGCGCGGAGTTTGTTCTGCTGCGTTAGGCCCGGTCCGTCGGAAATCAGGGCCAGAACCACGCCTTTTTTCTTGAGAAGCTTCAATAAGTTCGGCGAGTCGGCAAACGGCCGAATCTGAGGCTGGTGTTCACGGTAGACCCGGACCAACTCACTTAGCCGCGCCGCGGGAAAAACGACTGCCAACCTCTCCAGGGCCAGATCGAAAATATTACCCCGGGCACCGGTGACAAACAGGCTGGTCGCGGTAGTGAAAAAAGACTCGGCATCGATTACCCCTAAATCAGCCAGATGTTGGGCCACCGCCGTAAAGCCGCTTTGAACAAATTCCCGTTCCGGATACAGGGTATCGTCCAGATCAAAAGCCACCAACGGAAAGATGCCCATGAGAATCCTTTACGGCTGGACAAAAACCGCATCATCGTAACGCAGCATCGTCAGCCCATGGCCCAGGTTGGGTGGCAGGGGAGATAACGCCCCCCCCCAACGCCATTTCAATGGCCCATTGTGGAAAGGGATAGCCGGCATGGATGCTCAGAGGACAGCCTCCACCAAATCTGGGATTAATCTCGATAAATTTGACGTCGCCGCCGGCAGTATAAATACATTGCAGATTAATCATGCCCAGTCCCCCTTTCTGCGATAAGGTCTGGGCCACCTTGTTGCCGGCTGCAATAATTGTTGGATTAAGCTCGATCTGTGACTTGCTTACCTCCCCGGCGCGCACTTCTATGCGTTTCCGAGGAACTATTGCCTTTATAACTTGGTCGAGGCCAATAAAAATATCCAGGGTATATTCTTCACCTGAGATATATTCCATGATAATTGGATTTGGCACATAGGAGTGAAAGAAAATTAAAGATTCCCGGTTATCGATACGGAAGGCCATCTGGCTGGCACTGCCGTCCAGAGGTTTAATAAAGAGTGGAAACGAGTTTTCTTTTAAAGCGTCGTCATAACTTATTATGCGGGGGGTTGGAATGTCGTTCTCCGCAAAAAAACCATAGGTCAACTGCTTGTTCCGGGCCAACCGTACCACTTCCGGAGAGGAAATAAGCACAAATGTGCCTTGTTGTGTGAATTTCTCCCGATTTTCGGCCAATTTAAGCAGATCGGTGTCCAACAGGGAAATTAATAACTTTACGTCGTGACGGTGGCAGATTTGCAGCAGGGCCGGGATGTATTCTTCTTTCTGGATACGGCAGATGGGAAACGACTCATACGTGACATGATAGGCCGGGGATAATGGGTTGGCGTCCACCCCCAGGATTCTCGCCTCAAGCCCGAGGTGGCGTACGGCCTCGTCAAAGGCCCGAATGAGGCCGACTCTCCGACCCACATTGGCGAACAAAATAGTAAACGGCTCTGGTCTCATTGCGTCGTCTTTGCACCTATGCCCTTCGCCAGGAGGAGCCCTGCGGCTCTAGCTCAAGACCTCAAGAACCTCGTTCACGACCTGCTGAAAAGTCTCCGGGGGCATATGGCTAAAGAGGGGCAGCGCCAATCCTTCGGCAGACGCGGCTTCAGTTACCGGCAACCGCCCCTGGTAGGTCTCCCGCAGACTGCGGTAAACTGTTTGTTGGTGTAAGGCCGGGTAAAAATATTTTTTGGTCTGGATGTCGCGGCTCTTCAGGCGATGGCATGTTTCATCCCGGGAGGAACGGGCCTCATCCGAAATAAACAAGGTGAAATAGTTGCCCGAGGTTTCGCGGTTGGGGGGAATCTTCTGACAGGTTACCCCCCGGAGATCCTTAAAAGCGGCCTGGTAGGCGTTGATGAACTCATGGCGGCGGGCCACCAGGGAGTCCAGCTTTTCGAAATTGTGGCGGCCGACAATGGCGTTGATCTCGGGCACCCGGGCCGAAAGCCCCAACCAGGCAAAGTCCTCGTTGTCCGCGGCCTTGCCGTAATCCCGCATCTGGCGCAGTTGGTCAGCCAGGGCGTGGTTATGAGTAGTAATCAGACCGCCTTCCATGGCGCTTACCACTTTAGTGGGACTGAGGGAAAAGACCTCGGCGTCGCCAAAGACGCCCGCATAGCGCCAGGGACCATCTTCTTGCTGAAATTTAGAACCCATTCCCTGGGCCGAGTCAAAAATCAGCCGCACTCCGTGATCTCGGGCTAACTGACCGAAGGCCTCATAATCCGGGGGGCAGCCGAAAACATTTACCGGCATGATGGCTGCCGTCCGGGGAGTGATGGCCCGGGCCGCGGCCTGGGGATCCAAGGTGTAGGTCCCGGGAGCAATGTCGGCGAATACCGGGTTCAGGCCGTTCCAGACCACGGCGTGAGCGGTGGCGGTCCAGGTGAACGCCGGTAGGATGACTTCACCGGTTAAATCCAAGGCCCTCAGGACCAGCATCAACCCGGCGGTGCAGGATTGCACCATTATGGCGTGGGGCACCTGCAGCTGTTCTTCCACCAGGGCTTCGAACTGGCGGGTAAAGGGACCCGTGGTAACTTGCCCGCTCTCCCAGGCTCGGCGAAAATCCTCGAGCACTGCGTCATAGTCGAAAAGCGTGGGTTGAACGATAGGAATCATGTGGATTCACCCGGAAGGAAGGTTGGGAAACGCCCAGAGGGCCAGGTGGATTGCCCCCGCGCCAGGGCGGGAAGCAGCAATGGGGCGATAAATCCCAGGCAGGTAACTCGAAGGCCGGCCGCCAGCCACGCAGGTTTTTCGCGATAAAGCGTTTTCATATTTGGGCTCCATGGCCAAGATTTACTAGCTCTATCGGCGGCACTTCGAATTAACTTAAAGGGCGGTTTAATTTTTTGGAGGGAAGAGGGGTAGGTGGCGACATCGGGGCCGGAGGGAGGCGGACGCAAAACCGGTTGGGCGCATAAGGGGTGCCAGGTCAGGCGGAGTGCAGCGCTGAGTGCACCATCTATGGTTGCGTTCCCGATATATCCGGCCATAATATTTCCCTGGTGGGGGGTTTTTGCCGTCGGAGCAGTTCGCCAATCGCCGCTACTGCTCGCCGCATGACATCGACCTCAAGTCATGAATGTTCAAACTCTTGAGTCCTGATGGGGTGCTGATACCTCCTTTTAAGACGGAGCCGCAAAATCATAATTTACGCCCGCAGGGCCATACAGGCCCTCTTTCCTGATCCAGGTCTTGAGCGTGCGCCGTAAGATTAAGAGATCCAACGCTAAGGACCAGTTGTCCACGTACCAGACATCCAGTTTGATGCGCTCCTCCCAGGGGATGGCATTGCGACCGTTAACTTGCGCCCACCCGGTTATCCCGGGTTTAACCAAGAGCCGGCGACGCTGAAAATCATTATACGCCGCCACTTGATATGCCAGGGTGGGGCGGGGGCCTACCAGACTCATCTCGCCTTGCAGCACATTAAAGACCTGGGGCAACTCATCCAGGCTGGTGTTGCGCAGAAACTTCCCTATCCTGCTTATACGGGCGTCATTTACGGCCACGTTTAGCCCCAAGCCCATGGAAGTGGCATGGTCCACCATGGAACGGAACTTATAGGCCACAAAAGGATGCCCATCCTTGCCCATGCGCTCCTGGCGAAAAAATGCCGGTCCGGGGGTTTCAAGCCGGATAAGCCCGGCAATCAGCCAGAACCACGGGCTCAATATGATGAAGACCATCCAGCCGAGCATCTGATCAATAATTTCTTTCATGAGCCTGGAAAAGCTCCTGAACGCATATTTGACCTGGATTATCGCACTACTAATTAATAACCAGCCTTAAATGCCCGCTTCTTCCGGTTTGCTTCCTGCGCTTCGGTTTTATCCGCCACCTGGAAATACCTCCGTTCGCACTGGCAAGCAACTCTGCCATTAATCACCTGGAGAAGTGTGATGCCTTTAAACGCTTAGAGAATGTGCGCCTATGGATCACCCCCGGCCTCGCCAAACTGCTAAACCGCTCAAGAGGGTCGTACCGTCAGACATATTAAGGCAAGGAATGCTGCCCTGGAGAGTTATGGAGCCTTGAGGGGATATGCCGCCAAACATCCATACAGATGTCGCCGAAGGAATATTTAAAAAATAATCCACAAGTGGCGAGGTTGGGGAGGTCAGAATTCGGTTATGAGGAGTAAGGGTGGAACTAAGTTTAGCGGTTAGGTTGTCCGTGCGGCTAACGTCGATGACCTTGAGATTGCTTTCCACCAGAGGTGGCCCCGAGAGGTAGCTACCTGCATAAGCGATGCCTGCCCCCGGATTGATCGAGGAAACCGTGAAGTCCAGTAAATACGCCTGGGCTGGCGGGGGCAGACCCACACCCAGCGCCAAGACTACAATCAGAACGGTTCTCTTCTTTTTAGAGCGGGTTTTAATCGGGTGCATCGCGTGGACTTCCTTGTCCTTGTCGCACTCTTGTTCCGGAGAGTGGTGATGCTAATTTGTGTTAAGCCAAGCCATTTAAAAATTCAAGACCACAAGCCATCCCTCCGGGATTCCGTTTGCCAGCTATTGCCAAAAAATAAAAAAACCGGGTCACCTTTTCCAGGTAACCCGGCGATCTTCCCATCCTTAGAAGAGACCCGTGGCTTTCCGTCCCCACCTCGCGATGGGTTTGGCTTTTTCTGATATAAGTTCTTCCTGAACTTATCAGTAAGATAGATAAAAACTATTAGGATGTCAAGGGGCCAATGTCGACAATTATTCAAATATTATTTAATTAAATTAGAGATAATCCACCCGGGCCAGTTTAGCACCTGGTAAAAATCAGCCAAAGCTTCGCTTAACGGAAACCCGCGGTGGGAACGGGCGGACGCGAGTTGTTGGCTGCCACCCGGGCGCCCCATTCCAGCAAGTCCTTGCTGCAGTCATCCCGGTCCAGCACCACTTCAATCAGGCACAGGCCATCATGGCCCAAAGCCTTCTTGATGGCTTCCTCGACCCCGCCCTCGGTGGTAACCCGGCAGCCCCAGGCATGGCCGTCGTCGGCGTTGAACACCTGGACCAGGTCGGCATAGTTCCAGTTCTTGATGGTGTTGTAAGGGCCGTCGTGGATTTCCACTTCGATGGTGTAGCCGCCGTTGTTCATCACGAAGATGATGGGTTTGAGCCCATAGCGGATGATGGTGGAGATTTCTTGCGCCGTCATCTGGAAGGAGCCGTCGCCGATGCAGGCGATGACCCGGCGGTCCGGCCGGGCCAGCTGATATCCCAGGGCCGCACCCACCGACCAACCGATGGAGCCGTACTGCATCTGGATCTCGAAGGAAGAGCCCTCCGGCAGCTTCAGGTTCATGGCGTTGAACCAGGAATCGCCGGTCTCGGTGATCAGGGTGGTGTTGGCATCCAGCATGGACTGAATCTGGGCAAAGAGCCGCCGGGTCTGGATGCGGGCCTCTCGATTCACCGGGGGCTCGGGAACCGTTTCGGTGCGGATACGGTTGAAGGACGCCAGCGAGGTGGGATTGGGCCTGACCTTGTCAGCCAGGGCGGTCAGGAACTCGTCGAGCCGGATCCCATTGTAGGTGGCCCCGGGCAAGCGCACGAAATCCGGACCGGCAAGAATGAGCTTGGCCTGGTTGATTTCAGCCGTGTGTCCACAAGAGGCATAGTCTGACAGCACCGGACCGGCAAAGAGGTACACGTCGGCGGATTCCACGATGGAGGCGGTGCCGGCGCTGCTCACCGGCCCCCAAAAGATGCCGATAAAGTTGGGGTGCGTCTCCGGGAAAAATCCCTTGGCATTGGGCATCATGGCCACGGCATGGCCGGAGGCCTCGACGAACTTCTGAAAGCCTTCCAGGGCCCCGGCCATGCGCAGCTTGGCGCCGCCCACGGCCACCGGCTTCACCGCGGCATTGAGCATGGCGGCGGTCTGCTCCACCGCCTCCGCCAGCGCCCCCGGATCACTGCCGTGTCTGGTAAGGAACTGGTATGGCTGCGGAGCCGGGACTTCCTGGTTGGCAATATTGCACGCAATCTCTAGATAAACGGGCTTGCGCCGGTTCAGGCAGGCGGCCAGCGCCTGGTCGATCTGACCCGGCGCTTCCTCCGCCAGACGGACGTTTACGGTTTCCACCGTCACCGGTTTGAACATCTGGCGCACGTAATCGTAACGGACTTCCCCCAGGGAATGGTGCAGAATCTGGTTTTCCGGTTCTGAATGGGTATTGACCCCGCCGGAAATGACAATGACCGGCAGGTCTTCGGCATAGTGGCCGGCCACCGCGTTGATGGCGCTCAAGCCCCCGACGCTGTAAGTCACCAGCATGGCGGCGACGCCGTGGGCCCGGGCGTAGCCGTCGGCCGCATAGCCGGCGTTTAATTCATTGCAGCAACTGATCATAGTAAGATCCTTGTTCTCCAGCAGCCGGTCGAACAAGGCCAGATTGTAATCGCCAGGGATCGCCATGTAGTGCCGTAACCCAATCTGGGCTAAGCGGGTTGCCAGGTAGCCACCCACCGTGGTTCTGCTTGTTTCCGCCATCATGTGCACCTCCTGCGCAACGGTTCATGAACCCGATTAATATAAAACCAAGCTGTGATTTGGTACAATTATCCCAGAACCCCTGCCTGCAAATTGACGACCCTGACCCACTCCTGTGACCCCAAAAAATCGCCTCATTATTATACAAAAAATACCACTAAGATGATTCCCCGAGGTCACAATTACCACAAAATCGCCCATGGTTCAATACGGATTCTGTGGGTGACCGGCGATTCCGGCCCTTCCCGCTGGTAACCTGCCATTCCCCTATCACCGGCACCTGCAATCATCCTCCCCCCAAAGGTACATGCAAGATATAAAAATCAGATGGAAAACTCTTGGGAATTCTTGATGATTTGCGGTTTAGGCAAGTAAGTGCGCTCTCGATCCCCTTCTCTTGTTACCGCCATTGTTTGCCATTTGACCCATTTTCATGCCCGGGAGATTGTCTGGGTGTGTAGCCCCCGCCTTGCTCCTGGCACCCTGACCGGGCGGTGCTTGCCAGGGGTTCTTTAGTTCCACGGCATCAGTTATGGGCGTTCGGAGGGCTGAGTATAACCAAAATTCAGATACAAAATTGGGCGGGAAAATCTCCCCTATAATGCGGGCGACAAGGGCATGCAGTTTCAGGAAAAGTAACTTGGGGAGATGTGCTCCCGGGTGCAGAGGTTTTAAAGGCATTCTTAACTGTGGTCCCAAGGTTACCGTATAATCCCGGTGCCTAAATTTGGGGTTTCACGAAGGATGAAATCAGGAAAATCCTTATTTACATTAACCTGGATTCGAAGAATATTGCGCTTATAACCATATTGTTCTAAGGGAAAAATCCAGGAACTGCGGGGCTGGCAGCAGATAAGGGCATTTTAGAGATAACCTGCGACGAAAAAAAATCGGCGCAAATAGTTTCATCAAATAATTCAAAGGAGATTAGGGTGGGATCATGAGGTTAACCAGAGGTAGAACATGGTTGGTTCTTTTTGGGTGTGCGGTCCTTATCTTGGTCCTGTCTGGAGCCTCAACCCAGATCCAGGCTGAATCCCCAATCCAGCATACGTTCAAACCCCCCAAAAGTCTGGACCACCCGTATGTGCCCGGAGAAGTGCTGGTGAAGTTTAAAAATTCACCTGCCACTTTTCGCGGCAAGCCCAGCCGGAAGCATCTGGATAGCCTTCACGGCGCCGCGGCGGCGGAATTCGTTGCGGCCTTGCCCACCAAGGCCCAGGCCTCCCTGGAACGGGTGCAGGGCCAGGTAGTCCGGGTTCATCCCTCCATCAGCCTCCTCCGGGTGAAGCTTCCGGACCAGGTGACGGTGGGCCAGGCCATTGACAGCCTCTACCGCAGCGGGGCGGTGGAGTATGCCGAGCCCAATGGATTGATCATACCGCAGTCCATTGCTCCTCCTGACGATCTCCTATTCGCAAATCAATGGGGGCTTTTTAATAATGGCACTACTGGGACCGCAGGGGCTGACATCAAGGCCCTCGATGCCTGGGGTATCATTACCGGCGGGAAAAATGCCATCGTGGCAGTGATCGACTCGGGAGTCGATTACTCCCATGAAGATTTAGCCCTCAACATGTGGGTTAACCCCGGTGAGATTCCACTCAACCTCTTGGATGATGACAACAATAACGTTGTGGATGACTACTTCGGCATCAATACCGCCGTGACCCCCAGCACCGGCGATCCCTTGGATGTCACCGGCCACGGTACCGCCATGGCCGGGATCATCGGGGCCGTAGGGAATAACAAAACGGGCCTGGCAGGCATCAACTGGCAAGCCAGGATCATGGCCCTCAAGTGCATGACCACCACCGGCACGGTGGACGACGCCATCTCGACCATGGATTATGCCCGGTCGCAGGCGAAGAAGGAGGGCGCACCCTTGGTCTTGACCCTGGGCTGGAGCCAGTCCCCAATTTATACTTATTCCAACAGCATGCACAACGCCCTCCGTAATGCCCAGCTTGACGGGGCCCTGGTAGTGATCGCGGCCGGCAACAATAACGAGGATAATGACATTTTTCCCAATTTTCCGTCCAGTTACAACCATGACGTAAAGGATTTTGCGACCCCTGGAGAACCCGTAAACCCAGCCGGGATCACCATGGATAACGTCATCAGCGTCGGCGCCTCCGACCAGTTCGATAAGAGGGTAACCATCAGCAGCACCGTGGGCAGCAGTTACGGCATGGCTACCGTGGACCTCTTCGCCCCCGGCAAAGATATTGTCTGCACCCTGCCCGGGAATAAATACGGCAGCGGCACCGGGACCTCCTATGCCGCCGCCCACGTGGCCGGCGCCTGCGCCCTG
>Ga0351941_1155_pt1 | contig 20089 bp, 15 predicted proteins | sample TotcelHT113001N9_FD_206853 | JGI IMG/M metagenome (GOLD analysis project Ga0351941, IMG submission 206853) | Enriched cells from coal bed in the Powder River Basin, Montana, United States - Total cells T11 rep2 HSBNCT.T11.300.1.N9 ...
AGATGAATATGGTTATGAACAATGACGGTAGTGGTAATATCTTCCAGACGGATTCGATCTGACCTTGCCAAAGCACTGGGTGTCAAGGAGTCTTCGCTTCGAAACCAGAACACCATCGGTTTGTTTGATATGATCCTCTCTAATCCCCCTTTCGGCAGTAAGATTCCCATCAAGGACCCGAACATCCTGGAACAATATGACCTCGGTTACATCTGGGAAAAGGACAAAATCGACCGCACTCGTTGGACAAAAACCAACCGTTTGCAAAGTTCCGTTCCACCGGAGCAATTGTTCATTGAGCGCTGCATTCAACTGCTCAAACCCGGCGGACGGCTTGGCATCGTCCTGCCGGATTCCATCCTTGGGGCTCCGGGACCCGGCTATATCCGAGAATGGTTAATCAGAAATACCCGGATAGTCGCCAGCATCGATCTGCATGTGGATACCTTCCAGCCCCGCAATGGCACACAAACATCAGTATTATTTTTGGTGAAGAAGACCCACCAGCAGATTAACGAAGAGGAACGAACCGGTAAAATGGCTGATTACCCTATTTTATGGCGCTGAAAGAGATATGCCTGGGCCGATGACCAAATCTTGGTAATGTGCAAAAGGTTCTGCAAAAAGAGATGAGATAATCAGAAGGTCATGGCATATGGGTATATCGACCAAGATCACCCAAATCCGCGCAAACGGAGGTTATGCCATGACCGAGACCAAGTTTAGGGGCAGAAGGTTAAATCTTCAAGAGATTTTCGGCGTCAACAAAGACAGCTTCAGGGAGTTGTTGCGGGAAGTGCTGCAAGAGGTGCTGGAGCAGGAGATGACCGAGGCCATCGGGGCGGAAAAAGGCGAAAGGAGTCCAGGGAGACTGGGTTATCGCTCGGGCTACTATGGCCGGGCCTTGGTAACGCGGGTGGGGAAGCTTGAGCTGCGGATACCCCAAGACCGGCAGGGACATTTTTCTACCCAGATTTTTGAGAGATACCAAAGGTCGGAGAAGGCGCTGGTGTCGGCGCTGGCCGAAATGTACATCCAAGGGGTGTCCACCCGGAAAGTGAAGGCGATTACCGAGGAGTTGTGCGGCCATGCCTTTTCCGCTTCCGCCATCAGTGCGGTGAACAAGACCCTGGATGAGAGCTTGGAGCGTTTTGCCAAGCGTCCCTTGGAGGAAAACTATCCCTATCTGGTGCTGGACGCCCGCTATGAGAAGGTGAGGGAAGATGGGGTGATCCGCAGCCAGGCGGTGCAGATCGCCATCGGGATCAACGATGAGGGCCGGCGGCAGGTCCTGGCCGTGGAACTGGCCAACCGGGAGAGCCAGACGAGTTGGCGGGATGTTCTGCTGGGACTAAAAAGCCGAGGGTTAAAGGGGGTGGAGTTTGTGGTCTCGGATGATCACGCCGGACTCAAACGCGCTATTGCCGAAGTAATCCCGGAGGCGGTCTGGCAGCGCTGCTATGTGCACTTTCTGAGAAACGCCTTGGATCATCTGCCGAGGAAAGCCGTGGATGATTGCCGGCAGGAGCTGCGGTGGCTCTATGACCGGCGGGATTTGTCCGAAGCGCAGAAAGACCTGACGCAATGGCTGGAGCGCTGGGGGACCAGGTACCCGAAGCTCTGTGAGTGGGTGGAAGAAAACATCGGCGAAACCTTCAGCTTCTACCGCCTACCGTTGCAACACCACAAGCATTTGAAGTCTACCAATATGTTGGAGCGCTTCAATGAGGAAATCAAACGGAGAACTCGGGTGGCGCGGATCTTCCCGAATGAAGCCGCCTGCTTGAGACTCATCCGGGCGCTGGCGGTGGAGACCCACGAGGGCTGGTTGGAAGCCAGCCGCTATCTCAACATGGATCTCCTCAAAGAGCACAAGAAACTGCGGATCAGCCTGGCAGCCTGACGGGGCGCCGCTCCGGGCCGCCTCCGACGAGCAAGTTGGGGCCCATTCTCGGCGGCCCTCCGCAGCTGAACTCAACGGCGAGGGGAAACTAAAAAACCTGTATGCCTTGACCAATTTGCAGAATTTGACATACACAACTCAAATCTTCTGGAACGGAGCCGGGTATACTGAGATATTCATGCCCCTTCTCCCTGTGAAACTCCTCTATCACCAGGTGCACCATTGGGCCAGTTTTATACCAGGTTCGCATAGAAAAGCGACAAGCCCTGTAGGGGCGGTTCGCGAACCGCCCCTACAACTGTATGGCATTTGTTGCACGACAAAGCGAACCTGGTATTATGGGTTCTGCTGCTTCCGACGTTCTTCTCCAGGCGCCAAATCAGCCCGCTTCCATGACTTTTAAAGGCTGGGCGCCCCGAGTGGGGCGCCTTTCATCCAGTTAAGCAACTTTACTTCTTCCCGCCGATTCTTATCCTCTGGGAAGCCCAAACCCCATCTCATTGCACCATCTTCACCACCGGCGGCTTCCAGGAGCCGTCCAGGATGGACACCTGCGGTGGTTCCTCCGGCCAGTAGAGCCGAAGCATGAGGACGAATTTGCCTTTGGGAGCCGGCAGCCAGTTGGCCTCTTTATCTTTGCCCGGCGATTCATTCTGGAGATAGAGATCCACCGAGCCGTCCTGGTTTTGTTTGAACTTGGACCGTGAGCTGAGGGTGTAGCGCTTCAGAGGATTGGCCACGAAAAAGTAGTGGGCGTCATACATGGTGAGGGACCAGAAGGCCTTGGCCGGCGGCATCTGGCCCTTCAAGAAGTGGATCACGTACTTGTGGGCGCCGTCATAGGGCTGGCCGGCGGCGTCCGCCTCGGAAGTGGGATAGATGGCATCCTGGGGCCGGTTGGCGCCCAGGCCGAGTGCGGTGATAAAGGCCCGCTGCAGGTAATCCGTCCCGTAAATGCCGATACCTTTCGTCCGGTACGACCAGCCGTTCACGTTGACGCTGCCCCCCACCTGCATCTGGGACATGATCTTTTCCTGGGCCGGATTGACAATCCCCTGCAGGGCCTTGGCTACGGCAGGGTCGAGTTTGCTCATATCGAAGTCTTGTCCGGGCACGATGCCGATCTTGGCCATTTTGGCCACCATGGGGGCGTCCGCGGCCGCAAGCGGGTTGTCCTTCATAAGCGCCGCCAGGAGCTTGAGGTAGGCGCTGACGTCCATCCGGTTCACCTGGTCCCGGACCGGGGTCTTCAGGTCGATGGACGGGTCCACTTTGCCTGGGGGCGGGGTATAGGGTTTGCCGTAGGAACTAAGCGGCACCAGCTTACAGTGATCTTGTAAGGCGTGCACCGCCTTGAAGTCCGCCGGGGTGCCGGTGCAGTAGATGCGGCCCAAAATCCATACCATGCCGGTGGGGGATTTATATTCCGTGACCCCCGGAGGCAGCGTCCCCTTCCAGCCCGGGCCGGTTATGGCATAGGTCTGGGCCTTGGTGCCGGTGGTCCGCTGGCCCGGGACCTGGAACACGTCGGTCCAGCCGGAGAGCATGGGCATGAGGAAGTAGCGGTCCTGCATGTCCGGCAGACTGAGGACCCAGGGCTCCTTTGAAACATCCAGCCAGGCCAGGGTGTAAAGCGTGTCCGCATTGGGAGCGGTGACTTCTTTGTTCGCCGGGGTCGGATACTCCCGCAGCCTGGCGAACTGGCCAACCGGCGCCTTCTGCCCTTCCGGGGCGGCCACGTTGGTCAGCACCCGTCGGGTCATCTCCATGGTCACCAGGGGGTAGCCGTAGATATAGGCCTCGATGCCGATCAGGGTGGCTTCCGGTGCAGTGATTTTGGACCCTGTCTGGGCCCAGGCCGGCGCGGCTGCCAGTAAGACTGCCAAGGACATCGCTAAGACGGTTAAGTGAATGGCTTTTGACTTCATGGGGTATCCTCCGGTTCGTTGACTAAACTGCCCTCGCTTCAACCAGACCTTTGCGTCGCCCTTTCCCGTTTTGACGAATAGCAGGGGTTTCGACGCTCAACCGTCTTAGGCCGAACTGGGAGAGTACAGCGCGCCGGATCATAGGGTCGCCTAAAATCCGGCCGCCATTTAGGGATATAACATCTCAGTCAGATAGCTAAACTAGCGCCAACCAATGCCGCGGCGGCCGACGCCGACGCCGTGGAAGCCGGGACCAACACCGCCGCCAACCCCGATCCAGTCGATGAACAGCGCCGTCGGGCCGCCATTGGCGGGCATCGTGCCGTCGAGGACTTTATAGGTGTAGACCAGGTCCGCACCGTCCACCACCGGGTTGGTGAGCTTGACCACCACAATGGTATTTTCAGGTTTTCCCGGCTCATAGACCGACAGCGTGGCGTTGGGCGGATCGGCGGCGAAATTGTCCTTGCCGGCCTTGGCGGTCCATTCCTTGAGATAGTCGGCCATTTTGATATGCCCGACGATGCGCTGCGGCCGGTCCGAGAAATACATCGTCTGCTGGTTTACTTTTACCAGCCGGAAGGTGCTTTTGGCCGCATCGACCTTAAAATCCTCGGCGCTCTGCACAAACATGAGCTGGGGAGCGTCGGATGCCGCCGTCGAAATCGTCGAAAATGCCGCCAGGGACAGCACTACTGCTGCCGCCAGGAGAACCACCAGGTGGGCGTGGTTCAGGTGTTGGTAAAATTCACTGAGTTTTTTCATGGGTTGCTCCTTTCCGGATCTTCGATATTTAGCCCTTCTGTCGAGGGGCTAACGGGGGCCGAGGGCAGGTGTCGAGGGGAAGAGTGGGGCGGTTGTTACGCCATCTTTGCGGCACCTCGCACCCACTCTTCCCATCGACACGTGCTACTCGCCTTATTAGTACTGCACTACTTGCTCATCTTGTTGTTCCGCTGGGCCGCTCCTTGCCAAGCGGCCGGCGCGTTTCACGGCCGAAAAGAGTTTGCTGTTCGCACCGTCATGCAAGGCTACCGAGGACCGGGCTGCGTGTGATGCAGCGGCTTGCCGTCGAGCGCGGTTGCTTGCGCATTCTCGAGTTTCTTGATGTCCTCCTCTGTGAGCTTCGGGCGGTCCACCTTGATCGTCAGCTTGTTAAGCTTGGCCGTGAGGGGGAACGGCGGCTGGTAGTCGGCGTCGTTCACGCCGGTCAGCGTGTCAGAGCCGATGTCGAAGCTTTCGTCCCACTGCAGGATCATCGGCAAGGTGTGCGGCAGGGTGATGGTCTGGACTGCCTTGCCATCCACCTTCAGCGTGCCGGTGCCGGGACGGCCGAGGCCGCTCAGGTTGTTGAACGCGAGCGTGCCGACGCCCAGGCCGTCATACTTGAAGTCGAACTCCAGCGCATGTTTGCCGGGCGCGAGCGCCTCCGGGCCTTCCCACTTGACGCGTTTCAGGTCAATCAGGTTCCAGAGGAACACCGGCTTGCCCTTGAGCAGGTAGAAGCCGTAGCCGGCGAACCGCCCGCCGGAGGTCAGGATCATGCCCTCGGCGCCGCCCTGGGGCACCTCGATGTCCGCCGTGATGGTGTAGGAACAGTCGAGCAGAAACGGCGAATCGCCCTGCGGCAGACCGGTCATGGGCCGGGTGTAAACGAACTCCGTGCGGCCGGCCGTGATGTTCGGACGCGGGGCCACGATACGGGCGGCGACCGAGGCGTCCAGCGGGAAGACCTGATACTTCTTCCCTTCCTCGATGAACATCTTCTTCATCTGTTGCACTTTGTCCGGATGCTTGTCCGCGATGTTTTGGGATTGGCTGAAGTCCTTGTTCAGGTCATAGAGTTCGAGCACCTGGTTGTTGAGTGGGTCAGGATTGGCGGCGCCGAAGGCCTCCCACGGGGCGCGGTTCACCTTGGTGCTCAACAGCCAGCCTTCGTGATACAGGGCCCACTGGCCCATCATCTCGAAGTACTGGGTCTTGTGCCGGGACGGTTCCTTGGCGTTCTTGGCATCGAAGGTGTAGGCGAAGCTCGTGCCTTCGATGGGCGCCTGCTTGATGCCGTCCACCGATTTGGGCGCCGGAATGCCGGTGACCTCGAGGATGGTCGGCACCACGTCAATGACGTGCATGAACTGCTCGCGGAGAGCGCCCTTGTCCTTGATGTGGCCCGGCCAGGACACCGCCATGCACTGCCGGATGCCGCCGAGCTTCGAGGCGTTTTGCTTGAACCAGGTGAACGGCGTGTCAAAGGCCCAGGCCCAGCCCGCCGACATGTGATTGTAGGTCTGCTCCGTGCCCCAAACGTCGTACCACTTCATCTGCTCCGCGACGGGCACCGCGACGCCGTTAAAGAACGCGACTTCGTTGGGGGTGCCGAACGGGCCGCCCTCGGCGCTGGTGCCGTTGTCGCCGTTAATGTAGATGACGAGCGTGTCGTCCAACTTGCCCAGGTCCTCGACGGCCTGAATGACCCGGCCAATTTCGTGGTCGTTGTAGGCCTCATAGGCGGCGAAGATTTCCACCTGCCGGATGTAGAGCTTTTTCTCCTCGGGCGTGCAATCATCCCAGTTCTTGATGACGTGAGTCGGCCAGGGCTCCAGTTTGGTGTCCGGCGGAATCACCCCCAGGCGCTTCTGGTTCTCAAAAATCCGCTCCCGCAGCTTGTTCCAGCCGTCATCGAAGAGGTGCATGGCGTGGATTTTGTCCACCCATTCCTTGGTCGGATGATGCGGGGCGTGCGTGGCGCCGGGAACGTAGTAGAGGAAGAAAGGCTTGCTTGGATCCGTCTGGTGGATGCGGTTCATCCAGTCAATGGCGTCGTCGGCCATGGCGGTGACGAGGTTCCAAGTTCCCGGCGGCTTGCCCTCGAAAGGATAGATCTGGGTGGTGTTGCGGAAGAGGTTCGGCTGCCACTGGTTGGCGTCACCGCCAACGAACCCGTAGAAGTAATCAAAGCCCTGCCCGATGGGCCAATTCTCAAAAGGTCCGACCTGGCTGGCCGCGAAGGCCGGCACGTTGTGGTCCTTGCCGAACCAGGAGGTGGCAAAGCCGTGTTCCTTGAGAATGCGACCGATGGTGGCCTTGTCCTTGGCGATGATGCTGTTGTAACCAGGGAAGCCGGTGGACTGCTCGGAGATCACCCCGAAGCCGGCCGAGTGATGATTGCGCCCGGTAATCAACGCGGCGCGCGTCGGTGAACAAAGCGCGGTGGAGTGGATGTTATTGTAGCGCAACCCGCTCTTGGCGACGCGATCCATCGCCGGGGTCGGGATGACGCCACCGAACGTGCCGGGCACGCCGAATCCCGAGTCGTCGGTCATGATGAGCAGGATGTTCGGCGCCTTCTTGGGCGGCACGACCCGTGGCGCCCACCAGGCTTTCGATTTAAGGGCGTCGTCCTTGATCACGCCGCCGAATTTCGGGTCAGGCGGCGGCAGCTGGTCGCCCTTGATCGTCGTGGTCGCATCCGGGGAACCCGGCGTGCCGGTGGTCTGCGGGCTCCAACTTTGGCTTGGCGGCACCCCTTTGGGCTTGGTGGTCTGCTGGGCCAGGGCCGGCGCCGCCGCCAGTACCAGGACCAACCCTGTCAGGATACACCAGAAAATCGTTTTAGGTGGTCGCTGCATCCCTTTCCTCCTTTGAGAAAATGGTGGTTAACATAAGGGGCTCATTCCGGGCCAGGGCTGGCAAAGGGTCTTAAGACGCTCAGCTTCCCTCCGGGCCCCGGTTGCGGCCGCCTCTTAATTCGGGTCCGAGACCACGCAGTAGTTCATATCAGAGCCCTGGGCGCAGGGCTGGTAGTTAGTTAGTGCCGTCGTAGTAGTAGGTCTGCCCCCCAACATCGAGTGGCTGAGCTGCGGCGGGCAGGGAGGCGATGGTGGCCCCGACGGCCAGGGCGGCAGCGGCTCCGGCGACTGCACCCGCAGCGACCGCGCCGGCGCCATAGTGGCCCCAGCCGCCAGCAACGTTGACGTGCGTAACATCCACATGCGCGTAGCCGGGGCCGCCCACCCCGCCAAGACCGTGGCCGGGGCCGCCTACTCCGCCAAAGCCTCGGCCAGCGCCGCCATGACGGCATAAGCGTTCGTGGTCTGGTCATAGAGGGTGATGGTCTTGCCGTCATAGATAAACTGCTTGTTTTCTATATCTCCCTGGGCATTGATCCGGAGCCTGTCCGGCCGCCGCACGAAGGCCTCCAGGTCAAAGGCGAACTGGAGTTTTTTGCCCCCGGTGTACACCCGGTCGTCGGTGACCTCGGCCTTGAAGGAGAACTGCTGGGCGGACTTGAGCAGATCGCAGGCCTGTTGAAGGATCTTCTCCGGTTGCGGCTCCGGGGCTCCCCGTTGGGCGGGCGGGGGCACCACAGGTTTGGCCTTCTCGGCACTCCACCCCGAAGAAGTCAGCAGCAAGAGGCAGAGCAAAAAAGCCAGCCAGGCGCCGAGGCGGCGGCCCATGGCGGGGAGATATATTCTGTTTAATTTCTGCATAATGACATCAAGGGTTTAAGGTAGTTATCAAGCTAAGGCTTTCTGGGACCTGCTGCCACCATGTAAGTCTGAAGTTTTTCATCTTGCCGGTGGGCCAACTAGCCCGGCAGGTACTTGATCCATTTGTAGCCCGAGAGCGCGCCAGCATACCAGGCGAGGGTTGGTTCAGAAGTCGGCTCAGGTAGCGGCCGTCTCATACCAAGTTGCGTTCATAGAAGTAAGAAAAGCCTCTGTCACGTAGGGGCGCACCTGCGTGTGCGCCCTCAAGCCAGGGCGGACACATAGGTCCGCCCCTACAAGAGATAAATTACCTGATTGAACGCAACTTGGTCTCAAAAGGCATAGCTCATCCCCAGGGCCGGGCCATGCACCCACATGGCGACTTTGACCTGCACCAGGTCTTGGCCGAAATCGTACCAGGCGCCGTGGGCCCGGTAGCCCGCCCAGGCATAGACATGCTGACTGATCCGATAACCCAGCAGGGCTTCCATATTACAGTCTACATGGTCGTCACCCACGAGGCCGAAGCCGCCGACATCGCCTTTAAGGTTGAGGATAAATTTCGGCGTGAGCCACAGGCCGAGGCGAACTCCCAGGAAGGGTTCAAAATATTGGTTGTTGTAATCAATGACCAAGGAGCCGTTCTTGACCGTTTGATGTTTGCCCACCATTGAAAATCTGCCGATGTCGATGGGGACCGTGGCGATTTTGATCGCACTCAGATTGATTCTGATGTACTGGTTGATGGAGTTGAACCGGGGACCGCCCACTAGTTCCACGGACAAGGCCGGGAGCGGCTTCTCGGCGCTGAGAGGCCAGGCCCCGACTAAGTAGCGCACTCCCAAATCCAGGTTGCCGATCCGGCTGATGTATTTTACGGAACCGGAGGGGGTCAGGGTGACGTTTCCCGGCCCTAACTGCCCCTGGATAGGAACGTTTATGTCCAGGCCGCCCAAGTGCATCTGTTTATTGATGGTAAAATCCACCGGCCCGAAGGTTTTTTCCTGGGTGGCTCCCACCTGGCTGTCCGAGGCCCCGACGTAGGCAAAATAGCCGTCCAGGTAGACCCCCCACCTACCTTTCCAGACCTCGGCCCGGCCCATCATCCCAATACTTTTGGTAAACAGGGTGCTGGCCACGTCCCACCAGGGAATGGATGGGGTCATGGTTTTTTTCAGGGTGGTGACGTTGCCATTCATTCCCGTAATCCACATGTACGGGGTCAGAAAAACCTGCCACTCATCCTGTTTGTGGATGGGCAGGCGGTCATCCTCTTTGGTTTTTTCAGGCGCCTCCACAGTTGTGCCGGCAGCCCCCGGAGGATTACCGGCCCTCTCGTCGGCATATCCAGAGGAAGACGCGGACATGACTAGTAACATAACGATAATGGCTCGCCCCAGTCTCTTCAAGGTTTCCCCCCCTTGCCTTCCTTAGGACCGGTCTGTTCTGATTCGCCCGATCCGTGATTGAAGTGATCAAGTCTCCGGAGAGCCGGGCCGCGCCCGGTTGGTGAGCGCAGCATCGTCCGGGCTGCTCTGGCCCATGTGCATTTCTTCCGCAATGAACGTGAGTTGTTTCTCTCGGAGGCTGAAACTGCCCTCTCCCTTAACCCCAACGCTCCTGCCTCCATCGGAGTTCTCGGTTGGCTCCTGGCTCTGTACGGGGAGTGGGAACGGGGACTAAAAATTCTGGAAAAAGGCATGGAGTTGAATCCCCATTTTCCTGGGTGGTTCCATCTGGCCCCGTTTTTTTATTCCTATCTTCAGGAGAGGTTTGAGGAAGCCTATCAGGAAGCCCTGGCCTTTCAGATGCCCCAACTATTCTGGGACCCACTCTTAAGGGCCGCGACCTTAGGAAGGTTAGGAAGAAAGTCGGCGGGGGCCCAGGCCTTAGCGGAGTTGCTCCACCTGAGGCCGGACTTCCCTACCGTCGGCCGCTTTCTCATGAGCTGCTTTGCAAAATTCCCTTCTCTGATCGATGGTCTCTTGGATGGCTTGGGACAGGCGGGCCTCAAGATCTGAGAGAGAAATCGGGTTCCGAGAAGGGTGCCCCCGACATCCTTCTCTCTACTGCTTGCCGGAGTGGTTGTCCTCTGACGTTTGCGGGGTGGTTAATTTCTCCAGCATTGCCGTTATCCGGCCCCGGTCCCGGGGCGTTAGATTTTTCTCCTGGAGAACCTGGCGGAGCAGCGTTTCGGCCTGAGGACGATCTCCCTGCTGCACGTAAATCTCGGCCTGCAACAGATACCCATCCACAAAATCGGGCCGCTGCGTCACCAGGTCTTGCAAAGTTGCCCCGGCGCCCTTAAAGTCGCCCTGCTCTTTCTGGTAGAAGGCCAGGGTGTAGGCATACTTGGGTTCCTGGGGGTTGAGCGCCACCGCTTTCCGGCACCAGGACAAAGCCTCCGCCGGCCGGCTTTTTATGGTGAGGACACAGAGATTATAGGCTGCCGGCGCCATCTTGGGATCGAGCCGGAAGGCTTCCTTAAGCTCCTGCTCCGCCTCCTTGACCCGGTTCCCCTCAGCCTGGAGCAGCCCCAGGTTAAAGTGGGCCGTGGCGTTGTCCGGCGCTATTTTGATGGCTTGCCGGAGAAATTTCTCCGCCATGCCTTTATCATCCATCTGGGCGTAGGCCATAGCAGCATTGACCATCACCATGGCCGCCCTGGGCTCGATCTTGAGGGCGATATCGTAAGAGGCCAGGGCCTGCTTAACGTCGCCCCGGTTGAGATAGTAGTTCCCCAGGTTGTAATGAGAGGTCCATTGATCCGGCCGGGCGGTCAGGGACGTCAGATACTCTTCGGTGGCCTGCTGCACCCGCTTCTGTTCCTGGGCCTGGACCCAGTTTGGCGGGTAAGCGGCCAGCGAGGCCGCGGCCCTGACCCGCACCAGCCGGTAGCTGTCCCCGGCGGCCGCCACCAGGGCTTGGAAGCTTTCTTTACTTGGCCGGACCGAGAGGACTTCCGCGGCTGCGGCCCGCACCAGGGGCGAGGGGTCCTGGATAGCTTTGAGGAGCATGGGGCGGACCCGCTCATCCGGGGCGGCCGCGGTCAGGCGGATGAGAGAGGTCGCGAAGACCTCATTTCTCCCGGGATTCGTGATATAGGCCAGCATCTCCGGGAGTTTTTCCCAGTCGCGTTTCCGGGCCGCCTCGATAAGGCTGGCCCGCTTAAGGAGCGGGGCCTGGTAGTCCCGGGTCCGCCACTGCCGCACGTTCTGGTCGGCCCAGGCGGCGCTTTTGTCTTTATGACAGGAATTGCAGGCGTTGGGCGAGCCGTACTTCAGGGTCGCGGCCGGCGCCGGCGGCAGCATGGAGTGGTCGCTCCGGTTCATACGGGCAAACGTGGTCATGGGCATGTGGCAGGAGATGCACTTGGTGGGCGTCCCCGGCTTGTCCGACGGGTGATGGATATGCGCCGCGGCGTCTTTCACCCGCTCGGCGTGGCAGGGGAGGCAGGCGTCGTTGGCCTTGGCCTCGTCTTTAAAGCGGTAGCGGCCGCTGCTGGTGTGGCACTTGAGGCAGTCGAGCTGGCCAGCCTTGACACAGGGGCTCATCAGCCAGGTGGTGTAGGTGTAGTTTTCCCCCAAGTCACGGCCGTCAGGATAGTAGTCCGGGTTTTCCAGGGTTACCAGATCAAAGTGATCGAAGAACCGCCCCCCGGGCGGAAAAGCCGCGGTGAGCGGAGACACTTTGGCATGACAGGAACCACATGAGGCGTTGTGTTGCTCATGGGTGAACTTCTTGACGCTGATGATTTTGAGGTCCGGGGGCACCTGTCCCTTAGGCGCAGCCTGCATCACTTCGTTGTGTTCCTTGGAGGGGCCGTGACAGGTCTCACAGTTGATGCCCGGCTCGGCCCAGGTAGTGCGATAGGTGTCGGTCTTCAGGTCATAATTGCTGCTGAGCTGGCTGACGTGACAGTTGAAGCAGGCGGTGTTGAAGGTATAGGGCCACTCCTTCCAGTGGAGCGGCGCCTCGGGCGGCACGGAATCGAAATGGCGCACCCCACTTGCCGCAGTGTCGAACCATTGTTTGGTGTGCACATCATAGGCCACCGGCAGGGTCTGGAGGCGGCCCCGCGCCAACGGGGTAAGGAAATAGTAGACATTTTTCCCGCCCAGGGCCTGGAGAATAGGGTATCTCTTCTTTCTCCCCTTAGGGTCGGTTTCCATAACCCAGCCGGACTTGGAACCGATGTCAGCCCGGTAGCGGTACTTGGCGATGACCAGGTCTTTGGTCTGGGGCGTCAGGTTGGCCCGGGCGAACTCCGGAGTGTAAGGTTGCATGGCCAGTCCGTGCCGGGAGGTGGCCCAAAGCTGGTAAAATTTTCCGTGACATTCGATGCAACTCTTAGAGCCGGCGTAGAGGGAGAGTTCCTGCAGGAGTCCAGGGTCTGCCGGCTTCACCTGCGCCTCCGCCAAGCCAGCAAGGCAAAACATCGCGGTTATGGCCACGAATGCCGCCTCGACCGTTAAACTGAAAAGCCTTGACATCTTGACCTACCCCCGAGCGATTTTACCAGGGTTAAAGTCGGGAAGTAAATCGAAATACTTTGGGTGACGGTGGTCAGTAGTCCAAACGTACAGCTTGCCAAAAGAGAATTTTCGCAAAAATTCCCATTAATGACAGCTATGATCTTTATAACGATATGCGCTTTTTGTGGGGGGATATCCAGAATCCTCTTTGTCCGATGACATTATGCCTTGATGGAGGGGTTGTCTGGTTAAATTTTGACCATTACAGTTTTTAAGGTAAGTTGAGACTGTTGCGGAAAACCTCGTAACTATCATTGAGACACAGGTAATTCCGGCTTCGCCAAATTGGCTAATATATTGAAATAATAGGATATTAAAATTTCCTAAGGGTTAGATGAAACAAGATCGGGCCAATGGTTCTCCCCTCCGCAACTTCGCCGATGACCACCGGCTGCGGCTGCGCCCCTTTATCCTCCATGATCCGGGCCGGCCGGTGGACTTTGGCTTGATCGGGGCTTTCTCGCCGATGCATGCCGGCAACTCCTGGCCGAGGGGCCCGCATGGCGGGCCGCCAGGTCTATTGAAGGGCGCTGCCCGGCCAAGCGACAGCATGCGCATCACCGCCGCTGCCCCCAAACTCCTTGCGATTACAAATGGTTTTCCTTTACGCCATGGGGGAAGATTTGCTAAACTGGAATGAGCTATGGTCGGGGTCCAAGATTTATCACTTCGAGGAACTCAATCAAGTAGGGAGGGAGCGGCATGAACGTAAGACTGGGTGGGAGGCTGGCCACGCTGATCCTGGCCGTCGGCCTCATGGCAGGCTTAATCTTGGGAGCCGGGGCGAGCGCCCGGGCAGAAAGGAGTCATCCGTTGGTCAAGCTGGAAACGAGTATGGGAGACATCACCCTGGAGCTGTATCCGGACAAGGCTCCGGCTACGGTGGCCAATTTTCTGGAGTATGTCAAAGCGGGATTTTTTGACGGCACCATTTTTCACCGGGTCATCAGCGGGTTCATGATCCAGGGCGGCGGTCTGGATGCCAAGATGAACAAGAAGCCGACCCGGGCGCCCATCAAGAACGAAGCCGACAACGGCCTGACCAATGACGCCTACACCGTGGCCATGGCCCGGACCAATGCCCCGGATTCGGCCACGGCCCAGTTCTTCATCAACACGGTGAACAACACCTTTCTCAACCACACCGCCAAGACGCCCCAGGGCTGGGGTTACGCCGTGTTCGCCAAGGTAGTCAAGGGCAAGGAAGTAGTGGATAAAATTAAAGCCGTGCCCACCACCACCAAGGACATGTACGAGAACGTGCCGGTGGAGCCGGTGACCATTATTAAGGCCACCGTGGTGCAGAACTAACCTTTAGGGAATATACCAAGTCACAGACAAACGGTAATTTTGCTGCCGGGGCGGGTTTAAAACCCGCCCCGGCAGCATGATATCACCAGGTTACCTGACTGGCTTGGTTCATGTCAGGGCGAACCCGGAATTACATATGGTCGATGAGGGCCTGGCCGAACTCGGAGCAGGCCACTTCCCGGGAGCCCGGCAGGAGGCGAGCCATGTCGTAGGTGGCGATACCGTCCTTGAGGGTGCGGGGCAGGCTTTGGTGAATCAGCTGGGCCGCCTCGCCCCAGCCGAGATATTCCAGCAACATGACCCCGGAGAGGATCAGGGAGCTGGGATTGACCTTATCCTGGCCGGCATACTTGGGGGCGCTGCCGTGGGTGGCTTCGAAGATGGCGCAATTGTCGCCGATGTTGGCCCCCGGGGCCATCCCCAGCCCCCCCACCTGGGCCGCCAGGGCGTCCGACATATAATCGCCGTTCAGATTGGGGGTGGCGATAACCTGGTATTCCTCCGGCCTGAGCAACACTTGCTGAAACAGGTTGTCGGCCAGCCGGTCCTTGAGCACCGTCTTGCCGGCGGGAAGCTGCCCCTTGTAGACCGTGGACAGCTCGGCCTCCGAAATCACCCCGGCCGGCAACTCCGCCGCCACTTCATAGCCCCAGGTTTGGAAGGCCCCTTCGGTGTATTTCATGATGTTGCCTTTATGCATCAGGGTGACCGAGGTCCGCTGGTGCTGCACCGCATGCTTTAAAGCCATGCGGATCAGGCGTTTGCTGCACCGTTCGGTCATGGGCTTGATGCCGATGGCCGCGGACATATCCAGGCTGCAGCCCAGTTCGTGATTGAGAAAATTGATCAGGCGCTGGGCCTCGGGGGTGTTGGCGGCCCACTCGATACCGGCATAGACGTCTTCGGTGTTTTCCCGGAAAATCACCATGTCGATTTTTTCCGGTTCCTTCATGGGGCTGGGCACCCCGGTATAGTAGCGCACCGGGCGGATGCAGGCATACAGGTCCAGAACCTGGCGCAGGGTGACGTTCAGCGACCGGAAGCCCCCGCCGATGGGGGTGGTCAGCGGCCCCTTGAGGGCCACCCGGTATTCCCGCAGGGCTGTCAAGGTTTCCACCGGCAGATAACTGCGGCTCAGTTTGAAGGCCTTTTCCCCGGCCAGGACCTCCTGCCAGAAGATGCGCCGGCCGCCGCCGTAAGCCTTGGCCACCGCCGCGTCCAGCACCGGGCGGGTGGCGTGCCAGATGTCCGGCCCGGTGCCGTCGCCTTCGATATAGAGAATTATCGGCCGGTCGGGAACCACGAGTCCGCCGGTGGAGGTTCCCGTAACGATCTCACCCTGTCCATGCTCATGCTGTGTCATCATAGGCCTCGTTCACAAGAGTAGTTTATTATTTCACCCTATTTTTGCCGCCGGCGCAAGTAATTCCTGACCACCCGGCAAACCAGGGCGGCGCCGCCCCCCGCCGCAGCCCTGAATCATTTATTCATGTTTTTCATGAGGGCATTAAAGGAATTTTTGGCAAAGGCTATACGTGGCCTGACTCCCCGCTGGGTTGAGGCAGACCGGAATGGTTGAACTCGGGATGCCATTGGACGCCGGGGCCGAACCTAGTTGGCCGGCTTACGGCAACGGCAAGCAGGGGTTGGCCGTGCAGGTAAATCGGCGGGCGGGGTTTGTGGTCCGTCCGGCCACTAATACCGAGTCGCAATCAATTCGCGACACAGGGGTCTCGCCTGGGCTGGTGCAAGCGAAAGGTCTATGATCCCGGGGTTGGCAAATCCCAGGGAGAAAAATCCCCCCTACCCCCCTTTAAAAAAGGGGGGGAAAGACTGCGGCTTCCTTGAAGTCCCCCTTTTTTAAAGGGGGATTTAGGGGGATTTAAAGTTTCACGGTAAAGCCTGCGTCTGCAAATAATTGCCCTGGCCTCGTTCCCAAGCTCCCGCTTGGGAACGCACTTGCCCGCCAAGCTCTGCTTGGCCAGTGTAGGGACGGGCCGGTGTGCTCGCCGCCTTTATGGCGGGCATTGCCGCCTCAGTTGCTGGTGCGCAGTGCGCACCCTACCTCTCCCCTCTTCCCCCAACTTTTTTAAATCCACCCCGCTCACCCCGGGAACGGGCAGTAAACAAAGCAGAGCTTTGATTCCAAGTGCGTTCCCAAGCGGGAGCTTGGGAACGAGGATTAATTTCACCCCCTGCCTTCACACCTTTACTTGTGGGTAAAGGTTAGTTTAGAAAAGGGGGGGAAAGACTGCGGCTTCCTTGAAGTCCCCCTTTTTTAAAGGGGGATTTAGGGGGATTTAAAGTTTCACGGTAAAGCCTGCGTCTGCAAATAATTGCCGTTTGATCGCAACTCGGTATAACATCGCCCTGCCCACCGCCTCTTTGGTCTCCCCTGGCAAGTCTGTCTGAGCTCTTGGGAGAGCGCTGATCCAGCCCCAGCGCCGGGTTCAGACCCTACGCCCGGCTTTGTGCCAGGGAAATCCGATGGGGGCCTGCCCTCAATCGATTCTTTAGCAGGCCCGAGTCCAGGTTGGGGGGGGGTGCCCCCCCAACCTGGATCAATCCAGCAGCAGCACCGGGTAAATTGATACTATCCCTCCGGAAAGGAACCGCAGTGCACCATCAGCCATAACGATGCCAAACCCGGCCACATCGTTCCAAACTGGCGGTGAAGGCAGGCACGATTTGGTTAAGGCTTTACGGATTTGAGCCTGAGTTGCATTGGGCTTGGCGGACAGCAGCAAAGCCCCAATGGCGGCGGCGTGCGGCGCCGCGGCAGAGGTTCCATAGAAGTGTTCAAAACCGGGGGTGGAGCAAGCTACCCCATCCGCGGCCGTGAGGTCCGGCTTCTGGCGGACATAGCCGCCGGTGGAGGACACATTTCCCGGCGTAATGGGAGTTCCACCCGGAGTATAAAACACCCGGCGCGGACCGTCGCTGGTAAACGTCTCCAAAGTCTCGGTGCCGGTAAAGGGTATGGTTCTGCCTTCCGCACCGACGGCGCTGACGCAAAAGGCACTTTCAACCGTTGCATGCCCGTGGGTTTCACCATTAGTCGAATATTGGGTCCTGCCTCGGGAGGCGTTCAGATGCAGGAATCTGCCTAATCCATCATACTTACCAATAACGATATAATGCCCGGTGTAATTTAGACTGTAGTAACCCACACCGATGGCTTCATAGGGGTCCTGGGTTCCGGTTTGCCAATCCCAAGACGCATCAATGATATCGCCTCCTGCATTAATCACCAGGAGATCGTAATCATTACTCGAGGCTCCGAGAGCGTCCGACCAGAACAGGGTTATCACCCCTGGATTCGATAAAATCTGATTCCGAATAACTCCAGGGGCGAAAGCATGTGCTTGCCAGGAATCCCCCGCCGGAGAAACGTATGGTCCGCCATCAACATAATCGCCTTCCCAGGTTCCCGAGGTGTCGGCGCGTTTATTGCCTGAGTTGCCGGCCGAGGAAAAATATAACACCCCGGCCGCGGTCACCGTACTCACCGCCTGGGAGATGACATCATCCTGAAAAGGCGATTCATTGAAATAACCCACATCGTCCACAATCACCTTGCAGCCGGCATCTTTTAAGGCAATGATATTAGCGGCGAAACTTGCGGCTCCATTCCACGCCGTGGCAAAATAGAGGGCGGCGTTCGGAGCCAGATCGTAAACGATCTCCATCATGGCCGTGCCTTCCCCGGAATTGCCCGGGGCATCCTCTAACACCGTAACGCCTGGAGGCAGATCTCCGCTTGTCTGCACCTGAGCCAGATAATCCGCCGAATCGGAGAGCACCCCGACCTTGACGCCGGCGCCGGTATACCCTTTAGCGCGCACTGCCGGCGCCTTGTGGGCCACGTCACCCTCAGAAATGGTTCTTCTGGTTTCGCAGAGAGCGGCTTTATCAATAAATTGAATGTCCGGATGCGCCGCAATGACTTCGACCGCGGTTATGGGGATGAGGGCCCGTATAGCCCGGTACTGCGGAAACTGATTGATTATCGTGCCGCCGTTGTCGGTTATCATTTTCAGAACCGAAGCGCTGACGTTGGCTTTTATATCGGTTAATATTTCATTTTTATTGTTTAACTTAATTCGGCTTTGAAGCTTAGGCAAGTTATCCGGGCGATCTCGCAACACGTTAACATGCAGATGCCGGACAATGGAGGAATTCACCTTTCGTTGAACTGCAGTAAAAGATTCTTTTTCTGCTTTTAACAGCTTCATCTGTGCCTGAAAATTTTTTGATGCCTCTACGGACAATGTTTGCCCCGCTTCGGCAAAAACCCAAGTTACGGTAGCAAAAAGTAGTACTACCGATAGGAGACAGGCTATTATTACAGCTACTAGGCGCGATCTTGCCTTCATGTCTTATCCCTCCTGAGCCCTGGGTACACTTAATCCATAAAAATTATCGCTCCTCTCCTAAACCCGGGAATATGCGGCATCCTTGGCCGCCTCAGTCCGCATTAGTTTTTAGCACGCACTCTAAACTTTAACCCCCAAAATGTTCCTCTTTTTGAAGCACAATTGTATCGTGTAATATAGCACAAAGTTAACCCAGAATCTAATTTCCTTAAAAAATATTAGGCATGCGAGTTTCTTCCCGAGCCGATTTTTTTCTGACTCCCGAGGCCTATGAACCTCAGGCCGACACCGCCCGCTCCGGGTGATCCGGGTTTTTTTCAAGGTCAAGCTATGGACTGCGGCCCGGGGCATGGCGGCGATGCGTGAGGTGGCGGAAGAGGGCCGGGGCGGACCGGCGGGAATTAAGGATCATACGATACCTCTTAACCCCGATAAAATGATTTTGTTCAAAAATGTCAGATGCACTTCAGGGGCATTTAAGAACCGGCAACTGGATGGAATTTATGGTAAAGGCTATGAATATTTTCTCCCGGACGGCGCTGGGGTCAGGGGGGGGATTTGGATTCTCGCGGCAGGTGCATGAACGGAAAAGACTTTTAGCAGGCGCGATAAAATTGCTGCACAGGGATTAGCGAGCCACGGGGCCGCGCAGCGCTAGGGGCGGTGCGCTCACCGCCCCTAGAGGGAAGGCGTTTTTATGCCGGGAGAGGTCCCGGGCGCCACCCGCCTCAGTTGGTCATCACCCGGATACGCGTGGCGGATTCCAGGTAGCTGTCGATTTCGGCGCTCAATTTCCGGCGCTCCGGGTTGTTGAACCAGTCCTGCCACTGTTCCAGGGATTCCCAGGTGCTGATCACCAGGTAATAGTTGGGGGCGTCCACCCCATGCAGGGTCTCGCCGCTGATATAGCCGGGCTGCTGCATGGCCAAAACCCGGAGTTGGCGCAACAGTCGCACGATGTGGCCCACGTTTTGCCCGCGAATCGTCCTTTCCATCAAGACCTTGACCATGTTCGGCTCCTTTGCGTTGAATGGGGTTGGAGGAAATGCCGGGCTCCCGCGGGCGCCCCTGACTTGGGGGCGGGTCCGGGGAAACGGTCTCATACCGCCCGAGCCGGTTATACCCATAAAATATACCAGAAAACCCGGAAGTTCAATGCTGATTCTTGAGGCGCACGCTTGAGGGTTCACCAGCGCTGTGGTATGATATCCGGGGGGAAGTGGGTAAACATGGTCAATTTAGCCGATTTACGGCAATCCCTGGATAAGCAGGAGGAAGCCGGGCTCTCTTCTTATGCCACCAGAAGTGTGGCCGCCATCCGCCGGCGCTATGAAGAGCGAATTGCCGAGGGCCACCGCCAGGATTTTGCGGTGGACGCCGACCGCATCCTCCATTCCCGGGCCTACACCCGCTACATCGACAAAACCCAGGTTTTTTACCTCATCAGCCACGAGCAAATCAGCCACCGGGTATTGCACGTCCAGCTCCTGTCCAAGATCGCCCGCACCATCGGCAAATTTCTGCGGCTGAACGAGGACCTCCTGGA